>Ga0302315_10000175_pt1 | contig 79653 bp, 73 predicted proteins | sample III_Palsa_N3_1_FD_200532 | JGI IMG/M metagenome (GOLD analysis project Ga0302315, IMG submission 200532) | Peat permafrost microbial communities from Stordalen Mire near Abisko, Sweden - III_Palsa_N3_1 | ecosystem: Environmental > Terrestrial > Soil > Palsa > Peat permafrost | place: Sweden...
TATGGATTGGAACGCGGATATAGACCTGAGCCTGCAACGAATACAAACTGCTACTGACCAGATAAAAAATGAACTCCCACCTGATGTAAACATTACGGTTGAAAAAATGAACCCATCTATTCTGCCGGTAAGTGGTTATACATTGGAGAGCCATAGCCGCAGCCCTATTGAGTTAAGGCAACTCGCAACTTACACCGTTAAGCCATTTCTATCACAGGTTGATGGCGTGGCCGAGATAAGGGTAACCGGTGGTAAGGTAAAGGAATACTGGCTGATACTTAACCGACAAAAAATGAGTTCGCTGGGCGTTACTCCCGATATAATTAACACCGCGCTCAACCAAACCAACTTTGTAAAATCGGGCGGTTATTTATCTGATTATAAACGAATGTACCTTACCATAACTGATGCCACGCTCTCCACCAAAAGCGAGCTGGAGGATATGATCATCAGTAACGACCGTAAACGCACCATCCAGCTAAAGGATGTTGCCGATGTGCAGGTGAGTGAAGGTATCGACTATACAAAAATTAACGCCAACGGCCACGATGCCGTATTAGTAGCTGTAATAAAACAACCCGGCGCTAACCTCATCTCTGTATCAGATGACATGGACCAGAAGATCCAGGACCTGCAAAAAATTCTGCCATCTGATGTTACCATTAAACCTTACTACATCCAGGCCGATTTTGTGCATGATGCTGTTAAAAGCGTAAGCGATAGCTTATGGATAGGTTTACTGCTGGCTATAGTTGTCGCTATCATTTTTCTACGCTCGGTAAAAGCCAGTTTAACTATATTGATAACCATACCGATAACTTTGGCACTAACGCTTATTGTATTGTATGGCATTGGTTATACTTTCAACATCATGACTTTGGGTGCACTGGCTGCATCTATAGGTTTAATTATTGATGATGCCATTGTAGTGGTGGAGCAGATCCATCGCATGCACGAGGAGTATGCAGATGAATTGACCAGCAACCTGCTAAAAAAATCCATCGACTACCTTTTCCCGGCCATGATCGGGTCGTCATTAAGTACTATCGTAATTTTCATCCCGTTCCTGTTTATGTCGGGTGTTGCGGGCGCATATTTTAGTGTGCTTACCAATACCATGATCATCACCTTGATATGCTCATTTTTTGTTACGTGGATAGGCCTGCCGGTTATTTACCTGCTACTTACCCGTAAACCCAAATTAAGTGACATTGCCAAAGCAAAAAAAGCCAGGCACGAAAACATAAAGAAACAGCAATGGGTATCGTGGTTTATCATGCGCCCATGGTTGAGTGTACTGATAGTGATTGGTCTTATAGTGGTAATAGTAATTATTCCGCCATTCCTTAAAACAGGTTTTTTGCCCGATATGGATGAAGGCAGCATAGTATTAGATTATACTTCGCCTCCCGGCACCTCACTTGAGGAAACCGACCGCATATTGCGCGAAGTGGAAAAAATCATCATTAAAGAACCTGATGTAGAGGCCTATTCGCGCAGAACAGGTACACAGATGGGGTTTTTTATCACCGAACCCAACAGCGGCGACTACCTCATCCAGCTTAAAAAAGATCATAAAAAAACTACCGAAGAGGTGATCAGCGATCTGCGCGAAAAGATTGCATCAACCCAACCCGAACTTGTAATAGATTTTGGACAGGCTATAAAAGATATGCTTGGCGACTTGATGTCGTCGGCGCAGCCAATCGAGATAAAAATTTTTGGTACCGATCAGCAAAAATTGCAGGATCTTTCCAAACAAATAGCCAGCGCGGTAAGTCATGTAAAAGGTACTGCCGATGTTTTTGATGGCATTGTAATTGCCGGTCCTTCGGTATCCATCAACCCTAACTATGATATGCTGGCGCAGTATAATATTACCCCGCTCCAGCTGCAATCGCAGGCGCAAATAGCATTGGAAGGTAACGTAGTAGGTACAATGGTTGAAAAAGAACAGCAGTCGTCCATCCGCATGGTGTATCCGGGTAACCGCTCATTAAGCATTGATGAGGTAAAAAAACTGAGCATATTTTTACCAAAAGGCCAGATGATCCCTATAAACCAGGTAGCAGATGTATCGCTTACGGGTGGCGAAGCGGAGTTAAACCGCGAAAACCTGCAATCAATGGGTATCATAAGCGCCAGGTTGGAAAAATCAGATCTGGGCACCGTAATGGCTGGCATTAAAAAGGGCATCGGCCAAATAAGCCTGCCGCAAGGCTATCATGTTGAGTACGGCGGCGAGGCCCCCCAACAGCAGCAATCATTTAAAGAGCTATTTTATATATTGATATCCGCCTGTTTGTTGGTATTCGGTGTTATCATCTTCCTCTTTAAGCAGTTTAGGATAGCTATATTGATATTGTTTGTGGCTGTTTTGGGCACGGCCGGTAGTTTATTGGCCCTGTTCCTTACCAATACGCCGCTCAATGTGGGCAGCTATACCGGTTTGGTAATGATAGTAGGGATTATCGGCGAAAACTCCATATTCACCTTTCTACAGTTTAAGCAAAGCGTGCTGGAAAGCAATGTTAATGATGCGATCATCTATTCCATATCAACTCGCTTACGCCCTAAACTGATGACAGCCGTAGGCGCTATTATTGCATTAATGCCGCTGGCACTGGGTATTGGTGCAGGCGCGCAGTTGCATCAGCCATTGGCCATAGCTGTAATAGGAGGCTTTTTAGCAGCATTGCCATTGTTGCTGATAGTTTTACCAAGCCTCCTGCTTATTCTATACCGTAAAGGCGATGTAAATCCGCACCTTGAAATTTTGGAACTGAATCATCATAAAAAGTAAGCTTTTGGCTATGTCAAGCGTGAATGTCTTGCGCAGCCGCTCATTGCCGCGGAGGCTTAGTCCTTTTGTCTTCGCCACAAAAGGACCAAAAAGGCTAGTCAGTAGAAATGCTTCTTTGCCGCACGAGGCCTTCGCGCTGCAAATCAGGCAAAACCTGGGCTGGAAACATTTGCGGCCATATTGCGCGCATCGGCCCATGCACTGCAAAAATTTCCTATGCCCTGCCATTGCACACAAGGCCACCATCGTTTTTCCTGCTTTCGTCCGAAGCTGTTCTACTGACAGGAACCCCATCAAAATCCTCTCCAATAGAGAGGACTTTGAATGAACCGTGTTCAAAAAGCGTAGGCCCTGACAACAAGGGTGGGCCAGCGTAGAGGCGGGAATGACGGTTTAGCTTTTTGGGTGATGTGAGAATACGAAGTATTTGAACAGCGAAAAAAGCGTCAAGAACCGGCAGGGAGCGCGGAAGCATCCTTGTTGTCTTGATTTTTTTGGTTACTTTTTGTATCAAGACAAAAAGTGACTTATTAGCGAAAAGCGATACCATGAGACAGGTAACAAATTATGCATATCCAGCCTGCAAAGTCGGGGATTGCTTCGTACCCTTACAGCAATGACGTGTGGTAAAGAATAACATCATAAAAAAGATATTAAACAACAGAATTTTAACAGAATCGTAACAGACATTTATAATTATTACAGCATAAATATGAATAAGATATTTTTAACACTTAGCCTGCTGGCTACCATTGGTATTGCTCCCTTTGCAGTACACGCGCAAACTTATGTAGCCGATAAAACCATCCCGCTACCGGGCGATGCCGGATGGGATTACCTTTCAATTGATAATGTAAACCACCGTTTATATGTTTCGCACGGCACGTCAGTTAATGTTATCGATTTGGATACGGACCAGCCCGCTGGTGTTATCAGCAACTTGAAAGGCATACATGGCATAGCCATTGATAATAAAGCAAACCGTGGCTTTATCAGCGATGGTAAAGCTAACGCAGTAGTAGCATTTGATCTGAAAACCCTGGCAACCATAGCCACCATATCACTTACCGATGCTAATGGCCCCGACGCTATAATTTATGACCCCTATTCTGATCGTGTTTTTAGTTTTAATGGTGAGAGTAATAACTCGTCGGTAGTTGACCCAAACACTCTTAAACAGGTTGGTACTGTTGCATTGGGCGGCGGCCCTGAATTTGCTGTATCTGACGGCAAAGGCAAGATCTACAACAACCTTGAAGATAAAAGCAGCCTGAATGTTATTGATGTTAAAGCTTTAAAGGTTATTAAAAATTACCCCTTGAACCCATGCGGAGGCCCAACAGGCTTGGCATTGGACGCTGCAAATGGCCGTGTATTCAGCGTATGCCGCGAAAATAAAGGTATAAGTGTGGTTGATGTAAATAATGGTAAGGTTATTGCTACTCTACCAATTGGTGCAGGTGTTGATGCTGTTGCTTTCGATCCGGAAACCAAATTAATATTTGCCTCATGCGGCGATGGCACAACAACTATTATTAAACAATTAAGCGCCGATAATTATACGGTTATCCAAACATTAAAAACTCAAAACAGGGCGCGTACAATGGCTTTGGATACCAAAACGCATAAAATATATTTAAGTGTTGCCGACGTTGAAACGGGTACACGTAAGGCTTTACCCAACAGTTTCAAGGTGTTAGTATTTAAATTACAATAAATATTACATTTCGGTGATTTTACCAGATTTTATAATTATTATTGAAGCGTATCGTTATAAATAATAGATATTATTAAACCAGGCCGCCCCCTACCCTGCTTTATAAAGAAAAGGAATAATAAATATAATATGATCAATAAAACCGATTTCGTTTATTCACAGGTTTCGGAGCCACATCGTACACGTACCAAGCAAATTTTAAAACAGTTTCCGCAAATGCGTAACCTGATAGGGAAAAACCCGCTTACCATATTTGCTATTATAGGTTTGGTGGCGTTCCAGGTGGGGTTGGCATGGCTGGTGAGGGATCAATCCTGGTGGATAATCTTCGGTGCAGCATATCTATTAGGCGCATTTGCCGATCATGCATTATTCGTAATGATCCATGAGTGCGCGCATCAACTGCTTTTCAAAGGCCGCTCGGCTAACCGCTGGGCTGGTATGTTTGCCAATATGCCGCAAATTTTCCCGAGTTCTATTTCATTTGAGCGTTATCATATCAAGCATCACTCCTTCCAGGGTGTGCATGAGCTTGATGCCGATCTTCCTAATCGCTGGGAAGCAAAAATGATCAACAATTCATTTTTCGGTAAAGCCATGTGGCTATTATTTTACCCGGTTTTCCAGGTATTCCGCTTATCAAGATTAAGAGAGATCCAAACTTTCGATTGGTGGATAGTTGCCAATATCTTAGTACAGGCGGCTTTTACAACCATTATCTGGGTGTTTTTTGGCTGGCATGCTATCGCGTTTTTATTATTGAGCTTTTCCTTTTCAGTTGGCCTGCATCCATTGGGCGCCCGCTGGATACAGGAACATTACCTTACCCACAGTGTTGAACAGGAAACCTATAGCTACTATGGTAACTTTAACGTTGTAGCCTTTAATGTAGGCTTCCATAACGAGCATCATGATTTCCCATCTATCCCATGGAACAAATTACCAGAGATAAAAAAGACCGCCCCTGATTATTATGATACATTATACTATCATACTTCGTGGACCAAATTATTTTTCCGCTTTTTATTTGATCGTGAAATATCATTGTTTAACAGGATATTAAGAAAAGAAAGAGGTAAAGTTGCACTTACAGATGTTTCAAAACCTGATGTTGAAATGAAAATTTAACCGGGAAATGCTATATTTGGAAGCCCCTATTAAATATAACTATGATCGTTGCTCTTAAACATTTCTTCTTTCAACATGAGGATGCTGCGCAGGTATTGCTATATGCCGGTTTAATTACCTCACTATGGCTTGCCGAATTCGTTTTTTCTATTGAAGGATTAACAAAAAAGTGGAAACATACATCAACCAACATGATGTTTATTTTCACAGCACTGCCCATACAGCTTTTTATAACCATATTTATTGTAATGATCTCCAATTGGGCAGTTTTGCACCATTGGGGGCTCATTAATTTCGTTCCTTTTCATCATAACAGGTGGGTATATTATGTAGTGATGTTTTGCATGATGGACCTTTGCGAGTACATTTACCACGTTACTATGCATAAGTTCGACAGGTTGTGGAAATTCCACCTGGTACACCATAGCGATCTGATGGTTGATGTATCTACCACCGTACGCGAACATCCCGGCGAAACCTGCATACGCAGTTGCTTTTTAATGTTATGGGTATTTATTTGCGGGCCCGCAATTGGCGTTTTACTGTTGAGGCAGCTTTTCCAAACCTTTGCAAATATTACAGCACATACCGAATTCAGGCTGTCGCATCGCGTTAATAAAGTTGTTGGTTTAATATTCATTACCCCTAACCTGCACCATGTACACCACCATTACCAGTTGCCTTATACCGATTGCAATTATGGCGATGTATTAAGCATCTGGGACAGGCTATTCGGCACTTATTGTGAACTCGACAGGGAGGAAACCATATTTGGGATAGATACCCATATGTGTGAAAACACAACTGCCCGGTACCTGAATATCATCAAGGTACCCTTTCAAAAATTGGAGCGCAAAAAAGAATAAATTCTCATTGAATATTTACGATACAGTATTTCAGCATATGATAAGGAAATTAATCTTTACAATCTTCCTTATCATATGTAGTTCAGTGCTGTATGCCCAAACAGAACCACCAGAAAGCATAACTTCCAAATTTTATTTCCCGGCATTAATAGGTATCGGCATCCCGCTCGATAATGACAATACAGTACTTAAACACGGCAGCATTTTAAATACGGCCCTTGAGTTCAGGCCTGTATACGTTAATGCTTTCTTTTTCAGGCTTAATTATGATGCGCTGAATAATAGTTATGTTAGTCCGATAATTAACTTACCTACTAACGTTGTAAGAGGCAAAGTATCTGCCACATTCTTTCTTGCAGGAGGTGGCTATAGGTGGCAATTTAGAAACCTTGGGATATATGCGTTGCTGCAACCAGGCCTGGGTATACGAAACTTTAACAAAGCTATAGTAACCAATGATGGCGTATTTATAAACAATGTAACAAACGACAGCTTTTCAACAAAAACCAGTGTTGGTTTTGAATACTATATTGTAAAACATTTCGCGCTTATAGCCGAACCCTCATTCTATAAACTATACTCGGGCCGCGGGTTTAACAATACCCATTCGCAGGTTTCATCATTAAGTATGGGTATAACTACCACGCTTTTCTAATTAATGCCGATTATCTTTTTCAGGATTAAAAAAGCTAAAACTCTTTCACTTTTCGATATTAACTTATTATATTTGCTAATAAAATTAGCAAATATGGAGATCAGATCAGCAGAAAAGCTATTAATATTTAGCCGATATATAGGCCAGCAGGTAGTTATACGCAGCTTATCAATTGATGATAATGATGAAACCATAGGCATACTCACCGGCATTAAAGAAAATGCATTGTTAATCAGTATTAATAATGTAAACAGGTGGGTACCCTTATCTGATGAACTGGAGCTCTGCGACATCAAACTAATTTTAAAGCCATTAAAAAGGCTTACATCCGCTATAATTGATACAGCCAACAGTTTACCTGTGCAGGCATTCATCACCCCATATTATCAGTCATTAGGTTTTGACATGCCCGTATATATAGCACCCGGGCACCCGCTTAACTGCAACTATGTAGTTGAGCTAAACCTGGCTGATTACCGTACTTCCGAAGAAATCCTCAATTCAACCAAACAGCTCATGCTTGTTCACGGATAAAATAGTTAACCAAGTTTCTAGTTCCCCTCCATGGAGGGGCGCAATGGAACAGTGCAGTGGCAGTGGTGGGTTTCTGCGCATTTCTTTCACAACAATCTATCAATCCAACATTATAGCATCTCATCCAATATTTTAATAAAAGTTAATATTAAGTACAACTTTCATAAAAGAAAGCGTTAATTGTTAACTTTGTAAAAACATTTGAATGAGCAGGACCAAAAAGCTAAACATAATAATACCTATAGTTATCGTATTATTTGTTGGTGCTTATGCCCGCCATAAATATGACCAGAGAGAGTATGATGTAGTAGGCACCCTGCCCAACAAACAACTGGATGAAATCTCAGGCATAGCCGCATCCGGCATTAATAAGGATATTTACTACATACATAACGACAGTGGTGATACCAGTCGTTTCTTCGCCATACATCCCGATGGGAAATTAAAAACAACCATTTATTTTAAGGGTGATCCAAGGGAAACACAGGGCGTGCACGATTGTGAGGATATAGCCGTAGGTCCCGGCCCGGTTGCAGGTAAAAGCTATGTGTATGATGGCGATATAGGAGATAATTACGCCATACGCAAATACATAACTGTTTACCGGGTAGAAGAAAAAACATCGTGGATTGCCGACAGCACTCAAAACGTTAATGCTGTAGCAGTCCCGATACATTTCAGGTATCCGGATGGGCCCAAAGATGCCGAAACATTAATGATAGATCCAATTGAAAAACTGATCTACATCATCTCCAAGCGCAAGGATACGGTTGGTGTGTATACATCACCATTGATCTATAAACCAAATGATACGTTGGTATTAACCAAGCGCTGTAAGCTGTTCTTCTCCGGCATTAAACCCTTTAAATGGATAACCGCGGGCGACATATCAAAAGATGGCCAGCAGATACTGGTAAAAGACTACGTAAAAGTTTACTACTGGAAACGCCGCAATAACGAGCCCGTTTGGCAAACCCTGCAACGCGCTCCACAACTACTCCCCTACAAAATGGAGAAACAAGGCGAAGCCATAGGTTTCACCCCCAACGGAAAAGGTTATTATACTACGAGTGAGGGTGTTTATGCGCCGATTTATTATTATAAGATACCATCCGGGAAGTAAAAAGTTAAGGTTTTTTATTAAAGTTCCCCTCCCTGGAGATACTGTGTGTACACAATTTGTGCCTTAAACCCCGTAGGGGTTATATATTGGTAGAGAAACAGGTTTGAAATATTTATATGTGCCGTAGGTACATAACATAGCCCGCTTTTAGTCCAGCCATGCCTGTTTAGTAATACATGGTCAAATAATATCGCACCTAACGGAGCGAAAAATGCCCTTCGTATATAATTTATACCAATATTTCATTCCCAACGGAGTGGATCTGCAAACCAATTTTATTCAAAAAGATGTGTCCACACAGTAGCTCCCTGGAGGGGGACGTTGGGCATGTGAAGTAGCAGGGGTGGGTTCTACAGCATAACCTAGTTAAAAGGAATAATCAAGTTTTTTTTGTTCGCTTAATTAAAAGCACGCCTCCTGTAAAAATAAACATGCAAATAATAGAGTACATTACTGCATTAAAAAAAGTCATCAAACTATCGCCATAAAAAGCCAATATCAAGAAAAACCAAATACAACTAATTATAATTAAAAGAATACCTAAAAATTTAAACATTTATTTCTTTAATTAACAACTGCTTAAAGGCACTACGTAAACTTATTATATTGCAAATGAGGGCCATGTAGTACCCATCTGTCTCGGTAAAATAAAAAGAATTGTCATCTCGAACGATAGTGAGAGATCTTCTGCTGTAGACTTGTCCCGCGCAAAAGATTTCTCCTCGTACCTCGTTAGAAATGACAATTAGGATTATTTATTTACCTTCACCAGCACCACCCCATGCGAAGGCACACTAGCCTTCAATCCCTTATTATCGGTAATTAAATATTTCTGCCTCCAAACATCGCGCACTTTAGTAACACCGCTTATGCCAAGCTCGGTCCAGTTAATGTTAATGGTTTGGTATTTATCCGATACATTAAAGATCCCTACTGCTTTGCCCCCATCCTGCAATTCCTTCACATATACCAGGTAACCATCCTTTTTAAGTACCTCTACAGCCTCTTTGCCGAGGTGGTCCTGGTTAATGGCTATAACTTCATCATTGGTAAGCAGGTTTAGTGTAAACCTGTCTAAATGCCCCAAATCACATCCTATAAGCAATGGTGATGCCAGCAGGCTCCATAAACTGATGTGGGTATATTGCTCATCGGGGGTAAGCTTGGTATTATGTTGTGCATCGCCCCAGCCTACCTTGCCTACAACCAGCATATCCGGGTCATTATAATGGCCCGGGCGTGCATGCGGGGCTTCCGCCTGCTGATGGAAACCGATGCCGCTCATACTGCCCCAGCTATCATTTATATCGCCTGTAGTACGCCAGCTATTGCCGCCCACCTCTCCTGCCCAGTTCCAGCTATCACCCATACCATACTGGCAAAAGCTGAACATAATATCGCGGTTCGCCTTGTCAAGCGCCGCGCGCATTACCTGGTAGGGTTTTTTGTAATCGTCAAGGCTCGGCTCTCTCGGCGCTATGTCGCCGTAAGAACACCAGTCATACTTCAAGTAATCAACACCCCAGTCGGCATAGGTTTTGGCATCCTGTTCTTCATGCTGATAGCTGCCCAGGTAACCGCCGCAGGTTTTTGGCCCCGGCGATGAATATATCCCAAACTTTAAACCCAAACTATGCACATAATCCGAAAGCGCTTTCATATCCGGGAACTTTTCATTGGCTACGATCTCGCCTGTTGCTGCACGCTGAGGCGCTTCCCAACCATCATCAATATTAACATAGCTCCAGCCATGAGCGCTCAGTTTATCGGCTATGGTTTTGGCGGCTACACGCACTTTGGCGTCGTTAACACTTAAACCAAAGGCGTTCCAGCTGTTCCAGCCCAAAGCGGGTGTTAATCCTATCACATCGCCAATTTTAATGGTGAATTTCTTTGATACCGTACCTAACCTGTTATGCACACTGAATACTACCGGGTAATCACCTTTTTGGGCTACCGAACCTGTAACGATACCTGTTGCCGCATCAAGAGCTAAACCCGCAGGTAGGCTATCGGCACTATAAGTTAATGGCTTTACACCTGTTGCTGGTATTTTATATAAAAAGGCATTGCCCGGGCGGGCGCCATAAATATCCGGACCATTAATTTTAGGTTTCGAGCTCATGTATGGCGTCAAAACATAGGGTGTGTTTTCGGTTTTTACCAATTTCTCACCCGATTTTTCATCCGTAAAAGTATAAGTGATCACGTACGATTTTTGCTCCAGCGCGGCAATTCTGAAGGTATAGGTAAAAGGCCTACCAGCCGAGAAATTAGCATCGTTTGTTTTTTGATAGATCACAGTATTGGTTTCGGGGTCCGTAACTTTAAAATCCAGTTTCCCTTTATAATTATAGTTGCTCCCGGTAGAAATTTTCATGCTCTTGCTCAGGCTGTTTTTATCTCCATAGGTAAAATCATCGTCGGTATTAAAATAAACATTGTCCATTACATCAAGCATGCTCATTTTAAACATCTCCTTATTGCCATAAATACCGCCTTTACCGCCGCTATCAAAAATCCTAACGGCTATCACATTTTCCTTATCCCACAAAATAGCCGGATTATTTGACGCTATTACTACCTTACATAAACCATAGTAACCGGTTTTTATATCGCCATTGTTATTGCGGCCAATTAGTTTGCCGTTCAGGTAAACATCATACCCGTCATCGCCATAGCCTAGCTCAAAACGTAAGCTATCCTTAAAAAAGGCTTTATCTTTTAATGCCGATGGGATTAGTGTGTGCAGCCTGTACCAGCCAAAGCCATCATATTTCTCATGGCCCTGCGATTCCCAGCTTTGCTCTATGCTGATGTGCTGCCAATTGTAGTCGTCATAAGCAGGCGCGGCCCATTGGGTCGAATCACCTGTTTTAAATCTCCAGCCGGTTGCTAAAGGAACGTTTTGCGCGGATACACTTAAAAATCCGGCACATAAAAGTACGAGCGACAGTATTCTCTTCATATATTAATGTGTTTTGTACAGTTTATAATTTAGTATTACAATGGTACTAATATTTTCAAATTTAACAGCCTGTTAATTTTAAGTTTTCATCATTACTATAAGCTCAATGTTAACTATTTGCCGTTTATTGAAAACTTAACATGGCTTTAATTATTAGGTCTTATTGAACTTGTAATTTAGTGGCAACAAAAAAAACACTATGAAAAAAATGTTTTTTCTGTCGGCAATGTTCATATGCAGCATTGCTGTTTGCCTTGCAGCCACAGCCAATCTTAATGGTATTTGGTCTGGTACCCTCAAAACCGATGACGGCACCGAGTACCCGCTGCAATATAAATTCCAGGTTGAAGGGGATAAACTCACCGGAACTGCCAAAGGCCCGCACGGCGACCTGCCCATAATCGACGGCAAAGTGAATGGTAATGATTTTTCATTTTCAGTTACACTGGAAAAAATGTACCTTGAGCATAGCGGTAAGATTTATCCTGATTCCATCAGCCTGAATATTGAAGCTGGTGACAATAAGGCACATACCACACTTAAACGGGCTGAGTAATTGTTTGTAAAAGTGTAACGTGCCTCATAATTATCGTAACTAACCAATAAACAAACCATTATGAAAAAAATTACACTTATTACACTGATGATGCTTGCCGGCTTTGCAGTTTGCATGGCAGCTTTAAACCCAACCGGAAGTTGGAAAGGTATTTTGACCCTTAATGATGGCACTCCGTTCCCGCTTACTTACAAGCTTAAGGCAGATGGCGACAAACTAACCGGAATTGTAGAAACCATGAACGGTGAATTACCCATAACCGATGGCAAAATAAAAGGCGATAGTGTAATATTTAACGTTACTTATAATGGAGCTGCTGTGCTTAATAAGGGAAAATGCTATCCCGATTCTATTGGATTAAATGTTACCGTTGGAGAAGACATCTATCACGTCACCGCTAAAAAAGTAACGGACCAATAAGTTCATCCCTTCACATTTTCACAGATAAAGGGAAAAATCTTTTAACAGGTTTTTCCCTTTTTAATTTTTAATTATAGTCAGCAGCATATACCTTTGCGGCCATATGCTAAAACGCGTTATTGCTTTGCTTTTAATTGTCACCATGATTGGTGCCAATTTTTCGCGATTTTTTATTTACGCGGGTTTTGAGCTTAATAAAAAGTATATCATAGCTAACCTTTGCGAAAACCGTAACCGCCCCTGGTTACATTGCAACGGTAAGTGCTATTTTATGAAAAAGATTAAGCAGGCCGAACAAAAAGAAAAGAGCACCGAGAACGATGCTCAAAAAAATCTTTACCAGGAAGCCTTCTACACAAAACCAGCTGTGATAAAATTTCACACACAGTTATTGCAGGTAATACCCGTACCCAATAACCGGGTTGCCTTGCCGCAAGTTTACATCCCTGTTTTTCAGCCTCCGCAACTCGGCTAATCATTACTTCTTTTTTGCTTTCGCGATAATATAACACCTTAATCCCTGATGAAAATCTCAGGCTTATGGCTGTTTTGTATTGCCCAAAAGCGCACCTATAAATTAATTACATCTTACTACCATGCTATATGGGCAAGTTATGCCTGTACAGCTATTAATAATTACACTATGCTGCATACTAAAAAAATGCTGCCGGTTGTTATCGCTTTTTTGGCGATGGCACAGGCTTCATTTGCACAAAAAATATTTAAAGGAAGAATTATCGACGAGCGCACCCTTCAACCGGTTGAATATGCCAGTGTCCGCTCCGTTATATCCGGCAAAACTGCCGCTACTGACCGTTCAGGCGACTTTCAATTATCATTGCCTTCGGATACCGCAACCCTGCAAATCTCTTACATAGGTTATAAAGCCCTGACTATTAAGGTAACCAGCGCTAACAAACGCGTTACCATACCGCTTAGTCGCGGAACTATCGATCTAAAGGAAGTGCAGATCTCGCCCGATCTGAATAACGAATCGTTCCACACCCTGAGCGCGCTTGATCTGAACCTGCGCCCGGTTAATTCATCGCAGGATCTGATGCGCCTGGTGCCCGGTTTGTTTATAGCCCAGCACATGGGCGGCGGCAAGGCCGAGCAGATCTTTGTTCGTGGCTTTGATGCTGATCATGGTACCGATCTTAATGTTTCGGTTGATGGGATGCCGGTAAATATGGTGTCGCACATCCACGGGCAGGGATATGCCGACCTCCATTTCCTGATCCCGGAAACCGTAGATGATTTCGATTATGGGAAAGGTCCCTATTACACCGATAAAGGCGATTTTGCCACCGCTGGGTATCTGAACTTTACTACTAAAGATGCTTTGGACAAAAGCATGATCAGTTTAGAAGCGGGCAGGTTCAACACTTTTCGCGGCATGGCGATGCTTAACCTGCTGGATTCTGCCGCTAAAAGAAAAGGTGAAAACTGGTATATAGCCGGTGAATACAATTATACCGATGGCCCCTTCACCTTTGCCGAACATTATAAGCGCTTTAATGCCTTCAGCAAATACACTAAACAACTGAATGTTAATAACAAACTCTCATTAAGCGCATCGGCTTTCACAACAACTTGGCGGGCATCCGGCGAGATCCCTGAACGTGCCGTAGCTGCCAACACAACTGCCATTGATGATAACGGTAACCCAATTAAGATCCCGGAATACGCAAACCCTATTGGCCGTTTTGGAACGATCGACAGCGCACAGGGCGGTAAAACCAGCCGTTTTAACTTCATCGCCAAACTAAATACCGATCTGGGTAATAACCTGAGTTTAGAAAATGAAGCTTACTACACGCATTATAACTTTTTACTGCATGTTAACAGCTCATTTTTTGCCGAGGATAGCCTGGGCGGCGAGCAACAACAGAACCAAAGCCGGGATATGTTTGGTTACAACGGCAAATTAAGCAAGCGCAGCTACCTGGGCAATAATATCCTTACTTCGACTATCGGCCTCGGTACGCGCTTCGACCGCACTTATGGGACCGAACGCAGTGATGTTACAGAAGATGATCAACTGATAGACTACATAGAACAAGGCAACATCAGGCAAAATAACAGCAGCGTTTACGTGGATGAAACACTGCAATCTGGCAAATGGCTCTTTAACGCGGGCGTTCGTTTGGATTACTTCAACTTCAATTACCAGGATTCAACCCAAACAAAAACGGTGGTAAGCCCGAAGTTGAACATTCAATACACGGCTAACGATCAGCTTCAGCTTTACCTGAAAACAGGAAAAGGTTTTCACTCCAATAGCGCCATCGTAGCTATCGGCAATAACAACTTAGGCACCGTGCCTGTAGCTTATGGCACCGACCTGGGTCTGAACTGGAAACCAATACCTCACTTATATATAAACGTAGCCGCATGGTACCTGTACCTGCAGCAGGAGTTTGTTTATGATGATGACGGCGATATTGTAGCAAGCGGTAAAACAAAACGTTATGGGCTCGACTTTTCGGCACGTTACCAGTTAACCGACTGGTTATTTGCCGACCTTAACGTGAACCTTGCTCACCCCCGCCTTGCTGACAGCGCCAAAAACACCGGTTACCTGGCCCTGGCCCCAACCTTTACCAGCACCGGCGGACTCGATTTTAAATTACCTAACGGTATCAACGGCGGTTTAAGTTACAGGTATTTGCACAGTCGCCCGGGTAATAACACCAATACTTTGGTGGCCGATGGTTATTACGTAACCGATTTGAAGCTAAACTATACCCAAAAAAGGTATGAGGTTGGTTTAACTATTGAAAACCTTTTCAACACTAAGTGGAACGAGTTTGAGGCCGAAGAAGTAAGCCAGCTTAAAGGAGAATCAGCCCCGGTTGACCAGATGAGCTTTACTCCCGGCACCCCATTTTTTGCTAAATTAAGAGTGGCGTTGTTCTTTTAATGCTTCTCCTTCAATCACGTTTCTCCGCGCGTCATTGCGAGGTACGAAGCAATCCCCGACTGTACAGAAACAAAAGCACAGCCGGGGATTTGCTTTTTTGCATTTTCCCAAATCTTCCCTATCTTTGTAAAAAATAAAATAATGCTACGTATCAATCACTTCTGCGCAAAAAACAATATGCGGCCCATGGGCACGCGGCAGAAGAGCTATGCAGCAAAATAGTCACGCCTCTTCTGCATCCTCGTAATGAGAGGATAAATTTCTATCACATTTTATTATTGACACTTAGGTTTTACTTAACCGTAAACCTTAACCATTAAATTTTTATGGACACATATTATACTATTGAGGAAAAATATTTACAGGCAGTTGAAGAGGTAAGCTACGGCGAATCGCCAAAGGCATTAAAGCTTTTTAACGAAATTGTAACTAATGATCCGCTATATGCAAGGGCACATTTTCAGTTAGCGAAAATATATTATTACGAAGTAAAGGAATACCAAACCGCGGGTTATCATTTCAAAACCTGTATGGAATTGGAGCCAACCTTCCCCGATAACTATTTCCACTATCTTGATCTGTTGGTTTTTCTGAACATGGAAAAACAGGTAAACATTATCGCCAAGCAGGCATTAAATACCGCAGGGGTAAACGCTGCTGCCATTTATAATCTGTTAGGTTTGTTTTTTGAGAAGAATAAGAACTGGGCAAAAGCATTGGCTGCATACCAGCAATCATTTCTTGAGGTAACGCACAAAAAACAAAAAGAAGATGTTGAAGACAGTATTGAACGCGTTAAAGAAAAAATGCAGCGTGGCAATGCTTATCAATATCACTTAACAGAGTGATTTAACGCTGACTTTGTAAATATACCAACTATAAAATTGTCGCTCCGCAAACCAGCAGAGCGGCAATTTCATTTATATCCCCTCCTCCTATTTAATAATCGCTGGTTTATATTTTGACTTTGCACTTACCCTAATAGCGCGGCATTAAAGTATTTTTGTGTAGATAAAACAGCAGGATATGAAAATTGAAATATGGTCGGATGTGATGTGCCCGTTTTGCTACATAGGCAAACGCAGGTTTGAAGATGCTTTGCAAAAATCGGGACACGACAAGGATATAGAGATCGAATGGAAAAGCTTTCAGCTTAACCCGGATATGAAAACTGATCCAACTATTAATATCGACCAATATCTGGCCGATATCAAAGGTTTCTCAATTGATCATGCCAAACAACTAAATGCCCAGGTTACCCAAATGGCTGCCGAAGCCGGTTTAACTTATAATTTCGACCGTGCCGTAGTTGCCAACAGCTTTAACGCGCATAGGTTTAGTCACCTCGCTAAAAAACATGGTTTAGGCGATGCCGCCGAAGAAGCGTTATTTAAAGCCTATTTCACTGAAGGCAAAAATATAGACGATACTACCACACTAATTGAACTGGGCACAGCAATTGGCCTTAATGCCGATGAAATAAAAGCCACCCTTGAAAGCGATGCTTACGCCGAAGATGTAAAACATGATGTTGCCGAAGCACAACAACTGGGCATCCGTGGTGTACCATTTTTTGTAATGAACCGCAAATACGGCGTATCAGGCGCACAAGCTGTACCGGTATTTGAAGAAACCATTGAAAAAGCCTTCGCCGAATGGCAACAGGAAAATCCGAAACCATCGTTGGAGGTTATTGAAGGTGATAGTTGTGGGATTGATGGGGATTGTTAATATTATACGCGCTTACTACCCCCCCCCGGAAATATTGTACAGGTCAGACTTGCATGGTTTAGACCAATCGCATGGTATCGCTTTTCGCTAAGAAGTTACTATTTTGTCTTGACACAAAAAGTAACCAAAAAAGTCAAGACAACAAGGATGCTTCCACGCTCCCTGCCGGTTCTTTACGCTTTTTTCGCTGTTCGTCACTTTCGTTCCTCACATCACCCAAAAAGCTAAACCGGCATTCCCGCCTTTACGCTGGCCCGCCCTTGTTGTCAGGGCCTGCGCTTTTTCTTAATTGCGATTCATTCAATGCTTTCTTTTAAAAAGATGTTTTTCCATTTCCCGTCATTAGAAAAGCTTCGGACGAAATCAGGCAAAACAATGGTGGCCTTGTGTGTAATGGCAGGGCATAAGCAGATTTTTACAGAAGGGCAAAGGCCAAGTGTGTAGCGACAGCAGGGTAAAAATATAGCAGCCCAGGTTTTGCCTGATTTGCAGGGCAATGGCCTGTGCGGCAAAGAAGTATTTCTACTGACTTGATTTATTCATATTACTATTTGTTTTTAATAGGTATTCATGAGCTCCCTACGGTCGGTTTTTGCCTTTTGTCTTGATACAAAAGTAGTAACCTCCGCGGCAATGAGCGGCTGCGAGCGATATTCACGCCTTGCACATACGCCCTTTACAGCCGGGGATTGCTTCGTTCCAATAACACTTTACAATCAACTTACTTCAAATCCTGCACACTAACAACCGCTGTAAGATCACTATCCAACCTAAACTGTGTATTATGCAATACTATCGCGCCAGCAATGTTTTTAGTATGATAGCTATGCGCTATAGCCCATCCTTTTATCGGCCCTTTAAACAATAATTCATTCGATCGGATGGCCTTAGATAAACTACCTGTATCAGCCTCATACTTCATCTGCCTTTTCAGGGCTTCCATATAAGCAACTTTTGAAGTGGTTATCAGGTTCATAAGGGTATCTTTTATTTTATCAACCTTCTGCTTTGCTGCAATATTTGCGGTTTTTAAGCTATCGTATTGTTTAGTTTCGGCGAAGCGTTTAAAAACGGTATCAACATCGCCAAAGCTAACCGCATCATAACTGGCGGGGTCACTTAAATGAGTGTCGAGGTAATTTTTAACTAATTTTTCTGCTTTATGTTGATTGGACGCGCATGAAGCCGTCAGGAGGCACGCGCTAATCAGCAGGATATTCTTTATCATTTTCATCGGGGTTAATGAACTTAACAATACGTTTATGTAAGGTACTATTTTTTATAAACGGATGGATGATATAATGTATTTTAATGTAATAGGATTGGTACAGGGATAGGGATAAAACTATGTCATTGCGAGCGATAGCGTGGCAACCTCATCGCATTCAATATGCAAGCGACGAGGTTGCTTCGTCGTTCCTCCTCGCAATGACATGATATTTATTTACACTATCTGCTCCAGCATCTTCACATACAATTCAATGCCTTCCCGTATCTCATCTACATAAATAAACTCATCAGCGGTATGTGAGCGGGCTGAATCACCGGGACCAACCTTGATGGATTGGATATCCAGCAGCGACTGATCAGATGTTGTTGGCGAACCATAAGTTGTACGCCCCAGCGCGATGCCAGCCTGTACTATAGGGTGGGCCCTATCAATTGATGATGGCTTTAAGCGGATGGAACGTGGTTTAACATCGCAGCTTACATGCTGGCGGATGATCTCCAGTACTTCTTCGTTACGGTAAGCATCTGTTACACGCACATCAACCGTAAAAACGCAGCTGGCTGGCACCACATTATGCTGCGAGCCTGCGTTTATAATAGTAACCGACATTTTTATCGGCCCAAAAACTTCCGACTCCTTAGGGAACTTAAACGTACGGAACCACTCAATATCAGGCAAAGCCTTGTAAATAGCATTCTCCCCTTCTTCGCGGGCGGCGTGGCCTGCTTTACCATGGCTGGTGCAATCCAGTACCATTAAGCCGCGCTCAGCAATGGCTAACTGCATTAAAGTAGGCTCGCCAACTATGCCAAAATCCAATTGTCCTAATTCGGGAATGATCAGTTCAAGACCATTCACGCCTGAAATTTCCTCCTCGGCGGTAGTGGCCAAACAGAAATTATATTTAAGGTTTTGTTGCTCTTGAAAATACAGGAACACTGATATCAGCGATACCAGGCAGCCGCCTGCATCATTACTACCCAGGCCGTATAGCTTGCCATCTTCAATTTTGGCATCATATGGGTCGCGGGTATAACCGGAGTTGGGTTTTACCGTATCATGGTGAGAGTTAAGCAGTATGGTGGGTTTTGCCGGATCGAAATATTTGTTCCATGCCCAAATATTGTTCAGCTTACGGTGTGTTTCAACGCCGTGATTTTGTAAAAAAAGTTCGATCACATCTGCTGTGCGGTCTTCTTCTTTACTGAATGATGGGATGGAGATGAGTTGCTGCAGGAGTTCAACTGCCTGCTGAAATAGTGCTTTTATATCGGTCATAAAATATGTGCCCAAAAATAATGTTTTTATACTAAGTAGAAACGCAAAAAATCACCTCTCTACATTTAAGTGATAATAATTAGTTTTACGGCCTGATCTCTATCTTAATATTAAATGAAAAAATCACTTTTAACTCTCCTTCTTTTCTGCTGCTTTATTGCGGCAAAAGCCGAACAAACAAATGTTTACAATCAAAATGGTTACAAGCTCATTTTTGTAAATTACGATTCCACGTTCGATCCCGCCTTGCAGCAGCGCATGGTGAAAACTTTTTTTACCGTTTATCCCGAGTTAGCCAACGCCTACAACAAAAAAACGCTCAAAACGGTAACCATGGTTATTGATACCTCCTACAAAGGCGTAGCAGCAACTGCCAACGGCAAGGTAACCATCAGCTATAAATGGATGCACCAGCACCCCGAAGATATTGACGTAATAACCCACGAGGTAATGCACATTGTACAGGATTATGGCGACAGCAACGGCCCCGGCTGGTTAACCGAAGGTATTGCAGATTATGCCCGCTTTAAGTTCGGCGTAAACAATGATGCTGCAAAATGGTCGTTACATGATTATAAGGCAGGCCAAAATTATACCGATGCTTACCGTACCACCGCCCGTTTTTTGGTTTGGATTGAGGCTAAATACAAACCAGGTATAGTTGTAGAACTTGATAGCCAGATGCGCAAACACACTTATACTGATGATATATGGAAGCAGCAAACCGGCAAAACGCTGGATGAGCTGTGGAAGAGCTATACAGAAAATTCCGCTATATAATTCATCAATAAATTGCATAACGTGAAGCAAATATCCATCACCATAATTCTGATTATTTGCTTCACGGTGCATCTCCTGGCACAGCAACCTGCAAAGCCATTCCCGCAGCATGTGCCATATGCTAAGGGTACTATCAAACCCAATAATATTTCACAAAAGGCGATGGATAGATCCGTCAGTGATTTTTATAACCAATGGAAACATCGTTTTGTAAAAACCATTCCCGGCAAAGCCGAAAGCTATATCTGGTTTGAAGGTGTAGACAAAAAGCAATGCGTATCCGAAGGCCAGGGATATGGTATGGTGATCGTGGCGCTGATGGCGGGATTCGATCCATCAGCAAAAAATACTTTTAATAACCTGTACCAATATTATAAAGCCCACCCCAGTAAACGCGGCAGTCATTTAATGGCATGGGCGCAATACACCAATGGTAAAAATGTGGACATGAGCTCCGCTACTGATGGCGATATGGACATTGCTTATTCCCTGCTGCTGGCAAACACACAATGGGGCAACAATGGCGCTATTGATTATTTGAAGGAAGCTAAAGCTATGATAGCCGACATAATGGAGTATGATATCAATCATAAAACATGGTCGGTTTTGTTGAGCAATGCCATTGAGCATGATAGCAAGGATTATTTTGATACCCGCTCATCCGATTTTATGCCTGCAAATTTCAAGGCTTTTAAACAAGCTACTAATGATGACCGATGGGATAAAGTGACTGACAATACCTACAAGCTATTTGAGTTGATGCAGAATAAATATAGTCCGGATGCGGGATTGGTACCTGATTTCATCGTCCACATTAATAAAACTGCTAAACCTGCGCCGCCACATTATCTGGAGTCAGTTTATGACGGATATTATAATTATAATGCCTGCCGCGTTCCCTGGCGTGTGGGGGTTGATTACTTGGTGAATGGTGATGAGTGTTCAAAAGCATTCGTACAAAATATAAACCAATGGATACGAGAAACAACCGGTAATAATACTTATAACCTTTCTGCCGGGTACACTTTGGCAGGTAATGATATAAAAGGCAGGTATTTTGAGGCGTTAAGTTTTATCACCCCATTCGCGGTATCGGCTATGGTTGATCAGAAGAATCAGCAATGGTTAAACAAGGTGTGGGATTATACCATGCAGTTTAAGCTAAAGGATTTTGATTACTATGATAACAGCATCAAGATGCTGAATTTGATCATTATATCGGGGAATTATTGGAAGCCGGAGAATCATTAAAATATTTTTTTATTATATTTGAGTTATTATGACAAAAGAAGCTATCATAGAAAAAACATTAAGAACATTAAATGTTTTGCCTAATGAAAAGGCTGAAGAGGTAGCCGATTTCGCTGATTTCATTATGAAAAAATATGAGGATGATTCTTTACAGGAAGGAATACAAAAAATTGTAGAGCATAGTACTGCTTTTAATTTCTTAAATGATGAAGAAGATCTTTATTCAATAAAGGACATTAAAGAAAAATATTAATGCCCAAAGGAAATATTGTCCTCATTCCATTTCCTTTTACCGATCTGACAGGAAATAAATTACGCCCTGCATTAATACTCACAGAAACTCCTCTTGATGTAACGGTATCTTTATATTACTACACAACTTCAATGGCAGGAAATCACGGATATTGTATTACAACCGCAAACAACTAATGGCATTAAGAAGACATCACTTGTGCGATTAAGTAAATTGGCAACTGTTGACAGAAAGTTGATTGTAGGCATAATCGGATCGCTCAATAAAGTTGAGATGACTGAATTAAATGTCAAGCTGAAATTAATTTTTCAATTACCCTAATATTTTCTCTGCCACTTCCACCCCACTCGTAAGCGCGGCCTCAACCGTTCCCATAGCTGCACCATCATACAAATGCTCACCGGCAAAAAAAAGTGTATTATCAACCGGAGTATTCAAAACCTTACGTGCTTCGGGCGCGGCTATGGTATCGTAGCTGTATGATCCACGGGTAAATGGTTCATTTTCCCAATTGATAATATTCCAGGCTATTAATTTGGCTTTCAGTTCATCAACACTCAGCTTAAATATATTACTGAGCGATTGCAGGGCCTGCTGTAAAAGTTCATCCAGTGTACAATCCTTTTTATCAACAGCGGAAGGACCACCCAGCCAGCCTGTAAGTAATGGCGAATGCTGCGGATGTTGTGTCCACCACGTTGGGATCTCTTCATCTGATAACAGGAAGATCATCTCCTTTAAACCTTTCCCGGCAAGCCGTTTTATTGCATTATCCTCCCAAAAAGCTTTATCAAATTCCAGCAAAAACTTTATTACCGCGCCAAAACCCATAGCCTGTATGGCAGCAGTTTGTTCGGGTATAGGCGGATGAAAGGTTATAGACCCCTTTTCCTGCCAATTGGCTTGCAGCACGCCCAATGGCAAGGCTATAATTAGCTGGCAAGCTTCGTAATTTATGCCTTCGTCGGTAACTATGCGAACTTCGCATTCCTTCCAGTAAATCTCTTTAACTACAGTGTTCAAGTAAATAGAATTACCTGCCTCCCGGCATGTTTTAGCCAGGTAATTGATCATAGCGCAATAGCCCTCATTTACCCTATGCTGCGCATCCTCATCCTCATTTTGCCATTCCTTGCGCAGGGCAAAGGCGCTGGCTTTGCGTGGGTCGGCATTATCATAGCCCGAAACATAGTTCCATACGCCATCCCTTAAGGGCTGGTATTTATCGCCGGGAAACTCAGCCAGCAAAAAATCATAGATATTGGTATCTTCTCTTAGTTCATTAAGCCGCTCTATCAGCAGATCCCAGCTTTCAATAAACTGTTCACTATCTGCAAATTCGCCTTTAGCATAGCGCACCATTTCGCCGTTTGCCGGGGAATATTTTATGCCTGCTTCATCTAATAAACTCAGCGTGACCGGTAGATCGCCATGTACAAATTCAGCGCCCAGTTCGGCATGCTGAAAAAAAGATTCATGGCCAATAGTATGGATGCGCCCGCCGGTACGGTTCCGTGCCTCTAATACGGTAACTTTTTTGCCTTTTTGGGTCAGTTTATAAGCCGCCATTAATCCGGCTGCCCCTGCGCCTATTACCAGTACGTCGATTTTCTCCATATGCTAAATAACACCATTTTGCTTTAAAAGATTGGCAAATAAATCGATAGTTTTTTTTAAAGACACCCAAATTCCTAAAGCTGTTGATTATTATGCCTTTAATGTTGATACGGTATATTATATTTACCCCTTTAATTGACTCGCTTTGATACCACATTTTAAAAAACTGCTACCCGTAGCTGCGCTGTTAGCTGCTTTAAACACATCGGCCCAAACTAAATTATATGTACCTGTAAACCTGCAGGCCACCTATACCAAAGGCACCCGTACAGTTACCGGTGAACCCGGTAAAAACTACTGGCAAAACCGGGCCGACTACAACATAAAGGTTGATTTTAACCCGCAAACCCGCCTGTTAAACGGATCGGTAGATATTGATTATGTGAATAACAGCCCGGATACGTTAAAACAGATCTATTTTAAGCTTTATCCTAATCTGTACAAAAAAGGGGTTAACCATGAATCTAATATAAAACCGGAAGACCTGGGCGACGGTGTACAGATCAAAGACCTGAGCATTAACCAACAAAATCAGGATGCCCAACAATGGCGCATAGACGGCACTAACATGGTGGTGAAAATCCCGGCATTGCTGCCATCGCAGCACATCAAATTCAGCATTAATTATGCTTATGTGCTTAATAAAAGCTCGCATGTACGTACAGGCCAGGTTGATTCGGGCGCATTTTTTATCGCTTATTTCTTCCCACGCGTGGCTGTTTATGATGATATTGATGGCTGGAACAAGTACCCTTACCGCGGATCTGAAGAGTTTTACAACGATTTTTGCCACTTTAATGCCGAGATAACCGTACCCGGGAATTACGAGGTTTGGGCCACCGGCAGCCTTAAAGATGCAGCAGAGGTATATAACCCTAAAATTATTGAGCGCTTATCCGCCGCAGGCAAAAGTGATAATGTAACTGATATGATCACTGATGCCGACCAGAAAGCGGGCGATATCACTACAAAAGGCGCGAGCCATACCTGGAAATTTGAAGCCGACAGCGTTACCGACCTGGTATTTGCCACCAGCAACCATTATTTGTGGAAAGCCAGTAGTTTAATAGTCGACCCAATAACGCACAGGCGTACCCGTGTTGACGCGGTATTTAACCCTGACCATAAAGATTATCTGCCCGTGGTCGACCATGCCCGCAAAACTGTGGAAGCCATGAGCTATACCTTCCCGAAATGGCCGTACCCTTACCCGCATGAAACCGTTTTCGATGGCCTCGACCAGATGGAATACCCGATGATGGTAAATGATAACCCGCTCGAAAAAGAGAATGACGAGATAGAACTAACCGACCATGAGATATTCCACACCATGTTCCCTTTTTACATGGGCGTTAACGAAACCAAATACGGCTGGATGGACGAAGGCTGGGCAACCATTGGCGAATGGACCATCAGCCCGATAATAGACAATAAGATATTTGACGACTACGGTATTGAAGCAGTTGAAAAAGATGCAGGCAATGAGGATGATGTACCAATCATGACGCTTACTCCCGGCTTAACCGGAACTGCCGGTTTTACCGACAGCTATCCTAAACCCGGCATGGGCTACCTGTTTGTAAAAGATATGCTCGGTGATGCATTATTCACCAAAGCGCTGCATTATTATATTACCCAATGGCACGGCAAACACCCCATGCCTTACGATTTCTTTACCTGCATGAACACCGGTGCAGGCATCAACATGAACTGGTTTTGGAAAGCCTGGTTCTTCGACAACGGCGTACCTGATCAGGGCATAACAAGCGTAGTTAACAAGCAAAATAACTATATAGTAACCATCACTAACATAGGCACCAAACCCGTACCTGTTGATTTAACCATCTTTTATAAAGATGGTAGCACCAAAATCATACACCAACGCGTAGCTGTTTGGAAAGACGGTAATAAAACCTATCTGGTAAAATTTACCGATAGCAAACCGATAGCCAAATTCACCTTAGGCACAGGTTATGATCCGGATGTAAATAAGAAGGATAATGTTTGGGTGGTGAAGTAGGTAGGTATTTAGGTTAAATTGGCGCGTCGGTGTTATGATGAGCTCCGTCAAAGTATGAACGAAGGTAATACGGTATGCTATTTAATATAAATGAATAAAGTAAAAAACATATTCTGGATTGTTGTTGGTTTTGGGATTATAGGTTTTGCTATCTATAAAATAGCGAGAAATGTTATTATAGATCATGTACTCAGTAGCAACTATCAAATCGCAAAGGCTGTAATTATTAATGAGAAAAATTATATGGGCAACCAACCTGTAGACCCTAAATTTTCCTATTCGTATTCATTTATTATCGATAAGAAAATATACACTGGAGACTCCCATGATATAACGCTCAGAATTGGTGATACTATTGAAATTAAATACGATAAAAATAGGCCAAGTTTAAACAGGCCATTATATCCTAAAGAATAATAGAACATTGTTTTCAGGGCGTTTCCCTGCGGGTCAGGCTATCCGCTTATACTGCACAGGCATTAAGCGCGAGGCCGGTATCCGCTTCTATCCTTAACGCGGGCTTCGCTAATCGCAGAGTTAACTCACCCTGACTTTACTTCGCTCGTCATCCCTCTCTACGCTAAACCGTAAAGAGGGATTTTCTTTTTTGCACCTCTTTGCGCCGCAGGCGAAGAGAGGTCGACCAGCGCAGCGTAGTCGGGTGAGTCCAACGGAGCGCTTCCAACAAATCCGAAATCGAAAATCCTAAATCAGAAATAACCTTGGCTTAATCTTTGCCCTCTATCCGGCATAAAACTAATGCCATGCCTGAAGGACCGATCTTAGTCATACTAAAAGAAGAGTTACAACCCTTCATCCACAAAAAAGTAATAGCTGCGAATGGCTACACGCCTAAAATGAACCCGGAAATATTGATCGGTAAAACATTAACCGATATAAAAACCTGGGGCAAGCACCTGCTGCTCTGTTTCCCAAAGTTTACCGTGCGAGTGCATTTGATGCTGTTTGGGTCCTATCGTATAAATAGTCGCGGCAAGCACAACGCAAGCCTTGGTCTGCAATTCAATACAGGTGAGGTGAATTTTTATATCAGCTCGGTGATCCTGATCGACAAGCCGCTGGATGAGATTTATGATTGGTCGGCAGATGTGATGAGCGATGGCTGGAGTACAGCAAAAGCCATTGAGAAGATGAAAGCCAAACCCAAAAGGATCATCGGCGACCTGCTGCTCGATCAAAAGATCTTTTCGGGTGTTGGTAATATCATCCGCAACGAGGTTTTATTCAGGGCAAGGGTACACCCAGAAAGCAGCATAGCGGATATCCCCGACGAAAAGCTAAAAGAGCTGGCGGATGAAACGGTTAACTACAGTCAGGATTTTTTAAAGTGGAAAAAGCAGGGTGTACTAAGCAAACATTTTGAAGCTTATGAACAGGACATTTGTCCGCGGGACCATATCCCATTTCATAAAGCTGATCTGGGCAAAACTAAAAGGCATACGTATTACTGCGATAAATGCGAGGTGCTTTATGATGAGAATCATTAAAAAATTGTCATTCTGATAGCGAAGAACCTATCCGCATTCAATCATCCGCTTGCAAAATAGATGCTTCGTTCCTACCCATGACAGAATTGAAAAATCTGTCATTTCACCTTCAGAGGCCGCGGATTTTAAAACTCAGCATGACAAAATGTAGAATAATTAATTGTCATTCTGAGCGGCAGCGAAGAACCTGTCCGCGTTCAATCGTCCGCTTGCAGAATAGATGCTTCGTTCCTCAGCATGACAACATTGGAAAGGGGCTCTACTCCAATATCTCCGCAATCTCCTTAAAACCTTTTTCCCTTGCCAGATCAGCGGGTAGTTTACCACCCTCCATACGGGCGTTTACATCGGCTCCGTTTTCAAGCAAAAGTATCAGCAGATCAAGGTTGCCATTTTGCGCGGCCGAGTGCAATGGCGTTGAACCCGCTTGCTGGCGCACATTTATATTCGCGCCATTATCTATCAAAAGCTTAGCAATATCAGTGTAATTACCCGCAGCGGCGGAGTGTATAGGAAAAACGTTAAAGCCGTTGTTCGATGGTTGGTTCACATCTGCACCCTTCAGCACCAGGTAACGTGCAATCTCATGCTGACCAAAATAACAGGCTAATCCCAGCGGCGTAAAGCCGTCGTCAGCAAAATAATCTATTGCATCGGGATAAGTAAAAACCAAATGGGCAACCACATCAAACTTACCAGCCGCGGCAGCCTCAAATAAGGTGATATCATCTACGTATTTTAGCAACAGGGCGGTAACTTCAGGCTTCTTATAATAGCATGAAAGCATCAGTGGCGATACATTGTGACTGGTAGCGCCTTTTGCCAGTTTGGGGTTCTGTGTAAGCAGCACATTTAGGCCGATAACATCGCCGGTGGTTATGTATTCTTCAAGTTGTTCCAGGCTCATTATTTACTTTTAAGTAATTAATAACTAATACGATATAATTCAAAACAGATGAATTACATTCTATTTTCATCTGCCATTTTCATGCCTGATTTACATAAAGCTTCCAAATTAGTAAAAAATTAAAAATTTCACCCCAAATAAGTTTAATCTATTAACTTTATATTTGTACCTTATATACTGTTGAACAAGTATGCCGGTAAAAGGAAATCAGTTTAAATCAAATACTTTAAAAGAAGATAATCAGCCCCGCCAAAACAATAAGAGCGAGAAGGAAAAGCCTGCCATATCGGCTAAATTGAAAGGGCTCACCTCGTTTGATTGGAACGATGGCCGCGCTATTAAGATAGTCGGCTTGTTTTTCCTAATCATGTCTATCTTTTTTCTGGTGGCGTTTACCTCCTACCTGTTCACCTGGCAGCAGGATCAGAGCTATGTTTCGCCTGCAAATGGCGGCTGGCACAATCTGTTCAAAACTACACAGGAACTTACCGACAATGGCATTAAAAATCCCGTGGTTGAAAACTGGCTGGGTAAATTTGGCGCGTTGCTGTCAAATCAATTTATATTCGAGTGGTTTGGTGTCGCTTCCTTTTTGTTTGTATTTATATTTTTTGTATTCGGCTATCGTTTGCTGTTTAAAGTGAGGCTGTTCTCTATCAGCAAAACACTGGCTTATGCTTTTTTCGGCATTATATTTTGTTCAGTAGCTATAGGGTTTGTACATGCTTTTATCATTGATTATCCGCACTATTTTGAGGGTGAATTTGGTTTCTGGACCAACCGCTTGCTTGATGCACAAATAGGCCAGGCCGGTACTGCGGGACTGCTTATTTTTGCAGGTTTATCCGCACTTATTATCGCTTATAATATCGACTTTAAACTACCTCAACGCAAAGAAAAACTGGCAACTGCTGTTGAAGTTCCTGAAGTTGCTCCGATCCCGGTTGAACTGGATGAGGATGAAAACGAGATAGAGGTACCGCTTGAATGGCAGCCACGTGGCGCTAATATACCTGTTACCCCCAACCCGCTAAATACTGTAAAAGCTGAACTGCTAAAACAGGAGCCATTAAAGCAGGAACCGCTGAGGCAGGAAACCGTTTTACAAGCCCCTGTATTTCATGAGCCGATAGTATTATCGCCCGAGGTAAATACGTTTAAGCATGAGCCAGAGGCTGAGGACGAGATACCTTTAACCCTTGAGGTTGAACGCCCTACCCCTGTTTTAAGCATAGAACAAACGGATGACGACAAAGCCAAGGAATTGGTAAACCAGTTTGGCGCTTACGATCATAAACTTGATCTGGCATCCTACAAATACCCAACTATCGACCTGCTGGAAAACTACGGCTCCAACAAAATACAGGTAAATACCGAAGAACTGGAAGCCAACAAAAACAAGATCATCACCACGCTTAACCATTATAATATCGATATCGATAAAATAAAGGCTACCATCGGCCCAACGGTTACGCTGTATGAAATTATACCTGCGCCGGGTGTGCGGATCTCCAAGATCAAGAACCTGGAGGATGATATTGCGCTGAGCCTTTCTGCTTTAGGGATTCGTATCATTGCCCCTATGCCGGGCAAGGGTACTATTGGTATCGAGGTACCGAATCAGAATCCTGAGATGGTTTCCATGCGCTCTATCCTGTCGACAGAAAAATGGCAGACCAATACCATGGACCTGCCTATCGCATTAGGTAAAACCATCTCAAACGAAGTATTTATTGCCGATTTGGCCAAGATGCCCCACTTACTGGTTGCAGGTGCTACCGGGCAGGGTAAATCGGTTGGTATCAACGCCATATTAGTTTCACTGCTTTATAAAAAACATCCATCGGAATTAAAATTTGTTTTGGTCGACCCTAAAAAGGTGGAGCTTACTCTTTTCCGTAAGATTGAGCGCCATTTCCTGGCTAAGCTACCTGATGAAGCTGATGCCATTATCACCGATACTAAAAAAGTAGTAAACACGCTAAACTCATTGTGTATCGAGATGGACCAGCGTTATGACCTGCTGAAAGACGCGCAGGTGCGTAACCTTAAAGAATACAATCACAAATACGTAAACCGTAAAATAAGCGACCCGGAAAAGCACCGTTACCTGCCATTCATCGTACTGGTAATTGATGAGTTTGCCGATTTGATGATGACCGCCGGTAAAGAAGTGGAAATGCCGATTGCCCGTATAGCGCAGCTGGCCCGTGCAGTGGGTATTCACCTGGTTATTGCTACGCAAAGGCCATCGGTTAATGTAATTACGGGTACTATTAAAGCTAACTTCCCGGCAAGGCTTGCCTTCAGGGTACTATCAAAGATAGATTCACGTACCATATTGGATGCCGGTGGTGCCGATCAGTTAATCGGTCGTGGTGATATGCTGCTTTCAACCGGTAGTGATCTGATTCGCCTGCAATGCGCCTTTGTGGATACGCCGGAAGTGGAACGAATTTCCGATTTTATTGGTAACCAGCGCGGCTACCCATCGGCCATGATGCTGCCAGAATATGTAGGCGAAGGCGAAGCCAGCAGCAGCTCAAAAGAATATGATGCCGATAACCGCGACCCTATGTTTGAAGATGCCGCACGACTTATTGTAATGCACCAGCAAGGCTCTACTTCGCTCATTCAGCGTAAAATGAAACTGGGCTATAACCGAGCCGGCCGTATCATTGACCAGCTGGAAGCCGCAGGAATAGTAGGCCCGTTTGAAGGCAGCAAAGCCCGTGAGGTTTTATACCCTGATGAGTATAGTTTAGAGCGATATTTGGAAACGCTGAATAGCCCGAAGGATTAATAGCTCATCTTTCATGTCATTGCGAGCGATAGCGTGGCAACCTCGTCGCGTTCAATATGCAAGCGACGAGGTTGCCGCGTCGTACCTCCTCGCAATGACAATTGTTTTAATATATAATCTAATCCTCCTAATTAAACCAATCAAACAACAACCCCTCTAAACTGTATATTACAATATCTGCAACGAAATGAAAAAGACTCTCATATACACTTTACTATTGATCGGCATAACCTCACAGGCATTTGCGCAAAAGGATGCGCAGGCTAAGGCTATTTTGGATAAAGTAAGCCAGAAGTACCATGCCTATAACATTGTAAAAAGCGATTTTACCTTTACTATTAATGATCAGCAAAACAATGTACAGCAATCGCAGGATGGCACGCTGATCGTTCAGGCTAAAACCAATAAATATAGGCTCACCTTATATGGTCAGGGTTCAAAAGCTATTGAACAGGAGATCATCAGCGATGGCAAAAGTCAATGGACCTATCTCGCCAAAGATAAAGAAGTACAGTTAAACAAGGTAGATAACAGCGACGAAGGCTTTAACCCGGCGCAAATGTTCACCCTTTATGAAAAAGGCTACAAGTACCTTTACAACGGCGATCAGATCATAAACGGTAAAACCTACCAAGCGATAGATCTTACACCAGATGACGCCAAAAAATCATTTTTTAAAGTAAGGCTACTGATAGATAAAGTAAAGAAACACCTATATAACGCGTTGATATTTGATAAGAACGGCAGTCACTATTCATATACCATAAACAGCGTGGTACCGAACATTAACGCTCCTGAAACAATTTTCGCCTACGATGTCAAATCTCATCCAGGTATTGAAGTAGTGGATTTACGGTAAGCGTTATTTTATTATTTTCTTAAAGTTATTGCTTCATAAAAAATACCGCCCGGTGTTAGTCCGCGACTATAAAGCACAAGGCTGTGATTTGTGACAGTAGTTATATCAAAAGCCCCATTTGCACCGGTTATTGTGGCACCGTAAGTATATAGATAACTAAATTTAAGGTTCACCATCTTATAATTTGTATGGGTATCGTTTGCTATGGTGTAGTCAGCCGTATCAATTAAAAACGTCCCTTCGTGTACATATAGCTTGCCATTTGCTGTGAAATGGTAATAATCGGCAGCTGTGCCAATGTACATTTTGCCGGTTGGCTGGCCATTGGGGCCAATGCCACTGTTATAAGTGGAATCGCTTACAATAGTCCAGTTACCAACAAGTAAGGCCGGGCCTGCATCATGATCCTTATGGCAGGAAAACAATGCCAGCGCGATAATTAAGATAAGAGAAACGGGTATAAGATTTTTCATAATGTAAGTTTTAGTGTAGGGCTTAATTACAGTACGTGAGTAATTGGAGGAATGATACAAGTGAGGGAAATCTTTATTATCTAACCGTGTCTGCTTAAAACAAACCAATCCAAACTGTGTGGAGCGGCTATGCATGGTTGCAAACTTATCGCGTGGTATCGCTTTTTGCTAAGAAGTCACTTTTTGTCTTGATACAAAAAGTAACCAAAAAAATCAAGACAACAAGGATGCTTCCATGCTCCCTGCCGGTTCTTCACGCTTTTTTCGCTGTTCCGGCACTTCGTACCTTCACATCACACAAAAAGCTAAACCGGCATTCCCGCCTACGCTGGCCCGCCCTTGTTGTCAAGGCCTACGCTTTTTTGATCCATTGTTTTAAAAAAAACAATTCATCTTCTCCGTCAGCCGGGAAGCTTCGGGTGAAAACGGACAGAACGATGGTGGCCTTGTGTGGTTGCAGGGCATAAGGAAATTTTGCAGAAGCGTAGAGGCCAGGAGCGGGCGAAGCAGGGCAAAAGATTCCAGCCCAGGTTCTGTCCGTTTTGCAGGGGTAAAGGCCATGAGCGCAAAGAAGCATTTCGGGTGACTAGCCTTTTTGGTCCTTTTGTGGCGAAGACAAAAGGACTAAGCCTCCGCGGCTATGAGCGGCTGCGCATGACAAGTCTACAACAGGCATATTCGTTCTGTAAAGTCGGGGATTGCTTCGTACCTCGCAAGACGCGCGGAAGCTTATAACGCCATTGCTATGTAATAACAAAAACATTTCTACCACCCATCCTTACAAATTCATTATTCCAATAGCAATTCCACCCCCGATTTACTATTTTTGAAAAACCATGTTACCCCTCACCACCCATACGCTCGAAAAACTGGAGATGCTGTTAAAAACAGCAGGCTACAAAGTGCGCTATGAAAAAGGCAACTTTAAAACTGGGGCTTGCTTGCTACAGCATAGTAAGGTTATTATGGTGAACAAATTTTCGAACCTCGAGAGCCGTATACTGGCCATTACCGAACTGGCACGTGAACTGGAGATGGATTATAAACTACTGGACGATAAACAGCTGGTATTTTTACAGCAACTAAAACAAACCAACCTTCAGCTGTGACCATAACTTTCTTAGGAACCGGAACGTCACAGGGTGTACCTGTTATTGCCTGCGATTGCGAGGTTTGTACCTCAACTGATCCGCACGATAAGCGGCTGCGTACATCTATACTGATCGAAGGTGATGATAAAACGGTGGTAATAGATTCCGGGCCCGATTTTAGGTACCAGATGCTGCGGGCTGGCGTGAAGCACCTTGACGCTATTGTTTTCACCCATGAACATAAGGACCATGTTGCCGGCATGGATGACATACGCGCCTTTAATTACCGCCAGAACGCTCCGGTAGATGTATATGCCACAACCCGTGTACAGGAAGCACTGAAAAGAGAGTTCTCCTATATTTTTGCTGAATTTAAATATCCCGGTATCCCACAGATCAACCTGCACACCATCGGGCTTGACCCTTTTGACATCGGCAGCCTGCATTTTATACCTGTTGAGGTGATGCACTATAAACTGCCGGTGCTGGGTTTCCGCATTAAGGATTTCACTTACATTACCGATGCAAAAACGGTATCCGAAACCGAAAAACAAAAAATAAAGGGGACAAAAATACTGGTTATTAACGCGCTGCAAACCCAGAGCCATATCTCGCATTTTACGCTGGATGAAGCTATCCTTTTTGCACAGGAGATCGGTGCAGAGAAAACATATTTCACGCATATCAGCCACCGGCTCGGGCTGCACGAAGTTATGTCGCAGCAGTTACCGCCAAATATTGAATTTGCTTATGATGGTTTAAAACTAAGTGTTTAGTATAACCTCTGGTTGTAAACTATTCATGTTGTGCATATCATTAATCCGGACGTTATTTTAAATAAAATCTATAATTTTATAGCTTACAAGAGTTCCTAAAATGTATTATCTCATTTACATCAGTACCGCTGTTAAACTGATGAACCCCGAAGAATTAACAGAGATACTTACCAGCAGCAGAAAAAAGAATCTTGAAAATAACATTACCGGCATGTTACTTTATGCCGAGGGTACTTTTATACAAGTTTTAGAAGGCAGCGAAGATGATGTATTATCAACCTACCGCACTATAACTATGGATTTAAGGCATAAGAACCTTATAAAACTGGTAAGTGCGCCACTCGCAAAAAGAGCATTCCCTGAATGGTCTATGGGTTTCGCGGTGATCGCCCCATTAAAAATGGCCGAGTTGGAAGGCTACATAAACCCTGATGATATATTTTTTGAGGATTCAGCCAGTGATCCGGCAATCAACATCATGAAAACTTTTGTGGAGAATAATAATTTAACCAGCAGCTTTTTATAAAACTTACAGCTTAATATAGCTGATATGTTCAATTGAGCCTTTGTACGCGCCTAAATGTCCCTTGAATTTGGCATTTATCCAACCCCGTATCACAATAACTTTATTATTAACGGGGGTTAATTTACCATCGTTATAATCGTAATCGAAAAATCCAATTTTGGTACCGTCTAAAAATAATGGGCACTCGGGGCTAAACTCTACCCACAAGGATTTCGCTGCCGAATGATCAACAAATGAACTATCATTAATAAGTGCCGATTGCCCTTTGCTTTGCTGGTATTTGCCCGATACCTCTACATATTGGTTATCGTAATAAGTCAGGCTATCCATTAATTGCGAAAACCCTACACGCTTAAAGGATCGGCCATCGTCACAATTACTTTTGTAAAATATCTTTTTGCCTGTACATGATTGCATCACCAGCAGCAGGACCAATAATCCCGGTATTTTAGCAAAGATTGTAGTATACGATGATACCATGTAACGGCAATTATGTAGTTAAATAGATGTACCGGATGAACCCGGCTAATTTTATGTTAAGATAAAACCTTAAACTGAAAATAGTGCAAAAGGTTTAATTTGTATTAACAACAAAATTGTTTTAGCATTCAAATTTAAAATATATTTTTGTGTAGTACTGACATCGCCCTGTAAATAAACCGGCCCAACCAAGTGTGCCACAATTAACCTATACAAGATACATGAACAAAAAACTATTGTTGCCATTACTGCTGCTTTTTGCTATTTCGGCAAAGGCACAACAAAAGGTTATATCATTATACCCCGGTGCTGCGCCAGGTTCTGAAAAATGGGACTGGAACCAGGTTGAAAGCGCGGATAATGTATTCCATGGCAATGTTATCTATAATGTTAGTCACCCTAGTTTAACTGTTTATGCGCCGGAGAAAGGCGCTAATACCGGCACTGCTGTAATAGTTTGCCCAGGCGGTGGCTTGCAGACACTTTCTATCGAACATGAGGGTTATGCTGTTGCAAAATGGCTGCAAAAAAAGGGCATCACCGCATTTTTGCTGGAGTACAGGCTGATGCACACCTTAGGCAACGACCCTTACAAGGAGATGCTTGCCAAAATGAAGGCAAATACTGTATTGCATGACCAGGCCCCGGTTGCACCGCTCGCTAATGCTGACGGACGAAATGCAATTGCTTATGTACGGGCGCATGCAGCAGAGTATGGCATATCAACATCACGCATTGGCATTATAGGCTTTTCGGCTGGTGGTACTATTGCCGATTCAACTGCTTTTGGCTATACAGCCGAAAACAAGCCCGATTTTGTGGCATCTGTTTATGCCTATTTCCCGCAGGAAATGCAGGCTAATATACCACAGGATGCGCCGCCTATATTTTTAGCTGCTGCCGCAGATGATCAGTCATCCGTTTACAGTACATTACTTTACAATACGTGGATTAATGCCAAGCATTCTGCCGAGATCCACATCTACTCAAAAGGTGGTCATGGTTTTGGTATGAAAACGCAGAATTTGCCAAGTGATAACTGGATAGATCAGTTTAACAACTGGCTGAATACACAAGGCCTTTTCACCCCCGTCGACAATACAAATAAATCGCCGCAGCAACGGGACCAGGACTGGGCCAACTGGCAAAAATATGTAGAGGACCGCATCCATAACGATTGGGCCTGGTTAAAGAAATACGAAGATGAAAACGCTAAGCTTCCCCCTCCCGCCCCCGGCGAAAAACGGGTAGTATTTATGGGTAATTCCATTACCGAAAACTGGGGACACATGGATTCGGCCTTCTTTAAAAATAATCATTATATCAGTCGTGGCATTGGCGGGCAAACATCAACGCAAATGCTGGCCCGTTTCAGGGAAGATGTGATCAACCTGAAACCAACAGCCGTGGTAATAGCTGCGGGCATTAATGATATCGCGCAAAACACAGGCCCTATCTCGCTAGAAAACATTTTCGGCAACATCGTATCTATGGCAGAGCTGGCTAAAGCAAACGGTATAAAACCGATCCTTACGTCTATTTTACCCGCCTCGGAGTTCCCGTGGCATCCCGGTTTAGGCCCTGCTGAAAAAGTAATAAAAGTTAACGCCATGGTAAAAGCATATGCCGCCAAAAATCATTTAGTTTATGTTGATTACTGGTCGGCAGTGGTTAATGATAAGAATGGGATGAAACCAGAGCTTACCATGGATAAATACGTACATCCAAACTTAGATGGCTATAAAGTAATGGAGCCGATAGTTATGAAGGGGATTAATGAAACGCTGAAGGGGAAGTAAAAATCTTCCACAATTCATTTTAAATTGTCATTGCGAGGAGGAACGACGAAGCAACCTCGTCTCATGTATTATTGAATGCGACGAGGTTGCCACGCTATCGCTCGCAATGACATGAAGAGAGATTTTGCTTTCTTCTTTTCCCGTCAGTAGAACAGCTTCGGGTGAAATCAGACAAAACGATGATGGCCTTGTGCGCAATGGCAGGGCATAGGAAATTTTTGCAATGCAGGGGCCAGTGTGAGCACTATGGCCGCAAACTTTTCCAGCCCAGGTTTTGCCTGATTTGCAGGAAATGGCCTTGTGCGGCACAGAAGCATTTCTACTGACTAGCCTTTTTGGTCCTTTTGTGGCGAAGACAAAAGGACTAAGCCTCCGCGGCAATGAGCGGCTGCGTGCGATATTCACGCCTTGCATACCCACTCTGTATAGGCGGGGATTGCTTCATTCTTCGCAATGACGTTTTTTTAATAATTCCCAAATCAAATCACTTATTCAACTCCCTTAATACCTTCCTCAAATAACCCCCATCAGGCGTTAACTCATCCTCAGTCCAACCGCCATTAGCGGGCGCGCCGGGTTTTAGCAGAGCGGTAGTTTCGTCCTTATCGGTGATATTCCAGTTAGTCCAGCTGAGTTTGTGACCGGTCATCCATTTCAGCCAGGTTTCATTTTCTTTCAGGTCGAAAACACCATTACCGCTGGCTTCGCCTACGCCCCATTCTGTTACTAAAAGCGGCAATCCCAGACTAATCGCTTTATCACCCTTTGCCCGCAATCCATCCTGATGGCCTGGATCGCTCGCATAAAAATGGAATGAATAAGCGATGTTCTTAAAACCCGTTATCGGGTTAGCTGCTGCTACATCCACATCCTGATCCCAATGCGGACTACCGACCACAATCAAATTATCAGGATCATACTTGCGTATTTCGGCAATCACCTGTACAGCATAATTTTTAACGGTATCCCAGCTTACGCGTTCTGGTTCGTTCCATACCTCGTAGATCACATTGGGCACACCTTTGTATCTTTTAGCCATCTCGCCAAAAAACGCTTTCGATTGCGTTGTATGCAGATAACCGTTATGATCGTGCCAATCTATCAGCACATAGATCCCTTTTTTAACAGCCTCATCAACCAGGCTGACGATCATTTGCTTTTGCGAATCCGGCTCCTGCAAATATCCATGCGTGGGCTGCACAGCCATTGCCAGCCGTATAATAGAAACTTTAAAATCTTTGCTGATCCAATCAACCACCTCTGGATTATAATACTTGCGGCCCTGCCATATGCTCCACGAAAAACTTAATCCGCGTAATTGCGGCGGCACACCATTTTTATTAACTATCTGGTTGCCTTTAACGCTTAAAGCGCCATTAATGGCTACAGGGGTTTGCGCAAAGAGTATATTTATACAAATGCACAGTAAAATTGCGGTTGTTATTCTTTTCATAATTCAGATAAACCCAAGGTATAGCAAATTTCCGAACAACAATTCGTTATGTAAGAAATTAATCACGATCAGTTAAAAATGTACAATCCACACTACTATTTATAAGTTACTGCATATTGTCTTACAGCCAGGGTATCGTTTAATCCCAGCTTTACATCGTCATTAAAATCATTCAACGCTTCTCCATATGCCGTATATCCGCTTGCCAATGAAACTTTATAAGCCAACACTGATAACGCGAATGCACCTGAACCTGTATGCGCAACATATATACCCTGTGTTACTGTGCGTGATGAGTTTGCGCCATATGGTTGTTGAATTGTGGGGCCGTTGTATTTAGTAATCACCGGATAATCGCTTACATCGGGCACCGGGGTATAATAAGGCGAGTAAAACAAATATAAGCCATCACTCTTTTTCACAAAAAATTTCTCAAGGGGATTACCAAATGTGGCCGTATCTGCAGATGTGAATGTGATTGCCTGGTAATCTGAAGCATTGTACACAAGGTTAAATTCGCTATCTCCCGCAATAAATTTATTAATCACTGTATTATCTGTAATTTCCCTTCCATTGGTAAACAATCTTACGCCAGACTCTTGCGTTAAGCCGGTTGCATGATAAGTGCCTGTAGACCCGACATTGCTCTTTTTACACGAGAAAAACAGGCATGAGGAAATCATTAATAAGGAAAATATGGTTAGGCGGTTCATATTGGTTTGTAAAATGTTTGAAGATAATATAAAATTATAACACCGTTAATGTAGTTTACCTATTTTTGAGGAAACTGATCCTCCAAAATGAAAATCCGCATATTGCTCCTTCCCTTCCTGCTTTTAAGCCTTACTGCTTTTTGCCAGGTTGATACTGTACAAAAGATCATCCCCGGCAGGGAAAACAGTCCTGAGCAGGAAAACAAACCCTATGTTATATTGATATCTGCTGATGGCTTTCGTTACGATTATGCTAAACTATACAATGCCGAACATCTGCAAGCGTTGAGCTATGCAGGTGTTAAAGCTGAATCTATGCTGCCATCCTACCCTTCGGTTACTTTCCCCAACCATTACAGTATTGTTACGGGTTTATACCCATCGCACGAAGGGTTAGTGAATAATGCTTTTTATGATGCTACTACCAAATCATTTTTCTCGTACAAAGGCAAAACCGCTACCGACCAGATCTGGTACAATGGCGGCACACCGCTTTGGGTATTGGCAGAGCAGCAAAAAATGCTTTCGGCCAGCTTTTACTGGGTAGGATCAGAAGCTGCTGTGAAAGACATTCGCCCGACCTATTATTATCGCTATAATGAAAAGATAGATATTCATAACCGTATTGAAACGGTAGTTAACTGGCTGAGCCTGCCGCCTGCAAAACGCCCGCATTTGATTACTTTCTATTTCCCGCAGGTTGATCACCAGGGGCATAAATACGGGCCAAACTCGCCCGAAGTGGCAGATGCTGTACATTTGATAGATTCATCGGTTTATGAGCTTACAAAGGCTGTTAAAGCTACCGGCCTGAATGTAAACTATATATTTTTATCAGACCACGGTATGACCAAAGCTGATATTGATAACCCTATTCCGATGCCAGCAGGTGTTGATACCTCAAAATTTATTATTTCCGGTGATGGGCTATTGGTAGAGTTATATGCTAAGGATTCCAGGTATATCCAATATGCTTACCAGCAATTACTGAAAGAAAAAACAACCGATTATGCCGTATACCTTAAAACAAACGTACCTGAAAAACTACACTATGGCGCTAAGGACGACTGGCAGAACCGCATAGGTGATATCTTGCTGATCCCTAACTGGCCGAAGGTATTCAACCTATATAACAGCAAATTCACCACCATTGGCTGGCATGGTTATGATGCTACCGCTGTTAAGGATATGCATGCCACTTTTTATGCCTGGGGACCGGCTTTTAAAAGTAATTTAACCATCCCAACATTTGAGAATGTGGATGTGTTCCCGGTAATAACAAGGATACTTGGGTTAAGCAACACCAATAAAATTGATGGTACAGATAAGGTGGCTAACGAGATATTGCTAAAATAATTGATGCAGCATTCTAATAATCCATGTAGCTTTGGTAATGAGCATTCCAAAAAATACAGCGTTAATTTTAATTGACATACAAAAGGGTTTTGACGATATAGCCTATTGGGGCGGTGAAAGAAACAACTCGGATGCAGAAGTTAACTGCCGCAAATTACTGGATTATTGGAGAGTACATCATATGCCCTTGTTTCATATCCAGCATTGCTCTGTCAATCCTGTTTCAAGGCTTGCACCGGGTAACCCCGGTAACGCTATAAAGGATATTGTTGCACCCGTGGCAGATGAGCCGGTTATCAAAAAATCGGTGAACAGTTCATTTATCGGCACCGATTTAAAAGAGCGATTGGATGCGCAAAAAATTGATACCGTAGTTATAGTTGGCCTAACAACCGATCATTGTGTATCAACCACTACCCGTATGGCCGGCAACTATGGTTATAAAACCTATTTAATAGCAGACGCTACCGCTACCTTTTCAAAAAAAGGAATAAATGAAGAGCACTACAGTGCGGAAACCATGCACCTTACCGCGTTGGCCCAGCTTAAGAACGAATTTGCCACCATATTAACTACTGAAGGTATATTGAACCTATTGAAGAATTAACGGATATTAGCGCAAAAAGATCGGTTTTAACAAAACAAAAGCCTGATTAGTTTTTTGTTATCTGTATAATAGCTGTTCAACCATATTTTAATAACCTGCACATGAACACCAATATCGACATTAAGGAAAAATTTGGAGCCGTATCAAAACAATACGACTCGCAAAGGCAATACCTTATCCCCTGCTTTACTGATTTTTATCATAGCTGTCTGCCCTTTATAAAAAGGGTATCAAACGCCAAAACCATACTCGATCTCGGTGCCGGAACGGGCTTATTTTCGCAGTTGGTTTATGAGCAAAACCCGCATTTACAGTTTACACTGGCCGATATCTCGGCACCTATGTTATCCGTTGCAAAAGAACGGTTTGAAGGCCTGGATAATTTCAATTTTATCGAATTGGATTTTTCAAGCGCGGCTATTCCCGGCAAGTATGATATTATCATTTCAGGTTTAGCTATACACCATTTAGAGGATGCCGACAAGCAGCACCTTTACAACAACGTTTTCAAAGCTTTAAATGAGGGCGGCTTATTCATAAATGCCGACCAGGTTACCGGCCGCACCATGTTGTTCGATAGCCTGTACAAATATGAATGGCGCGAAACCGTATCACACTCCGGCCTCGACCATGAAGCGCTGATACAGGCCTTTGAACGCACCAAGCTCGATAAATTCGCACCGCTGGAAACCCAGCTGCAAATGCTGGAGAGGGCTGGTTTTACCGAGGTAGACTGCATCTACAAAAACATGAACTTCGCCGTGTTTGGTGGTTTTAAAGATGCCAATATCGAAACAGCGGTTATTTGATAACCAGTTGTTATTTATATTTCTTTTCCAGTTGACGGTCATATACAGCCTTAGCTATGTTGGCTATAACTGCGTCGCGCGTTGCTTCATCAGCCGTTGAGTTAGTTATAAAAATAGCAATAGCCACATGCTTGCCATTTGGCAGGGTAATAATACCTACATCGTTTGTCGCCGGACTAAGACCAGCATCATTAGTACCCGATGAACCTGTTTTATGCGCCACAACAGTTCCGGCAGGTAATAGTCCCTTAATGCGATTAGGGCCGGTTGTTGTTTCTGTCATTATTTTGTACAAAAAGTCCTTAGTTGCAGGCAACAATGCTTTTCCGGCATAAAAAACATCTATCAGTTTTACCATATCCCTTGGTTTACACCAGTTGGTATATTGTACTTCCCATTGTTTAGCCATATCTGCTTCAGATGCTTCAATGTTTATACCTCTAACTTTTAACCTGTTCTGAATATAATATTCCACCTGATCAGGTCCGCCTAAAAATTTAAGCAGTATATCACAGGCGTCATTATCGCTTTGTGATACCATGTAGGTCAACAGATCGCGCAGCGAAACATCAACGTCGCCATCAGGGTATTTATCGCGCAGCGGACTATAAGTTTTTGGCAGGTCTTTTTTCTTTATATGGATAGTTTTATCCAGTGTAAACAAACCCGAATCAACCAAATGCAGAACAGCCATAGCAATCGGGAATTTCATAACGCTTTGCATCACCAGGCGGGCATTGCCATTATAGTTTAAGGTATCCCTATCCTCCAAGCCTAAAACCGATACGCCAACTATTCCTTTGGCCGGTTTAGCTAATTCAACTATTTTATCACGAAGCGGGTCCTGGGCTTTAACACAAAATGGGGTTAAAAAAATTGCTAAGGCAGCAACTGATCTTACAAACTTATTCATGATACTAATAACGCAATTATTTGGTGTGAAGTTTAATCCAACTTGAAATAATATTTAACGCATCAGGCGACATGGTTTCCTGTATCTGTTCATATTCGGATACATCGCCGGTTTTGGCATCCTGTAGCAAATGGTTCAGGTGTGGCAGTTCTTCTACCTTAAAATCCTTATTGCCGCTTTTGGTAAGTATGGCTTTTATAGCTGTCAGGTTACTTTCTGCATCTACCTGCACATCCTTTGCACCGTTAATGGCCAATACCGGGCATGTTACTTTGCTCAGATCAGTTGCAGGGTCGTAGGTAAAGAAGAACCGCAGCCAGGGCGTAGTATATAAATTGCCATAAACACCCACTAAGGCATGCAGGTTAGCCGTATCATTAGCCAGGCTCAAACCATCAAGCGTGGCTTTGCTTTGTGCTTTCAGCCAATTATCAATTAGGGGTTCAATATTTTTATCGAGATCAGCTTTAGTGGCTGATGTTTTAAAAAGTGGCAATATCTGGTCGTTCAAATCCATATAAGCTTTTGCTGAAGCACTGTCGACACCCCGCTGTCTCAATGCCTGCCCTGCCTGTTGTGTATTGATCCTGGCACCGCCAATTGCAGGTGCGCCCCATAAAACTATAAAGCTGACATCTTTACGGCGGGCAGCAACCATTGGCGCTATAATGCCGCCTTCGCTGTGGCCAATCAGGCCGAGATGCTTTTTATCGACATCCGTACGGCTTTCCAAGTAATTAAGGCTCGTTTCCACATCATGCGAGAAACTTTCGCTGGTAACGTTTTTACCATCTGGGCCTATGGTGCTTTTACCAGCGCCCCTGTCATCAACCCGCAAAACAGCAATGCCATTTTTAGTTAGATGATCTGCCAAAACCCAATACAGTTTGTGCCCGAACAAAGTCCCGTCCCTATCCTGTGTACCGCTGCCGGTAATAATAATTACAGCCGGGTATTTACCGCTGCCATTTGGCCTTGTAAAAGTTGCTCCGTAATGCAGCGTCTTATCGGCGTTGTCGTACTCCACATCCTCGGTATAATAATTAAACGGCGGCTTCGGTGTTTGCGGACGGATCAGATCGTTTCGCTTCAAATTCAACACAAATGAAGTTCCATTCTGCTTAAACGTTCCGGTAATGGCATCTTTTTCATCCCATAAACCTTTGTAGGTTATGTGGGCCGCATCGAGCGTAGTGGTTAAACTATCCTTTACCACAGTAGTATGATTGAATTTAACACCAAAAGCATTCTGATCCGGGCTATCAAACGTAGTGGTATAGGTATTGTCGGCATTTTTATTGATATTAAATACCAGCCTGATATTGGTACCGCCTGCATTTAAAACGCCCAGCCATCTGCCGGTAATATCCTGTGCTTTTGCAAAGCTGATAGTACATAGTACAATTGTGGTTAGCAGTATTTTTTTCATGTAGATGATGCGTGCTTATAGATTACATATTTAGGTAAAAAATCCAAATAAGTTTACAAGTCTAAATATTATCAGGGGCATCCGAGGTTAAGTCTGCAAAATTTCGTTAATTGTAGTGTTTTATCAACACCTCATCATGCAACGCAGAAATTTCATTAAAACGGGCTCATTAGCGGGCATCACCATATCGGCATTAAGTTTAGGCGCGTGTAATATTCCACCCTCCGAACGAAAACAAGCTGACAGCACAAATAAAAACGCAGATGATTTCGCTTTAAAGGAAACTACTATTGAGATCCTGCAGCAAAAAATGAAAAGCAACGAGTACACCTCGCATGCTATAACCCAGCTGTACCTCACCCGTATCAATGATATTGATAAGAACGGCCCAAAGCTAAACTCGGTTATCGAGCTGAACCCAAACGCGCTGGATATGGCCAATGAACTGGATAAAGAACGTGATGCGGGTAAAATACGCGGACCACTGCATGGCATACCTGTATTGATAAAGGATAACATCAACACAAAAGATAAAGTTGCTACTACTGCTGGTTCGCTGGCTATCGTCGATAACTATGCTACTAAAGATGCCTTTATTATTAATCAACTGCGCGAAGCAGGTGCCGTAATACTGGGCAAAGCCAATTTAAGCGAGTGGGCAAATTTCAGGTCGACAAGAGCTGCCAGCGCATGGAGCAGCAAGGGTGGGTTAACCAAGTGCCCTTATATACTGGACAGGAACCCAAGCGGCTCGAGCGCGGGCTCGGGTGTGGCCGTGGCAGCTAATTTATGCGCCATTGCTATTGGTACCGAGACTGATGGCTCTGTAGTTTCGCCTGCATCGGTTAATGGTATTGTAGGTATTAAGCCAACGGTGGGTTTATTGAGCAGAGCGGGCATTGTCCCGATCTCAAAAACACAGGACACCGCCGGACCAATGGCACGCACCGTTAAAGATGCGGCTATTTTATTGGGCATTTTAGCCGGTGTTGATCCCGAAGATAGCTATACACTCAGCAGCAAAGGCAAAGCTGAAGCCGACTATACCAAATTTTTAGATGCCAACGGATTACAGGACAAACGCCTCGGCATTGAAAAAACCGCGTTAACAGGCAACCCGGACATGGAGATCCTGCTGAATGATGCCATAGCCGTATTAAAAAGCAAAGGCGCTATCATCGTTGAGATCGAACTTCAAAAAGAGTTGAAAGATGTGTCGCCATCAGAATTTACTGTACTGCTTTATGAGTTTAAGGATGGGTTGAATAAATACTTAAACACTGCCAATTCAAAAACAAAATCGCTGGCTGATGTGATCGCTTTTAATAAAAATAACGCGGCTAAGGCCATGCCTTTTTTTAAACAGGAAATACTGGAACAAGCACAGGCCAAAGGCGACCTGAACAGCAAAGAGTATACCGATGCCGTTAAAAAAACAACCGGCACCCGCCAGGTCATCGATAACATACTACAACAAAATAAGCTGGATGCCATTATAGGCCCCACCAATGGTTTTGCCTGCTGCATCGACCTGGTAAACGGCGATTACGATAATGGCTTCGGATTTTCAACCGCACCGGCAATGGCGGGCTACCCGCATATTACCGTACCGATGGGCGCGGCGCATCACCTGCCAATGGGCCTGTCGTTCTTCAGCACCGCCTATCAGGAGGGTGAGATCATTAAGCTGGCATACGCTTATGAGCAGGCCAGTAAAAAGAGGGTATTGCCGGAGTATAAGGTGGATTTGTTGGGATGATTAAAAAACCACGTCATTGCGAGGAGGAACGACGAAGCAATCCCCGACTGTACAGAATGGAATTGCATAATCGGGGATTGCCACTCTATCGCTCGCAATGACGCTTAAATAAAAAATTACTTATCCTCCAAATCATACTGCTTATTTACATAATGCAGCATATCGCTTACATCCCGTTTTAACAGGCCATTATCTCTAAGCAGTTCCCCGGTAATAACATTTATCAACGCCATATTCGTACGTAATTGTGTAAGATCTTCCTGGGTCAGGTTTCGCATTTGCGCGTTTTTTAAAGGCTCGTTATAAAAAGCAGCCTTCAGGTTTTCAGGGGTAAAATGCTGCGTTAAAAACGGATCGAGGTAGATACGCTGGTATTGAAGGTTAATTTCCTGGGCGGTACGCACCAATTCAATGTGCCTTTCATACGTTGAAAAGTGATTGATGATCTGCGAATTACTGAACTGCTTTAAATGAAGCTCATTCTTAATGGCGTTAATCGCCCCTTCAGATGGGTGGAACACCGACATACTATGCGCATTAACAGCCAATTCCTGTACCTTTTTTAAATCGACCTTTGCCAACGGCTGCTGTAAAAGATTGAACAGTGTATCATTGCCTTTGGCAATTTCAGTTTCCCTCTGATATATTTCATCCAACTGTTTATCATCAGCTTTAAGGTCATGTGCCAATTGCACCGTGAGATGATGAACATGTTCACTGTTGGTAATACTTTCCCTGATATTCTCCGCTATAAAACCCATCATCACAGCGATGAAGATCATAAATCCCTCCAGTAAATATTCTTTGATGGGCTTTGGTTTATGATCGAGCTGGGGATGGTGGTGTACTTCCATTTCGGCAGGTGTATTTTGTATATTTATTTCTTGGGGTTGAGTAGCAGATTCTTCGGTTTTAGGCGGTGGTTGTGCTTTAACTTTGGGTTTCGGTTTGCTTACAGCTGGCTTATCAGCATTAGCTTCCTTTTCAACTCCCGGATCGCTGGTCGCTTCAGGCACCTTCGTTGCAGATTTACGCCTGGTTTTATTAGTATTTTGCTGATTACTTTTAGCCATAAACCCAAATCTAATTATTTAGGCTGTTTGTTACTAAAAGTATTCGTAAAAATATGAGCAGTTCATCAAAATAAATCATTGTTCGTATCGATTTTAATTTATGACGAAATTGAGTTAAAGAATGCAAAAATCTTATGCTTTGAGGTTGTTTGCGATCCCTATATTAGTCGAAACTTAAATTAACACGCATATCATGCTAAAAAAAACTGCCTGGTGCCTTGCATTGGTTCTGCTTTGTGCTGGAAACACATTTGCTCAGCTCCCCTCAATTATTGAAAAGGACGGAAGGCATGCCCTACTGGTAGATGGTAAACCCTACCTGATATTGGGCGGACAGGCGCATAACTCAAGCGGGTGGCCCGCAATGTTGCCGCAAGTATGGCAAGCCGCTGAAACCATGCACCTAAACACAGTTGAAATCCCCATTTACTGGGAGCAGATAGAGGCACTGCCCGGTAAGTTTGATTTTTCACTTGTGGATACCCTACTCACTCAAGCCCGTGCCCATAACGTGCATTTGGTATTGCTATGGTTTGCCACCTGGAAAAATGGCAGCAACCACTACATGCCCGAATGGATGAAAAAGGATGCCGCGAAATATCCTAATATAACAGGCTTAAACAATAAACATATTGATTCACCTTCGCCGCATAGCAAGGCAACATTGGAGGCAGATATAAAGGCCTTTACAGCGGTAATGACCTACCTAAAGCAAGTCGACACACAGCATACCGTAATGATGGTACAGGTGGAAAATGAGTCCGGTTCATGGGATAGCATGCGCGATTATTCGCCAACAGCACAAAAACTATTTGAGGAAAACGTACCACAAGCTTTGCTAAAACCTGAAGTACTGAAAGCGCTTAGCATTCCTGCCGGGACAAAAGGTACCTGGCAGCAGGTATTTGGCGACAGGGCCGATGAGTATTTCCAGGCGTGGTCTATCTCCAGCTATGTTGGCCAGGTGGCGGCTGCTGGCAAGGCAGTATATCCTTTGCCGCTGTACGTTAACGCCGCCCTGCGCGATCCGTTGACCAACCCACATTCCAACACTTACGAAAGCGGTGGACCAACTGATAACGTGATCCCGATTTGGAAGGTAGCTGCTCCGGCTATTGATTTATTGGCTCCGGATATCTATTTATCAGGTAGTGAACGGGTTTTAAAGGTACTTGAATTATATGACAGACCGAATAATACCCTTTTTGTACCGGAGGCTGGTTTAGTTGCCGACAACGCCAAATATATGCATGAAGTTATCGCCCGTGGAGGTATAGGCTTTTCACCTTTCGGGATAGATGATAACGGGCATGGCTCAGCGCCCGAAGAACTCAGCAAACGCCTCGCCCCATACGCGCAGGAATACGCCGCCATTGCACCCCTGATGCGCGAACTGGCGCAATGGGCCTTTGAAGGCAAAATAAAAGCGGTTGTGGAACACGAAGACCATGCCGAACAAACCATCGACCTTGGCGCATGGCAGGCCACCATAGCATTCGGCAGCGGCAGAGAAAATACGACAAAAGCCGATGTGCCACCAGATGGTAAAGTAATGATCGTTCAACTGAGTGAGAATAAATTTATGGCGATAGGCACCGGTTGCCGTATCACCTTCCACCCTACTGGTGAAAATAAAGACAGGGCGTGGCAATACCTGAAAGTGGAAGAAGGCAGCTATAATAACGGGGTATTTAAACCCCTCCGCATACTTAACGGCGATGAAACAGATTTCGGCGGACCGCGCTTTGGGAATACGCCTAAAGTGTTGCAGATTGAGGTGATTGTGCGGTAAGAGATTTGTTGGTGACAACACCATGGATGTTCGGAAAGTTAGAGAAACAGGTCATGCTCAGGCACTCCAAGCATGTGGGCAATGGCCTTTACGCCTACCCTTCGAGTGCCTTAGGGTGACCCTACGCTCAATTTGTAGTAATTCCTTCCCGCGGGATGGGTGCGGCTGGATGTGAAATGGCAGGGAGAGGTTTATACATCAAACAACCTGTTAAACCCCACCCTTCCCCATCCCGAGGGGGAATCGCACGAGGCTTATGCTCCTTTTTATCCCCTGAACAGATCTTTTAACAACATCGGCTATAAAAAAAAGCGTCTCCAACCTCAATCAGAAACGCTTTTTATTCAACCTCAATACTATTACTTCGCTGTACTCAACAACAACACCGCCGGTTTCAATCCCGCCGATTGCGCGTTAAGCACCAGTGTACCCGCCGCTCTTGTTGACCGTAGCACGATAAGCGCCCTACCGTTTTGTACATTGCATTGTGTACCTACATATGAGTCTTCGCCTTTCAGGTTGGCATTGCCGAGGCCCTGTATAACGCCTACGCCTTGTATATTAAATTTTATCCTGTCGTTAGTGTTAGGTTGTAGTTTTCCTTCACGGTCAACAATTTCTACGGTTATAAAGCACAGGTCCTGCCCGTCGGCTTTAAGTATCTTTTTGTCGGCTGTTAGACGGATACCCATTGCCGGGCCGGCAGTTGCCAGTTGAGCGCTTTGGGCTTCTTTTCCGTCAACCTGTCCAACTGCTTTTAGCACACCCGCCGCGTAAGGCACGGTAAAGGTTACTTTAAATTTATCTTTTGGGGTAACATCTTTACTTTCAATCAGCTGATCGTTCAGGTAAAGCGATACTTTGCTGTAACGGGTGTAAACTTCAACTTCCATTGGTTTATTTTCCTGGCCGGGATAGGTCCAGCTTTCCGTAACCGGGTAAATGCTCCATCCGGTTCGTACCAATTTATGATCGTTCTTCACATCAGGCTGGCGAACCCCCATATAAATATTTTCACCCCTGTTCCAAACAATATTGCGGTAGTGCGCAACCGGTTTGCTGAAACCTAAGATATCCAGATCGCCGGAAACACCACCATGCCATGGATACAATTTATCATTAGCCATCCAAATTGGCTTGCCTATGCTATCTACCGGCTCCGTAGGGTCGCCTTCATAAAAATACCTGCCAATGCCCGATTCACCTAAGTAATCCACGGCTGTCCACACATTATCGCCAATTACAAAATTGGTATTGGCTAACAAGGCCCATCTATCCGCTGGGTCATCAGGCATCGATTCTGTGCCTATCAATACTCTTTGCGGGCTGTTCACTTCATCCTTAATTAAGGCTTCCATATTATAGTTACAGCCCACTATATCAAGCGCGTTGCGTTGTTTCAGTATTACCGCGCTGTCTGATGCAGTCCTCGGTAATCCAAGCAAAGCCTGTGTTATTGGCCTTGTCGGGTCATTTTGTTTTATCCTGTCCACCAGTTGCTGGCCGTATACGCCGCCAACTTCAGGATCCATTGAACCCGGGATCTCATTGCCAGTGCTCCACATAATTATAGCAGGGTGGTTACGATCGCGAAGCACAAACGCATCTATATCTTTTTGCCACCAGTCTTTAAAATATACTGAGTAATCATTTGAGTTCTTTCCTTTAGTCCAGCAGTCGAAAGCTTCGTCCATCACCAGCATGCCCAGGCTATCGCAAGCGTTCAATAAAGCAGGCGATGGCGGGTTGTGCGATGTTCTCAGCTCATTAAAGCCTGCGTTTTTAAGCAATTGTACTTTGCGTATCTCCGCCCTGTCGAACGCCGCAGAGCCCAACACGCCGTTATCATGGTGGATACAGCCTCCATTCAATTTATATACCTTACCATTTATGGTAAAGCCCGCTTTTGCCGACCATGCCAGTTCACGGATACCCACTTTGGTAATTACCTCATCATTCAACACCCCGTTAACCAAAATGCGCGATACCAAACGGTAGCGCAAAGGAATATCAGGCGACCATAAATTCGGTCGCGTTACTGAGATCTGCTGCGCTATCTCCTGCTTGCTGTTACCAGGCAGGCTAAAGCTCTGCTCTTTTGCAGGTATCTCGCTGCCATCCTGCGCAACCAGTTTATTTTGTACGACAACCAGGGCGCTCGCATTACCATCGTTTGCAACGGCGGTTTTAACACTTACATCAGCTTTAAGTGAGCTGGCATGTTCCGTATAAAAAAAAACACCACGTGGGGCAATATGCACCAAAGGAGCAACAGTTAACCAAACATGCCTGTAAATACCAGAACCACTGTACCACCGGCTGTTCCGCTGTTGCGAGTTATCCACCTTTACAGCAATGGTATTTTTGCCTGTTTTAAGCTGGGTAGTAATATCTGTTATAAAGCTGGTATAGCCGTAAGGCTGCATAGCTACATGGGTGCCGTTTACCCAAACATCGGCATTCATATAAATACCTTCAAACTCAATTGTGGTTCGTTTATCGGCCATGCCAACAGGTATATCAAATGTTTTGCGGTACCAGCCTATGCCACCCCAATAAAAACCACCACCGCCACCTGTAGGGGCTTTTGGGGCTATTTTAGTTTCAATATCCCAATCATGGGGCAGGGTTACTTTTCGCCACGAGTTATCGTTAAACTCATTAGCCTCAGCGCCCGTTACATCACCCAGGTGAAACGACCAGTCATCATCAAAACTACTTACAACGCGGGTTTGCTGCGCCAAACAAGTAGCAATTGATACAAATAAGAGTAAAGTAAACGATACTAATTTCTTCATTTTACAGTGGTTTACGAGTAAATATTGTTTGAATTGAGTTTTTGAAAAATCCTGCAAGGTGAGAAGCTAAACAATGCAGGTATAATTACACAAGCAAGCATTGGCAAAGCAGAATGATTTAAATACATGAGGTTAAACATGTTAACTGTGCAGGTTTATTTACTAATTGGTGTATTTAGTAAATATAAAACTATCAATTAAATTGATATTACAATAGAATAATTGCAATCAAACAGGCATTTATAACCAATGATTAAAAGTTACCTAAAAACCGTAATTTTTAATTAATTGAGTGCCTGTGGAATAAGTTTTTTTGAGCAAGGGAACGAGTTAATCCTCAGTTTCAAGTCCCTTTAATCTCAGGGCCTCTTCAAATTCTTTAATGTGGAAATAATAAACATAGCCTGTAATACCTTTGCTGGTTTTAACCTTTGCATTGGGTTTGCCTTTAAATACAGCAGTACCTATTAATTCAATATTATTACCATCAGCTAATGTATCGAGTATTTTAGTGCCACCATCACTGTAAACAAGGATCATTTTAGGTTTGCCTATAAAGTGTTCGTGGGCGTAGGCTGTTACCGGCTTATCCTGATAAACTATAGTAAGCGAATCGATCACTTTTTGCTGGGCCGATAACTTTGCATCATTATTTTCAATTTCGGCAAAATTCAGACCCTCGCTATGGGAGCTCTTCAACACAATAAAACCTAAAATAACAACACAAATTACAATAGTTATGAGCCGGGGCTTGTTCATTGGGTAAATATAAAAAAAATGGGTGTGCTTAAGCCAGCTAACTATCGGTTGTTTCTATTTTTTTATCCCCAAAATATGCTATGATAGCCTTTGCCTGTTTGGTATTAACAACTTCCCTTAATTCTTCCTCCGTTGCTTCGCGGATTTTCTTTACCGATTTAAAATATTTAAGCAATTTACCCGAAGTGGTTTTGCCTATCCCATCTATCAAATCTAGTTCGGTTACCAATGTACCTTTATCGCGCTGATTGCGGTGGAAGGTAATGCCAAAGCGGTGGGCCTCATCGCGCAGTTGCTGTATAACTTTCAGCGTTTCTGATCGCTTATCTAAATATAATGGGTATTGATCGCCGGGATAGTAGAGTTCTTCCAGGCGTTTGGCGATGCCAATAACGGTCATCTGTTTTTCAATACCTAATAATTTAAGGCTTTTCATGGCTGATGACAGCTGCCCTTTGCCACCGTCAATAATGATCAGCTGCGGCAGTTCAGTACCTTCATCCAGCATACGGCGATAGCGACGTTGTACAGCTTCTTCCATCGTAGCAAAATCATCCGGACCAACAACGGTTTTCACATTAAAGTGGCGGTAATCTTTTTTCGATGGCTTGGCATCCTTAAATACCACAATGGCCGATACCGGGTATTTCCCATGAAAATTCGAGTTATCAAAACATTCGATATGGCGCGGCAGCTGGTTCATCCGCAGGTCCTTCATCATTTGGGTAAGCAGGCGCTCGGTGCGGATCTCGGGGTTTAGCTTTTCGTACTGGTCTATCCGTTCCTTTTTAAAGAACATCACATTTTTTTGCGATAGATCAAGCAGCTTTTTCTTTTCGCCCAGTTTAGGCACGGTGAATTTTATAGCGCTCGATTTTTCATCCAGATCGATATCAAACGGTACGATGATCTCTTTTGAGTCGCTGTTATACCTGCTCCTGAACTCGGATATAGCCAGCGTAAGTAATTCCTCATCACTCTCATCCAATCGTTTTTTTAGTTCGATGGTTTGTGTTTGGATGATGGTGCCGTTCATAATCTTTAAAAAGTTTACAAAGGCATATTTTTCTTCAGACGCGATGCTGAACACATCAATATCCGTAATTGATGAATTTACTACAGTAGATTTACTTTGGTAATTCTCCAGTAATTCAAATTTTCTTTTCAGGCGATGGGCCTGTTCAAAGTTCATCTCTGCTACAGCCGCTTCCATATCACTTTTTAAGCCACGCAGTACTGCCCCTATTTTACCGTTGAGTATATCAGTTATTTCGCCGATGTTATGCGCATAATCATCCTCACTTTGAAAGTCCTGGCAAGGCCCTTTGCAGTTACCTATCTGATATTCTAAACAAACCTTAAATTTACCTTTCTCAATATTTTGGCGGGTAAGCGGCAAACTACAGGTACGTAGCGGGTAGGTTTCTTTTATCAGCCCTAAAATATTATGCATCATGCTTACCGAAGCATACGGACCCAGGTATTTTGAGCCATCGCGGATGATACGGCGTGTCCAGAAAATACGGGGGTAATTCTCATTTTTAATAATGATCCAGGGATAGGTCTTATCATCCTTGAGCATCACGTTATAGCGGGGTTGGTGCTTTTTTATCAGGCTGTTTTCCAGCAGCCAGGCATCAATCTCTGTATCAACAATAGTAAAAGTAATATCGCGGATCTTGGATACCAGCACCCTGGTTTTAGCATTTACATTAGGGTTATTAAAGTATGAGCTTACCCTATTGCGCAGATCTTTGGCCTTACCAATGTATATCAGTTCCTTTTCACTATCCCAATACTGGTAAACTCCCGGTTTATGGGGTACGTTCTTTAATGCGGCTCTATAGTCGAAGTTCATTGGTTCATTAGTTCATTAGTTCATTGGTGCAATAGCGGATCAATCTGCCTTGGCTTCAGTTTTTGCAGCCTTACCAATGAACTTCATGTATGCATTTAATTTGAGATGAATTGTTTGGAGATTTTCAAACAATTCATTGAACTCTTCTTCTGTTATCAGATTCCTGTTTTTTGATTTCTTTAACCAGCCTTTTGTTTCTATTATTGATCCTCTGCTAAAATAGCAGAAGTTCCTGTTCTCTTTATAATGATATTTGCCATATCCTTCGGCTATATTTGCTGATATAGAATCAGCAGAACGAACCATCTGTTTCCCTACCGTATCTTTTGCGAAATAATCCCAACCGGCAACCACTTTCCAAATTCCCTCACTAAAACTCTCCGCTAATTGGTAAACCTCTAATTCTTCAAGATTAAAATAACTCATGAATTAAAAATATTGAACTCTGCACCAATGAACTAATGAACAAGTGAACCAATGAACCATATTAAAACTCTAATTTCTTGTCCACATCCTTAGCATCCTTGGTTTGCTGGCCTTGCTGGTCATACTGGTCGCAATCAAGGTTGATGCTTACACCGTTTTTAGGCGGGGCAAAATCCACATTCATTTTAATACCCAGCGCCGGGTTGGCATATACTTGTTTCATGTATAACGCAAATATAGGCAATGCGGTGTTAGCACCTTCGCCCAGGCGTTCGGTACGGAAGTGTATAGCCCTGTCTTCGCAGCCTGTCCAAACGCCGGTTACCAGTTGCGGTGTAATACCTATGAACCAGCCGTCGGAGTTATTTTGCGTTGTACCCGTTTTACCACCTATCGGGTTGGTAAAATGATATTTCCACCTTAACCTGCTACCAGTTGCTCCTTGTATATCAACCACGCCTTTTAGCATGTGGGTCATTACATAAGCAGTTTGCTCGTTCATGGCCTGCCTTACCTGGCTGTGGTTGGTGTACAGCACATTGCCATTTTTATCCTCAATACGTAATAAGAAGGTTGGCTGTGTCCAAACACCGTGGTTTGCAAAAACGCTATACGCGCCTGTCATATCCATTACAGTTGCATCAAAGCTACCTATACATATAGAAGGATACGGTTGAAGGCTCGGACTATTTACCCCCATTTTCTTTATCAGTTCAACAACAGGCAAAGGGGTAACCTCTTTCATTATGTGAGCGGTTATCCAGTTTTGCGAAAAGGCTAATGCCTGCGTTAAGGTTAGCATACCCGGCCTTGTTTCATCTTTACCCGAGTGTGGGCACCATGCGGGTGTAACAGTAAAGTTTGTGTCGGGAACGTTATCAACCTGCATACAGGGTGAATAAGCATTTTCAACAGCTACTGCATAAGTAAAAGGTTTGGCGGTTGACCCTACCTGCCTCGATCCGTCTTTTACCTGGTCGTATTTAAAATGCTCAAAGTTTATGCCGCCTACCCATGCTTTAATATAGCCGGTAGTTGGGTCCATGCTCATGAGTGAGTTCCTCAACAGTAATTTACAATATACTATCGAATCGATAGGTTTCATTACCGTATCTATGTTACCTCTCCAGGTAAACAGGTTCAGCGTATCCGGGGTATTAAAATTCTCGCGGATCTCATCGTCAGATTTTCCTGCTAATTTTAATTCCTTCCATCTATCGGAGCGGCGCATGCCTGTATCCAGCAAACCTTTAAACGTCGGAATCTCTTTCCATAAGCTATGCCCATGCCAGTGCGCGTTAAACTGAGACTGCAGATCGCGCATATACTCGCGCTGCGCCTGCTCGGCGTAACCCTGCATGGTGGCATCAATAGTGGTGTAGATCTTTAAACCATCACGGTCGAGGTCATAAGGTGTACCATCGGGTTTAGTGATGGATTTATCCACCATTATTTTTACGATCTCCTTTTTCAGCACCGCTCTGAAATATTGGGCAAGGCCTTCGTTATGGTCGATGCGGGTAAACTCAAGTCCTAGTGGTTTTGCCTTAAATTCTTCAAGCTGGCCCGCGCTCAGATAATTTTCCTTCTTCATCCTGTCGAGCACCAGGTTACGGCGGCCCAATGCCCTCTTAGGGTGGTTGATGGGCGAATAGATACCGGGCGCGTTAAGCATACCCACCAAAAGCGCTGCCTGATCGGGTGTTAACTTATCGGGCGTAGTATTAAAATACGTGCGTGCTGCTGATTTTATGCCGAAGGTGTTATAAGCGCCAAAATCAACCGTATTAAGGTACATGGTTAAAATTTCTTCTTTGGTATAATGCCTCTCCAAACGAACAGCAATAATTTGCTCCTTTAACTTTTGGGTGATCCGTACAAAAAAGTTGTGACTGCCGCCACCATTAAACAGATTTTTTGCCAGTTGCTGGGTAATGGTACTACCACCCTGCTGGCTGCCCAGTAAATTATGGAATATAATACTCGGGATCCGCTGAAAATCGATACCTGAATGCTCATAAAAACGACTGTCCTCGGTAGCTACCAACGCATTCACCACGTTTGGCGATAGCTCCTTATAAGTAACAGGTGATCGGTTCTGTATATAATAGGTACCTAAAACCTGTTTGTCGGATGATAGGATCTGCGAAGCGAGGTTACTTTTGGGGTTCTCGATATATTGAAAGCCGGGCAGCGGGCCCAAAGCACCAAAGGTGGTTAACGTTATCAATAGTACAACAAATATGAGGCAGCCAATAATGGTTTTCCATATATATCCGTTGTATCTTTTAATATCCTGTTGCGAAAGCTTTGCTTGCTTTTTTTGCATAATTAGTAATTGTTTTGGTAGTAACTGATGTAACTTTCCAATGTTTTTTGATCGGCTAATTTATTCAGATTTTCCTTCGTTATAATAAAAAAGCTGTATTTATCCTTTGATATCTTCATGATATCGGGCAGCAACGGCACAATACCACGTGCATACACCTTCGCTTCTTCCAAACTGATAAAGCTGCCTACAAATATAAGCCTGTTATTGTCGCCAACCTGCATTAACTGGTGGGTTATATTTGTTTTTGTATAATGCGCCCTGTTATACTGCCCAATACCAAAACGCGAAGAAGCCAGATTATGGTTATCGTTACTAACATTTATAATAAAATAATAGTTGGTACTATCGCGCATGGAGAACATACCCGACGGCGCGGCTTTTGGAACCACCGGCTTATTCACAGCAAGGCTATCCTTTTTCTCAGGCTTACGCACATCCGCTACTTGCGAGAACAACGAAAAATGCCCCTGTTTACGGTATTCCGTTTGCTTTTGATTAGCTACAGGCGGGGTAAACATTACCTCCGTCGAATCTCTTGTATATAAAGCATACGGGCGTGATGATACTTCGGCCGGATTAGCAGCAATATATTGCAAATGCTGTTTAACCAGCGGTACTATCAACATATCGCCCGGGTAAGTGGCAATTAACTGCGTCAAGTCGGTCTTAAACTGGGTAACAGGTTCTTGATGCCCCGCTGCCAGTGCACGCAGGTATGCCAGTTGCGCCGCAAGCCTGTTATGCGGGTATTGCAATTGTACCGAATCAACCCGGGTTATTACATCCTTATATTTTCTGTTGATATACAGGTCATACACCTGGCTGTATAAATTATTAAATTCGGCATACTGGTCATCCATTTTCTTGCCATAATCCGGGTCGAGGATAACTTTGGCAAAAGGGGTTTCGGCATAATCTTTTAGTACCTTATCTTTATATATTTTGGCCTGCGCATCATCATTAAGCTGTGAGTATAAACGAAACAGACTATAATATATAGCCGCCTGGTTAGGATTATTAGGGAAACGCTTCTCAATTAACAGGTAGGTAGCAATGGCTTCCTTTTTGTCCTCCAAAATATCCCGGTAAAAATTAGCGATATCAAAATAAGCATTATATACCTGCAGGTTCGATTCCGCCATCATTTCAGGAGTTAATGGCAGTTCGGCTATTATTTGCTGCCGGTAATCCTTAGCGGTAACCGCGGTTTTAGCCACCGCCGCAGGCTGACCGATTGCATCAGGATCAAAATTATGTGCAGAGTTCAGGCTATTTGCCTGGTCGGAGTTTGAGCGGTTGCTCCGCCGCCAATTATCTTCCAGTTTTCTGCTACCCCATTGCCGTTTAAAATCATTATACCCCTGGCTTACCGCGTTTGAGTTGTAAAAATAAAAACTACTGCCCCCCGGTGTACTAAATACCGTATTAGCAGCGGTGTTTGATGCATTGGTACTTGCCGCTTTCAAACTATTTAATGCCTCCTGCTGCTCCGCTATCATCAAATTAACCATGGTATCAATCTTCAACGTCCGCGATTTTTCATCCAGCGCAGCCAGCATTTGCAAAGTATCCTGGTGCGCGATCACCTTTAGCCTATCAGTAAGTAGTTGCAGGTTGCTGGTCTTTTTCTTAATGAGCTGGTAGCCGGGATAGCCGGGCGATAGGGTGAGTAAAGTACTATCGTAATATTTTTTGGCACCTATATAATCAACCTTATCGTTAAAATCAATATCGGCAATGCGCAGGTATGATAAACCTTTCTGGTTTTGATTTTTAACGCTGCTGCGGATAGATAGCTTATAATATTTAACAGCGTTGGTATAATCCTTATCGCCTAAATAGAGCTGACCTAACTGGTAATAGATCTGATCCTTAAATTCCTTGTTATTCGGATTTTTTAATAAACTCTTTAACCTGTCGGTGCGGCTTAGCTTAACCCCGTTGCGGGTATCCTCAATACGTATGCGGTTAAGATCGGCATTAAATGACATTTCGAAATTGGCGTTGCTGTTGGCTATTTTTTTATAATTAGCCAATGCCTCCCCATTTTTTTGGTCTATCTCCTGTAGCTGCGCCAGAATAAACGTCCAGCGGAGACGTAGTTTGCTATTGCCGGTATATTGTATAGCCTGTTTCGCCATGGTTTCGGCATCGGCATAATCCTTTACATTAATATCGTATTGTAGCCTGGCGGAATATACATCAGCCGGGTTAATTTTCTTAGGGTTGATGCTTTGCAAAGCGGTATCCAACACCAATTTTGCTTGTGCAGGTTGATCGAGGTATAAAAGTGTGCGGGCCTTCCATGCCTGTGCCTCCTGTACAATGGCCACCTGTTTAGGGTATGATCGTATCACGTAGGAGAAGTATTCCGAAGCATCAAAATAATTGCCGCCTAAATAATTGGCCTTGCCCATTATAAGGTACGCGTCGGCAACATAATGGCTTTGGTCTTTATTATAGATGATCTTGTTGGCTTTATCAACGGCCAATTGCAGGTCTTTATCAAGGGAGGTGCTGTGTGTGGCTGCGGTATCCTGGTAAACGTTCAGCAGTTCGTTGTAGGAGTCGATAAAGGCGAGCGCGTAATCGTCCTGCTTTTGCTGTAAAATATTATTGGCGTTGAATATAATATTATAATGGGCGGTTAAATTTTGCATACTGCGGTTAAACCCGGTTGGTTTTTCAAGCGAGCATCCCGCCAATAGCAGAATATAGAGGAAAAAGTATAATTTTTTCGGTAAAGAAGGTGTAGAAGTTTGCCTCAAAGTATAACCATTATTAAAAGCTTTGCTAAATTACTAAATAGTATGCAATAGGTTTAATAAATTTGCAGATGCCAATAAATGAACAAAATGATGGCGGCGGCAATTCAGGCAACGTCAGTACTATAGCTAAATTTACTGGGCTTGCTTTCCAGATGATAGCAATTATAGGCGCGTTTACCTATGCCGGCTACCGTATTGATAAGGCTGCCAACCATACCACCCAATGGGTTACAGCCATGCTGGCCCTTATTGGCGTGTTTATTTCTTTCTACGTTGTTTTTAAATCCATCAAAAATTGAAGATATCTAAAATCCTGCTCTCCTTTTTACTATTTACCTGCCTGCTTGCAGTGCCCCCAATCCTTTTACAATATTTTGATAACGGCGACTTATTGGTGCAGCATTTTTGGGTAATGTTTGCATTTGTATCCATACTAACCCTCGTGGCTATTATGGTTGTTTTGATAGTTCAGCAAAAAAATAATGAAATGTATGCCGGTGCTTTTTTGGGTGCAACCACCTTTAAATTGTTAGCATGCCTTGTTTTTGTGCTTATTTTTATAAAAAAAACACACCCTGAAAAGATCAATTTCCTGGTAGATTTCGCGTATTTATATTTCTTAAATACGGCCTTTGAAATTTACGGTTTGTTACGTAACTTGCGCAACCAAAATTCAAAGTAAAAAGTTCATTTTAAATGGAAAAAAGGTCGATTTTGAACTCAAAAATATTTAAGCTTTCACGTATTTGTGCGCTTTTCGTGGCACTCTTAGCAATTTCAGGCACTGCATTTTCACAAGAAAATGCCGCAAACAGTACTGATAAACCATATGATCCAAAACCTGCCATCTTCGAGCACATCGGCGATGCGCATAGCTGGCATGTTTCATTTCCATTGGTTAAATCATTCGCAATTCCGCTTCCTGTAATATTATATACTGATAAAGGATTGGAAGTTTTCATGTCGAGCAAATTCTATGGCACTAATGATATAGAAACGGCTTACCAGGGTAAAAATTATGCCTACGTACTGGAAAACGACAAAATTAAAGTAGCTGACGCATCGGGCAAGCCTGATGAAACTAAAAGAGTGCTTGATTTTTCAATCACCCGTAACGTTGCCAGCATGTGGATGGGCATGATCATACTGCTTATCATATTCGGCAGTGTTTCATCAGCTTACAAAAAACGCTCAGGCAAAGCGCCAAAAGGTTTACAATCATTTATGGAGCCTTTAATAGTGTTTGTGCGCGACGATATCGCGATCCCTAATATTGGTGTAAAGCATGGCAAATATTTATCATTATTGCTTACCCTGTTCTTTTTTATATTAATAAATAACCTGTTTGGTTTGATACCTTTCTTCCCGGGAGGTTTTAACTTAACAGGTAACATTGCGGTAACCTTATCATTATCTCTAATTGTTTTATTAGTAATAAGTTTTAGCGCTAACAAATATTACTGGAAACACATTTTCATGCCTGATATACCACTTTGGTTATACATCATCATGGTACCTGTTGAAATCATCGGGATATTTTCAAAGCCTATCGCTTTAATGATTCGTTTGTTTGCAAATATTACCGCTGGCCACATTGTAGTTTTAAGTTTGATCTCGTTGATCTTTATCCTAAAATCAATATGGGTATCACCGGCATCGGTAGCCTTCGTAGTATTTATGGATGTACTGGAGTTACTGGTAGCATTTTTACAGGCTTACATTTTCACCATGCTAACAGCACTGTTTATAGGCATGGCTGTTGAAGAACATCACCATGAGCATGGTGCCGAAATTTAATTTTCATATACATATTAATACATAAATAATAAAACAATGACAGGAATGATCGGAATGATTGCCCAGGCTACAGCAGTAGCTGGAGTAACAGGTAAAATTGGAACACTTGGTGCAGGTTTAGCTGTTATCGGTGCAGGCATCGGTATTGGCCAAATTGGTGGTAAAGCCGTTGAAGGTATTGCCCGCCAGCCAGAAGCTGCTTCTAAGATCCAAACAAACATGATCATCGCTGCAGCCCTTGTTGAAGGTGTTGCTTTATTCGCGGTGGTTGTTGCCTTCTTAGGCTAAAAAAAACAAAAAAGAATATCCCGGAGCGGTTGGCACCGGGCATATTCTTTTTTTTAAGAAAGAAATTATTTAATACGCTTAAAAATAAGTTAAGTATACATTATGGATTTAGTTACACCCGAATTAGGTTTGGTTTTTTGGACCACGTTATCATTTTTGATACTGTTGTTCCTGCTGCGCAAATTTGCATGGAAACCGATCTTAGGCGCAATTAATGATCGTGAACGCTCTATTGAAGACTCATTAGCCAAAGCTGATGCTGCTAAGTTTGAAATGGAACGCCTTAGTGAAGAAATTGAAGCTTCATTAAAACAAGCCCGTATTGAGCGCGATGATATTTTATCTGAAGCCAGGAAAGTAAAAGAAAAGATCATTGCTGAAAGCAAAGAAGCCGCACAGGCCGAAGGCGCAAAAATGATTGAGAAAGCCCGCGTTGAAATCACCAGCCTGAAAGCCATTGCTATGGCCGATGTGAAAAACCAGGTAGCATCACTATCATTAGAGATTGCTGAAAAGGTTTTACGCAAACAGTTTGAAGACAGCAAAAAGCAGGACGAACTGGTTACTGAATTATTAAAAGAAGTGAAAATATAATATCGGATTTCGAATTTGGGATTTTGGATTTATTTCTGAAATGCTAAATTCAAAATTCGGTTAAATCTGATATTCGATTTCGTACTATTAAATCCGAAATCGAGCATCCGAAATCCGAAATAAAAACATGTCAGAAATAACGGTAGCAATAAGGTACGCCAAAGCAATTATAGATCTTGCAACAGAGCAGAAAACTCTGGAAGAGATCAATAAGGATATGGAATTTTTTGTGCGCACCATAAAGGCAAACCCGCAGCTGAATGCGGTTTTGGCTAACCCTATTATTTATCACGATAAAAAGATAAAAATACTCGAGCAGATCTTTGGCGGCAAGGTTAATAAGCTGACAATCGAGTTTTTTAAGATCATGGTAAATAAAAGCCGTGCCGAGATATTATATGTAGCGGCCCAGGAATTCCTGAACCAGTATGATGTTATCAAACACATCACCAAAGCTACAGTAGTATCAGCATCGCCATTATCTGAGGAAAATAAGAAAACAATTTTAACCGAGCTTGAACAAACTACAGGCGGTACCATAAAACTTACCGTTAAGGTTGATCCCGACCTTATAGGCGGATTTGTATTAACCGTTGGCGATAAACAAATTGACACCAGTGTTGCCGCAAGCTTAGCTAAATTGAAAAAAGAATTTGCCCAGGGTGTGGCTTAATAAAGTAAAAACATAACTCTAAAATAAAATTTAAAAAATGGTAGAGGTAAGACCAGATGAAGTATCAGCAATATTGCGCCAGCAATTGTCGGGCTTCAAGTCAGAATCTGAATTAGAAGAAGTAGGTACCGTGCTCCAGGTGGGTGACGGTATTGCCCGTGTTTACGGGTTAACAAAAGTACAATCAGGCGAGTTGGTTGAATTTGTGAGCGGATTGCAAGGTATTGTACTTAACCTTGAAGAAGATAACGTAGGTGTTGTATTACTTGGTCAGTCTGACAATATAAAAGAAGGCGACACAGTAAAACGTACCAACCGTATCGCTTCATTAAACGTTGGTGAAGGCATGCTTGGCCGTGTTGTGAACACTTTAGGTGAACCGATTGATGGTAAAGGACCAATAGCCGGTAAAGTTTATGAAATGCCTATCGAGCGTAAAGCTCCGGGTGTAATTTACCGCCAGCCGGTAACTGAGCCTTTGCAAACAGGTATTAAAGCTATCGACGCGATGATCCCTATCGGCCGTGGCCAGCGTGAGTTGGTTATCGGTGACCGCCAGACTGGTAAAACAGCTGTTTGTATCGATACCATCATCAACCAGAAAGAATTTTATGCTGCAGGCAAAATGGTTATATGTATCTACGTTGCTTGCGGTCAAAAAGCATCAACAGTAGCAAACATTGTACGTACGCTTGAAGAAAACGGTGCTATGCCATATTCAATAGTTGTTGCTGCCAGCGCTGCCGACCCTGCTCCTATGCAGTTCTACGCTCCGTTTGCAGGTGCTGCAATTGGTGAGTATTTCCGTGATACCGGACGCCCTGCTTTGATCGTTTATGATGATCTTTCAAAACAAGCAGTTGCTTACCGTGAGGTATCATTATTATTACGCCGCCCACCAGGCCGTGAGGCTTACCCGGGTGACGTATTTTATCTGCACAGCCGTTTATTAGAGCGTGCCGCTAAAATCAACCAGAATGATTCTATCGCAAGAGAGATGAATGATTTACCTGAGTCGTTAAAAGACGTGGTTAAAGGCGGTGGTTCATTAACAGCGCTTCCTATCATTGAAACACAAGCGGGCGACGTATCAGCTTATATCCCAACCAACGTAATCTCAATTACCGATGGTCAGATATTCCTGGAGTCGAACCTGTTTAACGCGGGTGTTCGTCCGGCTATTAACGTAGGTATTTCGGTATCACGTGTAGGTGGTAACGCGCAGATCAAATCAATGAAGAAAGTTGCCGGTACTTTAAAACTTGACCAGGCACAATACCGCGAGCTTGAGGCTTTCTCAAAATTCGGTTCTGACCTTGATGCTTCAACTAAAACAGTATTGGATAAAGGTGCCCGTAACGTGGAGATCCTAAAACAAGGCCAATACTCACCTGTAACTGTTGAAAAACAGGTTGCTATGGTATACTTAGGTACTAAAAACCTGATGCGTAATGTACCTGTAAAAGATATCAGGAAGTTTGAAGCTGAGTTCACCAGCCAACTGGAAGAGCGTCACCCCGAAGTATTATCTGCCCTTAAAGCAGGTAAACTGGATGACTCAATCACCAGCGTACTGGAAACAATGGCTAAAGAATTATCAGCAAAATATAATTAATGATGTGCAGATATGCTGATTTGCGAATGTGCAGATCAGTATATCTGAGCTTCAAAATACAAACAATAGGATGTGTCATTTGCACATCTGCACATTTAAAATTTGCACATTTAAAGAATGGCTAATTTAAAAGAAGTAAGAAACAGGATAGCATCGGTAAGCTCAACGCAGCAGATCACCAAGGCCATGAAAATGGTTTCGGCGGCTAAGTTAAAGCGTGCCACCAACGCCATAGTAGCTTTACGCCCTTATGCTAACAAGCTTAAGGAGTTATTGGCTAACCTTTCAGCAAGTTTAGAAGATGGCTCATCACCTTTTTTGCAGGAACGCGAGCCGGTGAAAGTACTGGTAGTGGTAGTAACATCAAACCGTGGTTTGGCTGGTGCTTTTAATGCCAATGCTATTAAAACTGCTAATAATTTAATTGCCGAAAAATACAACGACCAGCTAAAAGCAGGTAATGTATCCATAGTTGCAATTGGTAAAAAAAGCCAGGAATACTATCAGCGCCGTAAATACAATGTTATTGGCAACAATAATGATGTATACCTCGACCTTAACTTTAGTAATGTTTCAAAAATAACTGAAAGCATTATGCAAGGTTTCCTAAAGGGTGAGTACGACCGTGTGGAGATAATTTATAACCACTTCAGAAACGCTGCTATGCAGTTTTTAGTTACTGAGCAGTTATTACCGGTTCCAAAGGCTGAAAAAACCGAGGCAACCAAAGGCACACAGGTTGATTATATATTAGAGCCTTCGCAAGAGGAAATAGTTGAACAACTGATACCAAAAAATATCAAGATACAATTATACCGCGCTGTACTGGATTCACATGCATCAGAGCATGGCGCACGTATGACGGCAATGGATAAGGCTACCGAAAACGCCGGTGACCTGTTAAAAGCCCTTAAACTATCTTACAACCAGGCACGCCAGGCAGCTATCACTACCGAGCTTACCGAAATTGTGAGCGGTGCGGCTGCATTGTCAGGCAATTAATAAATACGACATAGCATCTCAGCAATGAGATCTTGAAAGTCGCCCCATTACGGGGCGACTTTTTTTTATGTCATTTCAGTTAATTTTTTATTTATAGTTATATCTTTATGTCAACAGCATAACTATGATTAAAAAGGACGCTATTTCGATTAACCATCAGGATAATGGCTATAAAATTATTATTTGGACTATAATCGGGATCGGGATCGCTTTAAGACTGTTCCATTATTTTAATGACCGCTCACTCTGGGAAGATGAGATCTACCTTTCAACCGGCATAGCTAAACTCAGTTTAAGCGGCCTAATCCACCAATCACTCGATTTTCAGCAGAAAGCCCCTATTGGTTACCTGCTTATCATTAAGATCTGTACCCTATTGTTTGGCAATAATGAAATGAGCTTACGGCTGTTTCCTCTGCTCTGTGGCATTGGTTCGTTGTTGCTGTTTTTACCCGTTGCCCGATTCTTTTTAAAACCTGCCGGCGTTATCGTCTCCTTAACCATATTGGCGTTCGCCCCTCCTTTGGTTTATCATGCAGTTGAGGCTAAACAGTATTGTACCGAACTGTTTGCAACTATAATTTTATTATATACCTATACACTTTATCAGGATAAAAAAGACCTCAGATCGCTTATTATATGGGGGATTTGGGGAGCGGTTATAGCTTGGTTTTCCTACTCTTCCGTATTTATTTTAGCGGGGATGGCCTACGTGCTTAGCCTGTATTATTTAAAGGAAAAGCAATGGAGCACCTTAATTAAGCTGGCTATTCCCTTTGTATTATGGTTTGGCAGCTTCGCGGTAAACTATATGATATTTACGCAAAAAAGCGCCCATACCGGCTGGCTGGTTTACTTTTTTATAAAGCACGATGCGTTCCTACCATTGTCAGGAGCTGCTTTGCCCTGGCTGCTACACAAACTTTTCGCATTTTATAATTACCCATTGGGCTTTAGCTGGTTTATAAGCTACCATAACATCGGTTTACAAATATTACAGCGAATGGCATGGGTACCGCTAATATTTACCATTACAGGAGTTTATTACCTGTTTAAACGCAACAAACGATTGCTGCTGCTTATTGGATCAACATTCCTTATCGTGTTTGTGGCATCGGCTATTAAGCTCTACCCCTTTCATGAGCGGCTAACTGTTTTTTTAGCACCGTTATTTATTTTATTGATAGCCGCCGGTTGCCAGTTCCTGTTCCGTAGAGATACAAAAAATGTAGTTCAATATATATTAGTGGCCCTACTCCTTTTCGGCCCGGTTATGAACTCTATAGCACAGGTTACCAATACAGGATTGTTTGGCGACTACAAAAAAGCATATCATCGCGAAGCATTCGACTACCTTAACAAGCATTACCAATCCGGAGATATAGTCTACGTTTGTTGGAACGACCTCCCTGCCTATGATTTTTATAAGATGATAGATAGCATGCGTTTTAAAGCCATTGAAGGCACAGACTACCGTTATATCAGCCACAATTTCACCGAGTATTTCAGCAAGCTGAATAACGAGTTTAAACCATTTGAGGGCAAAAAACGGGTATGGATACTACACAATAATAATTTCGACATTGAGATCGGCGATTATATCGGGCACCCGGAATGGTATTATGTAAAAGATGATGGCGTGAAGCGTTTGGACAATTGGCTGGCGACAAAGGGTAAAGTATTAGAAGAATTTAAGGTTGATAATGGTGGGGTGAGTAATGTGAGAGTGGCGTTGATGGATTTTTCGAAGTAATTTCTCCTAAACACAGCCTCCGCATTACGTGATTGCGAGGTACGAAACAACTGACGGGTTGAGCTCATTAACGTAAGCAATAAGCACAATTACTCTGCCGCCTTATGCTTTTTATACGCCAGCCATACATAAAACGGTATGCCCAGCATTAATAACACAAAGCCATAAAACACGGCCTCTTCACCCGAACCGATTACCATCCACAGGGTGTAGCCAAATGCTAATACGGCCAGTATAATGGCCGCTGCCCAGCCTGTAGTGATATTCTTCCGCTCACGGATGATGGGATAGGCAGCAATTGAAAATAGAAAAGGAACGAGCGTAGTTAAAACACCCACCAGCATCAGCGACTTAAACTGGTCTACCAGGCCCTTATTGTAGTTCATGTAAATGAAGAAGGAAATGAGCACCGCATTCATGAATATGCCAAAAAACGGCGCGCCGTTCTTGTTCAATTTGCCAAATATGGGCGGGAATAGTTTGTCTTTCGCAATAGCATAAGGTACCTGGCCCTGTACCAGTATCCAGCCGTTCAGAGAGCCAAAAGCGGCTATGGCTACCCCTGCGCTTACCCAATAGCGGGCATTGCTGCCGTAAATGATAACCGCTGCGTCGGCATAAGGGGTAAGCGAGTGTTCGAGTGTATGTTGGGGAATGATGCCCATAACGCTAACGCTGCCTAAAATGTAAACAACAGCCGTAATAAGCAAGCCTAATATGGTTGCTTTGCCGATTACTTTTTCGGGGTTCTCGATACTGCCGGCGGGTATGGTACCGCATTCAATGCCGAGATAAGAGAACATAGTCATAGCGGCGGTGGTGCTAATTGCGTTTAACACCGAGACACCGCTGCTGTTGAATGGCAGAAAGTATTTGGCCTTTATAAAAAATAGTCCGCCGAAAGCTATCAGGGCCAATGGTACAATCTTTAGAATAGTGGTAACTAATTGTACCCTACCGCCGGTAACCACACCCAGTGTATTAATGTAAGTAAGCAGCCATAATGCTGTTAAACTAATGGTTATGGCTACAAACGGATTGGTACCTATAATTGGCCAAAAGGTGCTTAATGCAGTTGTAAATGATATAACAATGGCAGAGTTTCCGCAGGCGTTTGATATATAATAGCCCCATGCAACCAAAAAGCCTGCAAAATCGCCCAACCCGCTTTGCGAAAAGGCATACGGACCACCTGTGCCATGCGGCAATAGTTTACTCAGGTTGGCAAAAACTTTCGCTATAAAAATGAGCCGATGGCCGAAAATATCCAGCCCAATAAACCTATGCTACCGAAGGAGGCCATGGCGGCAGGCATTAAAAATACCCCGGCGCCTATCATGCTGCCTACAACTAATGAAGTTGTAGTCCACAGACCAATTTTTTGAGGGGATTTAGGTTCAGCCATTAATGAGTTTTAATTAACAGGGATATAAGCCGGCATGTAAATAGCTGACTCTTAGCATCAGCATAAATTACATTTCTAAATTTATCTAAAAACAAATCAATAAACAAAAACAGATAAAAGCTTAATTTCGGCAAATATTTAATAAGCATTTTGTCGCAGAAAACAGTAGCAAACTATATCCCCGCATTAACAGGTGTACGCGCCATGGCGGCGTACCTGGTATTCATATCGCATTACAGCTATATTTTTGATGGTATTTTTCCGCACATTGTACTCCGTTTTCTGGGCGAGTTCCATATAGGGGTATCACTGTTCTTTGTGTTGTCGGGCTTTTTGATCACTTACCGGTACTACAACAACTTTCATTTAACGGGGGCGTGGTTCAGGCAATACCTTAAAAACAGGGTGGCGCGTATCTATCCCATGTACTTTTTGCTTACGTTGGGCGCTTTTGTATACTTTTATTTCACTAATGATCAGGCCATCACCAATGGTTACCCGCACCCTATCGGATTGTTGCTTATGAACCTGACGTTTTTACGCGGTTTCTTTTACCAATTTTGGGATACAGGGATAGCGCAGGGCTGGTCGCTCACGGTGGAGGAATGCTTTTATTTTTCGGCACCGTTTATCTTCCTTATTGCCAAAAGGCATGGCAAATTCTATTTACAGCCTATAATATTAACGGCTTTTGGGGTGTTGATGGTGCTTATCTTCCGGCATATTAACTGGCATGGCTTTTTCGGCAACTTTATCTTTGTAATGCTGTTTACCTTTTTTGGGCGATGCTTTGAGTTTTTTGTAGGTGTTCAGCTGGCGCGATATGTGCTCAGGAAAGGCACTACCCGCACCAATAAATTCAATTTTACCTATGCGGGATTTGCGCTGATATTTGTTTGTGTGCTGCTGATGGCGTTTCAAACCATCCCGGCAGGCTGGGCGGCAGGCCTGGAAAGCCCGGTGGGGATTATCACCAACAACTATTTTTTGTGCATTGCCGTGGCGCTGTTTTATTATGGCCTGCTGACCGAAACCACCCGGTTTAAAAGTTTTTTGGCTAAACCGTTTATCGAGTTACTGGGTAAAAGCTCATATATTTTTTACCTGATCCATCTGGGTTATATGGCTATCCTGATCAATGGTACATTCGATAAGCTTAACGATAATGTTTTCGCGTTGTACGATAAGTGGGGATTGGAGTGGCATTCGCCGTTTGAGTACGACTGGCTTAACCTGCTTTACGCTTTTATTATACTGAATATTATTGCAGTAACCTTATTTAAGCTGATCGAGGAGCCGTTGAACCATTATATCCGCAGATCGGATTTCCTGATCAAAAACAAACGGAGAAACCCGGAAAACGATTCAGAAAAGATAGCGTAGAAAATAGATAAGCACCAGAAACTGCTTCAATGCTTTCCTGGTGCTTATTGTATTATTGAAAATATTAACCTGAATAGGTTAATACCTTATTTCATGATATTGAATACGGTTTTGATAGCTATGATAGTACCGATAAACATAATAACATCGGCAACTTCTGAGCTATGTTTAAAATCGGCGAAACGCAGGTAAACACCAATTATGCCTAAGATAATTGCAATTACTAATATAATGTAGTGGCGTGGCTCGCTGGCTGCTTCTAATCTTTTGTCCATTTTGATAATGTAAATTGAATGCAGCAAAAATAGAAATGTTTGCGGGAAATTAATGAATGTTTTGAAGATTTTTAATTGGGGTAGTTTTCTTCATGTGTCATTGCGAGCGTAGCGCGGCAACCTCGTCGTTTGAAGAGGAACGCGACGAGGTTGCTTCGTCGTACCTCCTCGCAATGACAATTGTATATTCAAAAACAAACTTCTCCGCCCATCACCATAATCCCAAAGCATCATGACAACGGAACGAAGAAGTCCCCCACAGGGTATTTAGCATACCCTACGGAGATAAATAACTTAAATTACCGGGTGCGTTTTGCGTTTATTGTAATACCTTGTACCTATCCATACAGCAATGCCGCATAACACAAATGCCCATACATTAACCAACCCAATAATCACCTCGCTGAAAATATACCAGCCATTTTGTAAAGCTACTCCCAGCTGACTAAAGAACGACGGGTTATAGCTCGTTACATCGTCATTAACAATGATCTCTTTATTAATAGTGTTGCTCTGGTAAAAACTCAGGCTTACAACACTATATTTTACCGCGTCGTCTATCCTTTTATTGTCGATTTGCTGATCCACCATATCATCCTTTAAGTTCATTACCTTGTTAGGATCCTTAACTATAATTTTGCCTTGCTTTTGCTGCGCGATAAATTCCTGGCGGTTCTGCAGTTTTAATTTCTCAGCCAGGTAATCGAGCGATTTATCCTCGATATCCATTTTGCTCTCATTTACATGGATGCCCATATGGCCTACCGTGGTCAGGAATTCGTCCAGCTTTTCGGTTGGGATCTTCACGGTCATATCTGCAACGGTGTTAAAAGCTGATACCCGCATTACGGAGTCGTCGCTTATGCGTACATCATGGGTTTGCTCATCGGTCGAGATCATGTTATGATGCATTACCATGCCGTTGTATTTTACGGCGAGTGCTGAAATATTCTCGCCCGTTTGCTGTACATTTTTAACCTTAAAACGGATGTCGGCTGTTTTTACCAGTTTGGGCTGTACAGTGGTGTCGGCTATTTTATCTGTAGCGATAGTGGCGCTATCAGCATTTCCGGCAGACTCATAACTCGATTTATTTTTGCATGCGCCAAGCAATACAATGCCTGTCAGCATCATTACTAATGATCTGTTTTTCATAGGTTTATAAATTGATTTGTTATTTTTATATTGATACCGGAAATGAGAAAAGGTAACCCAAAGGGAATATAAAATAACTAAAGCGCCATTGAGGAACGAAGCAATAACGAAAATGCCCAAACAAAAAATGCCCGGCTGTAAACAACCGGGCATTATATTTTTTACAACTAAACTTAGCTTACATATTAGCCAACCTGGTTTTTAATGCAATTACGCTTTCGTTTTTGCTTTTGCTGATCATGAACAGATCTTTCGAGCTAAACTCTGATCCATAGAAATTGGCATCAGAAGTTTTATCAATACTCAGACTTGAACCGTTTATGCTGATACCTGCAAATAGGCCGCGGCTACGTGAGTAAGAGTAAACTTCGGCTTCCAGTTTATAATCGGTATTAGCTGAAGAACTGCGCCCAACCGGGCCGGCTGCTGCTGATATGTCGCCGCCGATGGTAAAGTCACCGTTTTTAACCTTGGTAAGTACACCGCTGTGTTTGAACACTAATACAAGGTCGATAGATTGTACACCTGCCTGGAAACCTAAACTGCCAGCAGTGAAGGTAATGAATACAGGGTCGCTCCATTTACCATTTGGCAAACGTACTATAGCAATACCCTTACCGCGTTTACCACCTATACCAAAACTGGCGTTAATAAGGTTGGGGATAACTACTATACCATTGTATTTAGCGATCAGCTCATGAGGGATACTCTCCTTCATCTCATGAAAGGTCTTTAATACCTCGGTTGATTTATCTACTCTTTCAGTTTCTTTACTAACATCAGTTGCCGATGCAAATACGATGAAGATGCTCAGCAAAAGTGGGATTCCTAAAATTTTTAATGTTTTCATGAGTCTTATTATTAAATGTTTTTTATAGATGTAACTGTACAACCCTGAACGGCAGATAATTGTTTGTAAAAAAAGAGTCAGGAATTAAGATTCACCAGGCAGGATGATTGGTTCAGGTGGCGTGGTTTGCGGTACGAGTTTGAAGCTTCCTGATTCTTGACTCTTGATTCCTGATTCTTGACTCTCTTCCCTATCTTTGCAGCCACATGAATTTGACTAAAGAGCAGATATTTTCTATTAACAATGATGAACAGTTTAGCAGTGTTGCCTTACAGGTGTTCAGGCATCAGGCGGCGGCCTGCGCGGTGTACCGTGAGTTTATTGAAGGGATGAGGATTGATATCGCTAACGTTCAGCAGGTTGAGGCGATCCCGTTTATGCCTATTGAGTTCTTTAAATCGCATACAGTGGTAAGTAATAATGATGCTGTTCAGGTTACCTTCACCAGTTCGGGCACTACAGGCATGATCACCAGCCGCCACCCGGTTACTGATGTGAGCTGGTATGAGGCCAGTTTCCGCAAGGCATTTGAGTTGTTTTATGGTGATATAAAAAATTATACCGTGCTGGCCTTGTTACCTTCCTACCTGGAACGTGAAGGTTCATCGCTTATCTATATGGCTGAGGATCTGATCAAACAATCCAATAATCCCGATAGTGGTTTCTTTTTATATAACCATGATGAGCTTTACCATCAGCTTAAAAAACAGCAGCAAAATAAAAAGCCAACCTTACTGATAGGCGTAACCTTTGCCTTGCTTGATTTTGTTGAGCAATATGAAATGGATTTCCCCGAGTTGATAGTAATGGAAACCGGAGGCATGAAAGGCAAACGCAAGGAAATGATCCGCGAGGAACTGCATGAGCAGCTTTGTAAAGGTTTCGGGGTTGCTGTTATACACTCTGAATATGGTATGACGGAACTTTTATCACAAGGCTACTCAAAAGGCAGCGGTATATTCAATTGCCCGCCATGTATGCGCATTATTACCCGCGATACCAACGACCCGCTTACTTTAATTAAGGATGATAAAGCCGGTGGCATTAATATTATCGACCTGGCGAACATCAACTCCTGCTCGTTCCTGGCTACGCAGGATCTGGGGAAAGTTTATGCCGATGGCTCGTTTGAAGTATTGGGCAGGTTTGATAATGCCGATATCCGCGGCTGTAATTTACTGATCGCGTAAAACTTAACCTGTAAATAACATAATATTCTTATTTTTGCAGCATAATAACAGCAATACTATGATCGAGAATTTTTTGAAAGACGAGCAGGACCCAAAAGCAGTTGAAAAAGTTTACCTGCGTTTAGTCGACCTGCTTACTACCGGCGAAGAGATATTATACATAGCAGTTCAAAAAAAACCACTGGTAAATTTATTACCCGATTGTATTGCGCTTACCAACAAACGCATACTATTTTTCACCCCTGCAAACCTGGGTCTGTCCATAAAATTTGTTGATTTTGTGTGGAAGGATATTGTTGACGTATATACCAAAGAAGAGATCATAGGTGCTATTTTCAGCGTAAAAACAACAAACGGTGCCGAAATGGGCGTTGATTACCTGCCAAAAGTTCAGGCCCGTAAACTATATCAATACGCGCAAGATCGTAAGGAATCAGAGCGCGAAGCCCGCCGCCTGCGCGATCTGGAAGAAAAACGTGCAGAATCAGGCGCGGTACAGTTTGAAACACCTGCTGTTATGGCTTCTTATCAGCCTATTGCGCAACAAGCACCAGTAGCTGCCCCGGCACCTATACCTGCTCCACCAGTTGTACATGAAGAGCCCGTTGCAGCAGCACCAAAGCCAGACGAGCTTACCGAAAAACTAAAAAAATTAAGGACCCTATTTGATAACGGCCTTATCTCACAAGAAGAATACAACGCCAAGAAACTGGAATTACTGAACGATTTGTAGTTCATTAGTTCACTGGTTCATTAGTTCACTAGTTTATTGGTGCATTGACGTATTAGTTATTGAAGCGAAAGGTACCAATGAACTAGTAAACCAGTGAACTAATAAACCATCAGACCAACCTCTTATCAAAGCTAAACAGTTCCTTACTGATAACCTTCACTTTCTTCATGTCAGGGTGTTGGATGTTAAGCAGGTAGTTATATTCTGCAGGCACTATCGCCGATGGTACTTTTAATAACAGGTATTTATTGGCAGTCAAGAAATCATCCCCTATCTTTTTTATTATGGTTGGAGGCTGCATGGCGTTCCAGTTAGGCGGCAAGTCTTTAGTATCTACCCGTATAATGCTGGTTTCAGGCACTTCTATTGATACCAGGTAATAGTTTTTGGGCTCGATTAATGCAGGCAGGTGTACCAGTACCTCAAGTAAAGCTAATGATTGCGATGCTGCCATGTAAACAGTGGCTTTCCCTTTGCTGTTCCACCGGCCGCCATATAAGCGCGCGCCTGCACCACTCAGATCATCGGCATAAGCTTCCTTTGTAAGGCGAAAAAGTATCATTAAGCTAAAATGCCGTGCTCAATACGGCCCAGTTCAGTAAAAACCATATCAAAACCGGCAGAAGTATCCAAAAGAGATAATGGGGACTCACCATTGAAAATAAGCCCCGGGGTTTTCATCCAAGTTTTGAAATTTTCCATAGAGCCGAAAACCTCATTACCACGCGCATATAAACGCGCGAGCTCAATGGCTTTTTCGGCATATTCAGTTTTGATAATGGCATCATCATCATAACGCTGTAATGTGCGCTCAGAGATATGCATTATACTGGCCAGATCCTGTATAGTAATGGCTATTTTTTTTGCAAACGATAGCAAACTGCGTTTAGGTAAACCCTGGCGCGCCAGCTCAATAATGTTAAAATCAGTAGTAGAGCCTGAAGTTTTTACACTACCTAACAGGCCATAAAACGGGTTATATGAACTTTGGGTAATATACATTGCCATAGGTTCATTAACCACTAAACTTTCAGTATGTTTCTCTTTGTATGACATTTATCCAAATTTATACACATTTTGTCTGATTTCAAAATTATTCAGCAATAATTAAAAAATAATTCTTCTTGCCTTTCTGGGCTACTAAAAATTTTCCGTTGATTAAAACATCGGCCTGGTAAACATCCTCAGCAGTAACTATTTTTTGTTTGTTGATAGCAACCCCACCACCCTGTATCATCTTCTTAGCTTCGCCTTTTGATGCAAATACAGTGGTTTTACCAGCTAATAGTTCAGCAGCGTTTATGCCTTCTGTCAATTCGTTTTTAGCAATGGTGAAATTAGGTACACCTTCAAATAAGCCGATAACTTCAGCATCATTCAGTTCATTTAAAAACTCAATGCCTGTGTTACCAAATAAAAATTCTGATGATTTAATAGCTTTCTCATATTCAGCCTCGCCATGTACCCTGATAGTGATATCCTTAGCTAAAGCTTTTTGAAGTGTACGTAAATGCGGTGCTGCATCCTGTTCTGCTTCAAGGGCAATTATAGTGTCCTGATCAAACAGGGTAAATATCCTGATATAAGTTTTGGCATCCGCATCGCTGGTATTCAGCCAAAATTGGTAGAATTTATATGGAGATGTTTTCTCCGGATCGAGCCAGATATTGCCACCTTCGGTTTTACCAAATTTGGTACCATCCGATTTTTTAATCAACTGTGTAGTTAAAGCATAAGCCTCACCCGCATCCTTACGGCGGATCAGTTCGGTACCGGTAACAATGTTACCCCACTGGTCGCTGCCGCCCATTTGCAACACACAGTTTTTGTTTTTCCACAAATAGTAAAAATCATAACCTTGTACCAACTGGTAAGTAAATTCAGTGAACGACATACCGGTATCACCACTGATCCTGTTCTTTACCGAATCTTTGGCCATCATATAATTAACAGTGATATGTTTACCTACATCACGTATAAAGTTCAGGAATGAGAACTCCTTGAACCAATCATAGTTATTCACCATTTCGGCACTATTGGCAGCGCTGTTAAAATCCAGGAACTTTTCCAACTGCCCTTTTATGCCATTTAGGTTGTGCTGTAACACATCTTCAGATAATAAATTACGCTCGGCAGATTTACCTGATGGATCGCCCACCATACCGGTAGCACCACCCACCAGCGCATATGGCTTGTGGCCCGCGCGTTGAAAGTGGATCAGGGTCATGATCTGGGCTAAACTGCCCACATGCAGCGAGTCGGCCGTTGGGTCGAACCCGATATAGCCTGATGCCATTTCTTTATTTAACAGTTCTTCGGTGCCGGGCATAATATCATGCAGCATGCCCCTCCAGCGTAATTCTTCAACAAAATTCATTAACTCAAATATTATAAATATGTGCAAATATGCAGATGTGCAAATATGCAAATATGTATTGATGTGTAAAATGTGGATGTACAAATAGGTAAATTTTAATATAAAATAGCCTCATTTTTCTTTCATCTACACACCTGCATATTTGCACATCCGCACATTTACCCTTATCTTGCATGGGACACTACGTATGAACTTTCTATCGCATTTTTATTTTGATCGGCATATTACCAACTGTTACCATATACTGGGGACGGTATTGCCCGACCTGCTCAAAAATGCCGATAAAACCATTGTACTGCACCCCGAAAAGCTGCACCATAGCAATGAACAGGTAAACGCCATTATTAAAGGCTGGAACAAACATTTGGAGGTCGACCGCTATTTTCACTCGTCTGATTTCTTCCTGACCCGCTCCCATGAATTAAAAAAACTACTACTGCCCGCTATTCAAGGCTCACCTGTAAAACCTTTCTTTTTAGGTCATATTGCTTTGGAACTGATATTGGACAACCTGCTCATCACCACCAATAAAATAACTGTTGATGATTTTTATGATCATATGGCCGGCTGCGATGATGCCGTTATACAGGAGTTTTTAATTTTTTCAGGACTGAAGGATACCAGTAAATTCTTTCGTTTCTTTAATCGCTTTAAACAGGATGGCTACCTGCACACCTACTCCGAAACGCCCAAAATAGCCTATGCCTTAAAAAGGATCTGCATGCGGGTATGGAATGATCCTTTTACAGAGGAACATGAAACGGAAATAAACGAGGTGGTGGTTGACTACCGCGAAAAGATCTATGATGATTTTATGCTGATATTTGATGAGATAGATGGGAAGCTAAATCCTATCTAACAACCTCCATAAAACGTAATAAATTTCCAGTTAACATTGCTAACGAACTTGCTACCCATAACCAATAACCCGGCTGATAACTGATGATATCATTCAAATCACCATTTTCGTTATCCATAATGCCCTTAAAAAGCAAAAATGAAAGGGCCAGTAAAGTTGCTGATAAACTAAATATCAATGATAATTGGGACCTTTTATTAATTGTTATCCATGACGCTATTAATAGCGGATTTGCCAGCCAGGTTAAACCTGCCCAACTAAAAAAGAAGCCTAAGCCACCTGCTAAAAGTGCAGCTATGGAATCAGCGCAATGCTGTGTAGTGCAATAACATTCTTGCGTAAATGACCCAACAAGCAATACTACACTAATAATGAGCGCTATCCTACCTGTTAACTTGCTTGAAATCTGCATGATGATGAAAAATGTGCTATAAATATATCAATTAAGTCAAAATCTTCTCAAAATCACCTAAAAATCAGCATTTAACAGTGAATTAATTTTTTTGTAATTAAATTATATCCTTACCTTTGCAGTCCCAATTAGAAAATTGGGAAAAGGAGAAAAATTATTTAATGGCAAAAAAACAAGAAGCAGAAAAAGAATTACAAGCAAAAGAGGCTGAACTGGGAACAGTTACCGCACCTACTGCAGAAAAAGAGACAATCGAGTCAGAAGCTGATTCGATCTCTATTGAAGACATCAAGTCACAAATTGCAAGTACACCCGATGCAGATTTCGATTGGGATGCAGATGACAAGAAGTTTGGCAATTACAGCGACACTGATCGTGAGAAATTAGAGAAACTTTATGATGGCACTTTCAGCTCTATCACTAAAGGCGAGATCATCACCGGTACAGTTGTAAATGTTAACAGCAAAGATGTGGTATTGAACGTTGGCTTTAAGTCTGACGGTTTAGTATCAGTTTCTGAATTCCGTGATACACCTGATCTGAAGATCGGTGACACAGTTGAAGTTTTTGTTGAATCACAGGAAGATGCTAACGGTCAGTTAGTACTTTCACGTAAACGCGCGAAAACTCAAAAATCATGGGAGCGCATTAATTCAGCTTTAGATAATGATGAGATCATCACAGGTTTTGTTAAGAGCAGAACTAAGGGTGGTTTGATCGTTGATATTATGGGCGTTGAAGCCTTCTTACCAGGTTCACAGATCGACATTAAACCTATCAGGGATTATGACGTATATGTTGGTAAGACAATGGAATTCAAAGTTGTTAAGATCAACCACGAGTTTAAGAACGTAGTAGTATCTCACAAAGTGCTGATCGAAGATGATTTGGAAAACCAAAAAACTGAGATCGTTGCCCGCCTTGAAAAAGGACAGGTACTTGAAGGAACCGTTAAAAACATTACCGATTTTGGTGTATTTATTGACCTTGGTGGTGTTGATGGTTTACTACACATTACAGATATTTCATGGGGCCGTATTGAGCACCCACGCGAAATCTTAGCATTAGATCAAAAAATCAACGTTGTTGTGCTTGATTTTGATGACGAGAAAAAACGTATCGCTCTTGGCTTAAAACAATTAACTCCTCACCCTTGGCAAAGCCTTACTGAAGATATTCAGATCGGCTCTAAGGTTAAAGGTAAAATTGTTACCGTTGCTGATTACGGCGCATTCTTAGAAATTATCCCGGGTGTTGAAGGTTTGATCCACGTGTCAGAAATGTCATGGTCTCAAAACTTACGCAATCCACAGGAATTCCTTAAAGTTGGCGACGAGATCGAAGCACAAGTATTAACACTTGACCGCGACG
>Ga0302315_10000178_pt1 | contig 79247 bp, 53 predicted proteins | sample III_Palsa_N3_1_FD_200532 | JGI IMG/M metagenome (GOLD analysis project Ga0302315, IMG submission 200532) | Peat permafrost microbial communities from Stordalen Mire near Abisko, Sweden - III_Palsa_N3_1 | ecosystem: Environmental > Terrestrial > Soil > Palsa > Peat permafrost | place: Sweden...
TGCCGCCCATATTTACACGCTCATATTCGCTATCCCAGTTATTAATCGGCAATAAAATATATTTTTGGTTTAGCGCCCAAACATCAGGCAGGTTGGTAATGAATGATCCATCAAGCATCAGCCATCTTTCACGGTCGTTTTGTTGTTTACGACCTAAAACCTTGTACAATATGCCCGAAGCTTCGGCAACGGTATATTTGCCAAATTCGGTTATGATATCAGGTTCTACGGTATCATGCTCAGCGCAGATCTCTTTTATACGGCTTACAATTTCATTGATCATGTATTCATAATCAAAATCAAAAACCAGCGAGTCTTTAAAAGGCATGCCGCCGCCAATATCAAGGGTATCTAAATGAGGATTTACTTTTTTAAACTTGCAGTACAGCGTAACATATTTCTCCAGCTCGTTCCAGTAATAAGGGGTATCCGAAATACCCGAGTTGATAAAGAAATGCAGCAACTTAACCTGGAAATTCGGGTTATCCTCTATCTTGTTATGATAAAAGTCAAGGATATCTTCCATCCTTATACCCAAACGTGAGGTATAAAACTGCGAATCAGGCTGTTCTTCCGCCGCTATGCGTATGCCCAGGTTGCAAGGTGAATCAAGTTCTATCTCGTCATCGTACAGGTTAAACTCCTCTTTATTATCAAGCACCGGCACAATGTTTTTAAAACCATCATGCAGCATATCAATAATATAGGTTTTATACTGAAAAGTTTTAAACCCGTTACATATTACGGTGATATCCTTGGTTACGGTGCCTTTTTTCTCAAGCGCGTCAATCATCGGCATATCAAAGGCTGATGATGTTTCCAGGTGGATATCGTTTTTAAGCGCTTCCTCAACCACATGCTTAAAGTGCGAACTTTTGGTGCAATAGCAATATTTGTAGCTGCCGCGATAATTGTTTTTTATAATGGCCTGCTGGAACAACAGTTTTGCCTGCTGTATTTTTTTTGAGATGATAGGGATATAAGTAAAGCGCAGGGGAGTGCCGTACGTTTCAATCATTTCCATCAAATTCAGATCATGAAAATATACTTCATCATCGATGATCTCAAAACCTTCCTGGGGGAAACCTACACTTAGGTCAAGAAATTCCTGGTAACTCTGCATCTATTAAAATTTTGGCAAAAATGTAATTTTCTAATGGGATATTTATCAAAACTTTATAGTAGTAGTGTAATTATTTTTATTTAGTCCATAGTTCATGGTTGATAGTCCATTGCAAAATCTCAGCTATTGACTATAATCTATGGACTATTGACCATAGACTATCGACTATTCGCCAACTGGCAAATGCACCTCTGCTATCATGCAACGGGCACTGCCGCCACCATTTTTTTCGATAGTATTTATATCGCTATAAACCAGTTTGCCATATTTGCCAAGGGCGACTTTCTGTTCGTGATAAAGTGAATTAAAAGCACTTTGAGACATCACTATCAAATGCTCGCCATCTTTATTCTTAACCTCCAGCATATTGCCTGCAAACCGGTTCATCTGGGCAAATGATATATCGATAATTTCTTTTTGGGTTGATCTTAATGATTCCACAACCACAACTCGCTCATGCGGATTAGGAACACTATCCAAACAGATAACCGCGAACTTGCTGCCTAAACACATCAGCACATTGGTATGGTAAATAGCTTTACCATGTTCATCAACCGCGTCAAAACTAAGGGCTTTGTAGCCGGTTTGCTCGCAAAAAACAGCCAATACATCCCGGTCAGTTCGGGGCGATATGCAGGCGTAGGCTATTTTATTATCCCTGTCCAACACCATGCTGCCTGTTCCCTCTAAAAACTTATTATCAGCCTCAAAGCGGCTCAGGTCAACAATATGATGCACCTTAAACTTATCCTCTAATTGCGAAATAATATCTTCCCTGCGCTCCAGCCTGCGGTTTTCGGCCTGCATGGGGTACAGGAATACGTTACCATCGCCATGAAATGATACCCAGTTATTAGGGAAAATAGAATCGGGGGTATGTGGTTCTTTGGTGTCGTCAATAACGGTAACATCAACACCGTTTTGCCTTAATGTATTAGCGAGGTTGTTAAACTCAATTAAGGCCTTATCCTGTATTTCCTTTTGGCCCGTATCATCTTTATTCTGAAAAGCATTGCTTTCTGCTGTTTGCTCATTAAAGCCGAAGTTAACCGGCCTGATCATTAATATATGTGAGGTAGCTTGCATATTTCGAACCGGGATTTTCAGGATTTTACCCATTACCCGGATGTTTATAAAGTTTATTAATTCAATAAATTAATTTGTTGTTGCTTATCATCAATTCCTTTAAATTCGTTCAATCCTGGTTTACAGTACCTTATCTCTAAAAAGCGGCATGCTCATACAATGAAACCCACCGCGGGCCCTTGAAAGTTCAGCCGAGGGCATTAAAATTAATGTATCTTTCATTGTTTGCGGGTCGATCTCATTGGTTTCAAACTTTTCAAGCAGTTCTGCTACCTTGACTACCTTAAAGCCGTTTTGTTTAAAAGCCTCTACGGTTTTGTCATTCCTGTCATAACCCAAAACTACGCCCTCTTTTACGGCAAGCAGGTTGCATGAGTCAGTCCATTGCTCGCGGGCATCATACGGGAAAGCGTTATTGCCCGAATAAATGAACTTTACCGGCTCCTTGCTTTGCAGGTCGTGTTCGCTTATGTTTGCTAGCAGGTCTTCAATACAATCGAATTTCTTTGGTTTTTTGCCCTTTCTAAACTGGATGATTTCCGTCCTGTCCTTCGCTTTTTTATCGGCAAACCAAGCAATCGGCTCCTTATCTTCAACTGAATTTTCGCCACTGGCCAACGAGCCTAATAAAACCCACATATTGCGTTTTACCTGGGTAAAAACAGTATCGATATGCATATAATCGCGCTTGTGCGGAATTTTTACAACGGTTACCTTTTTTACCACATCGTTTTCAAAAAGCAACTTTATAGCTTCATTGGCGCCGCTGGTTGAGGTGCGCTCGCTGCAGCCAATGATCAGGTGCTGCGGACTAACCATCATTACATCACCGCCCTCTAAAGTGGTTTTGTCTATGTTGTCCTCACCGGGGCGCAAAAAGTGCTGCATGCTTTCGGGTATTTCCAGTATATTCCCCTGGTAGCTTGCAAATAGTGGGTGGTTGAAAAATATGTACCTCATCAGCAAGGTTTCGCGTGCGCGTGCCTTTTTTGCCGGGCGGTTGAGCAGCATATAATTATTTATAGCGATGCCTATATCGCGCGAAAATATCAGGTTAGGAATAGGGGCGAAAATCATCTCGTCGCCCGCCAACGAGCCCGATATTAATATTTTGGCTAATTCTATGGGGTTGGTATCAATCAAATTCTCCTGCAAACGGTAATTACAGCTTTCAATAGCACAAACCGATGCCACCAGCTTTTTGCGGATGCCCGCATCCTGTAATATATCGGCCAGTAAATTTTGTATCTCAATCACCTTACCCGATGCATGGAAACCCTTATTATCGGGTTTGAAAAACGCGCGTTTTTGCGCCGCGCTGTCTATCAGCTTAAGCTTGCCCTTAATTTTGTCAGGATCAAGAAAATACATCAGCAGCTTTACGTAGTAATCATACTCATTTTTGCGTACGGTATCTAAATGTACAATATCTTCAAAAAGCCAGTCCTGTGCTTTGGAAGGCACTACTTTGCCCAGCCCACTATCGGGGCTATGGATCAATAAACTGCGTAAATTGCCTATTTCAGATGTGACATCTATTTTGAAATCCTCGTTCTTAAGTATCATAAATTGGTAAAAGAAAGAGCAAAGCTAAGACTTTTTCTTTGTCATCCTGAGCGATAGCGAAGGATCTATTGTACAAGCAACCGGTCACCAGGCGCTTGGTACAGAACGCGATTAGATACTTCGCTACGCTCAGGATGACAAAAATGGGGTAATATTATCCTAAAAATCCTATCAATCAATAAATCGTGTTATTTTTGCGCGATGGATTTTATTATTGAAGCTACCGTTAAAGCTGTTAAACAACTGTACCAAATCGATATTGCCGCTGCCGATGTAAACCTGCAGGAAACACGCAAGGAATTTGAAGGCCAGGTTACCATAGTTACTTTTCCGTATACGAAGTTTTCACGTAAATCGCCCGAGCAAACGGGTAATGAGATAGGGGCGTATCTTAAAACTGAACTACAGGAAATTGCTGCTTTTAATGTGATAAAAGGCTTCCTGAATTTATCTATAGCCGATGCCTATTGGTTAAACCAACTCTACACTCAAATTTTACCTGATAGTTTCGCGGTAGCAAAGCCCAACGGTAAAAAAGTGATGGTTGAGTATTCATCGCCCAATACCAACAAACCGTTGCATTTAGGGCATGTACGTAATAATTTGCTGGGCTTTTCGGTAGCGCAGATATTGGCCGCTGCCGGTTTTGAGGTGGTAAAAGCCAACCTGGTGAATGACAGGGGTATCCACATTTGCAAATCCATGCTGGCCTGGCAACTTTTTGGTAATGGTGAAACACCGGAATCAACTGGCATGAAAGGCGACCACCTGGTAGGAAAATACTATGTGATATTTGATAAAGAATATAAAAAGGAAATAGAGTTTTTAAAGTCAGAAGGCCAAACAGAGGAAGAAGCCAAAAAGAATGCCCCGCTTATAAAACAAGCGCAGGAAATGCTGTTGAAGTGGGAGGCAGACGATGAGAATGTCATCAACCTTTGGAAAACCATGAATACCTGGGTGTATGATGGTTTTGGTAAAACTTACAAAGCCTTAGGCGTTGATTTTGATAAATTCTATTATGAATCCAATACCTATTTATTAGGCAAAGATATTGTTGAGGAAGGGCTTGAAAAAGGTGTGTTCTTTCAAAAAGAGGATGGTTCGGTTTGGATAGACCTTACTCCCGACGGCCTTGATGAAAAGCTTGTACGCCGTTCGGACGGCACTTCTGTTTACATGACACAGGATCTGGGTACCGCGCAGCTAAAATATGATGATTTCCGTATGGATGAATCTATTTATGTGGTGGGTAACGAACAGGATTATCACTTTAAAGTGCTTTTCCTGATACTGAAAAAGCTGGGCAAAAGCTGGGCTAAGGGTTTATACCATTTATCCTACGGTATGGTCGACCTGCCATCGGGTAAAATGAAATCGCGCGAAGGTACGGTTGTTGATGCCGACGACCTGATCGGCGAAATGGAACAGACCGCCAAAGAACAAACCGAAGCGCTGGGCAAAACCAATGATTTTAAGGAAGAGGATAAACTTGAGCTATACCATACTATAGGCATGGGCGCGTTAAAGTATTTTTTACTTAAGGTTGACCCTAAAAAACGATTGTTGTTTGATCCTAATGAATCGGTGGATTTTCAGGGGCATACCGGGCCATTTATACAATACACACATGCCCGTATCAAATCTGTTTTGAGCAGGGCAGGAGTAGCTTATGCTGATAAGCTAGCTGTTGAAGAATTAGCTGCTGTTGAGCGCGACCTGATCGTTACTTTAAGCCAATACCCAACCATCATAAGCGAAGCGGCTGCGGCTTATAGTCCGGCGGTTATTGCCAATTATATTTATGAACTGGCAAAAGCATATAATAAGTTTTACCACGAAAAATCAATCCTCCAGGCCGAAGATGAGCAGTTAATGAAATTCCGTTTACAGCTTTCCGCGGCATCAGCCAAAGTTATCAGCAACGGAATGGGTTTGCTGGGTATTGATGTGCCGGAACGGATGTAGAACCCACTAACCCCCTGAAGGGGGAACAAATAGTACAAAAAACAAAAAGCCCTTAACTGAATGTTAAGGGCTTTTCTATTATCTTATTCCCCTTTAGGGGGTTAGGGGGCTTATCTCCAATGTCCTCTGCGCCATGCATAACCGCGTGGGCCATGGTACCAGGCACCAGCTACATAAACACGGCCTGAACGTGGCCTTGCCCAATGCCCGCGTGCATGTACATAAGCACCGCCGCTATATACCCAGTCGCCATCAATCCATACGGCGCCCGCATAAGGTGCTGCAGGCCTTGCATAATAAACGTCGGTAGGTTGGGCGGTAACATAATATTCGCCCGTACAAGCCGACATAAACAGTGATCCTGCCAAGGCAGCAACGATCCCCAATTTTGTTAATGTTTTCATAAGTTTTTGTTTTTTTATAATAATATTTATGTGACAAACAAATACATGAAAAGTTTAAATATTATTTACTATTAAATTTCTCGGCCACTACCAGATCTTTGCTCCCGGCAACATATTTATAAAACCCGCTGCCCGATTTTACACCTAAATGCCCGGCTGTTACCATGTTAATTAATAGGGGGCATGGTGCATATTTTTGGTTACCAAAACCGGTATATAATACATTTAAAATAGCCAAACATACGTCCAGGCCAATAAAATCGGCAAGCTGTAAAGGGCCCATAGGGTGTGCCATGCCTAACTTCATAACGGTATCAATCTCATCAACCCCGGCAACGCCTTCAAACAGGGTATAAATAGCTTCGTTTATCATCGGCATTAAAATACGGTTGGCTACAAAACCGGGGTAATCATTCACTTCAACAGGTGCTTTACCTATTACCCGCGATAGTTCCATTATTTTATGGGTTACCTCATCGGTAGTAGCATATCCCCTGATAACTTCTACCAGTTTCATTAATGGCACCGGGTTCATAAAGTGCATACCTATTACATTGCCCGGCTTTTTTGTTACCGATGCTATTTGTGTAATGGATATGGATGAGGTGTTGGAAGCCAGTATAGTGTCCGCACTGCATATTTCGCTTAGTTGCTTAAATAAGTTTAGTTTAATTTCGCGGTTCTCTGTTGCGGCTTCTATTACCAGGTCGGCTTTGGCGGCTGCAGTTTTCAGGTCGGTATAGGTGGTGATATGGCTTAGCGTATTTGCTTTGGCCTTTTCATCAATGGTTCCTTTTTTTATTTGGCGGTCAAGGTTATTAGTGATGGTTTGCAAGGCGCGGGTTAAGGCTTCGGGGCTGGTGTCAACCAGGGCTACACTAAAGCCATGCTGTGCAAAAGTATGCGCTATCCCATTCCCCATAGTGCCGGAACCTATTACTGTAATGTTTTTCATACGGTCGGTTTATAATATAATGCTAAGGTGAAGCAATTTCTTTATTTGGCAAAATCCGGTGGATAATTATAGATCGATATATGCGCCGGCACCGGTGATGGATCGTCTATTTATTGATTCAAATTCGGGTAAGTGCCCAAGCAATTTAACCCCGGTATAAGCTAAAATGTATTTTTCCGAATCTGCATCGGCTTTGCCATTAAATATTATTCCTTTTATAGCAATAGTATATTGTTTTAATAAGGCGATAGATAATAAAGTATGATTAATACTTCCCAGATAGTTCTGCGAAACCAGTATCACTCCTGCATTTAAATGTTTGATCAGGCCTATCATCAAAAAATCATCATTCAGTGGCACCATTAAGCCGCCTGCGCCTTCAATGATTAGCTCGTTATTTGTTTCAGGAAGGATGAAATTCTTAGCATCGATTGTGATTCCATCAATAGCGGCTGATTTATGCGGCGAGTAGGGTTGGGTTAACCGGTATGTTTCGGGATGGAAGACCGTTTTTGTATTCGATACCAGGCTTTTCACTTTCAAGGTATCGCTATTATCCAGATCGCCGGATTGTACGGGTTTCCAGTAATCAGCTTTCAGTTTTTCAGTTAATACGGCTGATACGATGGTTTTACCTATCCCCGTACCAATCCCGGTAACAAATAGCGGCTGTTTATTCGGCATTTATCAGTTTATTAATAGTATCTGTTAGCTGCATGATCTCATCCTTGGTATTAAAGGCATGCAGGCATATCCGTATCCTTTCAGTCCTCTCAGGCACGGTTGGGCTAAGTATGGCTCGAACATCAAGTCCGGCATTTTGAAACTGCAGGGCGGCTTGTTTGGCCTTATCGTTACTGCCAAATATCATGCATTGTATCCCGCTATCACTTTTGAGCAGGGGATAGGCAGCACTTTGTTTTATGCTTTGATGAAACAGGTTGATGTTATGTTGAAGTTTATCAATCACTTCATCCGATTGCTGCAATAGTTCATAAGCCATTTTAGCAGATGCGATTTGATGTACAGATGCCGCGGTAGTGTATATAAACGACCGTGCAAAATTTATGAGGTATTCCCGCAATAAATTGCTGCCTAATATAATAGCGCCGTGGCAGCCCAATGCCTTGCCAAAGGTAACTATCCTTGCAAATACCTTGTTTTCTATTCCAAGCCCGCAAACCAATCCTTTTTTATAAAGGCCTACGGCGTGTGCTTCATCAATGATAAGGGCTGCATGATACTGATCTGTCAATTTTAATATTTCTGATATCGGTGGCGTGTCACCATCCATAGAGTACACGCTTTCAATAACCACATAACAGGTTCCTGTAGAGTGCCTTAGCTTGTCCTCCAGGCTTTTCAGATCGTTATGCTTAAAGGTATAGCGGTTGGCGTAACTTAAGCGTGCGCCGTCGATGATAGAGGCATGTATCAGCTCATCAGTAATAATAGTATCGCCACGCTGGGGTAGTGAGGAAAATAAGCCAACATTAGCATCATAGCCCGAATTGAATATTAACCCGGCCTCGCTGTTATGAAAATCAGCTATTTCGCGCTCCAGGTTTTCGGTATAAGTTAAATTGCCAGAAAGCAACCGCGAACCCGTTGAACCATTTAATACCTGTGGCAGTTTTTTTAACTCTTCATCAATTTTAATTTTTAAAAATGATGAGCGCGCAAAACCCAGGTAATCGTTGGAGCAGAAATCAACCATCGTACTTTCAGGCTTTAATGCCCTGTAGATGCCTGCTGATTTTCTTTCAGCCAGTTTCTTTTGAATATATTCCTCCGATGGTTTCAATGCAGATAATTTCCGCTAAAATAAAGAAAGCGCCCCGATATTTACCGGGACGCTTTCTTTTAAAATTTGCTGGCTGTTAGATTATTGGCCGCCACCACCACCGCCGCCACCGTTTTGTTGCATTTTGGCGCGCATATCATCCATCATTTTTTTGTAAGCCACTTTCTGGTCGTCAGTAAGTACGGCCTGGACCTGTGCATTTGCAGCTGTCATAATAGGGCGCATAGCTTCCCTGTCGCCGCCAGCATTTCTAACGCTGTCTCTTTTTGCAGCTGATGATTTATAAATAGCCAGGATCTTAGCTGATTGGTCATCAGTTAATTTTAACTGGGTTTTCATCGCAGCAACCCTATCTTCCGGGGTCATTCTGCCGCCGCCACCTTGTGCACGGCTAACCGCTGTAATTCCTAAAAGGATACAACACATTAACAATAATTTTTTCATTTTTAGATTTTTAAAGTTTTTTTACGTTTTAATAATAGTAGGATAAAGATACCCCCTTATGGTTTAATAACAACCATGTAACTTAATTGTTGCAGCTACCAATGTCATTACGTTAAGGAAAGCACATTCAATATATTAATATCGAACATTGAACACCGAATGTCCAATATCGAAGTTAACTTCTTCATTCGGTGTTCGATGTTGAGTATTCTATATTATTTCAACGTTAAATCTCTTAAATAATGACATTGCCCAACCCTAAAGGGGAGCAAAAAGGTTATACGACTATTAAGTTCCCCCTTTAGGGGGCGGAGGGGGTTAATTATTTTGCTGCAAGTTAGCTATCGAGCGCTGCATCTGGGTCATCATGCTGGTTAGGCTTTCCATTGTAGGCTCGGGTGCTGGTAAAGGCATTTGGGTTGATATATATGCTTTTGCCTTCCATATCTCTAAAACATCTTCGCCGTTGATCTCGTAAGGCTCATACACCGGGTTATCAGATATTAACTTTAACTTTTTATTTTCTTTGAATTTATTGCCAATGCGTTTATAAACCACGCCTTCGCTTTTCGAAATGATCACATAGGTTTCAGCAGCTTTTACATCGGCCCAGTTTTCCATATACTCACCTATAATAATAGTACCCGATACCAATGGCAGCATCGAATCGCCCTTTATTTCAAAAGCACGGTAAGTACCCTGTTTAAACATAGGCAGATAAAATTTTGGCAATTGGGCTACAAATTCCGGGTCGGCATAGCCATTTAAATAACCGGCGCTTGCTTTTACGGGCACCAACTCAATGTTTTCGTTATCATCTTTATCAACAGAGATGCTCAGGATGCGCAAATTACCTTTTGGTTTTGGCGTCCATTTCTCATTTATGGTTTCCTTAATAAAGTCATCAAGGGAAATATCAAAGTATGCTGCTATTACTTTTAGCAATTCATACTTGGGCTCGGCCCTTTCTTCTTCATAGGCGCCCACTAACGACCGCTTAATACCCACCTCATCTGCAAACTGTTGCTGTGTTAAACCCTTCTTTTTGCGAAGAAATTTAATATTTGTTGAAATAATTGACATAAAATTTGGAATTGCTAAATTTATTAGTAATTTTATGCTCATAAAGTTAGTAATTATTTTTTAAACACCAAATTTATTATCAAATGAAACGGTTTATTTATATCATCACAGACAGAAACAGGAATAATTTACATGTTGGCTTATGCTCTGATCTGGTAAAAACATTACAGTTTTATACACAAATGCCAACCCTGTTTTTTGACAGCGCGCAACAGCTTAACCGTTTGGTTTATTTTGAAGAGATAAATACCGAGGAGCTGGCCATGGAAAGGTTTAAACAGGTAAGCACTTACACCAGGCCCCAAAAAGAAAAAATGATCAGACCTGTAAATCCTGATTGGATAGATCTGACCATTGGATTGAATTTTGAGAGCAATTTGCGTACAAGGCCGCAAATACGCCCGTCAATAAGTTCTTTACGCAGAGCGGTTACTTCGATTTAACAAAAACAAGCGCGCCTGAATTCATGCAGTAGCGTTTACCGCCGCGATCAGCCGGGCCGTCGTCAAATACATGACCCAAATGCAGCCCGGTACTTTTTTCGATAACCTCATCGCGCGACATGCCGAAACTGTTGTCTTTTACAACTTCAATTTTGCTCATATCGGCAGGCTTAACAAAACTTGGCCAGCCTGTGCCGCTGTCAAACTTATCATCCGAAGTAAATAAAACTTCGCCCGTAGCGGCGCTTTTATAAACCCCTTTTTGAAAGTTCTCATCATAGGCGTTATGAAATGGAGGCTCTGTACCTCTTTCAACCATTATTTCGTACTGGTTTGGGGTAAGAATCTTTTTCCATTCGGCATCTGTTTTGGCCTTAGGTCTTTTTACATCCTTATTCTGCGCATTCATGTTCTGGCAGCTAAACAAAGTAACTGCGCTTAACAGTATTATAGCTAAAATCGATTTTTTCATTTTTTATCTTTTTATGTTGATGAAGTAATGTGCCGGTTAAAGCCGCACATTTACCACTTAGTCTAAAATTACGTAATAACCTTACAGTAAGATTGTCATAATTAGGTTAGTTTACGCAGGAGGCTTTAATGGAAATAAAGGTGAGGTGATGATATCTAAGATCCCATTTTTTTGCTGGATATCAAATATGCTGATAACGCTTTGGCCGCCGTTCATATCGGTTAAAACAATATTACGGTTAGTATCAATGGTTGCAGTAAGCGTACTACCTGAAAGTGTGGTTAAAACAGCCTGCCCGTTACCCTTGCGTATCAGCGTTAAAATATCCTTTGAGGTGAACCTACCCGGAACGATATAACATTTTAACAAATTAGCCAGCTTCCATTTATCCTCAGGTTTATTAAAAGAATCATAATAATTATCATGCAATTTGGCAATCGCATTATTACTCGGTGCGAATATGGTTACAATCCCTTTGCTTGTAATAGTGTCGGTTAAACCGCAATAATTTGCCAGTGCAACAAACTTACTTAACTCTTTTATTTGCGATGCGCTTTCAACAATACTATCTGTTGATCTTATCATTGCCCCGTCAACCATCCTCTTTATGGTATCTACTTTTTGGGCAAAAAGTAAACAGGTATTAAATGTAAGTAATAGGAGTAAAGCCGTTTTTTTCATAAGTGCTTGGTTATAACAGCAACCATTTTTGTGCCGATAAGTTTTACCAGCCTGGCGTAAAGCCTAAGCCAAATACAGGTTTGGTAACATCATTACGGTTAAACGGTACTGCCAGGTATGGTTCTAAAATAAATGCCCCGAATACATTTACCCTTAATGATATACCCGAACTTAAGGCGGGTACGCGCTGTAATGGGCCGCCTTGCGCATCCAAAGCCTGTGTATCGGGTGTTAGCCCTAATTTGATCTGATCGCCCTGGTTCCAGGCTAAGCCTGCATCAAAAAATAAATTCAGATCAGAAAAAAAGAACTTTGATTTTATCTGCGCAAGCCTTTCAGGCCCGGTAAATGGTAACCGTACTTCAAAGCTGGCCACCGCTATGCGGCTGCCTGATAACTGGTTGATGGTAAAACCATTGCTCGGTTTGCCATTGCTGTTATAAAAAGTTTGCGCTTCGTAACCACGTATCAGGAACGGATAACCAACATACAACGGATAAAGCCCGTTTGAATTACCAAAACGACCATAACCATATAAACGTGCTGCGAAAGTTACAGGCGCTGCACGCAGGTACCCCCGCAAGTCAATAGTAGGGTCGAAAAACTTGTAGGTGCCAACATTGTATTCAGCCTCCAGGCGGTAGCGGTAGCCGCTTAATGGTGCCGCTACACCGAAGAAGGAATTATCGCCTATTAACGAAGTATTTAATTGGTACAGTGTAAATGGGTTTAATTGCTGCCCGGCATTTAAGGTATCGGCATTATAGGCAGCGTTTGATACATGTGTATGGTTATAGCTGAGGTAATTGCCATTGGCATCATATAAGGTGCTGTACCTGTCAACCCGGTAATAATAGGTAGATGCGCCGCCGCCAAATTCTACACGCGTTGTTCTTGAAAAAGGATAGGAGGTGAACACACTGGCCTGATCTTCGAAAATACGGATGATATCATATCTTTCATCAACGGCAGGTATAGTGGTCGACCCATTTGTATAAGTTGTGTTTATTACATTATAATTTGCAAACTGGTAAGGGATATGCGATAACCCGAACCCGAAATTCCAACGCCCGGTTTGTTTGATGTAGATCACTTGCGCACCAAAATCATAGATCTGGCCATTTACGGCTGCCCCGGCATAGATCTCGTTGCGGCCCAGTATATCACTGAACACACCCTGAATGCCGGTGGCTAAACCGGTGCCGAATGAGCTTACGCCAACACCAACGCCGCTGCTTGCCAGATAATCGAGCTTGAACATGGGCTTATAAGGCACACTTTTAACAGAATCGGTTGGGATACGCGGGTACACCAGGAAATTATTCAGGTTGGAGTTGATCAGATCCACACCAACTGAACGTGCGGGTGGTAACGATCCCGCTGCTGAACTTATAGCCGTGGTATCAACCTGTTGGGCGGTAAAATCGCTCGCTTTAGCGTTATAAAGCGAATACTTTTGTGCGCGGTAATAGGAGTAAACAATATCGTTATTGTTGGATATGCTTAAGGCAGGGGAGTATTCGGTAATGCCGCTAATGCCCGTAAATAGGTTGGTCATTTTTTCAACCTGCCCGGTGCTTATGGTATAGCGGTACATGTTGCGGAAGCCATCCTGGTTTGATAAAAAGTAAATCTGCGTGCCGTCTGATGAATATTGAGGGTTTAAATTATTGGCGCCGTTAAACACCATAATGTTGGATATTTTACCACTGGCAAGGTCAAGCTCGGCAAGGTTAAAAGTAATATCCTGCCCTAAGGATTTATCATAAGTAGTCCTGTCGCTGGCAAAAACTATCTTTTTACCATCACGCGAAAAGCTTGGCTGATAATCAGAATATTTGTCGTTGGTAAGCTGGGTGATTTTTTTTGTATCAAAGTGATAGAGGTACAGATCGCCTTGACCTTCAGATAAGCCCTGAAAAACCATGCTCTTGCCATCAGGCGACCACGACAGGTTACTGAACTGCTCGGCTTTTTCCATCGATATATCCTGCACTACACGCCCGCTGGGTATTTCAACCACCAGCATCCGGTTGCGGCCCTTATTAAATACGCTGAAGGCAAATTCCTTGCTATCCGGCGACCATGCACCCGCTGATTCAATAAAGTTAAACTCATCCACATGGTTGCTGTTAACTTTACTCGTGAGCTTTTGTAGCACCTGCCCGGTTTTGGCATCGGCTAAATAAAGATCGATAGTAAACAGGTTTTTCTCCGATAAAAATGCAAGGTATTTACCATCGGGGCTTATGGCAGGCGCCAAATTCATTTTGCCCGAGTTTTTATCATTAATAAGCTCGCGGCCAACAGGTTTTTGAACGGTATCTTTTAGAAAAGGCCTGTAGGTATCTTCAATAGAGTTTTTCCATAAGCTTGATAACGTTTTATCGTTATAACCAAAGGTGCGCTTTATGCCATATTCAAGGCCAAAACGCGCTGTATTTTTAAAAAATGGTACAATAACCGTATCACCATAGGTTGAGCCGATAAACGCCCAGAACGCTTCGCCATAACGGTAAGGGAAATATTTATTGGTTTGGGTGAGGTCTTTAATAGTGGGGATATCATGGTTTAAATAAGCATCCCGCATCCACATAGCGGTATACGAATCTTTTTTGCCTAATGACAGGTATTCAGCCATACCTTCTATCATCCACGAAGGTATATTACTGATGTTATCGTAGTCGGTGGAGTCTTTCCCTAATAAAATATGGTATTGGAAAGCGTGTACCATTTCGTGCCCTATTACATGCCGGGTAGTTTGGTTAGTTTCCATCACAGGCATCACGATCCGGTTTTTCAGGCCTTCGGTAACACCGCCCGTACCCACATCTATCTCGCCATCAATAGCCGTAGTTTGCTGGAAATCGGGATGATTTGCATATAGTATGATCGGATTTGGCTTTTTAAATGTATCCCTGAAAATTTGCTGATGGAGGGTGTACCATATTTCGCTTTCCTGGGCAAAGCGTTTTATCATACTATCATTTTTCAGATAATAATAGATCTGAAAATGTGGTGTTCGGTAAACTTTAAAGTGAAGGTTTTTATATCGTACCTTATTTTGACCGAAATATTGCGCCTTTGCCCGCTGGCTTAACAATATGCAGCAAAAAAAGCAAAGCAATATTGCCGTATATCTTTTAGCTTTATTTAAGAAGGGGTAAAATTTATTCATATTCTTATTTTATATCTAAAGTATCGGCTTATCACGAAGCAAAACAATTGCCTTGATCTATTGCTGCGGCGGGTTGTTATCCGGGTTATCCGGATTGTCAGGCGTTGTTTTTTGCTGAACCGGTACAGCGCCTGTTGTATCTATAGGTGCCTTAAGGCTATCTGTAGCCGTTGTATCAGCTATATGTGGCGACGGACAATCGTATTCCTTGGTAATTTTTACCCAAGGCTTAGGATATGGCCCATAAGTATACCCCGATTTTGGATCGGCATAAACCTTTTCCATAAACCTTGCGAAAATTGGCAGCGCGGTGTGCGAGCCTTCACCGGTTTCCGAGTCTTTAAAGTGTACGCTGCGGTCATCAGCGCCAACCCAAACACCGGTTACCAGGTCTTTTGTTATACCCATATACCAGCCATCAACATAATGCGATGAGGTACCTGTTTTACCACCGATCTGGTTATTGCCTTTTTTCCACAGGCCGGGGTATTCCCATAGCGCCTGCGAGGTACCGCCCGGTTCTTCCATACCGCCCCTGAACATATACAGCATCAGCCATGCAGTTTCTTCGCTTAAAACCTTTTCGGTTTTTAATTCGAATTCCTGTATCACATTGCCATCCTGATCGGTAATTTTTGTTACCAGCAAAGGGTCTACCTTATAACCTTTATTTAAAAAAGTACTGTAAGCGCGCACCATCTCATAAACTGACACATCATTTGAGCCTAATGATACCGATGGCACTGATTTCAGCGGACTTTCAATACCTAATTTATGCGCGTATTGCACGATCTTATCCCAGCCAACCTGTTCGGTTAACTGCGCGGTAATTGAATTTACTGATTTCCCCATAGCCCAGCGTAATGACATCTCCTGATAAGAGAAACGGAAGTCGGCGTTATTTGGTTGCCACACCTCTTGTTTTCCTTCGTCAACATATTTAATGGTTACGGGTTTGTCGGTAAATTTATCGCAGGGGGTAAAGCCGTTATCAAGCGCGGTTACATAGGCAAAGGGCTTAAATGTTGATCCTGCCTGGCGTTTTGCCTGGTTTACGTGGTCGTAATTAAAATATTTATAATCAATGCCACCTACCCAATCTTTTATATAACCTGTTTTTGGCTCAATGGTCATCATCCCGGTATTTAAAATACGGGCATAATACCGGATGGAATCAACGCTGGAGAAGGTGGTATCTTTTTCCCCATTCCAGGTAAATACCTTCATTTGTTTTTTGGTTTCGAAGTATTTTTTTATCTGTACGGTATCGCCGTGATATTTTTTATCGAGCAGCCTGTAAATAGGCAGGTTTTCTTCGGATTTTAATACAAAGTCCTTTATCTCGTTACCGCTAAAATCCCTCCACGGATTTTTTTTGCCCCAAACATTATTAAATCGGGTTTGCAGCACCTTCATTTTTTCCGCTACTGCTTCCTCAGCGTATTGCTGCAGGTGAGAATCAATAGTAGTATATATTTTTAAACCATCGGTGTAAAGGTCGTAGTCGTTTTCCTTGCACCATTTCTTCAGCCATCTTTCCACAGCCTCGCGCAGGTACGAGTCGCCGTTTGATTCATCCTCTACATAACTCAAATTCAAACCAAGCGGCTTGGCTAAATTGGCATCATAATCGGCTTTGGTAAGTGAATTGTTCTTTAGCATTTGCCCCAATACGGTATTCCGCCTTTCTAACGAGCGGTCGGGGTTGTTTATAGGGTTATAGGTTGATGTTGCCTTGAGCATCCCTATCAGGGTAGCGGCTTCGGCAGGGTTTACCTGGTCGGGCTGTTTATCAAAAAACTTTAGGGTGGCCGTTTTTATGCCGTAGGAGTTATTACCGAAGGGAACGGTATTTAAATAAAGGGTAAGTATTTCTTTTTTACTATAAACATGCTCAATTTTAAAAGCGGTAAGCCATTCCTTACACTTATAAACCATCGTACGTATAAAGGGTATATGCTTAATAAAGCCCTGAGATTTCTTTTTTCGCGTTTCGAAAAGGTTTTTTGCCAGCTGCTGGGTTATGGTGCTGCCACCGCGCCTGTCGCCTTTGGCGGTTGAAAGTATACTGGTAAAAAAGGAGTAAAAATCAACCCCGTTGTGGCTGTAAAACCTGACATCTTCTGTGGCTATTAAAGCATTTACAAGGTTTGGCGAGATGTGTTCAAAGGTAACAGGTGAGCGATTTTCGCGGTAATACTGGCCTATAAGTTTGCCATCGGCTGTATATACCTGCGAGCCAATTGACATTACAGGGTTTCTAATATCCTGCATATCAGGCGAATAGCCGAACAGGTAAAGGAAATTTAGCTCGATAGCAGAGAAAAACAGAATAACAAAATATATAAATATGAGAAAGTACCGTAGAAACCGGTTTTTAATGCGTCTGAACATGCGGTAAAGATGTAAAATTATGGCTCTAAATCATAGCCGGATAGTAAAATTTAAAAACGCTTTTTTTACAGGTAAATTTTATTAACCCTTATAAAATATCCCAAGCAGGAATGTGTATAATGAAAATTATTACTTTTTGTTTTTTGGTTTTGATGCTTTTGCAAATTTATTAAATGCCAGCGAATGGTTTATCCAGTAATCAAAATCGCCTTTTGTTTTTAATACATCCTCACTTACAAATACAAAGCCCTTCATGCTTTTGCCGTTGCGTATCATGGCGTGGGTGCCGTTTTTTTCTATGGCCTGCTCGTACATTTCGGGGCTAACACGGCACATCAGCTCATCGCCGCTCACACAAATACACATTTTATCATCTACCATAAAACACATACCACGAAACATCTTTTTCTCTTCCACATTGGGTAGGTCGGCAAAAGCTTCTCTTATTATATTGGCTAATCTTTCGCTGTAAGGCATGGTTATTTGTTTGATACAAATATAAATGTTCTTTATAATTCGGATTTCGGATGTTCGATTTCGGATTTCAAAAATTGAAATTTACGAATTAAACAAATCCGAAATCGAACATCCAAAATCCGAACTACTCAACCGTTATCTCATCCGCAAAAATGTATGATGGGTTGCCTTTGCCCTCGTTCCAATCGGGCAATGCGCCGTATTGTTTGGCTATCACTTTAATGTATCGTGCGCTGGTGTTCAAATCGGCTTTAAATTCCTGGGTTTGTACGGTCAGGTCTTTTATATCAATTTTGGTATCAACTGTTGATGCCAGTTTATAATTTATACCATCGTCCGATGTCCAGTATTGCACATACCTCGGGAAAACTATCCATGAGCGGCTATCCTGTAAAGCGCCTAAGCTAATTTTATGAATAGGCTTAACCTGCCCAAAATCAAGTATGGCAACAAGGTCAACTCCCTGGTAACCCTGCCAGTTGCCTAAACGCCAATTGGGTTTTCCGTGTATGCCATTGATCAGTGTATTATTGCCCTGGTCAGCGTAATTGTACAGGTATTTATTAACTAAGGTTAGTTTAATATCGTCCCTTATTTTGTTAAAGGTAGCTTCATCCACAAAGCTCGACTTGCCATTTTTTATCGCGATAGCCTTAATGGTTATATTATTTGTGATGCTGATAGGGCTGGTATAAAGCGTTGAATTAGCATCGGGTGTTGAGCCGTCAAGTGTGTAATAGATCTTCGCATCCTTTTCGCCGCATTTAATTTCGGCGTTGAAAGGTTTTTGAAAGGTTTTTGACGGGGCAAGGATATAGGGGTTTGATATGATCAGATTGTCCGTAATTGCCGATGTTGGTTTTTCCAGGCCTTGCTCAAACATTTTATTGGGCAGCTTACCTGTAAATACCTCAAACTCGCCGCCATTCATAATGGTATTATAATCTATATAGATCTTATTATAAGCCTGTTTATTCAAATTCATGCCCTGCAGGTAAATATCCGAGCGGCTTATGCCCATGCCTGAATTGATGATGGTGAATTTTTTACCATTTTCAAGATTGATCACCGCCTTATCAAACTGCGGCATACCTATCTGAAATTGCTGCTGGCCGGGCATGGTATTATAGATGCCCAATGAACTGATCACATACCAGGCCGACATTTGCCCGCAGTCCTCATTGCCTGATAAACCATCGGGGTTGGGGCTGTACTGCTCGTTCAGTATCTTGTTGACATAAAACTGTGTTTTATCGGGCGAATCGGTATAATTATACAAATAAGCCATGTGGTGGCTTGGCTCGTTGCCATGCGCGTACTGGCCTATAAGCCCGGTGACATCTGATAATTGTTCGCCGCTAAGTTTTGATGTGGTACTGAAAAGCTCGTCCAGCTTAGCTTCAAATTTTGCTTTACCGCCCATACGTGCTATTAAGCCCTCCACATCCTGCGGCGCTAAAAAGGAATATTGCCACGAGTTGCCTTCGGTATAATTGCTGTTGATCTCGGTAGGTTCAAAAGGAGCGAACCAGCCGCCATTGGCCCGGGCCTGCATAAACCCGTTCTGATCGTTAAAAACATTTTTCCAGTATTGGGCGCGCTGGATAAACTCAACATAATCATTTTGTTTACCCATCATTTTAGCCATTTGGGCTATACACCAGTCGTCTATGGCATATTCCAGGGTTTTTGATACAGATTCCGGCTCATCATCAGATAAAACCGCGCCATTTTTACGGTAGCTATCCAAACCGAACTGGTTACGGTTAACGGCAGATTTCATGGCTTTTAACGCTTCTTCGGCATCAAAACCTTTAATTCCTTTCGCGTAAGCATCAACAATAACCGGGATGGAGTGGTTGCCCACCATGCAATAGGTTTCGTTTGATGCTAAAGGCCATATCGGCAGCAAACCGCCCTGCTCGTACATCGCTAAAAACGATTTTACAAAATCAAGCGTGCGTTTGCGGTCGATAAGATTAAACAAAGGGTCTTCGGCACGGTAAGTATCCCACAAGGAAAATACGGTGTAATAATTAAAACCAACAGCGGTATGGATCTTCTGATCCATGCCACGGTACTGGCCGTCAACATCGTTATAAATATTAGGTGCCAGCATACAATGGTATAGGGCAGTGTAAAAAGTTATTTGCTTTTCCTTTGCATGGTCAACCACTATTGCTTTAGGCTGATGCCTTTTTGCGGTAACAGGTTGGGTAGTTTGATTATTCATTTGCGAGGCAGACGGCGCGCCACCCTGAATATCAATTTTTGATAGCTCCACATTCCACGCGGCTTTGGCATCACGCTGCACCTTTCTGAAGTCGAAATCAGGCACTTCTTCGTCCAGGTTTTTCAATGCACCTTCGGCGCTTACATCAGAAATACCCACTTTGGCAATTACCTCGCCGGGGTTATCAAAGCGGATATACATTTTGATGTTTTTTCCTTTTTCCTTGCTTTTTCCGGGTTGTAACTGGTTATCAACCGCTATGCCGTAAGTTTTAAATGGTTTTGAAAACTTGGCATAAAAATATACATACTGATCATCGGCCCATGATTTTGAACGGCGGAAGCCACGGATCTCATGGTCGTTAACCACTTCTATCCATGAATCCAAAACCTCATCCCGGTGTTGCAGGTCGATAATAATATTGGCTTGCCGGGTCGACGGATAAGTATAGCGATGCACGCCAACACGGGTGGTCGCGGTAAGTTCAACGCCTATTTTATATTTATCTAAAAAGGTTTTATAGTAGCCCGGTGTAGCGCTTTCATTTTTCTTTTTAAAGCCCGAGCGATAATCAGTATTCAAAAACTGCGGCTCGCCGGTGGTGGGCATAAACAATATATCGCAATAATCGGCAATGCCTGTGCCGCTTAAATGGGTATGCGAAAACCCGTAAACTGTGGTATCGGTATAGTAATATCCCGAGCAGCCGTCCCAACCCTCCAATCGGGTATCAGGACTCAACTGAACCATGCCAAAAGGCCGCACAGCGCCGGGGTAGGTATGCCCGTGGCCGCCGGTACCAATAAAGGGGTCAACCATTTGTGTGTAATCCCTTTTTCTTTGGGCGGATGCGGTTAGTGCAAAGCTGAAAACCAAAATAATTGGCAGCAAATTACGTGCGATAGGTTTCATCGGGGTAATAATTATTATGAATGAGCGTGCAAGTTAATAAGTTTTCAATCAACTTGTAATATGTTTCGATACTTCTTAAAAAAATTTAAGAAGTGGTTTTATCGGATTTGATATGAATTTACGAAGATTTAAAATCTTCGTAAATTTTAAGGGAAAAGTTAATCTATATGAAACTTATCAGCATCATTTAAAAATGGCAGCGCCTGCCGGGTTTTGGCCGGTTCATCACCGCTAATGGTAAATGTGTACAGATCTTCTTCATCGCGCTTATAATAGATCACGTTGCCCATGGGGCCGATACAGGTGGAGTCGCCTGAATGGTACACTTCATTGCCATCGTGCCCGACACGGTTAACGGCTATTACATAAGCCTGGTTCTCAACCGCCCTTGCGGGTATTAAGGTGCGCCAGTGCAGGGCCCGGCGCTCAGGCCAGTTAGCTACAATGACCATCAGGTCGTATTCATTATCCACATTCCTCATCCATACCGGGAAACGCAGGTCGTAGCAGATCATGGGGCAGATCTTCCATCCGTTAAGCTCAACTATCAGTTTTTTATTACCGGCGGTATAGGTTTCATCCTCCTTACCTAAGGCAAACAGGTGGCGTTTGTCGTAATGCTCATGGCTGCCATCGGGGCGCATCCATATTAAACGGTTATAATATTTGTTGTTTTCTTTAATAATAAGGCTGCCGGTTACCACACAATTGTACTGGCGGGCAGTTTTAAGCATCCATTGCATGGTTTTACCTTCCATCGGTTCGGCAAGGGTTTCGGCGTTCATGCTAAAACCGGTAGTAAACATTTCGGGCAGTATGATCAGTTCAGTTTTTTCGCGGATGGCAGCCAGGCGGGTAGAAATGTTCTGTAGATTTTTATCTGCGTTTTCCCAAAAAAGGTATCCCTGGAATATGGTAATTTTAAGGTTATCCATGCTGTTTAATTAATTATGGCTGATATATCATGGTTCAATAACCATGACCGGTAAACCATAAGGTTTAACTATTGGTTGATGCTTTACAAATATACTTACTCCGGTTTAAATATGTCTATTTGCTATATTTATTCCGGTTTTTCGGTAATGCTATAAGTTATGAACGATGATCCATTAACTATACCGACAACAATCTATCAACGGCATTATCGAGCGTTTCTTGCCTTTTGGCGAAACAAAACCTCAAAACATGATGGTCTGTACCCTTATTGTAGAACGCAGAAGTAGGTATAGCAGCAACCCCAAATTCCTTAGCCAGCCGTATGACGAAGTCGCTATCTTTCTCATCTGTAATATCCTTATAAGTTACCGATTGAAAGTACGAACCATAGCATGGCAGCAGTTTAAAACGGGTTTGTTCGATCCCGTTTCTAAAATGATCCCTTTTTTGCTGAAAAAATTCATTCAGGCCTAAATATACCTGTTCATCTTTCAAATATTCTGCAATGGCATATTGTATGGGTGTGTTTACACTGAAAACCAAAAACTGGTGTATTTTCCTGAATTCCTGTGTCAAATAAGCAGGCGCAAGGCAATAGCCTACCTTCCAGCCGGTGGTATGGCACAGTTTACCAAATGAGGCCACAATAAAGCTTCGCTGTTGCAATTCAGGGTAGCGGGCCATGCTTTGGTGGGTTTCGCCATCATAAATTAAATGCTCGTAAACCTCATCACTTAAAATTAAAATATCCTGATTTTTTACAATGGCGCTTAGCTGGTCTATGTCCTCCTTATGCAAAATAGTTGCCGTAGGGTTATGCGGCGAATTAAGGATGATCATTCTTGTGCGGTTGGTGATCAGCTTTTTAACCATATCCCAGGCAATGCGGTAGTCGGGCGGTGCCAGTTCCAATGATTTTACCACGCCGCCCATAAGTTTAATGGCAGGGGCGTAGCAATCAAAAGCAGGCTCAAATATTATCACTTCGTCATTAGGGTGTATAACCGCGCTGATGGCCGTAAATATGGCCTGTGTGCCACCTGCGGTAATGGTTATTTCGGTATCGGGGTTATAAGTGGCACCATATAACTTTTCGGTTTTATAAGCTATCTGCTCGCGCAATGCCATTACGCCGGCCATTGGCGCGTATTGGTTATGCCCGTTTTTCATGGCTTCGTTAACCAGGTGTACCAGGTGCGGCGAACAATCATAATCAGGAAAACCCTGCGACAGGTTAATGGCCCCAAGCTCAGCAGCCAGGGCCGACATTACGGTGAATATAGTTGTACCCGTTTGGGGTAATTTAGAAGTAATAGATGTCATGCAGGGCCTAAATTAATCAAAATGCCCAAATTACCCGATTAAAGGTTTCCACATATTCACAAGCAGGTGATGAACAGGCTGATTCGCTACTTTGGCGTCTGCCAAAATACCAGCGGGTTATTGGTGCGGTATTTAACAATGGCCAGGTTGGTATCTTTGTTGATATTTTCAGACCTGTCGGGTTTTTGTTTAAAGTAATCCAGCGGGACTAAGTTTACATATTCAATTGTTTTATTATTGGCCCGGGTTTCATAATTATACTCGCTTTTTAGAGGGCTGTACAGATAATACAGATTTTTGGTCATGTAAGTATACAGGTAATCGCTTTTGGTAACGGTCATACGGTTGTTCCAGTTGGCATCGGGGCTCAGCACAAGGGGTTTGTCATCCACCAGGTGCTCACGTACTTCTTCAATACTTAATAAGTTGCCGTTTTCGTCCATTACGCAGGCATTGTTAGTGGGGTCGGCCCAAATCCATTTCTTTAGTTCGGGCAGGTAAACCACGTTTATAACGTGCGAATCAAAATCAATATTCAAGCTATCCTTTGGGAAGCAGTAAACCTTGCGGGCTTTAAAGCCTAAGGCCAGGTAGCAGTCGGTGAGCACGGTAGCCAGTTCGCCGCATGATACGCCCATTTTGCCTTTGTTGGTGGCATCTAAAATACTGAGCGCGTTTATGTCTTTAATTCCGCTTTCGTGCTGGCCGTCGTGGTGAATATTGGCGTGTACCCAATGCAGTATGTTAAGCACGCGGGTAACATCGCCCGCCTGCCCGGCAATAGAATCAAGGTTGTATTTTTTGCGCAGGGCAACCAGGTTACTGTCGGTGGCGGGTTCGTACGTAAATTCGGGTATCGGGCGGCTATCGGCAGTGTTGTATTTGGCCCCTTTTTTCAGGATATAAGTATAATCGCCGATGGAGCGCATTTTTTCGCTGGTAGCTAAAAAGCGGGGCTCGTGGCGAATATTGTCCATATCGGCATCAACCTGTATATGGGCGTAATCGTAGAATCCTTTGTTATACGAGCTGTCTAAATAATCAAGCGCTTCTTTTTTATCATTCAAAATCGCATAAATACAGCTAAGGTTGTAATATGTATTGGTTAGGTATTGCCTGTATAAGGGTTTGTCGGCAGCATCTACCTTATTATAATGCGTTACAAAATCGGTTATCAATAATTTATCGGCTTTTACATCGCGCTTTACATAGGCATCGTGCTGTAATTGCATTTGCTGATTGGCATAGGTAATAAACTGTTTTTGTACTTCGGTTTGCGCAAAAAGGCTTGCCGGAAGTATTAACAGGGCAATAAAGCAGGTTTTGATGTAAAGATTTTTCATAAAGGCTAAACTAAAAAAATGTTGTTAAAATAAATACATGGTTCATTTAATATATACATGACGATATTTTATGGCCTTAAGTCACGTCGGTTTAAAACTATTGTTGCCTTGTTAAGCTAATTATTTAATTTAGTGGGATGAAAAAGCACCTGTATTTTTTTTCACTCATTATTTTAACCCTGTTTGCAGCCTGCAAGCCTAAAACAAAAAGCAATATTCCCGTTGTAGGTTTTGTTGATGCTGTTGAAGATGCCACCTTAGCACAGGCACATACCGGTTTTGTTACCGCTTTAAAGGATAGCGGTTTTAGCGAGGATAAAGGAAATATTAAAATTGAATACCGCAACGCGCAGGGCGATATCCCAACCCTAACCCAAATTGTAAATTATTTCGTATCCGAACCTGTCGACCTGCTGGCTACCTGCACCACCTTATCATCCGTGACTGCGGTTCAAAAAACTAAAACCATCCCCATTTTCGAAATGGTATCGCCAACACCTGCGCGTATGAATGTGCTTGATGCCAATGGCAAGGCCCCCGCCAACCTATTTGGCGCGGTAGAAGATCTGCAATATATCGATACCTCTTTTTCTATCATCCCAAAAGTAATAAAGCCTAAAGGCAGCAAACTGGTTATCGGCATGACCTATAATCAATCTGAACCACAATCGGTTGATGCTTTAGAACGTATAAAAGATTTGGCTGCAAAATCTAATATCACACTTATTGCATTGCCCCTAAATACATCGGCTGATGCGCAACTGATCACGCAATCGCTCTTAAACAAAAACATTGATGTGTTTTTTGCACTACCTGATAATACTGTTTTTGCCGCGTTTGAAACCATTAAGAAAGATTGCGACCAAAAGAATGTACCCATCTTTACCAGCGAGGCTGGTTTGGTTCAGCGTGGCGCAGTAGCAGCTTTTGGTGCCGATATATACCAATGGGGGTACCAGGCAGGTGAGCAAGCAGCCCAATACCTTAAAACACACAAAACCACCGGACTGAAACCCGAAATGGTGAAGATCAGGAAACGGGTGTATAACCCGGCGGCTGCCAAAAAATATAACATCACCATACCATCAGATTTCGAAGCTGTTAAATAATGGATTTTTACCTTACCGCGCTTTTACAGGGGCTTTGTTTTTCGGGTATCGCCTTAGGTATTTATATCTCCATGAAAATATTTAACATCCCCGATATCACTACCGATGGCAGTTATACCTTAGGCGGCGCATTTACCGGGGTTTTATTACTGCATAACCAGCCAACTTATATAGTTTTACCGGTAGTTATATTTGCCGGGGCAATAGCGGGGGCTTTAACAGGTATCATCCACACCAAATTAAAAATAAACGCTTTACTGGCAGGTATTTTGGTAATGACGGCCCTGTATTCTATCAACTTAAAGCTCATGGGACGCTCGAATATACCGCTTAACAGTAAACCTACTATATTTTCGCTGCTCAACCTCGTTAACAATCCCAACCAAAATACCTTTTGGATCCTGCTGGCTTTTGTGGCGCTGATCACTTTAATTATAGGCTACCTTTTAAAAACCGATTTCGGTATAGCCATGCGCGCAACCGGCAACAGCGAAAGCATGATAAGGGCCTTAGGCGTTAACACCGACAGGATGAAAATTACAGGCCTGGCCATTGCCAACGCCCTTACAGCTACCAGCGGTTATTTGATGACGCAGTATCAGGGTTTTGCGGATATCAGCATGGGTATAGGCATTGTGATATACGGCCTGGGTTCGGTTATTATTGCCGAGGCATTTATTAATTGGTTTCGCGTTACCTCGATATGGCTTAGCCTGGTGCTGGTACTTTTTGGCGCTATTATATTTCAATTTGTATTGGCATTTACCCTTAGTATCGGGGTTGATGCCACGCTGTTAAAACTGGTAACCGCCGTATTTGTGTTGCTGATAGTTAGTCTGCCACGTTTAACCTATAACAGATCCTTATGATCGATATCAAAAACGTTCATAAAATATTCAATAAGGGCAAAGCCAACCAGGTTGATGCCGTTAATGGTATTGATCTGCATATAAATACCGGTGAATTTGTGGTGGTCATAGGCTCAAACGGATCAGGCAAAACCACCTTATTGAATTTGGTTGCGGGCAGTGTTATCCCAAGCTCGGGAACAGTGAGTATTGACGGAAATGATGTTACCAACATGCCCGATTACAAACGCAGCCAATGGATAGCCCGTGTTTTTCAAAACCCACTAAGCGGTACAGCATCCGACCTCAGCATCCTCGATAATTTCAGGCTGGCAGCTATCCGCACAAAATCAAAAGGATTATCGATAGGTGTGGATGAGGCTTTTAAAAAGCAGGTAAAGGAAAAAATAGCCACACTGGGTATGGGGCTTGAAAATAAAATAGCACAACCTATGGGTACGCTATCAGGCGGACAAAGACAGGCGCTGACCTTACTGATGAGTATTATGGACACCTGCCAGGTACTATTGCTTGATGAACCCACCGCCGCACTCGACCCGCGATCAGCCGATGTAGTGATGAAAACAGCCGATAAACTGGTAAAGGATTTTAAACTTACTTCCATCCTCATTACCCATAACCTGAAAGATGCCTATAACTACGGCACACGCATTATCCAAATGGGCGAGGGGGTGATCCTGAAAGATGTAGATGCCGCACACAAAGCCAAACTAACCCAGCACGATCTGTTTGATTGGTTTGGGTAGGTACAACATCTTGTCATTGCGAGCGATAGCGTGGCAATCTCGTAGACATGCCTTGCGAATATGCATTGGCGACGAGTTTGCTTCGTCGTTCCTCCTCGCAATGCCATAAATGGTTTTTTTAAGTAATTACCAATCACGATTTTTGTTATTTACATTTTTGTAACTTAATCCTTACTTTAAGTTTTTGGCAAAATAATTGTATTTGATGTTGTACTATGAAAAACAACAATTTTGAATACATCACAGATGCCTACCAATTGGTACAAGGTGCGAAGATAAAAGGCAAAAAGCAGGAAGAGATTTTTGAACTGGGTACCTACGATCCCAATAAACGCGGTTATACCGTTTACCCTTTTGAAGAAGGCCTGAAATTTAATGATTTCAGCGTGCTGATGAGCGAAAAGGAACTGATGACCAATTACCTGATAGAAAATATAAAGGTAAATAAGGCAGCGGCTTAAGCTTTCGTATATAAACGATTAGCATTGTTTACCAGGTCTGTTATTGCTTGTTCATTTTCCCGGTTATGTCCCATTGAAACCAATGATTGTTTTTCACCGGGATCACATATGCTGTTTACTAAAATAGTATTTCCGTTAAAAAGTATGGTTACCTGTTCGCCCCAGCTACCTGAAAGTGCGCCGGGTTTGGTTTTTGCAATAAATATATTGTGGTTGTTTAAGTAAGGTGTCCAATTCCATTCCTTGCATAATTGTTTTATTAAGTCCACTATTTCTTCATGCTTGAGTGTGGTATTTAATACTTTAAATTTTAACCTGCTTTTTTGAAGCCAATAAAACAATCCTCCTAAAAAAATTGGAACTATAAGAATGGAAAGTTCGCCCCCTGCAAAACCGGCAGGATTACCTCGTAAATAACCCACCAAATGGAAAACCAAAAACAATACAGGGATGAAAAATAAAAAACCAACTATTGAAAAATGGGTTACCTTATCCCAAAGGCGCAATTGCAGGTATCCGGTTTCAATCGATTTGTCGTATTGTTCTTGCGTCATTGTTAGATAAGGGTTAGCTATAAGGATAAATATCTGATTTATTCCGAAACTATAAAATTCCTGTGCAATTAAGCAGCTGGGCATTGCGCATACCTGCACATGAAATTAATATAATAAACTATTGGATAAATATAGGCTGTTTGCTACTTTTAGTGAAAATATGCAGCTAAAATTTATACGCCTAATTCTTTTCATTCTATTTATCTCCGGGCTGTTTATAGTTTCCGCCGAAGCATCTGTTCCGGTTGTACATATATCACCAAAGCCAACGTGGCTTAATATACTTAAGCCTTATGATAAAAAAATCCCCTTGCGCGATGTTGATAACGGCTATTTCTACCAACTTTATGAAGAACAGGTACAAGTTGAAAAGCAGGCTGATTATACACATGTTATAAGGGATATAGTTTCAAACGAAGGCATTCAAAATGGATCTGAACTAAATATAAGTTTCGATCCATCCTATGAGCGTATAGATTTTCATGAACTGATAGTTTGGCGTGATAATAAACCCCTCGATAGGCTAAAGGCTGCTTCGTTTAAGGTTGTAGCAGATGAAAAGGATTTATCGCGCTTTATTTACCAGGGTAGTTATTCGGCTTATTGTATTTTAGATGATATCCGCAAAGGTGATAAGATAGAATATTCATATACCATAACCGGCCGCAACCCTATTTTTGGCAATAAATATTTCAGGGATTTTTATCTGCAAACATCGCTGCCTGTTGCCCATATTTATAAATCGATACTGATATCGCCACAAAGAAATATCAATTATAAATCATTTAACAAAGTTCCGAAAGTTGTTATTTCAGATAAAAACGGTTTGAAATGCTATGAGTGGGAGGATTTTCAGGTAAAACCGGCAGATGATTATGATAATGAACCGGGCTGGTATAATAATTATAATTACGTGCAGGTAAGTGATTACAGCAACTGGCAGGAGGTAGTGGATTGGGGTTTGAAGATCAACCCCTTATCAACAAATATAAAAGGCGAGCTTGCAGCACAAATAACAAAATTAAAAACAGATTCGCACGGCGATAAGGAAGTGTATTTCCGCAATGCTGTTAAAATGGTACAGGATGAGGTACGTTACATGGGTATTGAACTTGGCGAATACTCGCACAAAGCCAATCACCCCGAAAAGGTGTACGGGCAGCGCTATGGCGATTGTAAAGACAAATCGTTATTACTAGCCTCCATTTTAAATGCCGATGGTATTGAAGCCCACATGGTTTTAATAAACTCAGGTGTAAAAGGAGGCATCGATCAGTACCTTCCGTCGCCCAATGCGTTTGACCATGCCACTGTGGTGGCTACCGTAAACAATAAACAGGTTTGGGTTGATGCTACCATAGCCAACCAGCGCGGTACGAGTACAAATATATACTTTCCAAATTATGGCAAAGGCCTCATACTTAAACCAGGTAATAATGTATTAACCAGCATCCCGCTTAGCAAGGCCGGGAAAATACAATGTACAGAAACATATAACATCCCTAATGAAAATGGCAAGGTAAGCCTGGATGTTAAAACCATTTACACTTTAAATGAGGCTGACAATATCAGGGATAAATTTGCTTCGGCAAGTATGGCTGAAACAGAGAAAAATTATCTTAATTATTACGCCAAAACCTATCCTAAAATTGAATCTAAAGATTCCATTACCGTTTCAGATAATGAGGCTAAAAATGAATTGATCACCTACGAACATTATTTGATAAGTGATTTTTTTAAAAAGGATACGGATACCAATAAATATGGTGCGTCCTTTTACGCCAATTATATAAATGATCAGTTGCTCAGCATTCCGAATAAAGTTACGGGCCCGGTGGCATTAAATTATCCATATAATCTTGACTACACCATAGTGGTGACTTTACCATCCAATTGGAATGTGGAGAACAGGAGTAAGGAGATAAAAAAAGATGAATACGCTTTTGAGTCGTCGGTAAAAACATCCGACAGTACGCTGTATTTAAATTATAAATTATCTTACTTAAAAGATTTTATACCGGCAAACAAGTTGGATGCATACAGGCAGGATGCTAAACAAATATCAGATAATGAGCTGTCCTATTCATTTAACTATATACCCGATGTATCAAAAGTACCCATTAAAATAAATTACTGGTTGCTTCTTGTATCTGTTGTACTGGTTGCGTTAATGGGGATAACAGGTGTACGCTTGTACCGTACCGAAACGGATGGTATTGTGTTTACCCGTGGATCGGGTTTTGTGCCGATTGGGGGGTGGTTAATGTTGATAGCCCTGGGTTTGGCTGCAACCACCGTAGTTGTATTGGTTACCTTATTTTCGGATGGATGCTTCGATCTTAATAAATGGAGCGTAAAGCATTTTACCATATCTGATGTTGGTTACAAAGCCTTATTTGTTTTTCAAACATTGGGCAATGTTATATTGATGTGTTATGCATGTTTTTGCCTTATCTTATTGCTGAATAAGCGCGATATACTACCAAAATTCATTATATTTTTTTATGCATACGGGCTGGCTTATGCTGTAGCTTACTATATTTTTGCAATGTTAGTTTACCACGGAAACGTTAGCGAGGATACTACCTATACAGTTGTACGTGCGGTAATTGTTGCAGCTATATGGATTCCTTATTTTAAACGGTCTACAAGGGTTCAGCATACATTTATAGTACCTTACCCTGAAACTAATTATAGTTATGAATGGGGCGAAAACGGTGATGAAAAATTATCTGCTGAAGAGCCACAAGAATAGCTGGTATTCTATTTATCCTTATCCAGTATCTCAAACTTAGTTTGCAGCGTATTGCCATCACCATCCACCAGCGTTAGCGTGTGCGGGCCGGGCGGCGGGTTTAGCGCCATTTGGTGATAATCTTTGGTAACACCTACGTACTGATCATCCAGGTGCCAGAATATTTTCATGCCCGCCTGCCGGTGTGCGGCATTGCAGATCATCCGGCCCCGTTTGCCATCAGCCTCCAGCGGGATATATATTTTAGCGCCGTCTTTAGGATAGATCACCTCCATTGGTGCATCCTTATCTGCCGAAGCACAGTCGGCCCTGAAAGGTGGCAAGCTATGGTATTGGTAATTTTTGCTTTTATAATAATACTCCATCGCTGGTGGCAGCACAAACCAGCTTTTATTAACGATCTGGTCGGGCGGTACACAATCACCGTTCACCTGCCATTGCCCGGTTTTATCCAAATGCACCAACTGATGATAAGGGCAAACCGGCGACCTTAAGCCGCCTTTAGGCACCCACATTTCATCCGTATCGGTACAATATTCGCCTGCGCGGTAGCCGCTTTCGCGGCAAACACTTATTTTAACCATTTCGCTGGTGGGCATATTAAACCAATCGCGCGTTACAGGCAACAGCCTGAATATTTCGAAAAGGGCAGGGGCTGCGGTGTTTATCCCTGTTAAACCTGTGCGCCCTTCGCCGCTGGTATTGCCTACCCAAACGCCTACTACATATTTTGGCGTGATACCAATAGCCCAACCATCGCGAAAGCCAAAGCTGGTGCCTGTTTTCCAGGCAATGCGCTGTGTAGAGCCAAATTGCTGCCAAAGCATTTCTTCGCCCGGGCGCATCACCTCTTCCATAGCCTGCATGGTATAATAAATAGAGCCTGCATCAAGCAAACCTGAACTTTCCAACTGAGGTTTTGCTGCCGCGACATCAGTGTACACCGGCGAATGATAATCAGCCGGATCATATTTGCCATTATAGGTTTTATAATGATTAAGCACCCTTGCCATATCAGCATAAGCGCCCGAAAGCTCCCAAAGCGTATTCTCGCCACCGCCCAATATCAGCGAGAGCCCATAATAATCTGCCGGTTGTTTCAGGGTGGTGATGCCCACTTTTTTTAGCAGGTCGTAAAAGCGTTCATACTTATATTTTTGCAGCATTTTTATCGCAGGGACATTCAGCGAGCGCGATAAAGCCCTTGATGCGGGTACGGCCCCATCATAGCCCAGATCAAAGTTTTCGGGATGATAGCCCGCTATTTGCGTGGGGATATCAGGCACCAAACTGTAGGGCAGCATAAAACCATCGTGCAGCATGGCGGCGTACAGTAGTGGTTTTAGCGTGCTGCCGGGGCTTCGGGGCGCGTTGACAACATCTACGTCACTTTGCATTAAAGTGTCCTCATGGTGGTTAATATTGCCTGCATAGGCCAATGTAGCGCCGCTCTCCACATCAATAACAACCGCCGCAATGTTATTGATGTGATTGGCTGCCAGTACCTGGTGATGCCGCTCTAAAATATCATTTACCTGTTGCTGCAATTCCGCATTTATGGTGGTGGTAATGCGTGTAGGCCCTTGCTGATCGCCTGCCTGGTAATCTTCCTTAAACCTTTCTAATAAATGCGGCGCCAGGTTGGGCAAGGGCATCGGCTTATCGGGCATCGGCTCCAATTTGGCTAAAAAGGAGGTGTTTTTGTCGATGATGCCTTGCTGATATAATTTATCAAGCAGCAGGTTTCTTTTTTTCAACAGCATCGCCCTGTTTTTACCGGGATGCACCAGCGATGGCGAATTAGGCAACACCGCCAGCGCCGCCATTTCACCCCACGATAATTGCGAAGGACTGCGCCCAAAATAACGCCACGAAGCAGCATCCAGGCCTACCACATTACTGCCGAACGGTGCATTGCTGGCGTACATGGCTAAAATTTCCTGTTTACTGTAGGTGATCTCAAGTCGCATGGCCATAGCCATTTCTAATAGCTTATTCCAAAAATTACGCTTGTGACGGGTGGCAATACGTATAACCTGCATAGTTATGGTGCTGCCGCCGCTGGTTACATGGCCTGATTTTACGTTCTGCCTGATAGCCCTGCCAAACGCCAGGAAATCTACCCCGTGATGATGTTCAAAGCGCTTGTCCTCAAAGGCGATAATACATTGTTTAAATTTTTCGGGCACTAGTGTATCATACGGAAAGCGCCATTGTCCATCCGATGCGATAGCAGCGCCTAAAAGCTGCCCCTGCCCATCATCAATAATAAATGATGTGGGGCTTTTGAATAAATGCCTGGGCAAGCAAAACCAAAACAGCAAAAAAACGATCAGGGCAGATGCTATAAGCACCTGCCTTGACCGTGTTAGCCATTTTGCCTTTTTATAAGAAAAACGCATCGCCTGTTACTTTACAACCTCTACCCATCTGCCTTTTTGTAACGCGTTTATAGTTGAATTATACATAGCCGCGCAATAGGTAGCGGGCAGGTAATAACGGCCCGTGTAAGCCGCGTTAAGCATTACGTAATAAGTTACTTCCTGCCTTTCGTTCAAACCGAAATAGGTATTCACCCTGTCGTCCCTAATGTCCTGGTAATCCGATGGCGATGATTTAAACACCTCATCGTTATTCAGCATCCGGGTATTTAATATTTCCCATCCCGAAGGGAAGATCTGTGTTAATGCCATGTTATCATATCTGCCCCTATGCCCCGGATTTGTAACCGTTATCTGCGCCACAAAATCAGTCCCTTGTTTTATATTGGCAATATTTATGGGCTGGCCTTTCATGGTGATGTAATTCACTTGCATCCGTAAAATATCATTATTATTTATACTGGCAGGCTCTTGCCCAGGCGCTGGTTGTCCTTGTTGTATTAACCTGATATATAATATGTTATTGCCTTTGTTTTTAAGTGTGGCTTTACCACCATTAGCCAACAATGCTGTTTGCCATATATAAGAGCTTGAGTTAACGCCTGAATTCCCGTAATCAAATATCAGCTTGCTGCCACCTTTGTTTTGTCCGCAATATTGGGCAATAGCCAGCAGCGAATACGCGGTTGTTTGGGTGCTATACCAATCATCCTGCGATAAGTGGGATGCCACGGTTTGCAGCATAGCCGCCGCCTTTTGATGCTGCCCAAGCAAGGTTAGCGATTCCAGTATCATCGCCTCATCCCGCAAATCGGAACCATAAGTGCCATATAACTGGTCGTAAGGCTTAATGGTTGTGGGCAAGCCATTGATCATCTGCAAACCAATTTCAGGCTGCCCTGCCAGCTTATAAGCAGCCGCTAAGCGCCATTTTGCCTGCGGACTTAAATATTTAAATTCCTTCAGCCTGTTCATGGCACCTAATTCTGGTGTTCGGGCCAAAGCCAACAGGTAAAGGCGGTAAGCCTGCACCAAGTCCGCGCCATAAAAGCTGCGGGTGTCGGGCGCCCAGTTTACTGCTTTTTGCCTTTGGTAGCGTTTCCAGCTATCTAAAAATCCAACAGGAAGCGTATAACCTTTTGCCTGTGCGGAAAGCATGAAATGCCCTGCATAATTGGTACACCACTCATCAACATCACTTTCGCCCGGCCAATAGCTCAGGCCACCGCTGGTTGATTGGAAACCGCTTAGCTTGTTAATAGCCGCCTTGATATTCCGCTGGCTTTCCGCTTTTTGACGATCAGAAAGATCAACCAATTGATCAAGATACAATTGCGGAAATGCCGATGAGGTAGTTTGCTCCGCACAGCCGTATGGGTAATCTATCAAATAGCTTAAGCGCTTAGCTAAATTCAATGCAGGTACCGATGATACCTCCAGCGTAGCTTTATTGGTGCCAACCATGCCAACCGGGGCATAGGCCGCATTCCAAACTTCACCGGGTTTTAGCTCCTTTTGCAGTGTTTGGGTAATTGGCGGGTTAGGGTTGCGGATATTCATTTCCACATCATAATCAGCAGTTTCGTTTCCGCTGCGCGCGATGATCTTTACCTTGCCAACACCTACAAAATCTTTTACGTTCAGATCAAAAGTAACCATCTGGTCGCCCGGCGAATTAAAGGTGAGCGTTTGTGTATCCGCGCCCTGCAAATTGCTGAAAGCGTTTGATTGCACCTGTACCGTAACCGTTTTGATGTTCTTCTCCATCGCGAAAACAGTTACCGGTAACTTAAATCGCTCGGTTGGGCCTAATACACGGGGCAAAGTAGCCAGTATCATCAGTGGCTTTTTAACCGCTACCGCCTTTTCTGCAAAGCCATAAGCGCCATCGTGCCCGGCAATGATCATCGCCCTTACCGAGCCGATATATTGCGGTAAAGTAAATTTATGCGTTTGCTTTTCGCCCGCACTCAAATGAAACGGCCCCATGAATTTTACCACAGGCTTAAAGCGGTTAACCGATACATTCTGATTATTATTCAGCGCTTCATCACCACCAATACTTAATATGCGCTCCAAACCACCGCCATAAGCGCCTATCACATAATCAAATAAATCCCAGGTTTTAACCCCCAGCGCTTCGCGGGCATAAAATGTTTGGTGCGGATCAGGCGTTTTGTAATTGGTAAGGTCGAGTAATCCCTCATCAACAATGGCAATGGTATAAGTCATTTCCTTACCGTTAGCCTCCGAAACTGTGATGGCTGATGGAGTTTCAGGCCTTATTTTATCCGGCATGCCGATAACAGGTTTCAGCACTGTAGCAGGGTCATAAACTGATAATGGTATAACGCCATACATGCGTATCGGCATGTCATTGGCTGTTTGTGAATGATGCTGCAACATGGTTACATTCACAAATACGTTTGGCGCCATACTACCATCCACGGTAAATTTGTACTGGGTTTGACCTTGATACGTATCTATCCAAACAGATTTAATAACCTTTACACCATTTTCAAAGCTGATCAGTGCCCGCCCATCATTACCTGTGGGTATGGTTAAAGTAGCAGTTTCGCCAACCTTATAGCTTTTTTTGTCGGATGTGAAGGATAGCATTGTCGCATCGGTTGAGTTGCTTTGCTGTAAGCGTTCAGCCCAATCCACATAAACCACTTTGCCTGTCGAGTGGCCAGTTTGCGGGTCTTTTATCCTGACAAGGTACCTGCCCCAATTATCCTGCTTCACAAATAAATTCCATTTTCCGCGGCCATTTACCAGCTTAACACTTTGGGTGCTTACTAAGTTATTATATTGGTTTTGGGTGAAATTGCTTAGCTCATTACCCGTTTGATCCCACCACCAGCGCCATTGAATTTTGTACACCTCGACAGTTACATCGCGGCTACCTGTAAGCAGGTTTCCGTTCACATCCACATCGGCAATATCAATTGGGTTATCCTGGTCTGTGCCCAGCATACCACTGTAGGCGCTGCCCCCGGGTGTTTTTATACCCACATAGCCTGTGTAAGCATTATAAGGCAGTTGCACCTGGTTGATGCTGAAATTACCTCCCGGTTCAAAAACCTTTACCAAAAAATTGGCCCTTAGTTGCCCAGGCGCTTGTTTATCTACATGGATATTGGCATTTACGGTTGCCGTACCATTGGCATTTAATTTACCATCAAACACGGTTTGCGTTTGGGTGTTAAAGGCGAGGGTAGGATCATCAAATACATAATCATCAAAGCCCTTAAAACGTGTAACCTGCGGACTAACAAATGCATCAACCTTAGCCTTTAAATTCTGCGCTGCGCCGCCAAAGAGCCAGGTTGCCTTAAGTGTGCCATCGGTATTGCTGCCTTTTGTTAATGCCGTTTTGCCGCCGAAGGAAAGGTCGAGCTTCATGCGGTTTGGCATAATGGTTTCAACCTTGATATCTTTTTCAAACGTAGCCCCGCCAACTTTTACTCTTGCTGTCCAGGTGCCGGTAGGTGCGGAGGTGCTTGTTGCTGTGTGGAAGCTATAAAAACCATCAACGGAGCTTGTACGCGTGATGCGTTTATAAAGCTGCTCCGCAGGATTGATCAGATCAAACTGTACAGGGTGATCGGCAGGCAGGTTTTTAAGTTTGTCCTCCAAAATAAATGATACAAAAATCGAATCACCGGGCCGCCAAACGCCGCGCTCGCCATAAATAAAGCCTTTTAAGCCATTCTGTACCTGTTCACCGCTTACATCAAATTTTGATAATGATAGAGCGCTGCCATCATCCAACTTTAAATAGCCCCGTTCGTCACCCTTTTTAGCCACTAAAAGATAGGGCTTGCGCTTGATGCTGAAATTTGCAAAGCCGTTAGCATCGGATGTGGCCCTGGTTATCACCTGTTTCTGGTAATCGAGCAGCGATAGTTGCACACCCTGCATTGGCCCCGCGTTTAATATATTTGTTACGGCAACCAGCATTTTATTGTCATTGCCATACTTAACTATCAGGCCAATATTCGAGGCGATAACATTGCGTACGGCCCATTTATCTTTAGTATAAAACGAGTTGCTGCAAGGATCATCTTTTTCCTTCCAGTCATACCCATCGGGGTAATAATTGTCATAACGCGCCCAAAAAGCATCATCTTCATCAATTCCGGCAGAAGAATTATCACTGCCGCCATCTTCTTCGTCGCCATCACTGCTATTATTTTTACTAACTGTGGCTCCGCCAACCTTGCAATTGAAAAGTGAATACTCTTTCCTGAAACCAATGATCACCCGGTAAATAGCGCCAGGCTCGGTACGTATCAGGTGGTCTATATCCAGCATAAAGCGGTTCTTTTTGCTCAGGTCGATGGTTTTATCATTATCAAGCCTGATGGTGGTTTGCACTATGGGCTTACCTACCTGTCTTAATTCCTGGTCGCCATTAAAATCATTATTCTGCAGGTATTGCGGCACATTGTTCTCATATATTTTAATGATGCTTACATCCACCGCTTTTAGGTTTGATGCATCAAAAGGCAGTGTCATCCTGCCGGAATCCGGGAGTATTACGCCCTTGCCGGGGATAGTTACCTCGGGCAATCTATCCTCAAAAAATATATTGGCGGTAAAGGGTACCGTGATTTTATCATGGCTGATATCTTGTACCCCCTCATTTACAAAAGCTGTGTAGCTGCCTTGTAAATGGTCGGGCGCGTATATTTTTACCGTGCTGCCGTCAATGGTATAAGCAGCGTCTGTTAAATTTTTAATGCCTACTAAGCCATTCAGTTCCTGGCCTATCATAATGGGGTTTGAGAAATGAACCACTACGTACTGGTCATTATCCTGTTCTGCAACAATATCCAGCACTTTAAATTCACCAATGGCATTAATATCAAAAGTTTGACTGTCGTTTTTATCAACGTTTATCGCCGAGCCATTCCAATGCACAAATAACTGCGTTGAATTTGCAGCAGGCCTGCTGATGTTATCTATGGTAAACATATGCGTGTTATTGGCATTGTCGTGCTGCCAGGTAATAAGCGTGGCCGAAGGGTAATTGCTGGTTATTATCTTTTCAATTTTCAGCGGATCTTCTTTATCGGCGGTTTGTATAACACCGGTTAATTTCATTTTATCGAGCGAAGTGCTGGTAGCGGTTTGTAAACCGTTAAAGGTGATGGTAAAATCGGGCTTGATAGTTTGGAACCAAAAGGCAAAATGGTGCATATCCGAAGGCACATTGGTGATTTTCGACAGGTTAAAATCAGCCTCATAAAATTTATCGGCCACCATCGGCGCTTCCGGCCTGAACTCGATAGTTTGCGCGTCGACCCAATAGGCTTTGCCTTTTACTGATGGTGAAAAGCTGAATATGCCATCCTCAAGCGGTTCGTTTTGGGCATGGCTTGTTTGTACCTCGCCCGATAGCTTGATGCGTATGGCGCTGCTACGCGATATCACCCCCGAAGTGTACGATTCGATGTACTTGCTAAAGGCGGGGTTGATGCTGGTTTTATGCTGATGTTTAACCAGTAATACTACTGTGGTTACAAAAATAACGAAGATAACGGCTACAGCAATAAGTCGTTTGCGGGCATTGATAAGGTAAGGTGAGGGTTTCATTTGAGAGGAATGTTCACGTAAATATAATTATGTTATATGAACATTTTCGGTTTTAAAGAAAATGTTAAAAAATATTTTTTTGTGATGAAATTTTGAAGTTTTCAGGCATATCTGCACAGTGAAATTCAATGCATTGTTAAATTTATTCCGCTACCTTAGTTCAATAAAAAACCACTCTTAAAACTTATTTATGGCAACCGTTCCGCTTCGCAGTGCTGCAGGTAAATGGATCATGGTTTCGGCTATACTGGCTTCGGCTATGGCGTTTATTGATAGTACGGCGCTTAACGTTGTTTTACCCTCGCTACAAAAAAGCCTCAATGCCAGCGGTACCGACCTTTTCTGGATATTGAATGCTTACCTGCTCATGCTGGCATCACTTATTTTAATAGGCGGCTCACTGGGCGACAGGCTGGGCCGTAAAAAAATATTCATGACGGGCATTTTTATATTTATTGCGGGTTCGGCGGCCTGTGGTTTTGCGCCAGGTGTGGTATTCCTCATAGCGTTCCGCATCATACAAGGGGTTGGCGGCGCGTTGATGATACCGGGAAGCTTATCGTTAATATCATCATCTATCAACGAAAAGGAGCGGGGCAAGGCTATCGGCACGTGGTCGGCCATTACAACGGTAGTTACTATGGGTGGCCCCATATTAGGCGGTGCTTTGGCCGATGCCGGTTTATGGCGTTATATTTTTTTCATTAATGTGCCGTTTGGCCTTGCCGCGCTCCTAATTCTTTGGCGGCAGGTAAAGGAAAGCAAAGAAGAAAATGCCGATAAGGCTTTAGACTACAGCGGCGCTATATGCATAGCACTTGGCCTGGCTTTGCTCACCTTTGGCTTTTTGCGGATACCGGCTGTTGGCTTTAGCGCGCAGGTTTATATGGCGCTTTCTGCCGGGCTGTTATTGCTTACGGTATTTATATTTATCGAGAAGGGAAGTAAGCACCCGATAATGCCCCTGCAATTATTCTCCAACCTTACCTTTAGCGGCGCTAACCTGTTGACTTTTTTTCTGTATGCAGGGTTGGGGGCGGGGATACTGTTCCTTTCGCTAAACCTGGTACAGGCGCAGGGTTACAGCCAGTTGCAATCAGGACTTACTTTTTTGCCTTTCACGGTATTGATGATTTCGTTTGCCCGTTTTGCGGGGGGCTTGGCTGATAAATATGGGGCAAGATTATTTCTCATTTTAGGCCCGGCAATAGCGGGTATTGGTTTGCTGCTGCTGTCCTTCGTAAAACAAACCAGGGGCGCCGAAGATTATTGGACAACCTTTTTTCCGGGGATCGTAGTGTTTGGCCTCGGCATGTCATTTACCGTCGCGCCGCTTACAGCTACGGTTATGGGTTCGGTGAGCGGTCATTTTTCGGGAACTGCTTCGGGGGTGAATAATGCCATGACACGTATATCAGGTGTTTTTGCTAACGCGATATTCGGGGCTTTGGCTGTATTGTTCTATTCGGGCGCATTACAGCTGCAGATACAAACTATCCCCCTTAAAACAAGCCAAAGACAAGAGATAATGGCCCAGGCGGCAAATTTGGGCAACGCCAAAATACCATCGGATATCGACCCTAAATACCATACGGTAATTGAAAACTCGTACCATGCCGGGTTTATACATGCCTATGCAAAAATACTGCGCATATCAGCAGGGCTTGCATTTTTAGGAGCGTTAATGACAGTCGTTTTTATACGAAAACCACAAAGGGTATAACGGTGCTTTATAGTATTCCAGAGAATTTATTGTAGGTTAGGCAACCAGATTATAAATAATTAAAAATTAATGTATATTTGACATGTTATTGCCTAACCAGCATAATATAAGTACACCAATTAAACCGTTTTTATGAGTAAATTTTCAACAATTGACATTGTAATTTTTGTTTTCTATTTTTTTGTAGTAGCTGGTTATGGCTATTGGGTATATAGCCGGAAAAAAGGGAAAGGCGTATCCGATACCAAAGACTTTTTTTTAGCCGAAGGGTCACTCACCTGGTGGGCTATAGGCGCATCGCTTATCGCGTCAAACATCTCGGCAGAGCAATTTATAGGCACAAGCGGGCAGGGTTTCGCGGTTGGCCTTGCAGTAGCTGCTTATGAGTGGTTGGCTGCTATTGCCTTAATTATCGTGGCGGTTTGGTTTATTCCTATCTACCTTAAAAACCGCATTTTTACCATGCCGCAGTTTTTAGAGAACCGGTATAATTCAACCGTAAGCCTTATAATGGCCATTTTTTGGCTTTGTCTTTACATTTTCGTAAACATTACCTCCATAATTTATTTAGGTGCATTGTGTATAAATAGCCTGGTAGCAGGCAACGATAATACCATGCACTTGATCATGATAGCGCTTGCGCTTTTTGCATTGATCATTACGCTTGGTGGCATGAAAGTAATTGGATTTACTGATGTTATACAGGTGCTGGTATTGGTAGTCGGGGGACTTGCTACTACCTATATCGCTTTAACACTTGTGAGCCAGCGTTTCGGTTTAGGCAAAGATGCTTTGGCGGGTTTTAATGCCATGTTGAAGGATGCGCCGGATCACTTTAAAATGATGCTTGCTAAGCCCGGGCCCAATAGTACACAGACTGAAAGGACTAACTACCTGGCCTTACCGGGTATAGGCATGTATTTTATAGGGCAATGGGTTGTAAATCTTAACTATTGGGGATGCAACCAGTATATTACCCAGCGTGCGTTAGGGGCGAACCTTAAAACTGCCCGCGCAGGTATATTATTTGCCGGTTTGATGAAACTGGCCATGCCGGTAATAGTGGTATTGCCCGGCATCGCGGCTTATGTATTGTATAAAAATGGTGGTTTGCAGCACGAAATGTCTATCGGCGGAAAATTTAATGGCGATAATGCTTACTCGGCCATATTAGGATTTTTACCATCGGGATTGAAAGGCCTTTCACTGGCCGCATTAACAGCGGCAATTGTAGCCTCTCTTGCCGGGAAAGCTAACAGTATTTCAACCATTTTTACACTCGACATTTACAAAAAGTATATAAATAAAGATGCCGATGAAAAGAAAACGGTGACCATTGGCAGGATAACTATTGTAGCTGCTTTAATATTTTCTATCCTCTTAACCTGGAAAGACCTGTTAGGTATCAGCGGTGTGGGTGGATTTACTTATATACAAAAGTATACGGGATATATCAGTCCGGGTATATTCGCATTGTTTATCCTGGGTATGTTCTGGAAACGTACTACAGGCGCTGCAGCTATCGCGGGTATATTAGCCAGCTTTGGTTTTTCTGTACTGTTCAATAATTTCGCACCCGAATTGTTCGGACACAACACATGGTTATATAGCTCTTATCTTAATAATAACGGCGTTTATGAAATACCGTTCCTGCTATGCATGGGGTATGTATTCGTATTAACTGTTATAGTTATGGTAGCCATTAGTTTAGCCGGGCCAAAAATTAACAGCAAGGCATTTATATTTGATAGGGGAATGTTTAAGGTTGAACCATCAACCATTGCACTTATAGTATTTACACTTTTAATAATTGCAGCCTTGTATGTTAAGTTCTGGTAACAGATACATACGGAATTAAGAGTCAATATATAAGAAAATACCTTACAGGTGCAAAAGGGCCTGGTTAATTAGAATGCATTTAAGCTAAACGTTTTTTAACTTGGGTAGAAGCCGGTATGGCCATGCTTGTTTAAAAACGCTGTAATATGTAAGCCTCATGAGAAAAATAATTACAATAATAACGTTTGTTTTATTGCATGGGGCCATATTTGGGCAATCTGCTCAACACGACCTGTATTTTGATTCACTTGCTACGCGATGGGACGAAGCAATTCCATTGGGGAACGGGATGTTAGGTGCATTGGTTTGGCAAAAAGATGATCACCTGCGTTTCTCGCTGGATAGGGCCGATCTGTGGGACATGCGCCCAATGAAAGGATTACACCGGAAGGAATTTAGCTATCAATGGGTGATAAACCAGGTACATAAAAAGGATTATGCACCTGTACAGCAATACTTTGATGAGCCTTATGACAGTGAACCCGCTCCATCTAAAATTCCGGGAGGCGCATTGGAGTTCGATACAAAGAGTTGGGGAGATGTAAGATCAGTTCATTTATACCTGCCGAATGCACTATGTGAAGTAAAATGGGCAAATGGCATTGTCATGAAAACATTTGTTCATGCAACTGCGCCGGTTGGCTGGTTCCGGTTTGAAAATATAAAAACCGATCTGATACCCCAATTAATCGCGCCAAAATACCAGGGTAAAGTAAAAGTATCTGGCGACCCTGTTGGTGGGGATGATCTATCAAGATTAGGCTATTCGCAAGGGACTATTAAACAACAAGGGAATAGTATTACTTACAAACAAACAGGCTGGGGCGGGTTTACCTATGAAATTAATGTACACTGGAAGAGGGTAGATGCAACCACTATTGAGGGTGTATGGAGTATTTCTTCGCAATATCCGGGGAAGAAAGTTATTGCAATTGCATCTGCTATAACACAACAGGCATTAAAACGCAGCTATGCAAGTGATTATGCATCGCATATAAAATGGTGGTGGGATTTTTGGAGTAAATCGGCCATTCACGTGCCTGATACCTTACTGGAAAAACAATGGTACCTGGAGCAATATAAATTTGGCTCAGCATCAAGGCAAGGCGCCCCACCAATTTCGCTGCAAGCTGTTTGGACTGCAGATAATGGCCGTTTACCACCCTGGAAGGGCGATTATCACAGCGATTTAAATACAGAACTAAGTTACTGGCCAAGTTATAGCAGTAACCACCTTGACGAAGGGATGGCATTTTTGGATTACCTGGATAAAAATAAAGCCAATTACAAGCGCTATACAAAACTGTACTTCAATAAAAATGGTTTAGCGGTTCCGGGGGTTGCTACCTTAGACGGGACTGAAATGGGTGGCTGGATACAATATTCACTTTCGCCTACGGTTTCCTGCTGGCTTGCTCAGCATTACTATTTGCAATGGCGATACAGCATGGACAGGCGATTTTTGCAAAACAGGGCTTATCCATGGGTAAAAAGTGTAGCAACATTTATTGAAGCTGTTACGATAAAAGACGGGAATGGTTATCGTAAATTGCCCATCAGTTCAAGTCCGGAGATAAACGATAACGATATTACCGCGTGGTTCCCGCAAAACACCAATTACGATTTGGCGCTGATGAAGTTTACACTTAAAGCTGCTGCGGAATTAGCGGGTGAATTAGGATTAAAAAAAGATGCCGCACATTGGAAGAAGATACAATCGGAGTTTGGTGATTATGCTTTAACCGCTAATAATGAACTGATGTTTGCACCAACAATGGCGTACAACCAATCGCATCGGCATTTTTCAAGCATGATGGCTATCCATCCTTTAGGGCTTATAAAATGGGAAGATGGTACAAAGGCGCAAACCATCATAAAAAATTCCATTCATTTACTGGATAGCATAGGGCCCGCTTACTGGTGTGGTTATTCATACGCCTGGTTAGCAAATATGAAAGCACGGGCAAAAGATGGTACCGGTGCTGCGAATGACCTGCAAATATTTGCCAGGGCATTTTGTTCCATTAACAGTTTTCATTTGAATGGCGATCAAACCAAATCCGGATATTCGAAATTCCAATATCGCCCATTTACGCTCGAAGGCAATTTTGCATTTGCAGCAGGCCTGCAGGAAATGTTGTTACAGAGTTATGCAGGGTTTATAGAAATATTGCCCGCTGTACCACCTGAATGGAAGAATATTTCATTTGAAAATTTGCGGACAGAGGGCGCTTTCCTGGTGAGTGTAAAGAAAACGGATGGGCAGGTTAATGAGGTTAAAATCGTTTCAGAAAAGGGAGGGAATACAAGGTTAAAACTACCCTTCAAAACCTGGGCTGCTGTTACAAAAAAAGATGTCAGCATAAAAAATACCGGCGATGGCTTTATTACTTTAACCTGTAAGCCGGGTGCAGTGCTTATTTTAAGGAACGAATAGTATAGTTGTGTAATTAGAAAGTTGTAAGAAACGAGCATTTTTTAATTATTTGAATTTTACAAATAACCGATTGATTGCTACAAACAGGCGGGTTATATTCCTAACTATCTTTGCTTAACAAAAAAATTATAAGATGGAAAATAAGAATAAGATAGCGCTGGTGACCGGCGGCAGCCGCGGGCTGGGTAAAGATATGGCATTGCGCCTTGCTGAAAAAGGAATAGACGTAATCCTGACCTATCACAGCAAGACACAGGAAGCGCAAAGTGTAGTAGCACAGATTGAACAGGGCGGACAAAAAGCGGCAGTGCTTCAGCTTAATACAGGTGATATAAAAAGTTTTGATTCATTTATTAATCAACTGAAAACCACGTTAACTAATAAGTTCAGTACGGATCATGTGGATTTTTTAGTTAATAATGCAGGCATCGGGGGATATAAACTTATAAATGAGGTAACCGAAGATTTTTTTGACGAATTACTAAACATACACTTTAAAGGTGTTTACTTTTTAACGCAAAAAATGCTTCCGTTGATCAACGATGGCGGCGGCATAGTTAATGTTTCCAGCGGCCTTACGCGCCTCTCTATGCCAAGGTCATCGGTTTATGCTGCTATGAAAGGCGCGATAGAAGTATTTACGCGTTACCTGGCCAAAGAATTGGGGGCTCGGGGCATAAGGGCTAATACCATAGCCCCTGGCGCTATATTGACAGATTTTGGCGGCGGCCACCTTAGGGAAAATGAGCAGTTGCAAAAGATCATAAGCGATATGACTGCTTTGGGCAGGCCTGGTGTGGCAGAAGATATTGGCGGTGTGGTAGCTTTCTTATGTACAGAAGACGCGCGCTGGGTAAATGGGCAGCGCATAGAGCTATCTGGTGGTATGCTTTTGTAATTTTAGAAACAACATTGTATAACGGGGCCCGGGTATTATTGTCTGTGCCTCGTTTTTGTTTGTACTTACATTAAATGCCTACCTTTGAATTTTACAAAACAATATGATCACCAATTCTTCATTGGACGACTTTTATCAAAGAAACGGAGTTTCGCCCCCTGACGGTATTGCCCGCGAAATTGGCCATTTCAATGTGTTCGAAACTGAAAAGCTATTTGACAAAAAAACAGGCACACGCGTTATGCCTTATAACAGGCGTGCGTATTACAAAATTAGCTGGCTGAAGGGCAAAAGTAGGGCCGAATATGCAGATAAGGTAATAGATGTTCAGGAAAATGCCTTGCTTTTTGCAACACCAAAAATCCCGTATCACTGGTTGCCTGCGGATGGTAACCAAACAGGGATGTTTTGCATTTTCACACCCGATTTTCTTTTATCTGCTAAAGCAGGAATGGCGCTGGATGAACTGTCGATTTTTCAACCCGGCCAGTTCCCGGTATTTCAGCTTGCAGCGGAAGAAGTTAAGGAAGTTGAATACATTTTCCGAAAAATGCTTAAAGAGCTGAGCGCTGATTATAAGTACAAGTACGACCTGCTGCGTAACCTGGTACTGGAGCTTATTCACTACGGCCAAAAGCTGCAGCCCTTATCGGCACTCAGTACTACCCAAAATGCTTCTGAACGGATCTCTTCCCTGTTCATTGAGTTGCTGGAACGACAGTTTCCCCTCGAATCTTCTCATCAAACGATAAGTTTGCGTACCCCAAAAGACTATGCAAACCGCTTAGCCGTACATGTAAATCACTTAAACAAAGTGCTGAAAGAAGTAACCGGCAGCACAACTACAGAAATTATTAGTAAAAGATTAATAAAAGAAGCTAAAATTCTGCTAAAACAAACGCACTGGAGCGTAGGGGAAATTGCCTATGCATTAGGCTTTGATGATATTGCACATTTTTCTAATTACTTTAAAAAGCAAACGGATCTGCCACCGTTAACATACCGGTCTTAAAAAGTTCCATCGCAGAGGGGGATTACAATCGAAATAGCTAATCTTTTCCAAATGGTACTGAAATAGTATATGGCGTACTTACAGGCTGGCCGTTTTGCATTGCCGGTTTCCACTTTTGGTTATAGTCTTTTAAAACCTGTATGGCTATACCATCAGCCTCGTTATTAAGTGAGTGTACTATTTTGTAGCTTGTTAAGCTGCCATCCTTTTCAACAATGAAACTTAAAGTTACGTTACCGGTTTCGGCACTGTTATACTGGTGATTGGTATACTTTTTCATATACTTCATAAACACATCAATTCCTCCCGGTGGTTCGGGTTTGGTGTTTTGGGATTGTGCGGATACGGCATCGGTAGGTTTATTGTTCTGCTGCGCTTTTGCCGTTATTACGAACGACAGCAACAGGAAAACAAGCAAAAGTTTTCTCATTCGATAAATATATCCGCAATTCCGCCCGAAAACAAGTGGTAACCAAATTATTACCTGTTTGTCATTCCGTTCTCAAACTCTTTATAGGATTAACTATTGCTGCTTTTACAGATTCATAGCTAACCGTAAGCCAGGCCATGCCTAAAGCAGCCATGGAGGCCGTGAAGAATACCAACCAGCTAACATTAATATGGTAGGCAAAACCGGCTAACCAATTATTCACAGCGTACCATGAAAGTGGTATGGCTATAACTATAGCTATCAGGATCAACCTGGTGATGCCGGAGGATAATAAATAGACGAGGTTTAACACGGATGCACCTAATACTTTACGTACACCAATCTCTTTGGTGCGCTGCTCGGCCATAAAGGCAGATAAGCCATACAAACCCAGGCAGGAGATAAAAACACCGAGGACAGCAAAAAGGTTAAAAATGTTACCCATCTGTTGCTCTCCTTTATAAAGATTGGCCAGATCCTGATCAAGGAAATCATATTGAAACGGATAAGCAGGGTTAAGCTCCTGGCTCATTGTTGCTAAAGCCTGTATGGTTGCGTTGGTTTTGCCGGGTAATGTTCTTACCATTACAAAACCGCCCCACTTATTAAATGGTAAAACTAATGGTTCTATGGCCTGCTGAACCGGTTTAAAATTAAAGTCTTTTACAACGCCAACGATAGTACCTTTGTTACCCCAAAGCGTTAACGGTTTACCCACAGCGGTATTGGGATTTAAACCCATCACTTTCGCCATTTTTTCGTTAATCATGTAGTTGTTTGAATCGGTTCTGAATTCTCTTGAAAAACTTCGGCCAGCCAACAACTTTATTCTGAATGTGCGTGTAAAATCCTCATTAACAGCCATTACTGGGAATGACATTTGTGAGTGTGGATCTTTGCCATCCCAATTTACACTAAGGGTCCAGCCCCCTAAGTCAGTAGGCAGGTCAGAGGTAACAGCAAAATCGCTTGTAAGCGGGTTTCGCGATAACTCATCTTTAAAAGCAGGCTGCTTGCCCCAGATGTCCCCAGTCATCGGTATATACAAGAGATTGGCCTTCTCGAAGCCGGGGTTCCGATCTCTGATAAACTTAAGCTGATTGTAGATAACTACAGTGCCTACCAGCAATACGATGGACACCATGAATTGAATTACAACCAAAGAATTACGGAACAGTAAATTCCCGCCCATTGATTTTACATTCCCTTTGAGCACTTTAACCGGGTTGAAGCCGGAAAGAAATAAGGCCGGATAGCTGCCGGAGATGAGCCCGGTTAACAGAGCAATGCCAAAAAAGCTTAACCAAAGCTTCACATCCCACACATCAATAGCGAGTTTTCTGTTCGCCAGTTCATTAAATATCGGCAGGAATAGATGAACGATCACTAACGCAAGCAATAAGGACAGAAAAGAAATAAATACGGATTCGCTTAAAAATTGGAGGATCAACTGCCCACGTACAGCGCCCGCCACTTTGCGTAAGCCAATTTCTTTTGCCCTCCGGGCCGAACGCGCGGTAGCCAGGTTCATAAAATTGATACAGGCTACTACAAGGATCAATATAGCGATGATAAAAAAGATGTTTACGTATTGTGCATTTCCATGCCCCGGCAAATCTCCAAGCCTTTCGGGGGCCAGGTGGATTTTGGTTAAGGGCTGCAATTCAAATAAGGCCTTAACATCGGGGCTATGCTTGTGATAGATCTGGTCGATTTGTTTTTCGAGCCCTGATAAATTAGCAACAGTAGGATTGAAACTTTTATCCAATTGAATATAATCCAGAAAATTGAAGTTATCCCATGTATTTGTTTTTAAATCGCTGACTGTTTTGGCAAGGGAGGCCATAGGTAGAATGAAGTCAAATTGCAGGTCTGAATTAGCGGGAATATTGGCTAAAACGCCTGTTACCACCACGTTTTCCTTATTATCTTTTCGTATTACCTTGCCGATAGGGTCTTCATTGCCAAAGTATTTTGTTGCCATTTCCTGTGTTATTAAAATGGCATCTACTTGTTTTAATGCTGTAGTACGGTCGCCCTTCACCAACGGATAGGAAAACACATCCATGAAACTCGCGTCGGCATAGAGCACACGTTTTTCTTCAAATTTTTTATTATCTATTTCCAGCAGTGTACTATTGCTTTCGCCTAAACGAACCGTATTTTTAATAACCGGCATTTCTGCTTTCAACCCGGCGGGCATGCCTGCTGAGTTGGCCGCACTTTTCGAATCACCAAAATCGCTCGTTATGCGATAAATCTGGCCGGCATTTTTATGAAACTTGTCGTAGCTTAATTCATTTTGCACCCAAAGCAAGATCAGGATACTTGATGCCAGGCCTATCGCTAAACCTGTTATGTTAATAATGGAATAGGCTTTGTCCCTTATTATATTTCTGTAAGCAAGTTTAAAATACGTTCTGAACATGGTTATGCTTTTTTTGAATGAGTGTTTAAATTATGAGCTGCAAACTTAATGCTATGACAATAGTTAAAACCCGTGCCAATAACTTAACTCAATGATAATTAGTTTTTTACACGAATTTAGTGAGCGATACCGTACGAAAACGTTACAACGGGTGTGCGGTTTTATTAGTTGTAACCTGTATGGAAATAGCTATACCGTACAGCCAATATACTGTTTGCCGTTATTAAGTTCAAGAATGTGGACATAGTACCACATAAGCGCTAAAACTAAGATTAAAGTCTATAAACCTTTCAATTTATAGACTTTAATCTTAGTCGTGTTATTGTAGCGAAGCTCTTCTTCGCGACTATAGCGGACTTCGTCCGCCGTAGCTCGCTTCGGCGAGCGAAGGCGGAGAGGGAGGGATTCAAACCCCCGGTACCTTGCAGTACACCTGATTTCGAATCAGGCACATTCGATCACTCTGACACCTCTCCGTATCGGGCGGCAAATATAAAAACAATTATTTTATCGTTTTACACAATATTCTCCGGTATTATATGGTTTTTTATTTAGTTGAAAGGCCGTTGGTTTTACCTGTGCCCGAAATTACTACAGGTAAACTATTAACATCAGCCTGGTAAATGATGTAAATGCCTTTTTTATCCTTTGATATCCTAACCGTATGTTTAAAGTCTCCTTGTTGTACAGTTACTTGTTTCCAACTGAATGGTACATAGGTTTTAAGCGTTAGGGGAATATTATACTGAACTTTATCAAGCGGATGGTTCAGGCTGACCCGGATCATTACTTTGCCCGGTTTATATTGCAACTTAGCGCTCTCACGTTCGCGCATATATTTGGTTACATCGCCAAAGGTGGCGATCCATAGTTTGTTTTCTTTTTGTTTGATATAGGTAAAATAAGTGTCGAGCAGCGTATGGGGCAGAGCTTCGTAACCAAGGCCGTCAACACCATGTATCACCAACACCAGCCAGGTATTGTTTTTTGCTGCAACAGTATCCACCCACGAACTCATGAGAGGCAAAGGTGTTTTGGTGGTCGCGCCGCGCTGCCACTGTATATAATCCTTATCTGTACTGCCGGGTGTATCTGTTCCGGCGCGGTCAATTTCCTTCAACCAGGGCTCAGGCATCCTGTTACGCAGCGCAGGATATATGCGGTAGGCATATTTCATCACCCTCGGATTTTCGTAGCCATAAGGCACCTCTGCCGAGAACGTATATTTTTCGCCTAATTGGGCAAGTATCTCGGCCTTGCTTTTCTCAAGCTCATAGATGATATTGGCCGAATCAAGCGCGGGCATGCTGGCATGGGTAACCGAATGGCTTGCAAACTCGTAACCCTTAGCGGCATCCCGCCTGAAATCGGCCCAGGTTGAACCTTTTTCTTGCAATACTTCGTCGCATGGCTGGTAGCCAGGCTTAAAATCGCCGTTGCGCACCTTTTTATACAGCTCATCCATCAGTTGGTAGGCCTGGGTGGTTTTGCCATCGTCATAAAGGCTTGCTGCTTTGGTATGATAGGTTATAGTGCCCTTATAACCCAAATATCCTGCTGCTGAACATCGTTCAAAAAAGTTTTGACTATTAGTGGGCACAGTTGCCGACTCGCTGATAATAGTTTCTACCGGGCGGCCAATAAACCTGCCATGATATTTTGAACCGGGTATACCGCCGGTAATAACAAAAAAAGTAGCCGGTATTTTAAGGCGTTCCATAATGGGCAGCGCCTGTTTGAACTGGTTGATAGACCCATCATCATAAGTAATGGAAACCGCGCCGTTTTTTCCGTATGGCCATTTGGTCACTTCGGTATAACCAATGTTATTAAGCTGCCCTTTGGCCATGCTAACACTTATACTAAATATTGTAATAAGTAATAAAGATTTTGAGATGGTGAAACGCATAGCCAAATATACTTCAAAAGCCTTGTTGTAATTCGTGATTTTAAAGTCCTTTAGAAATTGTAATCCCTTTTTTTAGCATACGCCGCGATCCTTGAACCGGCATCCGCATCGAGCAGGATCTCACAGTTAGGATGCAATTGCACTACTGATGCGGGTATATCGGTGCTTACCGGGCCAAGTATGGCTTGTTCAATAATATCAGCCTTGTGAACCCCTTTGGCAATCAGTATCAGTTTACGGGTATGCATAATATTTTTAATACCACGGGTTAAGCCCCCCAAAACTGTTTCGGGCGGTACCTGCGTTTCCCGGCGCACACGGGCTTCAAAATCCGGATCCATTGGTGATACCCATGTTTCGCTTTCAAAAGGCGTACCGGGCTGATTAATGCCTATATGGCCATTGCTGCCTATGCCTAACATTTGCAGGTCGGCACCGCCGCGTTCGGCCAAACGTTTTTCAAACAATAAGGCCTCTGCTTCAAAATCAGCTGAAAGGGTAGGAGGCATAATAAAATTTTCTTCGGATATGCCTAAGGGGCCTGCTATCTGGTTCAATATCATGGTGTAGCAACTTCCCGCGTATTTCCTTGGTAAATTGGTCAATTCATCAACATTAAAAAGCGTGATTGCTGATACATCGAACGGATATTGTGTAAAAATTTCAGACACGATACGGTGCATGCCCATCGTAGTTTGCCCGGTTGAAAGGCCAATTACCGAGTTGCGTTTTTCAAGCATCTGTGCAATGATGCGCCAGGCAGCGGTTACATCAAATTCCTGCTCGCTTTTTGTTATCGTGATCTTCATGGGTAGCTGTATTATAATCCTTTTAATTGTTCTGTAAAAAATAGGTCGACGGCTTCGGCGGCGGTAGTTTCATCCTCTCCTTCAATAATTATTGAAATAGTATCGCCACCTTTTATTGTAAGCGAAAGAATATTCAGCATACTATTAAGCCGCACAGTTATATCTCCTTTTTTTAGGCTGATAGCCGATGTGTAATTTTTGGCAAGCCTGATGAGCGTAGTTGCAGGCCTGGCATGCAAACCTTGTGGCGCTGTGATGATATAATCCTTTGTTATCAAGTGGTAACCTCCTGTAAAAATCTGATGATGTTTTGTGAACTACCCATTGCCATTACTTTGTTGTAAATATCTTTTGCTGTTGATACATAGGTATGGATGATGCTTTGTTTTATTTCGGGGATAGCTGCGGCATTCATGGAGAACTCAGTTAAGCCCATGCCGAGCAATAATAGGGTAGCCATTGGGTCTGATGCCATTTCGCCGCACATGCTTACGTGTATTTTATGCCGGCGCGCCTGATCTATAACATAATTTATCAGCCGCAACACAGCAGGGTTAAACGGATCATATAAATGGCTTATCTTTTCATTCATCCGGTCAACTGCCAATGTGTATTGACAAAGATCGTTTGTGCCGATGCTGAAAAAGTCCACCTCTTTAGCCAATATATCTGCCGTTATAGCTGCGGATGGAATTTCTATCATGATACCCACCTCAATATTAGCCTTGAATGAAATATTATCCTGCAACAATTCATTCTTTGCCTGTTCAAGGATGATTTTTGCTGCTCTAACCTCCTGCACATTTGATATCATGGGGAACATGATCTTCAGATCGCCAAAAACGCTTGCCCTTAATATGGCTTTTAGCTGGGTGACGAACAGGTCTGTCCGGTCAAGGCATATACGTATGGCCCTGTAGCCCAAAAATGGGTTTTGTTCGGCAGGCAGGCCAAAGTAGGAGAGTTGCTTATCTCCGCCTATATCAATTGTCCTTACAATGATGCTTTTACCCATTGAGCGCAGGGCTATATCCCTGTAAAATTCAAATTGCTCATCTTCTGTAGGGAATGAGTCGCGGTTCATGAAAAGCAGTTCGGTACGCAATAAGCCAACACCTTCGCCACCATTATCAAAAACATCATCCATATCAACGGCGCTTGAAATATTTGCCAATAATTTGACCGCTGTGCCATCTGTAGTTACTGCGGGCACTTCCTTCAATTGTTTTAGTTTGTTTGATCGGGCAATATATTCCGTTCTCTTTTGGGTATAATCGTCTGTCAGTTGTTTATCCGGGCTAATAAATAACGATCCTGCCGCGCCATCTAAAATAATTACATCCCCATTTTTTATAGCTGTTAAGCCATCGCCACAACCCACAATGGCAGGTATGCCTTTCGACCGGGCGATGATAGCCGCATGCGAGGTTTTGCTGCCTGCCTGTGTGGCAAAACCATTAACATGTTTTATATCCATTGTTATGGTATCTGATGGGGATATATCTTCGGCTATAATAATGGTATCAGGCTCAAATGCTTGTTTATGGCCTTGTTCCGACTTGTTCAAATACTTTAATATACGATTGCTAATATCCTGTATATCAATAGCTCTTGCTCTTAAATATTCATCCTCCATGCTTTCAAAAAGATGTACGTTTGCGGCAGTAACTTCTATGAGTGCATCACTTGCATTTCTTTTTGCTGTGGTGATCTTTTCGACTACATCATCCCGCAATTGAGGGTCAGATAAAAATTCTATCTGCGTTTCTAAAATGGAAATAGCATCATCGGTTAAGGCCAAAGAAGTATTTTGTTTGATGTTTTCTATCTCGTTAATGGCAATGCCAACTGCTTTATCAAAGCGTGCAATATCAGCCAAAACCTCGGCATCATTTTTTAATAGGAAACCCGTTAAGGCAGCTTCACTTTTTTTTATGATGTATGCCTTTCCAATTGCTATACCCGCAGAAACGCCTATCCCTTTTATCATGATTATAAATTACGCAAATAAGTGCAACATGCTTCCAACAAAGCCCAACACCAGCAAGCCGAGTAATAAATAAGTGGTCTTAGTATTTTTTTTCACAAAGTAATATACCAAAAAGGTAAGCCCTAACGGTATAATGGCCGGTACTATTTGGTCTAATATACCCTGAACCGTTATTGTCGATTTTGCTGAACCAATGTTTATAGGTGTAGTGATATTCATTAACGTGGCTGGCATAGCGCCCACTACCATCAGCCCTAATATGGCTGCCCCGGTAGTTAATTTATCCATTACATTGCTTTTAGCCAGGTTCTGCAAAAATTTGGTGCCTGTATTATAGCCTATGAACGTTAGGTTATACCTGAGCAAAAGGTGTGGGATGTTAAATATCAATATAAAAATCACCGGGCCCATTATATTGCCCTTTATGGCGAGCGATGTACCCACTCCGGCGGCTATCACTTTAAACGTGCCCCAAAACAGCGAATCAAACACACCCGCCAGCGGCCCCATTAGGCCCAGTTTAACGGTACTTATTGATTCCGCATCAAAATCTGCATCCTGGCTGTTTTGTTCCTCCATAGCGGCTGAAATGCCCAAAATAAGGGTCGATCCGTAGGGGCTGGTATTAAATAATTGCAAATGGCGTTTTAAGGCTTTCGCCATGTCCGCTTTGTTTTTATATACCCGTTTTAAGGCAGGGATAATAGAAAACGCATAGCCCGTATTTTGCCAGGTTTCGAAATTAAAGTTGGCCTCGAGCGCTAAAGAGCGAAAAAATATATTCCTGATATCGCGTTTGGTAAGTTTATGACCTGGCGCGGCTTCTGCCGGGATATCTTCGGTTACAGTTTCATCATCCTCATCAATACTATTTTTAGGGGTATTTTGGGTTACAATGAGCGCTATAATTACCCCCAAACCGCCAATGGCTATAATGGGTAGTTTTAAATAAGCGGCCAGCATAAAGCCGAGAAAAAAATAAGGCGCTACCTTTTTGTTGAACATTAAATTCATTAAAAGCGCAAAACCAAGGGCGGGCAACATATTACCCGCAACCTGCAGACCGGATTGCACCCAGGGAGGTATCAGATCTAAAAACGAGCGCATGGCATTGGCGCCTAACTGTAAGGCCAGCAATACTATAAACCCCATTAGCAAAGGCCTTACCAGCCCCGACATGATATGCAGATATTGAATTTTTTTGTAATTGCCCTCTTCGGCATACTGGTTAAACTTTTTGTTTAGGATGGCCCTTAGCACAAAAAGCGCGCTTATCATCATTTCGGACAAAATGGATACAGGGATGGCAATGGCAAGTGCTATAGCAGGCCCCTTACCCGAAAGTATGGCAAAAGCAGTACCCAGCACACCGCCAGTCACCACATCTGGTGGGATGGCGGCGCCAACCTTAATGTTACCCATGAATATTAATTCAAGGGTAGCCCCGATGATGACGCCCTGGGTCAGGTCGCCAAGCACTAACCCAACCAACGGGCCAAGCACCAGCGGACGGCTCAACAGGGTTGTACCGAGAAAATCCTCGGAATGACCAAACATGGCTATAAGCGCAATGAGAATGAATGATACTGACACTTATATGATAGCTTTTAAGGTGGAGAACAGGTGTGTTAATTTATGCATTTCTATTTGCTATATAAGGCTGGCAGCCATTTGTTTACTATCTGTAGGCACCTGCCGTATTTCAAGCTCAATGCCTTTTTTTATGAGCGCTTTCATCATAGGTATATCATCAGCGGTAATGGCAATAGCCTTTGAAATAAATTTAGAGCCTTCTTTTGACCTGAGGCCGCCAAAATTTATCGATCCTATTTCGGGCACATCAAGGGCTAAAGTATAAGCATCTTTTACACAGTTGATGAGCAGTAATATTTTCAGCTCTTTATTTTTTTCATCATTTAAAAAACTGGCAGCATCTTTTAGCGATCTGATCAGGAGTTTTGTCCCCATTGGTTTGGCAAGGCTTAAGGTCAATTTCATAAACTCGTCCTTAGCCACTTTATCATTTGCTATCATGATACAGTTTGCGCCTAAAGCCGGTGCCCATGCCATAGCAACCTGCCCGTGCAATAACCTGTCGTCTATGCGGGTTAACCTGATCATTCTAATCCTATTTGTTTTTGCAGTTCCATCAATTTGCTTACATAAACCATTTGTTCCTTAGCGTTTACAATGGCGTTGTTAATTACCTCATCAATAGGGCTGTTGGCATCACCCAGTATCACATCAATAAGCAGGGGTAAATTAAAGCCCGATATGATATGCACGTTAGGTTTTAGCGCCTGCTGCAATAATTGATTGGTTACACTGCCACCCAAAATGTCGGAGAAAATGATTAGTTCGTCCTCGTCACTAACCTGCTCTAAAACTGTTTTTATTTCATCTTCGATAGCTATGTGTTCATCAACGTAGGCCTGTATGATAAATATATGTGCTGTTGAGCCGATGATCATTTCGAGTGATGATTTTACGCCCGCGGCAAAGGTGCCGTGGGTAGCTATCAGGTATTTTCGTGTTTTGTACGTTTGTTTCATCGGGCTTTCAAAACTATCTGCCAATATTTATATAATGATTATCTTAAAACAAGGTATGAATTTATCATGGTACAATTATCCCGCAAAGTTTGATGATATACTATTTTTAAGCCCCTACATTAGCACTACTGCTATTATTAATGTGTTTTTGCTAAAAATGCAGCCTTTAAACTATCCTATCGTTTTTATTACAGTAGTGCTAATGTAGGGTCGTAAAAATCATTTCAATTAATTCAATAGTTTAGCTTTGTTATAAGCAATATATCATCAGCATAAAAAATGAAAATATATACTACCGGGTTAGGTTTGGTTTTGGCATTATTGATAGGGTTATCAATAGTTGCACAGGCACAGGACGAACATCAGTTTGATCATAAAACATTGGCTATTGGTGCCATTGCTCCTGATTTTAGCTTGCCGGGTATTGATGGCAAAACCTACACCTTAAATTCATTCAGAACCGCTAAGGTATTGGTGATTGTTTTTATGTGTAACCATTGCCCCACATCGCAGGCCTATGAGCAAAGGATAATTAAATTAACCAGCGATTATGCGACGCAGGGCGTGAGTGTGGTAGCTATCAATCCTAATGACCCGGGTGCGCTGCGTTTGGATGAATTGGGCTATAGCGATGTTGGCGATTCATTCGCGGAAATGAAAATACGGGCAAAGGATGCGGGTTTTAACTTTCCTTATTTATATGATGGCGCTACAGAAATAACATCAGATAAATACGGGCCGGTATCAACCCCGCATGTTTTTATTTTTGACGCGGATAGAAAACTGCGTTATGAAGGCCGTATTGATGATATGGAAAACCCGGCCAAAACGCCCCACTCGTTAGACGCGCGAAATGCTATTGACGCTTTATTAAGCGGAAATGAAGTGCCGGTTACGGTTACCAAAACTTTCGGATGCTCGATAAAATGGAAACAAAAAAGTTTTTTGGTTAACAGGGCAGTTATTAAATGGGCCAAAGAACCTGTTAAACTTGATACTATTAATGCAGCAGGCTTAGCCGAATTGATAAAAAACCACTCGGATAAGCTAAGGCTGATAAACGTATGGGCTACCTGGTGCGCGCCATGTGTAGCAGAATTTTCAGACCTGGTTACCCTTAACCACCTATACCGCGACAGGGGAATACAGTTTGTAACCATTACTACCGATGATGCTGCAAATAAAAATAAGGCATTAAACTTCCTGCAAAAGAAACAGGCATCAGGCATTAATTACATTTACAATGGCGATGATAAGTATAAGATGATTGATGCCGTTGACCCTAAATGGGGTGGGGCATTGCCTTATACTTTACTGGTAGAACCTAATGGCAAAATTGTATACGCCCATCAGGGTGCAATTGATTTTGAGCAACTAAAGAAAATTATATATGACGACCCAATGATGGGCAGGATATATAAATAAGGATTTCTGTTTATGTAGTTTAAGTTTAACTGTTTACCCGTTGTAATTTATTACAGCGGGTTTTTTACTGCCTCAAACAAAAAATCATACAGGTTAACTTCGGTAGCAAGGTTTAATTTTTTGCGGATACGATACCTGCTGATCTCGACGCCCTTTAATGAAATATTCATCAGCTGCGCTATTTCTTTGGAGCTAAGGTTAAGCCGTAAATAAGCGCATAGCTTCAGATCGGTTGAGCTAAGATCGGGGAAACGGGCTTTAAGTCCCGACAGGAAATTATTATGTACCTCGTCGAAATAAATGGCAAAATGGTTCCAGTCGTCCGCATTTTTCTCCAACTCATTCAAGGTTCTGAAAACGCCCCTGAATTCATATTCGGCATCTGGAATGTTTGTTTTTTTGATAAGCTTGAGTAGCGATTGTTTAAAATGCAGTAAAATACCACCCCGCTCAACAAGGTGCATGGTAATGGTAGCCAATTCCTTGTTTTTAAATTGCAATTCGGTTTCAAGGTTTTGGTTTTTCAGGGCGATGATCTCTTTTTCGCTCCTGTCGAGCTCCAGGCTGTGCAGATAGCTTAACCTGGCCTGTTCTTCCTCATGCCTTTTTTGGTGTATTGCAAATCTTCTTCTTTGCCATAAAATAAACACGCGTACCAACAGCACAATTATTATTAGGTAAAACAGATAGATCCAGGCGGTTTGATACCATGCCGGGGTAATTATAAATGTATAGCTAACCGGCTGCGATTCATTCCCCAGGTTATTACGCGCTATTATCGAAAATGTATAAATGCCATAGGGCAGGTTGGTATAATCTTTCTCCGTTTTAGGCGACCACTCCGACCAACCGGTATTAAACCCTTTTAATTTATAACTGAACTCGATATTGCTTTTTTGCGCATACAGGCTTGATGAATATTCAAAATGGAACGCGTTAAAGCGGTTTGGCAGGCTTACAACCTGTTTAAGGTTCTGATCAGCACCCGCGTTGTTTTCATTGAAAAAATAACCGCCAAATATGGTGCTGTCCTTTTCGGCAATAGCTTTAACAGTACTTAACACAACCTTTAACGGTGTTGCCGATTGTGTGTATTGATCATAATTTAAGTGAAACACACCGTCATTTGAGCCGATAAAGATGTTGTTGTTATTATACGGATATATAAACGCGGCCCCTTTTACCGTCTGGGCGGTTAACTCGGGGAAATAAATTACGGTATATGGTTTATAAGCTGTTTTCTTACTGAAATCAATTACCCCAACACGCCTGTTACTCACAAACCAGATATTGCCGTTGCTGTCTTTAGTGAAATATTCAACAGCGGTGTTTTTGAATATGGATGTAAAAAATGGGGAAACTACAAATCTATCCGCAGCAGCATCATATTCATATATTCCCTTTTCCGTCGCTGCCAAAACCTTGTTATTTATAAAATAAACATGGTTGTTTTGTGCCGATGGCAAACCATTGCTTTGCGTATATTTTTTGTAGTGTGTTATCGTTTTTCTATCGGCAGAAAGCTGCATTTTAAAAATACCCCTGTAAGGGTGCGATGCCCACACATTACCATTGTTATCAATAGTTGCATCATTTAACGATTCGTATACACCATCCATTTGTCCTATATCGGTATAGCTACCATTTGCCGATCCTTTGATCAGCTCAATACCTGTATAAGTGCCTGCAATAATATCCTGTGTAAATGGGATAGCCAAAAACGACCACACGCCCTGCCGGGTCATGATGGGCACGGCCTTATTATCTTTTATAATAAATGCACCATCCTGATGGCCTAAAAATAGCTGGTGATTTATTTCGGCCATACTACGTATCTGGCCTTTGGTATTGTCAACTTCGGTAAACCTGTCTTTACTATAGCTTATATCAGGTTTTGACATATCCAGCGGCATACTATATAACCCACTTGATGTGCCGATATACAGCTTATGGTTGAAGATCGTGATGGCTGTACTGATGGTTTGATTGCCCCTTACGGGAGAGATGTATTTTACAGAGGTATTATAATTGATAAATGACACCCCGTTTTCCAGCGCGAGCCACAGGTTTTTATCATGATCGGATAATATGCGGTTCACATTTGAATTCTGGAGGCCCTCTATATTCGAAAACCTTTGGATAAGCTGCCCTTTTGCATCCATTATCAATACACCGTTAGCTGCGGTACCGATAGCAAACCTGTTACTGTCTATTTTTTGTCCGCAGGTTAGCAGGTCATTGGCAATTATCGGGTCGCATTGTGTAATAATTTTTGTAAGGCTTCGGTCATGTAATAAATAAAGCCCGTGTTTTAAAGTGGTAACCAACAGGGTATCGCCACTAAAGTCCATAACGCTTGTTATATGCATATCTTTTATGGGCATAGCGCCGGTTTGTGGTTGCCAATGGCCATTTTTAAATGCCAATAAACCATCATCCTTATCAAAAGCAAACACAGATGAACGCGCCTTTATCAAAAGCTGCCAGCCGCCCGAGGTATCAAATACATTGATATGATTGTTTTTATATTGAAATATGGCTTCGATAGTACGGAAAAATACCTGGTCGCCATCAACCACAATATCCCATATATCGGCAAACTGCCTTGCTTTTACCGGGAGTAACTGCTTTATGGAATGAAATTTTAAAACGCCATTTTGGTTGGGATAGAAGTAGCCCACCTCATCCTGCCCGCCCACATATATTTTGCCGGACGAGTCGATAGCCAGCGATTTAACGGAGGTATGGTTAGGCATTGGATAGATCTTCCAATAGCTGCCGTCAAAGGAGAGCAGGCCGTCATCATTGGCAAAGTATAAAATGCCGTTCTTATCTTGTTTTACATCACAAATTTGGGTGGCGGCGTTGTAATCGGTGCTTTTGTAATTCCTTATCGCGGGCAGTCCTATAGTAGTTTGAGCATTTGCTGCGCTTATAGATAATAAATAAAAGATAATGAAATAGATAACTTTGTTCATTACAAAAACCCTGATCGTAGGTGTAAATTAAGGATTAATATAGGGTATTTTAAAGCACGGTAATTGCTTTACACGCTTTAAATATATTAGTAGTGCTAATGTAGGGGTAAACTAATTGGCATTAGACGGGCTGATGCAGACATTTGAATCTATATTAGCATCGGGCACGATCCATCAGATTTTACCAATCAAAACTACATTATACTGCTGCATGATGCTATTATTTGGGCAGCATCAAAATAAAATAGATATTTAATTATTGAACATGAAAAAGACCGCTTTATTAATAACATTACTTGTTTTTAGCTTTTGTGCATTAAAGGCGCAAACAAAAGCGCCACGGTTTAAAGTGCTGGCGCTTTATGAAAATGGCGGCCATCATATCGAGTATTCAAAGGCGGCAAGGCTATGGTTGGATAAATTAGCTGCCGATAGCAATTTTAGTATCGATTATATCCAGAATACCGATAGCATAGATGATAATTACCTGTCTAAATATCAATTGTTTATTCAATTGGATTACCCGCCTTATGCCTGGAAAGATAAAGCAGTAATCGCCTTTGAAAACTATATTACGCAGGGCAAAGGTGGCTGGATAGGGTTTCATCATGCCACTTTAATAGGGGAATTTGATGGTTATCCCATGTGGGATTGGTTTTACCATTTTATGGGCGATATAAGATTTAAAAACTATATAGCCACGTTTGCAAAAGCAACAGTTAATGTAGAGGACAAGCAGCACCCGGTTATGAAAGGTGTTTCGCCATCATTTACGGTTGAAAAAGAGGAGTGGTACACTTACGATAAAGACCCCCGGCCAAATGTACATGTGCTGGCCACGGTTGATGAATCAACATACCAACCCAATTCAGATATTAAAATGGGCGGCGATCACCCGGTGGTGTGGACTAATTTAAACTACAAAGCCCGCAATGTTTATATTTTCATGGGGCATTCGCCCATATTGTTTCAAAGCAAGGATTACAGGACTTTGTTTACCAATGCCATTTTTTGGGCGGCGGGTAAGTAACAACCTATTTTTTTACCACCCAAAATATGGCATTGCATACCAATGTGGTGTAGTTTTCATCCTGAAAAAGGCTTGGGAAATGCCCCATAGCTATATAAATGTTCCGCGCTTTCACATGCTCGTTTGTCCAGATCACCGGATGGTCGCCCATTTTTACATTTTTTTGAGGATTGTAAGTAGCCTCATCAATACTTGCTAATACATGCACATTGAGGCGAGGGCTTTTGTTATAGGTATACCATTCGTCTTTGGTAATAAATGATGGCGAGATGCCTTTCATTATTGGATGGTCTTTATCCTCAACAGTAAGCAGCGCAGAAGCACCTCCGGGAATATAATCCTTGAACTCGATACCACCCATAAACCACGAATACCACTGCCACATAGGATAGCCGTCAAACACGCCTAATAAGGTAGGGTGATGAAAGCCCACCCAGCCGCCTTTGCCTTTTTTAATGTACCATTCAAATGCCTTTTGCGCATCGGGACCCCAGGGGTAGGGTGGATAATCTAACTGAATGAATAATTTATACTTGCGCAAAAAGGCTTTGGTAATGGGTTTGGTATCGGTAATGTAGTCGATAGTGAAATTGCTGTCGGCGGCTAATTTATTCAGCCAAACCCTTGCGGCGGTATCAAAGCGGGCATGGCCGCCGCCAATTTCGGCAATGGCTATAGCTTTAAACCTGGGTTTATGAGCGCTTTGCGATTGCGCGGTATAACTCGTAATAAGCAAAAAGAAAAATGCTGCATAAGCCGGTAGCTGTTTCATTTTTTTTAGGATTGAAATACGAAAATAACGGATTGCCAAACGTAAAACGCTTGTCGCCATACATAATATGGCAGTGTAGTGTTGTTGTAGGGTTATGTAAATTAAGGTTAAATACGATCATTTATGATATTTGGTGATGCTTCAAACAATTCAATTAAACTATGTATAAAACGCTGTTTTTTGTATGGCTTATCTTCATTTCGCTACACTGCATGGCGCAGGTGAATAAAACAGCCATTCCTATGAAGAAGGGAAAGGTTCATTATGAAAAAGGCTACATTTTTACCGATAGCTTAAAGCAGGATGAATTATTTAAACGCGCGTTAAAGTGGTTTAAAATTGATGTGCCAAATGCAGAAAAGATCAAAACATCAGCCGATAAAACAAACGGCGAAATTACCGGGACAAGCATATTTAAAATTGTAACCAGCAGTACAGGCAATTATTACTTAGTACGATCAGTATTCAAGATCATGGTTTATAATAGTGGTTACACATTTGAAGCAAACGAATTTTATGAAAAACCCATAGAAAGCGGCATATCCAACGAGTATTCAAAAATAGAATACCGTTGGTGGGATTACAGGCAGGGCAAGCCGTGGTCGGCAGAAGATGAAACACTGTTTAAAGGGATAATATCAGATGAAGCAGCATTGATGGCTTCGCTTGAAGAGCAACTGCATAATAAATAATGGCTATGAATCATTCTAAAACTAAATACATGCTAAAAACTGCTTGTTGCCTGTGCGCTATTTTAATAGTTACCCAGGTAGTAGCTGCCCAAAAGGTTAAATTCAGGATATTGGCATTTTATTCAACCAAAGTAGAATCAGATCATGTTGATTTTGCTAAAGACGCCATAGCTTTTTATGCTAAGTTGGGTAGTGAGAAAGGTTTTGCTTTTGATACCACCCAAAATTGGGATGAATTGAATACCGAAAACCTGAAGAAGTATAAAGTGGTGATATGGCTGAATGATTTTCCGCATACGGATGTGCAGAAACACGATTTTGAAAAATTTATGAATAATGGCGGTGGCTGGCTTGGCTTTCATGTGGCGGGTTATAACGATCAATATACCCATTGGCCCTGGTATGTAAATTTTTTAGGCGGGGCTGTATTTTATAACAATAACTGGCCGCCATTGCCCGCAAAATTAATTGTTGATGACAATACCCATCCGGCAACGAAACGCCTGCCCAAAAGCTATATAGCCCCTATAAATGAATGGTACGGCTGGAAGCCTGACCCGCGTGATAATAAAGATGTGAGGGTATTGGTTACGCTTGCACCGTCAAATTATCCCCTCGGCAAAAAGGATATTATAACAGAAGGCGATATACCCGTAGTTTGGACTAATACCAAATACAAAATGATATACATGAACATGGGCCACGGCGACCAGATATTTTACTCATCCATACAAAATAAAATGTTTGAGGATGCTGTTTTATGGCTGGCTAAATAAAGATACCCTGCTATTTTATAAGCGTAACGTAGCCTGAAAGTACCTGGTTAAACAGCTTGGTATTGATAACATAATAATACACGCCAACCGGTAATGGCTTACCGTTATAAGTGCCATCCCAGGGCTTGGGATAACCTACGGAGTGAAATACTAATTGGCCCCAGCGGTTAAAAATATCCACAGTTGCATTTTGGTAGGCAATAAGGCCTGTTATAACCCACTGATCATTAATGCCATCGCCATTAGGCGTAAAAGTATTATTAATAATAATTTGAGGTGATACCTTTATGAAGGTCGTATCCTGCGCCACGCAACCCCGGGTATCGGTAACGGTTAAGGTGTAAGTACGGTCAATATCACCCGTTATAACAGGATTTTTTAAGGTGTTGTTATTTATATCCACATTGGGCGACCATAAATAGGTAACACTATCGGTACTCACTGTAGGGTTTAAAGTAATAGTGTTTCCTTTCAAAACATATCTTATTCCACCTGCATTTACTGTTGGCGGTGGTATAAACCTCATCGTCATGCTGTCGCTTGCAAAGTAACAAGGGCCCGCGCCCATAATGGTAAGGGTTAGCGTAACAATGCCACTTTTTACATCATCTGCCGTTGGGTTATAACTGGCATCTAACTGATTGGCTGTGGGGCTGAATGACCCTGTACCTGATGTTGTCCAGGTTACAGTACCAGCCACCTGCGATGTGCCCGCTAATTTAACGCTGGCATCCTGCGAGCATACGGCCTGGTCGGGGCCCGCATTAACCGCAGGCAAGGGGCCAAATTTCACCGTCATGCTATCCATGGCTACGTGGCAATCATCCTTGCTTGTTGAGGCTAAGGTGAGCATCACACTCCCGGCTGCTTTATCCGCAGCAGATGGTATATATTGCGCATTAAGTGTATTGCTTGAAGGGGAGAATGTGCCTGTGCCGGCGGTTGTCCAGATACCGGTTGAAGTCCCACCTGTGATGCTTCCATTAAGGAGTATCTGCGGGTCAAGTATACAAACAACCTGGTCGGGGCCAGCATCCGCAACCGGCGGTTCATCAACCATAACTGAAACAGTAGTTGGCGGGCTGTCGCAGCCTTTACTTGTGACTACCAAAGTATAATTTCCTGAATTTGCCGGGGTAACATTTGTAATATCAGGATTTTGTAATGTTGATGTATACCCGTTTGGCCCTGTCCATAAATAAGTTGCACCGGCAACAGTTGGCGTACTTAAATGAACGGTACTGGCTACACATATAGGCGAATTACTGTTTACAACGGGCGCGCTTACCGATGGATTTACATTTACAAAATATCTGAATGGGGTGCCATCGCAACCATTTGCTATAGGTGTTATATTATAAAGCACCGTTACTGTGCTGTTGCCTGTATTAATTAAAGTTTCGTTAATAGTTGATGATGTTTGGTTTGAAACAGCCGGGTTGCTGATGCCAGCTATAGCGCCGCGGCTCCAGCTATAAGTTGTACCGGGTATATTTGAGGTAATGACATAATTAAGCGGGGTGCCACTACAAGCTATACCCGGCGAACCGCTGGTTACCGTAGCCGTTGGGTTTACAGTAATCACCAGGCTGAACGGCGCGCCATCACAAGTGCTTGTTTTATAGTTGAAAATATAGGTAACATTAACAGGGGCATTGGTGGTATTAAACAAAACCTCCCTTATAACCGGTGCGGATTGCCCGGATACCGCAGCATTACTAATACCGGGAACTGCTGCACGGCTCCATGAGAAACTGGTGCCGGGGGTGTTAAATGTAATGGCATAATTATCAGTGCTTTGATTACATATAGTAGCGGTATCGGCACTGGTAACCACAGGGTTTGGGTAAACGGTAACCGTATAGTTAAACGCGGGCCCCGAGCAACTGCCGGATATAGGTGTGATAACATAAATTACATTTATGGCGGCGCTGGTGGTGTTTACCAAAGCCTCATTAATAGTTGCCGATGTTTGATTGGTTATTGCCGGGTTACTTATACCAGTAACCTGTGCGCGGCTCCAGTTAAATGTTGCAGTGGTTATATCGGCTGTTATGGTATAATTTTGCGCGATACCACTACAAATGCTGCCTGTTACGGTGCTTGTTACGTTGGGTGTAGGTGTAAGCGTTACATCAACCTTTGTACGTGTGCTTGTACAGGGGTTGGCTATGGCTTCTACATAATAGCTGGTATTAAATGATAGCGCAGGCGTGGTATAGGTATTAGTGGTATCCAATAAGTTGCCCCCAATAGGCGCGTCATACCACCTATAATTATTTGTTGAGCCGGATGCAGTAAGTGTTGTGCTACTGCCGGTGCAAATTTGCGCCCCTTTAGCTACCGGCGCTGCGGGCAATGCATTAACGGTAGCTGTTACTGCTGTGCGCTTGCTGGTAACCCCGCTAACGGTTGTTTCTACATAATAAGTAGTGCTTGCTGTAAGTGGTAGTGGCGTTGTGTAACTGGGGCCTGTTTTTAGTAAGGTGCCACCTGTTGGCGCATCGTACCAACGGTAAGTGCCGCCGGGTGCCGTTGCCGATAATGTGGCAGGGCTGCCCGAACAAACAGTAACTCCTGGGGCTGTGGGTTGGCCCGGCTCCGGATTAAAACTAATGGTAACCTGTGCAGAAACAGGGCCACAAGGCCCCGGAGGATCGGCAGAAGTTAACGTAAGTACAGCCGTAGCTTCGCCAGACCCGGGCGTATACACCGCATTAGGCAACGAGGGGTTGGAAAAAGAGCCCGTGCCGCCCGACCATGTTCCGCTGGTGGTGCCGCCGCTGATGCTTCCGGCCAATTGTGCATTGCTGCCTGTTGCTACCGTTTGATTTGGGCCCGCGCTTATGACAACCTGCGGATCAATAGTTACACTTCCGGTTGCTGTGCTTCCCAGGCATCCACCCGTGGTAGCAATGGTGTTTGTTATGGTGTAGGCACCGCCATTGCTTTTACCCAGATCTATTTCGCCGGTACTGGTATTTAAAAATACCAGCCCTGCCGGTGATGAGCTAAAAGTACCTGCCGAAGCCCCGGCCGGGAAGGCCGGGAGTGGATTTACCCCGCTTTGGCAATATGGCCCGCTATAAGAAAAACTGGCATTGGCAATGGTAACAATCGAGATACTGGCGCTGGTAGTGCCTGCACAAGGGGCATTGTTGGTAAATGAAACCACATAGTTACCCGGTGTGCTGGCAGCAATATTAATTTCGCCGGTAGTAGTGCTAACAAAAACAAGCCCTGCGGGTGATGCACTAAAAGTTCCGCCCGATGGATTATTGATAACGGGTTTGGGATTGGTGCTTGTAACACAAAACGTTCCCGAAGGATATTGGAATTCAGGATCAGTGCCCGGGGTTATGGTTACCGTTACCGCGGTACGTGTGCTGTTGCATGATCCGTTTACACTTTGTACATAATAGGTTGTATTTGCTGATAGCACGGGTGTATTGTAGGTACTGCCGGTGGTGAGCAATGTTCCGCTGGTGGCGGCATTGTACCATTGTATAGTAGTACCTGCTGCCGCACTGGCGGTTAAACTTGCCGATGTGCCCGGACAAATTGTAGCGCCACTTGCTGTTGGCGCTGAAGGAACGGAGTTTACAGTTACCGTTACAGCTGTACGTGGACTAATGCAGCCATTTTGTGATGTAGTTTCAACATAATAAATGGTGGTAGTTGTTAGGTTTGGCGTAACATATACCTGCCCCGATGATAACAGATTGCTACCGGTTGCGCTATCATACCAGGCATAAATATCATCTGTACTTGTAGCAGTAAGCGCTGCTGAGCTACCTGAACAAATTGTTTGGCCGGGGGCTGTTGGTGCAGCAGAAGCCGGAAGCACTGAAACGGTTACCTGTGTACGCGGGCTGGTACAACCCGATAGCATTCGTTGAACGTAATAAGTGGTAGTAGTTGTTAGCGGTGGTGTTGTATATGTAGCAGTTGTAGCCAATAAGTTGCCTGCGGTAGCAGCATCATACCATTGATAAGTACCACCCGAAGAAGTGGCGGTTAAAGCAGCTACGCTACCTGAGCATATAATAGCCCCTGATGCTGATGGGGCAGCCAATAGTGGCCTTATGATAACATTTACCTGTGCACGCGCAGTAATACATGGCCCGTTAACCGACTGCACATAATAAGTAGTTGAATTGGTTAATACAGGTGTGGTGTAAGTATCTCCTGTTGCCAGTAAATTACCGTTAACCAGGGCATCGTACCATTGGTAAGTGCCCGATGGAGTAGCGCTTGCAGTTAATGTTGTACTGCTGTTATAGCAAATACTATCTGTTTGCGCGGCAGGGGCCTGTGGGGGCTGGGTTACCGTAACCGTTACCGGCACACGCGGGCTTTCGCAGCCGTTTAATGATGTTTGAACGTAATAAGTAGTGGTAACTGTTAATGGCGGTGTTGTATAATCAGGGCTCGAAATCAATGATGTGCCGCCACTGGGAACCGTGTACCAATCAAATATGCCACTTGCGGCGGTTGCATGCAAATTTGCTGTTGAACCTGCGCAAATGGTTTGATCAGGAGAGGTAGGGGGCTGTGGTGGTTGTGATACCGTTGCGGTTACAGGTGTACGCTCACTTGAACATCCATTAGTGGTTACTACCACATAATAAGTTGTAGTTGTGGTTAACGGAGGCGTAGTAAACGAGGCATTGTTACTCACCAGGTTTCCATTTGTGGCTGCATCGTACCAGGCATAGCTATCGCCGCCGCTTGCCATAAGTGTAGCCACATTGCCCGAGCATACGGTTGCACCTATAACGTTTGGCTTGCTGGTTAAGGTAACAGTAACCGCTGTACGCGGGCTTGTGCAATTATCTATTGTAGTTTCAACATAATAAGTTGTAGTCGAATTAATAGGAGGGGTGGTATAAGTACTGCCACTTGTTAAAAATGTGCCACCCGTAGCAGCGGTATACCATTGATAGGTGCCACCAGGTGCTGTAGCCATTAATGTTGCCGGGCTATTTGGGCAAACTACCACATTAGCTGCGGTTGGTGCATTTGGCGTAGTTGAGGCAGCTATGGTTATGCTTGCTTTTACCGGCTGGCAGCCCGGTGTTTTATCACTTACGGTAACGGTGTAGGTGTCGCCTTTATTTACATTTATTGTAGGGGTAGTTTCCCCAGTACTCCATACAAAAGTAAAAGGGCCTGTACCACCTGTGGTTGTGGCAGTTAAGGTTACGCTATTGCCCGAACATATAGTTGTGGAAGATGCTGATATACTTACATTTAATGTACACGACTGGCTATATACCCGAAATGATAATAATAAAAATACGCATATCAGTATACGGTTCTTCATAAACCTTGACAGATCTTTTTTAATGCGCTATATCTTTAATGATCTCCCGGGATCGATATCAGCTATTATGAATTCAATTGTAAATGTTGAATGTAAAAATACCTATTTTACGTAAAATATTGTTAAATTGTTCAATAATAAATGATGATATTGTAAATAACAGGCCTGTTTGCTGCCCTTATAGATTTTTTTGCAGAAAGCTTCACCTATCCGCGAAATTTAAATAACTATTGTACCGATTATTTATTTGAATCTGTTTATATTTAGTAACTAAATCTTAACTCCTTGCGAACATGGTCATTATATATCCTGCTACTGTCTTTATTAATAAGCGGATGTTTTGCTTCATATAATAACCAAACTTATTTCCGGCCGGTGCAAAACCGGAATTTGCCCAACCCTAATGGGGATGTAATACGGGTTTACTTAGATAAGTATGGTTATTTTTATCCGGATGTTGCTGTGCCTATAGATAAACAGGTTTTTCTAAGGCCATATGAGCATGTTAAGGATGCCGACACTACCGGGGCAAACCTTTATTATTATTTCACCCATAATTCTTCGTCGCTTAATTTGCTGTCGCGATTTTACCATGTGCCGGGCAACGCCGATACAGATAAGGTGTATAATGATGTTGAGGATAAAGAGATAGCTGCTTATACAAGCGCGATACATAAAATGGTGCTAAGGCAGCATGCAGATAAATATGTCGTATTCATTCACGGCTTTAATGAAAAAGACGCTACCGCTGATTATGATTCGTTAAGGAAAAAGATCAATGAAGGCCATTATAACGACAAGCGCCGCATCGTATTTATAGAAATATACTGGGATGGGTTGAGGAACCTTGATAAAAAAATAAGATCTGCAATTACGATATGGGTACATGCGCAAAATAACAGCCGCTATGTTGGGCTTGCACTACGCGAACTGCTGGATAATTTAAAAGACCGCTTGCCGCTGGTGATGATCACCCACAGCTTGGGGGCGAGTGTAGGTACAGGTGCTTTATTTAATTGCACATCAAAATGGAGGCCCTTAAAGGACGAACGCGATCAAGCAGAAATGGATAACCTGATAAAGATGCGAACACCGGATTTTCCTGAAGTAAGGTTAGGAATGCTGGCCCCGGCAATGCCCGGTGTAAATACATTTATTGATTTTAACAAACGCTCGCCAAATATAACAGCTCAGGACAATCATATTTATCCCATTGTAATTGGCTATAATCCTTATGACTACGCGGTGAGCAAATGGTTCCTGTCGGCACATGTTGGGGCAACTACCCTGGGCTGTAATTACAAAACGAAGAATCAAACAGAGATACAACGGGTTAAACTCATTCTTGCCGACAGCCTGCATTACGATACAACCTATATAAATAAACTGATCGTCCCCATACAATTCACCACTAAGCGCAAATTTCCAATTCTACGTTTGCAAGAACACGAACTGCTTTATTATTTACAGGATAAGGCTAATGTGAAGAAGTTTTTAGATGATCTTTTTTTATAGAAAGCTTATAATTTAATATTGTTTAGTATGTGCGTAAACTTAAAGCGTTTTCCATATAATAGTAAGTAACCATCATGCTTACCAGGTTTTATCACAAGCCCTAAAACTATAAAATATAGCTGTGCAAACGTTTGCTTTAATTGTATTGTAATATTTATATTATTAAGTAATTTTTAATTAAAATAATAGTATAGACAATCAAAATATTGGCATTTATTGTACATTTCTCAAGTTAAGGGGATGATACCATACTGCCAAAAAGGGCCTTCCTTGCCCCAAATTAGAAAACATAGCATAAAATATAGCTTGATATTGAATATCAATCGTTTGCGCTAACTCCTTTTATAATAAATACTTTTTGTAATATACTTTTACTAATAAATTACCGCCAGTTATACAATTATCCGTTTGATTTAACCCCATGTCAGTGCATCAATCATACGAGGACCATGAACTGCTTTATTTGCTGAAAGCAAATAACGAGCTTGGACTTAAATATATTTATGATAAATACTGGAAGCGCCTATATATTTCCGCTTTTAGTATCATTCGGGAGGCGGAGCCTTGTGAGGATATTGTGCAGGATGTTTTATTACAATTGTGGCTCAAAAAAGACGAGGTTATTATTTATTCGCTGAAATCATATTTATTTACCGCGGTTCGTTACAAAGTCTTGTCTTTTATCAGATCGGCAAGTCAACGTAAAGTTTTTATTTCCACTGGCGAACTCGAACAATTGGCTGGCATTGAAGAGCTAAAAGACCGCTTAAATGAACGTGATATTAACGGCATGCTTGATAATGGCATAGCATCACTCCCGCAACGGTGTAAAGAAGTGTTTACGCTAAGCCGTAAAGAGTATCTCAGCAACAGGGAGATTGCAGAAAGGATGGGTATAAGTATAAAAACTGTTGAAGCACAGATGACCATCGCTCTCAGGCAACTCAAAATAAACATGAGTGAATTTTTATTTGGCCTTATAGTAATCCTTTATTTGATCAAATAAAAAATATTTTAAGTTGCTTTAGGGGTTAGGCCTTTCTATACAGACGTATAGGTATGGACCAACCCATGACCAACGAAGAATTTAAGAACCTGGCCGCTAAATGCCAGGATGGAACTGCTTCTGCTGCCGAAAGGGAGGCATTCAACAACGCTTATCATTTATTATCCACCCGACATACCGACTGGGATAAGGAACTGATGGGTGATGAAGAAAGCGTAAAATCTGAAATATACTTATCTTTAGTTAACAAAGTAAACAGCACGAAAAGAAGTAGCAGGGTTCACAGCCTCTACAGATATATGGCGGCGGCTTCCATTTTACTGTTTCTTTCCATTGGAAGTTATTTTTTACTAAGCAAACAACCGTCTGTACAACAATCCGCTCAAAATAAGGCCAATGATCTGAAGCCGGGTGAAAACAGGGCCACGCTCACTTTAGCCAACGGGCAAAAGATTGTTTTAACAAAAAGCATGAGCGGCCAGCTTTCAAAACAAGGAAATATGAACGTTCAAATGGGCGCTGGTGGAACAATTACCTACATCCCTGTTGAAGATAGCCATACCACACACGATGCTGTAGTCTATAATACCTTAACCACTAAAAAAGGAGAACAATTTCCATTGGTGTTAGCGGATGGTACGCAAGTTACGCTTGATGCAGCTTCGTCCATAACTTATCCTGTGGCATTTAATAATAAGGAAAGGAAGGTCACTATAACCGGGCAGGCTTATTTTAAAGTGGTGCATAATGCGCAACAGCCTTTTCAGGTATCAGTTAGGGGCCAAACTATCAGCGATATCGGCACAGAATTCAATATCAATGCCTATGATGATGAAGGCACCGTTAAAACTACTTTGTTAGCCGGTAGTGTAAAGGTTTCAAAAGCAAACGAATTGGTTGTTTTGTCGCCAGGCCAGCAATCGCAGGTAGCAGACAACAGCAATAAAATCACATTGATCAAAGATGCTGATATAGAAACCGCAATCGCCTGGAAAAGCGGCCTGTTCCAATATAATAATGCCAATATACAGACCGTAATGCGCCAGTTGGCGCGGTGGTATGATGTAGACATCCAATACGAAGGAGCTATTCCGCAACGTGAGTTCTCGGGCAAGATGCAAAGAAACCTTAATGCTTCGCAAGTATTGGACTTGCTTAGCTTCACCAAGATACATTTCAGGATCGAAGGAAAGAAAATTATTGTAACGCCCTAATTGGCAACGAGCAGTTAACCCTATTATTCACATTAAACCAAAAACTATGGCCGGCAGAAATTAAAAGATCAACAAAAGGCATTCAAATAAAAAACCGGGCAGTGAGTCGAAGCACATCCCGGTAATAGTTTGAGCAAACCTTCCCGGATAACCGGGTAAACAATTTGGACAATTGACAGAATCTTAACTCAAACCATACAAATGTAATGAATTTTACTACTTTTTTTAAAGCGGTGCGGTGTGTACTGCTTAACCCTCAACAGTTACTGATCAATTTGGCGGAAACGTTTCGCGGTCATTCGTTACTGTTTAAAAGATTATTTATGCGGATAAATATAACGGCACTGATAATTATACTTGGCTTATTGCAGGCAAGCGCAGTAACGTATGCTCAAAAAATTTCATTAAATGAAAAAAATGCTCCGTTAACCAAAATTATTTCTTCAATAGAAAAGCAAAGCAGCTATGTGTTTTTTTATGACAATAAGGATGTTGATAAGGTCAACGTCAGTATTGATATAAAGGACGCGCCAATTAATGAAGTATTGGACAAATGCATTAAAGGCTTGCCGCTAACCTATAAAATTACCGATAAAACAATTGTTTTATCGCAAGAAAATGCAGCGCTTAATGATAACCCAATGCCTGCGGCAGTTCCATTTACAGTTACAGGTACAGTTACTGATGAACACAATACGCATCTGCCTGGTGTAACGGTAAAAATTAAAGGCACAATTAAAGGTACCGTGACTGATGCAGCCGGAAATTATGCTATCCAGGTTAACAAAGGCGATAGCCTGGTTTTTTCGTCTGTAGGATTTGTTTCGCAGATAGTAGCTGTAACCCGGGCAGGTATTTATAATATTCACTTAACCGAAGATTCAAAAGCATTAACCGAAATTGTGGTAACAGCTTTGGGTATAAAGAAAGAGAAAAAGTCACTGGGATATGCCGTACAAACGGTAAAAGGCGAAGATATGGAAAAAGCGCGCGAGCCTAACATAGAAAGCTCACTTACAGGTAAAGTAGCCGGGCTTACCGTGTTTAATCCAAGCACATTATATCAAAGCCCTGAGATTACATTACGCGGAAAACCAACCGTAATTGTTATTGACGGCATTGTGTCGCAAGACGATACCTGGAACCTGAACCCCGATGATATTGAAAGTGTTACTGTGCTTAAAGGCCCGGTAGCGGCGCTTTTATATGGTGGCGTTGGCGTTAACGGCGCTGTACAAATAACTACCAAAAAAGGTAAAGCCGGCGCTAATGGCACAGAGGTTTCAGTAAATTTAAGCGACCAGGTACAGGCTGGTATATTAAACGCGCCTAAAACGCAAACCGAGTACGGAATGGGATGGGATGGCGAGTATGCCTATGTGGATGGCAAAGGCGGTGGCTTATATGATAACTACGGTTACGTATGGGGCCCTAAGCTTAACCAAAAAGATCCTTCAACCGCCAGTGGTTACCTGGAACTTCCCCAGTATAACAGCCCCTATAATCCTGACAAAACATACCAGGTTATAGAAGGAACCGATACGGTAAATACCCATTATCAACCTATCCCGTGGATAACGCGTGGGCAGAATAATCTTACAAATTTTCTTAATAACGAATTATTATCAACAGCTAACGTAAGCGTGGCAGGAAAAACAGATAAATCAGATTTCCGCATTTCGGCTACTGAAGTTTATCAAAAAGGGCAGGTACCCAATACTAAGCTTAGTTCAACCACTTTAAGCCTGGCCGGGGACACAAAAATATCAGATAAGGTAAGGATAGATGCTAACCTATCGTATAACAGGCAATACACGCCTAATTACCCGGTAAGCGGTTACGGCCCTACGAATTATTATTATAACATATTGCTGTGGATGGGGCCTGATGTTAATATCAACGACCTGAAAAATTACTGGCAGCCGGGCCAAACAGGCACACAGCAGTTCACTTACAATTACACCTGGTACAATAACCCCTGGTTCCTGGCGAACCAGTATATAACCGGTTATATTAATAATGTGGCAGTAGGACAAGCCAGCATAACCTATGATATATCAAAGCACCTGAGCTTTTTACTGCGCAGTGGCGGCACTATATCAGGCTCATCAACAAACACTGATGTCCCTTACAGTTTTATTAACTATGGTGTATCTGCTGAACCGCAAGGGGGGTTCAGCATGGGCAATACCAATTCTTTGATAATTGTTTCAGACGCAATACTGACTTACAAACAGCATTTTCTTAAGGATTTCGACCTTACTGCCAGAGCAGGGGCTGCAGACAGGTATCAAAATACCACCGTCTTAAGTGCTTCAACTTCAGGTGGTTTACAGGTGCCCGGAGTTTATAACTTAAGCAACTCCAACAATCCCACAACTTCATCAAATTCGTTGACAGAAGAAGAAGTAAAAAGCTTATACGGCAATGCCGACATTGGATACAAAAGTTGGGCATACCTTGATGTGAGTGTGCGCAACGACTGGACAAGCGTATTAAAAGTACCTAATAATTCATTCTTTTATCCGTCGGCCTCATTAAGCCTTATCCTCTCGGAAATGTTTAAACTGCCCGATTTTATATCGTACGCCAAGATCAGGGGCGGGGATGCAAGTATTTATAATGATCGTGGAATTTCTCCTTATCAGATATTGCCTACATATAATTCAGGTAGCAGGTGGAACGGAACGCCATCGCTTGATCAACCAGGTACGCTTTATGCGCCCAATATTACTTCAAACCGCACCCACGGCCCTGAATATGGCCTCGAAATGCAATTCCTGAAAAACCGCTTAGGATTTAGTGCTACATACTATGACTACCTCGACGATCACTACGTTGAAGACGTACCGCTATCTTATGCATCAGGATATGAGACCCTGGTTAAAAACAGTGATGTTTATAACAGGAAGGGTATAGAACTTGAAATTACCGGCACCCCGGTAAAAACGAGTGATTTTAGGTGGGATATATCTGCAAACTGGAGCGAAACCCGCGACTATGTACGATCATTAGGCGGCGAGCAGCAACGCGGATACATAAAGGTAGGCGACCGTGTAAATGCGGACTGGGAAGACCAGGGTTATAATTATGTTGGTTATGCATGGCAAAAATCGCCCAGCGGGCAAATTGTGTACCAAAACGGATTGCCGCAGTATATTAATCAGGCGGTTGTACTGGGCCTAACTGATCCTGACTGGGTGTTTGGTGTTACCAACAACTTCAGGTACAAGAATTTCTCGCTCAGCATTTCGCTTGACGGGCGCGTAGGCGGTGTATTGTTTGATGCACTTGAACAAGGCTTGTATGAAGGTGGTATGGCACCGCAAACGGCTAATGCTTACAGAGATGCTGCTTACCAGGGAAAATCAACTTATGTGGGCCAGGGCGTAACAGTAACCAGCGGAAGTGTAACCTACGATTTTCAGGGGAAAGTAATAAGTGATACGCGGAAGTTCGCCCCAAATACCACACCGGCAAATTATATCGACTGGGTATTTGCTTACTATAATAACGGAATAGATGAGGCCGACCTTTACAAAAGGACATTTGTGAAGATAAGGGAAGCAATCCTTACTTACACATTGCCGTCAACACTCCTTGGCAGATCATTTATAAAATCTGCAAGCGTTTCGCTGGTTGGCCGTAACCTGTTCTTGTTCACCAAGGTACCTGATATCGATCCTGACGGATTTTCCGGCACCAGCACCAACCTGGGCGACCCAAGCTACCGTAACCTTGGCCTGAACCTGAACCTGAAATTTTAATTTATTTATTAAAAAAGATACTGAGATGAAATATCATAATAAATTACTAATACCGTTTATCGTGCTTTGCATGGTATTGGTAACAGCGTGTAAAAAGCAGTCGTATTACCAGGTAAACCCAAATAGCCCGTCAACTACCACACCCGCGTTGTCCTTTACAGATATTGAAATAAATATATTTGACAATTTTACATTAGAAAGTAGTTATGCTGATCGTCATTTGGCTTATTACGAATTTCTAAACTCATTTGTACAATATAGTTGGACACGATCTGACCCGGGTGCTGCTTCATACAATTACGGCAATTACGATGTACTGCGCCAGGTAAATGACATGGACGCGGCTGCGGCCAAAAGTGGAGCAGTAACCTACCAGGCGCTGGCGAAATTTTTCAGGGCGGTACTGTTTGCACAAATGACCGAAACTTATGGCGATATCCCTTACTCGCAGGCGCTACAGGCTCAAACCGGCCTGTACAAACCTGTGTACGACACGCAAAAAAGCATTTATGTAGGAATACTTGCCGATCTGGAGCAGGCTAATGATATGCTTGACCCCGCGTCGGGAGCGATACAGGGGGATATTATTTATAACAATAGCGGTAATGACGTATTGGAGTGGAAACAATTGATCAATGCCTACAAACTAAGGTTGCTTATCCATCTTTCCAAAAAAACAACCGATCCGGATCTGAATGTTATACAGCAGTTCAATACCATCATTAATAACCCGACAAAATACCCGTTAATGTCGTCTGATGAAGATAACGGCCAGATCGTTTTCAATGTTTCGAATATTAGCAATTATAACCCAAATTACCTCAGCAATGACCTGCAAAGTGGTGTTTCAATGGAACAAGGCTTTGTTACTATGCTGCAAAACCTAAAAGACCCGCGTTTGTTTAGCTTTGCAGCACCAGTAGGTGGGAAACCGGCAGGTGTGTTCAGCAACTATGCGGGTGTAAATGCAGGTCTATCGGTGTCTGACATGCAAAATGATGGAAACAACGCCTCACGTATAAACAGCAGGTATTATACCAGCCAAACCAACGAGCCATATATCTTTTTCAGCTATGCCGAACAGGAATTCCTGATTGCCGAGGCTATTTCGCGCGGGTGGGTAACAGGAAGTGCCGCAACCCATTATAATAATGCTATAACTGCCTCGATGAATTTTTACGGCATAAGCGGCAGTGATGTAAGCACATATCTCGCTCAGCCGGCTGTAGTATATAATCCCACGAATGCCTTATCGCAGATCATAACTCAAAAATATATTTCCTTTTTTATGAACTCAGGATGGGAGGCATTTTTTGAGCAGCGCCGCACCGGTATACCTACGTTTGATATTGGCCCTGGTACATTGAACAATGGTATACCTAAAAGATGGATGTATCCCGACCGTGAGCTAACTG
>Ga0302315_10000180_pt1 | contig 78820 bp, 67 predicted proteins | sample III_Palsa_N3_1_FD_200532 | JGI IMG/M metagenome (GOLD analysis project Ga0302315, IMG submission 200532) | Peat permafrost microbial communities from Stordalen Mire near Abisko, Sweden - III_Palsa_N3_1 | ecosystem: Environmental > Terrestrial > Soil > Palsa > Peat permafrost | place: Sweden...
ACTGATGCCGATGTTATCATGAATATGTTTAAGCGTTATTTCCTGCCCGGCAGCTACATTAAGCATTAGTTTATCCAGTTCGTTGGCAATTTTTGAAAGATCATTGCCCAGGTATTCGGCCAGCATCAATGAGGCCTGCTGGTTTACACGGTAGCCCTTGTCGGTTAAATAACTTTCAACCCATGCGGGTATCTTGCTGTCATACAGCTGCGCCGACTCAAACACAAGCCCCGATTTTTCGATAGTCTTATAAGTTTTTTTACGTTTATCAAACTTGCCATACTTATAGCAAAAAACCAGTATGGTGCTGGGCAGCGGGTTTTCAAGGTAGCTTAATAATGGGTTAATGCTCTTTTTATCATCGCTTTCAGTACCCCATTTCATATCCTGCGCTTCCTTTACCAAAACCACCTGGTAATCGGCCATCATGGGATAGCGTTTGGAGGCGTTTAGGACGGTCATCACATCGGTATCTTTACCATATAATACAGTTTGATTAAACCCCTTTTCTGCATCGGTTAATAAGTGATGTTCTACATAGTTACTTACCTGGTCAATAAAATACGGCTCATCACCATGTAAAAGATATACAGGTTTGTATTTTCGGTTTTTGAGGTCTTTTATTATTTCGGGGGCGGTCATCGTAAGTCAAAAGTAAAAATTTTAATGGCAAGGCGTTTTAAATTGGCAAGATTTGTCAACTTTTAAAAAGTTGACAAATCTAAATTTCTACGAAAAAGGAGAAATGACGCAACGGGCGCTATCGCCCTGCGTTAAACAAAGCTGTTACAAATAGAGTAATTGATTTCCATTTTTCTACTTTTGACCACACGCTATGGATCTTCTACAACCGCTTCATCTTCCACCCTATCCGTTTAAAATAACAGATGAAAACGGACAGCTAACGCTGTTTGACGAGATCAGGAAAAAAAACATCATTATTACTCCAGAGGAATGGGTGAGGCAGCATTTTGTGCAATATTTAATCAGACAAAAACATTATCCCAAAACATTAATAAAACTGGAAGGGGGGCATAGGTTGAATGGAATGGCTAAACGATCGGACATTGTAGCATTTGACCCGGCAGGCGAAAAGATATTACTGGTTGAATGTAAAGCGCCATCCGTACGTATTGATCAAAAAGTTTTTGACCAGATAGCACGATATAACATTGTACATAGAATAGCTTTGCTGGCTGTAACCAACGGCCTGCAACATTACTATTGCACAATTGATTTTGAAAAACATCAGTATCAATTTATTGAACAATTGCCCGATTACCGGGATAGATAGTGTTTACGAAACCGGCATAGTAAGAGCCTGTATCTTTTCAAACAGTTCGCCTGGTTTAAACGGTTTGGAAACATAATCGTTCATGCCCGATTCATATACACGCTCCTTTATATCAAACAGGGCCGAAGCGGTTAAAGCGATGATAGGAATATTCGCTTTTTTAGGGTCGCGCATTTTACGTATCTCAATAGTAGCGTCAAATCCGTTCATTACCGGCATTTGCAGATCCATCAGTATGATATCAAAATTACCGTATAGCACTAATTCTATCGCGCGTTCGCCGTTTTCGGCAATAGATGGGACGATGTTCCATTTTGAAAGCAGCTTTTTCATCAGCATAACATTCACCGGGTTATCTTCGGCCACCAATACCTGCAGTGTGCCTAAATTATCATTGCTTTGTACTATTTCTGCCGGTTGTACTGCGCTGCCTGTTGTAGAAGACACGGTAGCTTTTTCTGTAGATACAGGGAATTCCATATTAAATGAGAATTCCGATCCGGCATCCAGCTTACTGTATACCTGTATTTTTAATCCCTGTAATTCTAATAGCCGCTTAACAATGGCTAAGCCTAAACCGGTACCGCCATATTGACGTGTTGTACTTACCGACTCCTGTGTAAAAGGTTCAAAAATGGTATCCAGGTTCTCTTTGGCAATTCCTATACCTGTATCCCTTACTGAAAAGTTGACGGTTACAGTATTGTGCCGGTCTTCTAAACAAGTTGCTTTTACCCATATATCTCCCTGCGGGGTAAATTTAATGGCATTGCTTACCAGGTTAAAAATAACCTGTGTTATACGTGTAGGGTCGCCAAATAAAACTTTTTTGCTACATGTGGGGTCTACATCGAGGTTAAACTTTAGCCCCTTTTCCTGCGCTGTTAACATCTGGCCGCCGCAAATGCTCATCATCAGGTCAGCAAGGTTAAACCGGGTATTTTCAAAAATTAATTTACCCGACTCTATTTTGTTAAAATCCAAAACATCATTCACAATTGAAAGCAGGTTATTTGCCGAAAACTTTAAAACCTCCAGGTTCTCTTTTTGATCGGGCCTGGGGCCGCCCATAATGAGCAGGTTACTCATACCAATTACTGCGTTAAGCGGTGTCCTTATCTCGTGCGACATGGTAGAAAGAAATTCGGATTTTGCCTCGTACGATTTTTCGGCTTTTTCAATAGCCAATTCATATTTTTGGTTAAGCGCACTTTGTTCGTCGCTGGTTTGCTTAAGCTGCCTTATGCTTGTTGAAAATGCTGTGTAAAACTGGCTGTGAATAAAAATAATAAGAATAAAGCTGGCCAATATGCAGAGTATAACGGTTGATTGGTCAACCTTTTCGGGCTTCATATCAAGCAAATAACTATTGCTGAACTGGAGCACCATAAAAATTACTACGGGTACTAAATTCAATGCCGAGTAGATCATACCCATTTTTTGACCCAGCATATAAAAGCTAAACAACACGATAGCGATGATGACCTCTATTGTAATGGCATCAACATTTTGCAGGGCCAGGTACACATCTATTAAATTAGCGAAAGTACCTATGATCAAGATAACATTGGTTATCGTACGCCAGTTTGGCCTGTAAGTAAGGGCCTTAAATAATACGACAGAACTTATTAGTAAAAGGCTGTTGGTGATGGTTAATATAAATAAATGCTGAAAATAAATATTAGCCAGAAGCGCACCTAATGTAAAAAAAGAAAGTATTAACCCATAATACAACAACCTGATACGCGCTTTATCAATGATCGAATCATCCTTCGATATGATATTGCTTAATGAAAAGTTAAAAAAACTTATCTGTGTGCTCATTGGTAATGCTTCAACATTAATTGCTAAAATACGATATATGAGATATCAATGCTGCTTTAAAACTCATATATCATAAACAATTATGCAATTAATTTGCCAAAGCTGCCAAGCCATCATCCAGTATCCTTAGTTTGGCCTCCGTGTCAGCTTTTTTCTTTAATTCTGTTTCGATGATCTCGGGTTTGGCATTGCTCATAAACCGCTCATTTGAAAGTTTCGCGTCGACTGATCTTAAAAAACCAATTAAATATTCCTTTTCTTTTTGCAGGCGTTCGGCCTCGGCTAATGGGTCTAAATCTTCATTTAAGGGGATAAAAAACTCGTCTGTAGCTATAAGAAAGCTTGCGGCACCGTTTAATTTATCGTTAACCAAAGTTAATCCACTAATGTTAGCAAGCTTATTTATTATAGGTTCAAATTGCAAATAAGCCATATCCGAATTTGTTTTTACAGCGAGCGCCAATGTTTCTTTTGGCGATATTTGTTTACTGTTACGAATATTTCTTATTTGGGTAACTACCTGTTTAACCATCTCGGTAGCTCCAAGCAGTTGGGAATTAACTTCCCCACTATAAGGTAGGCGGGCAACAATACAACAATCATTATCAGCCCGTTCGCCAAACAATTCGTCATGCCATAGCTCCTCGGTTATAAAAGGCATAAACGGATGCAGTATTTTTAAAATATTTTCAAAAAACCGGATGGTGCGCTCATATGTTTCGCTATCAATTGGCTGCTGATAAGCCGGTTTTATCATTTCGAGATACCATGCACAGAAATCATCCCATACCAACTTATAGGTTGCCATTAACGCTTCTGATAAACGGTATTGGGCGAAATCACTTTCTATTTCGGCCAGGGCCTGGTTAAAGCGGCTGTCAAACCAATCAATGGCTATTTGATTGGTGTTTTTAAGAGTTGAGTCTACCTCCCAGCCTTTAACCAGCAGGAAAGCGTTCCAAACCTTATTAAAAAAATTACGCCCCTGCAAGCAATAGCTTTCGTCAAACATCAGGTCATTACCCGCAGGCGAACATAACAGCATACCGACCCTAACACCATCGGCACCGTATTTTTCGATCAAATCTAACGGGTCGGGCGAGTTGCCTAATGATTTTGACATTTTACGCCCCAGCTTGTCGCGAACTATTCCTGTTAAGTAAACATTTTTAAATGGTGCTTTACCTGTAAATTCATGACCTGCCATAACCATTCTGGCAACCCACAAAAACAAAATCTCAGGTGCAGTTACCAGGTCATTAGTGGGATAGTAGTACCGCATGTCTGCATTTCCAGGATCTTTTAAACCGTCAAATACCGATATAGGCCATAACCATGAGGAGAACCAGGTATCCAATACATCTTCATCTTGCTTTAAATCTTCGGGTTTAAGATTTGAGTCCCGATGGCTATCGGGATGGGATTCGAGATTTTTTGCCAGTTCAAACGCCTCTTCTCTTGTTTTAGCAACAACATATTCCCCGTTTGGTAAATACCAGGCCGGTATTTGTTGCCCCCACCAAAGCTGACGGCTTATACACCAATCCTGTATATTCTCCATCCAGTAACGATAGGTATTTATAAATTTTCCGGGTATAAGTTTAATATCCCCATTTATTACATAATCCAAAGCCGGTTTTGCCATTTCCTTCATATTGCAAAACCATTGCATGGAAAGTTTTGGTTCAATTACGGCATTTGTACGTTCTGAAAAACCAACCTGCGATTTATATTCTTCCACTTTTGCAAGTGCACCTGCTTCTTCCAGTAAGACAGCAATTTTTTTGCGCGCAACAAAGCGGTCTTCCCCTACTAAAATTTGCGCCTTCTCGTTTAACGTTCCGTCGTCATTCAAAATATCAATAATCGGTAAATGATATTTTTGTCCTAACGCATAATCGTTCAAATCATGGGCTGGTGTAACCTTTAAGCAGCCGGTACCAAAATCCATGGTTACATATTCATCAAGGATAATTGGTATTTCGCGGTTAATTAATGGTATCAACGCTTTTTTTCCATGCAGGTGCATGTATCTTTGATCGTTAGGATTAATACAGATCGCGGCATCCGCCATGATAGTTTCAGGGCGTGTAGTCGCAATTGTGAGGTAGTCTTGAGTCTTAAGTCTTGAGTCTTGAGCCGACTCAGGACTTTGAACTTCAGACTTAGGACTAATTAAATATTTTATATAGTACAATTTCTGGGTAACCTCTTTTCTAATAACTTCCTCATCTGATAAAGAGGTTTTCCCCTGCGGGTCCCAATTTACCATACGGATGCCGCGGTATATCCATCCTTTTTTATGCAAATGAATAAATGTATCGAATACAGCCGCAGATAAATCATCCTCCATCGTAAAACGGGTACGGTCCCAATCGCAGGATGCGCCCAGCTTTTTTAGCTGTTCCAGTATAATACCACCGTATTTCTCCTTCCAATCCCACGCATAAGCCATATATTGAGGACGGGTCAAATCTTTTTTACTTATCCCCTGCTCTTTTAGCATGGCAACAACCCTGGCTTCGGTAGCTATACTGGCATGGTCGGTACCTGGTACCCAGCAGGCATTTTTGCCTTGCATACGGGCACGGCGTATCAGTACATCCTGTATGGTATTGTTCAACATATGCCCCATGTGCAAAACGCCGGTAACATTTGGGGGCGGTATTACAATCGTGTAAGGCTCGCGATCATCAGGTACCGATTTGAAAAATTTATGCTGTAGCCAATAGCTATACCACTTCTTTTCAGCCTCTTTTGCGGAATATGTTTTAGAAATACTCATAAGTGTACAAAAATAGCGTTTTATAGCAAAATTTTTACGGCATATCGCTGTTCACAAAAAAAGTTGTAATTTTAAACTTCATTATAACCCAAATTGAGATTGCATTTCTCAAATACTGAAGCCATTAATTAAATTTTACACTATATGAAATTAAAGTTCTCAAATTTACTACTGACAAGTGCAGTATGTTTAACCATTACAGCCTTTGTGGTTGACCCGCCAAAGTCAAAACCAAGAAAATTCATTGATCCTGCTAACATGGACCTGTCTGTTAAGCCGGGCGATGACTTTTTTGAATATGCCAACGGAACATGGGTAAAAAACAATCCAATCCCCGACAAGCAAACCCGTTGGGGCAGCTTTGGCATTTTAGGCCAGGACAACACCAATCATTTGCTGGTAATTTTAAAAGAAGTAAGTAAAACTCCCGGCCAGCCAAAGGGCAGTTTAAAACAACGCGTTGGCGACCTGTATTACAGCGGGATGGACAGCGTGACCATTGAAAAACGCGGATACGAGCCTATTGTACCCGATTTAAAACGCATCAGCGAAATAAACAGCATTGACGGCGTTATTAATGAGATGGTTTATGATCGTTCGCATTCTGTTTCCGACCCGTTGTTTGGCGTTGGTGTACGCCAGGATTCAAAGCATCCTACCAGGTATATTGTTGGTTTTAGCCAGGGTGGCACTACGCTGGCCGACCGTGATTATTATTTACAAAGCGATGCCCGCACTATGAAAATACAGGGCGCTTACAAACGCTATATGACCACTTTGTTTACACTAACCGGATCAACAGATGACCAGGCTGCCAAAAACGCGGCTACGGTTTTCAGGATAGAAACTGCGTTAGCCAAATTGCAATTAAGCCGCACGCAAATGCGCGACCCTAACGTAACCTATAATAAGTTCTCGTTAAGCGGGTTTGAGAAAATGACCCCGCACTTAGCTTGGTCAGGCATATTACCTAAATTAGGTATTAAAGGTGCGGTTGACAGCGTACTGGTTGGCCAGCCTGAGTTTTTCAAGGCAGTAGATGCCATGCTGCCTTCAACATCGGTTGATGACTGGAAAGTTTACCTTGACTGGAACGTATTAAAAGGCGCGGCAGGTTCATTAAGTTCGCCTTTTGTAAAAGCTTCATTTGACTATACCAGCGCAGTGAGCGGCCAAAGGGTGCAAACTCCGCGTAATGAGCGTATGTCGGCTTTAGTTGACCGCAGCCTGGGCGAATTGCTGGGCCAGCTTTATGTTGCCCGGTATTTCCCGCCTGCTGCCAAAGTTTATATGGTTGGTTTGGTAAACAATATGAAGATAACTTTAGGCGAACGTATTAAACGCCTGGAATGGATGAGCCCCGAAACTAAGGCACGCGCGCTTAAAAAATTAGCTGCGTTCAGCGTAAAAATAGGTTATCCTGATAAATGGGAAACTTATAAAGGATTAGTTATTGATCGCCATGATTATTTTGGCAACCTGAAACGCGTTGAACAATGGCGCTACAATTTCCAGGTGAGCCAATATGGTAAACCGGTTGTAAAGCGCTTTAATATGACAGCTCCAACGGTAAACGCCAATTACAGCCCTACAAATAACGAGATCACTTTCCCTGCAGGTATCCTGCAGTTCCCTTTCTTTGATTTTAAGGCGGATGACGCGATAAACTATGGCGGTATTGCCGCAGTTATAGGGCACGAAATGACACATGGCTTTGACGATCAGGGTCGCCAGTATGATGGTGACGGCACCTTACGCGACTGGTGGACCAAGGATGACGCTGATAAGTTTAAACTACGTGCCGATATGCTGGTTAAGCAATATAACGGGTTCACCGTATTGGATACCATTCATGTTAACGGTACTTTAACCGAAGGTGAAAATTTGGCCGACCTGGGCGGGTTAAACACCGCTTACGAAGCATTCAAGAAAACTAAGGAAGGGCATTCAAATGTGAAAATCGATGGTTTTACACCCGATCAGCGTTTCTTCCTTTCATGGGCACAGGTGTGGCGTTCATCACAACGCCCTGAAAATGCTGCTTCACGTATAAAGACCGATCCGCACTCGCCAGAGCAATACCGTACCAATGCGCCTGTTAGTAACATTGACGCATGGTATGCAGCTTTTGATGTTAAGCCCGGCGATAAAATGTACAAAGCGCCTGCCGACAGGATAAAAATATGGTAGTTGGTGATATTAGAGATTAGGAATAATATTAAACAAATGAGGCCCCATAAACGGGGCCTTATTTGTTTAACATTTCCGCCATGCCGTCCGCCTGCCTGGCAGATCGCCACGACAGTGGGAAAATAAAAAAGCCGACCCAAAGGCCGGCTTCAAATAATTCGCTTTAATTCGAGAAATTCATGTTATTTCTTAAAATACTTAAAATCCTTACCGATAAACTTAGCGTTATCGCCTAATTCTTCTTCAATGCGCAGCAACTGGTTGTATTTAGCGATCCTGTCTGAACGGGATAGGGAACCGGTTTTTATCTGTCCGCAGTTTAGGGCTACGGCAAGGTCGGCAATGGTGCTGTCCTCGGTTTCACCTGAACGGTGGCTCATTACCGAGGTATAACCATTGGTTTGCGCTAAAGTTACCGCGTTAATGGTTTCGGTTAAGCTGCCTATCTGGTTTACTTTTACAAGAATTGAGTTGGCGATATCTTCGTTAATGCCCCTTTGTAACCGGGTTACATTGGTTACAAACAGGTCGTCGCCCACCAGTTGTACTTTGCTGCCGATTTTGTCGGTCAGCATTTTCCAGCCATCCCAATCATCTTCTGCCATGCCGTCTTCTATAGAAATGATAGGATATTTTGCTGCTAATTCGGCTAAATATTCGGCTTGCTCTGCACTGGTGCGGATAGCGCCTTTTGCACCTTCAAACTTGGTATAATCGTATTTGCCGTTTACATAAAACTCTGATGCAGCGCAATCAAATGCCAGGCAAATATCTACACCCGGTTTATAACCCGCTTTTTCAATGGCTTTTAAAATAGTTTCCACGCCGTCTTCGGTGCCTTCAAAAGTTGGGGCAAAACCGCCTTCATCGCCAACAGTTGTGGTAAGGCCGCGGTCGTGTAATATCTTCTTTAAATTATGGAATACTTCTGTTCCCCAGCGCAACGCTTCGGAGAATGACGAAGCGCCAACCGGCATGATCATAAACTCCTGGAACGCGATAGGCGCATCGGAATGCGAACCGCCGTTAACAATATTCATCATCGGGATAGGCAGCGTGTTGGCATTTACACCGCCAATGTAGCGGTATAAAGGCTGGCGACTTTCCTGCGCGGCGGCTTTAGCGGCAGCTAATGATACACCCAATATAGCGTTGGCACCCAGGTTACCCTTGTTTGGGGTACCATCCAGGTCGATCATTGTTTTATCGATGGTGTTTTGTTCAAATACATCAACGCCTTGTAACTCTTTGGCAAGGATGTTATTTACATTGTCAATGGCCTTTAAAACGCCCTTGCCCATGTAAACAGATTTATCATTATCGCGCAGTTCAACAGCTTCATGCGCGCCGGTGGATGCACCTGACGGAACAGCGGCGCGGCCGATAAAGCCGTTTTCAGTTAAAACATCAACTTCAATAGTAGGGTTTCCGCGCGAATCAAGTATCTGGCGGGCATGGACATCAATTATTAAGCTCATTTTTTATGGTATCTTTATGTAGGTTGTATTTGGTGTAGGTAGTACACTACAACGTTTTCGGTTTCAAAGATACAATTTCAAATAAATAATTAATAATGATTTCACAGATTGGATGTGATTTCACTGATTGTTAACGGGAATTTAACTTGCCTGCTATTGTCTGAACCTTGATTTGTGGGATTAAAGGATGGACATGACGCCACTGCATTTTCAAATCTTCAAATTAACTCATCTTCAAATTAACCTCTATTCCCATTTAAACGTTTTCACCGCTACAGCATAAATACCAATAAACCACAAACCCAAAATAAGCAGTTGATGGGTTACATCCCCCAACCCTGCGCCTTCAAAAGCGACTTCGCGCATGGCATCATTCAGGTAAGTTAAAGGTAAAACCTTACTGATAGACTGCAGCCAAACCGGGAACGCGGTTACAGAAAAGAAAGTCCCTGACAGTAAAAACTGCGGCATGGTAATGATATTGGATATTGGCGGGATACTGCTTTCATTTTTAGCGATACCCGATATAACAAAGCCAAAACCCATAAATATGATTAATCCGATTGCCGCCAATACCAGCATGTTTAATACGGTTACTGTTCCGTGTACCAGCGTAAAGCCAAACCAATAATGCCCGACAGCGATAATAAATAACGCGCCCAGTAAGGAGAACACCAAACGCGCCAATGCCTCGCCTAAAACGATGCTGTATTTTTTTACCGGCGTAGCGAAGAAGCGTTTAATAACCAAGGTTAACCGCAGACTTAAAAACACGAACGCCGTACCAAAAACGCCACTGCTTAACAGTGAAAAGCCTAACATTCCCGGCAATAAGAAATCGATATAAGTATATTTCCGGCCTTGTATAGTTGTCGCTTTTATTTGGGCCACCGCAGGCGGGGCTGTATTGCCATAACTATTTAACTGGGAAAGAATGCTGCTCAATACTTCCTTAACTACACCGCCTTTTTGGGCTGACGCGCTTGAATATTGAACATTTATTGTATAAGGCGGGCGGGCATCGCTTTTTTGTATATCGATAATTGCAGCCAAATCGCCGCGCGACAGGTTTTTATCCATTTCGGCAGTCGATTCTTTGGTTATTAAATGTATAACGGCCACCTTTTTTAGCACCTGGTAAACTATGCCGGTGGTATCACTTGTCTTTGATAAACCGACATCAACCGCTACCCCGCCCCCGTTGATGTTAGCGAAAACTGTAATAAATATCAGCGGGAACGCCAAACTAAACACCACCGCCGAAGGGCTGCGTATAATTGAACGGAAACTTGCTTTGGCAATAGCCATTGTCGCCCGGAAGTTGCTGTATGGTTTATTCATTTCTTTAAAATCATTAAGTCATTGGGTCATTAAGTCATTGGTTAGCTGCTTACTACTACTGCCACTTATTCAGCGCGCCATTCCTTACCTGTTTTAGTTATAAAAACATCCTCCAGGTTGGCCAGTTTTACTTGTTTTTTACGCTCAAAGCCGGATGCTACCAGTTCGTCAATGAAATGGTCCGGCGTATCAATGCCGATGATGTGGCCGCCGTCTACAAAGGCGACACGGTCGCAAAGTTCTTCGGCTTCGTCCATATAATGAGTGGTGATCACAACGGTAGTTCCACTGTCGCGGATCTCGCGTATCAGGTCCCATAAATTACGGCGCGCCTGCGGGTCGAGGCCCGTTGTAGGTTCGTCCAAAAATATGATGCGCGGGTTATTGATTAGTGTGGTAGCAATAGAGAAGCGTTGTTTTTGTCCCCCTGAAAGTTCTTTATACTTTGCCTTTGCTTTATCGGTCAATGCTACTTTTTCCAGCATTTCCATCGGCGTTTTATCAATGCCATATAAGCCGCAAAACAGGTTGATCAATTCTGACAGGTTTAGGTTGGGATAATACCCTGCAGCCTGTAACTGCACACCGATACGTTGTTTAATGCTGTCGGCATCGGTATCCACATTAAAGCCATCAACTGTTATGCTACCCGATGTTTTATCGCGCAGCGTTTCAATAATTTCGAGCGTTGTGGTTTTGCCCGCGCCGTTTGGACCAAGTAAACCGAATATCTCGCCCTCATAAACTTCAAAACTAATTCCCTTTACCGCGCTGAAATCGCCGTAATTTTTAACCAGGTTGTTTACTGTTATAATAGGTTGTTTTACCATGTCGCTAAAGTCGGTTACAAATTTGAATTTACAGCAATCTTTCTGCTAAATGTATGTAAATTTTATAAATGTAGAGACGCGATGCGTCGCGTCTCTACGACGACGATTGTTATTATTTTACCAGGTGCCCTATTGTTTGAATTATTAAAGCAGCATGGATCAAAAGTTTGGCTGCCGTTATTAATAAAGGCATTAAGAATAATGTTTCCATTGTTTGTGTGTTGATTTATACACCAAAAATGGGGTTTGCAGCAACTACCAGTTACGGATTTTAGGCGAAATGGAGGATTTTGTCGGTGAAATAATTGGATGTACAGGTGGAGACGCAATATTTTGCGTCTGCTATGTGTTGGTTGATTTGCATTTGTAGAGACGCGATGCATCGCGTCTCTACAAATGCAAATCATTTCATCATCTCAATAAAATCATCAAACAAATACCGGCTATCGTGCGGGCCGGGGGATGATTCTGGGTGATATTGTACCGAGAATGCTTTTTTATCTTTTACACGGATGCCCTCGATGGATTGGTCGTTGAGGTTAACGTGGGTGATCTCTACCTTGTCAGATGCGCGGACAGCTTCGGGTACCACGCCGAAACCATGATTTTGCGAGGTTACCTCGCAATGGTTAATGATGATATTTTTTACCGGGTGGTTCAGTCCGCGGTGGCCGTTAAACATCTTTTTGGTAGGGATATCATTTGCCAAAGCCAATAATTGGTGACCCAGGCAGATACCGAACATCGGTTTATCGGCAGCTAAAATTTCTTTTACGGTATCAATAGCATAAGGCATCGCAGACGGATCGCCGGGTCCGTTGGAAATGAAATAGCCGGTTGGGGCAAAATCCTTTTCCATTTCGGCATAGGTAGTTTTTGCGGGATATACCTTGGCGTAAACATCGCGGTTATCAAAATTACGCAGGATGTTTTTCTTTACACCCAGGTCCAAAACTGCAACACGGTAAGGCGCGTTCTCATCACCGAAAGTGTAAGTTTCGGTAGTGGATACTTGGGAAGATAACTCTAAACCGTCCATTGATGGTACTTTATCCAACTCGGCTTTTAATTTATCAACGTCTAATATTTCAGAAGATATAATAGCATTCATCGCGCCTTTATCGCGGATATGGCGAACCAACTGGCGGGTATCAATATCAGATATGCCTACAATGTTCTGCTCCTGGAAATAATCCTGTATAGATTCATCAGCCTGTTTACGGCTGTAGGCGATATTATAGTTTTTGCAAACCAGCCCTGCAATTTGGATATGGCCTGATTCCACTTCGTCGTGCGTGATGCCATAATTACCGATATGCGCGTTGGTAGCCACCATAATTTGCCCGAAGTATGAAGGGTCGGTAAAAATTTCCTGGTAGCCGGTCATGCCGGTATTAAAGCAAATTTCGCCGGCAGTGGTACCTATCTTTCCGGCAGCCTTACCATAAAAAACAGTTCCGTCAGCTAATAATAATACAGCCGGTAATTGGGTGAAATAGGTCATTGATCAAAAAAATTGAATGGTTAAAATAACGGCTTGACTGGTGCGGTGCGCCGTGAAAACTGGTTAAAGAAGAGTCGAAGAAGACTGCTTTTTTCACGATGCAAAAATAGGAAGAAATTTCGGATTTCGGAAGTTCGATTTCGGATTTTATATCTTATTCTGGCAAATAATTGTGATTATATTAGGGATTTAATATCCAAATGGCAAGATGCTCTAATGCCTCTGCTTCTCTTTTATTATCACATACATATACTTTGTACTTGTAATGATTTGTGAAATAATCCCGAACTTCTGCCGCAGTTTCATGCATAGAAGCTTTAATTAGTTTGTTGATAAGTGTATGCGTAGACGCATATTTCAAATCAGTCCCAAAACTAACAAAGAAATTGTTGGTGCTGCCTATATATAAAATTTCACCCTTATGAGAATAAATGAGATAAACACCCATTATTTTCCTCATTTCCTTTACCTCTTCAAAAGTTTTCAAATCATTTTTTTGAAGTTCATTAAACATTAGATTTAATTGTTCGATTGATTTTTCCATGATAAGGTTAGTTTTATTTGTTGTGTGATCTAATATTATAAATCCGAAATCGAACATCCGAAACGGCGCAGCCTTCTTGAGCACCAAAAACAAACAACTCGCGAAAAATCCGAAATAAAATAATCATAACTTTGTCCCATACACAAAACTCCTCCCATGTCTGTACATAAAGAAGTTAAACGGATCACCACCCACATTTTACAGGAAATGAAGAACCGCGGCGAGAAGATAGCCATGCTTACCGCGTATGATTTTTCGATGGCCACCATTGTTGATGCCGCCGGGATGGATATTATCCTCGTTGGCGATTCGGCCTCAAACGTAATGGCCGGGCATGAAACCACGCTGCCTATTACGCTCGACCAAATGATCTATCATGCTTCGGCTGTAGTGAGGGCGGCTAAGAGGGCTTTGGTGGTGGTCGACCTGCCATTTGGCACTTACCAGGGCAATTCAAAAGAGGCGTTGAACTCGGCTATCCGTATTATGAAAGAATCGGGCGCACATGCTGTAAAGCTGGAGGGCGGTATCGAGATAGCCGAATCAATAACCCGTATACTTACAGCGGGCATACCTGTTATGGGGCATTTAGGCTTAACACCGCAGTCTATTTATAAATTTGGCACTTATACTGTACGTGCAAAACATGAGACCGAAGCACAGAAATTAAAGGAAGATGCCTTAAAGCTGGAGGAATTGGGCTGCTTTGGTATTGTGCTTGAGAAAATACCGGCCACGCTGGCTAAAGAGGTTTCAGAAAGCCTGCATATCCCAACTATCGGCATTGGCGCGGGGCAGCATTGCGACGGGCAGGTGCTGGTGATACACGATATGCTGGGCATTAACAAAGAGTTTAAACCGCGTTTTTTACGTCAGTATGCCGACCTGTTCGATGTAATGAACGGGGCTATTAAAAATTATATCGGCGATGTAAAGTCGAAGAGTTTTCCGAATGAAAAGGAGCAGTACTGATAGGTTATAGTTCATGGATCATAGTTCATGGCATCTTTCTATGAACTATGATCCAGAACTATAACCCAAAATGGTTCATAGCCATTAGCGCCATGAACTATCAACCATGATCCATGAACTAAAAAATGTCGCGACCTGAATTTAAATATACCCCTTATGATATTACCGATGAGGATATCCTTTATGAGGATAACCACCTTATCGCGGTAAATAAACGTGCCGGGGATATTGTGCAGGTGGATGAGACCGGGGATGAACCGCTGGACGAAAAGGTAAAAAAGTATATCGCCAAAAAATACAATAAACCCAACGGTGCGTTTTTGGGTGTGGTGCATCGGTTAGACAGGCCGGTTAGCGGGGTAATATTGTTTGCCAAAACCAGCAAAGCACTTGAGCGCATTAACCAGCTTTTTAAAGGCCGCGAAATGCATAAAACCTATTATGCCGTTGTACGCAAAAAGCCGCATCCCGAAGCAGGAAACTTGGTACATTGGCTTGTTAAAAACCCGCAGAAGAATGTAACTAAAGCGCACAACCGTGAAGTTAGCGGCAGTTTACGTGCCGAGTTAAACTATAAACTGGTTGGCGAACTTAACGGCTACTATTTAATTGAAGTTGACCCGATAACTGGCCGCCCGCACCAGATACGCGTACAAATAGCCAGCCTGGGCAGCCCCATTGTTGGCGATAATAAATATGGCTATCCCCGCGGCAGCCTGCGCAAAAGTATCTGCCTGCATGCCCGCAGGCTGCAATTTATCCATCCCGTAAAAAACGAACCTGTTTTAATCATCGCGCCTGTTCCGAAAGATGGCTTTTGGGAGAAGTTTGAGGGGATGATGTAGTCTGAACCATGATTTTTGGGATTAAAGGATTGACAAAATTCCTGTCATAGTATCTTTTTTTTGTAATCGATTACATAACCATTTGCTTTCTTCTGTTTTTTATAATTACATTTGGTTACCAACTATAAAACATCAAAAAAAATGAAAGGATCAGATTTTAACCGTCGTAAATTTATTAAAGGGTCGGCTGCGGTGGCAGGGCTGTCTTTATTAGCAGGATTACCTAAGGAAACCCTTGCATCCTACGAGCATCTGCCAAATAAAATGACCTTTACCAATGCAGAGGGGAATATTATTACCAACCCGATAGCGCCAAAGATAAAATTCGGTGTGGTGGGCATTAACCATTCGCATGTTAACGCGATGGTTGACGCGGTTATCCGTGGTGGCGGCGAGTTTGTATCCTTTTATGCAAAGGAGCCTGAATTGACCGGTCCGTTTGCCCGTAAATATCCGCAAGCTAAATTAGCTGCAAGTGAGAACGCGGTATTGGAAGATCCATCTATACAGGTAATATTAAGTTCCATTATTCCGCTTGAACGCGCACCGCTGGGTGTAAGGGTAATGAAACATGGCAAGGATTATCTGGTGGATAAACCCGGTATTATTACGCTGGACCAGTTGGCCGAAGTGCGCAAGGTGCAAAAGGAAACCAAACGCATTTATAACATTATGTATAGCGAACGCTTTGAAAATAAAGGCACCGTTAAAGCGGGAGAATTGGTTATGGCAGGAGAGATAGGTAAAGTGATCCAAACCATAGGCATTGGGCCGCACCAAATAAATCCCAGGACCCGCCCCGACTGGTTTTGGGATAAAAAATATTACGGCGGTATCATCTGCGATATTGGGTCGCACCAGTTTGACCAGTTTTTATATTTTACCGGCAGCACCGAGGCGCAGGTTATATCCTCGCAAGTGGGCAATGTTTTTCATCCCGACCATCCGCAGTTTGAAGATTTTGCCGACGTGGTGGTACGCGGCAACGGCGGCATGGGCTATGTGCGCAACGACTGGTTTACACCTGACGGTTTGGGCTCGTGGGGCGATGGCCGCTTAACTATTTTGGGGACCACGGGATACATTGAAGTAAGGAAAAATATTGATGTCGGCCTGCCCGATCATGCAGGCAACCATGTTTATATGGCCAATAACAAAGGTGTACAGGTTATTGATGCCAATAAAGGCCCGCTGCCATTTGGCGAGCTATTTGTTAACGATGTAGTTAACCGCACCGAAACCGCCATGACCCAGGCACATTGCTTTTTAGCCACCGAGATAGCCCTTAAAGCGCAGCATAACGCGCAGGTTATTCCATTGAAGTTATCGTAGGCTAGAAGAAACCGAAAAAAACTTCCGAAGTTTTCAAAACTTCGGAAGTTTCATCCTATGATAATATTTTGTTAATCACTACATTTACCTAAATCTAAATAAACACACATGAAATTAACAAACTACACACTCCTCTCGGTATTGGCTTTTACAATAACCGCCTGCAACAACAAACCAACAACAGACGAAACAGCCGTCGCCGCGCGTACCGTATTTTTTGATAAAAGCGGTATGGATACTACCGTAAAACCCGGCGATAACTTCTTTTTATATGCCAATGGCAAATGGTTAAAGGATACCAAGATACCGCCATCGGAAACCAGTTGGGGATCATTCAATATCCTGTATAACGAAAATCAAAAAGAATTGCATGGTATATTAACCGATGTATCGGCCAAGGATAACGCAGCAGGCAGCAAAGAACAAAAGGTAGGCGACCTGTATAAAAGCGGCATGGACACCGTAACCATTGAAAAACTGGGCTACGAACCTGTAAAGCCCCTGCTTGCCAAAATTGACGCGTTAAAGGATTATAAAGACCTGGTAAAATTAGCTGCCGATGGCTTTAAAGACGGCGATGGGTTTTTATTCGGCTTTTCGGTGTCGCCCGATGACAAGATCAGCACTAAAAACGCTGCCCATTTTGACCAGACAGGCATAACCCTGCCCGAAAAAGGTTATTATTTTAAAACAGATTCAGCCTCAAAGAAAATACGTGATGCTTATGTAAAATACATTGCTAAAATATTTACGCTAACAGGTGTTGATGCAAAAACTGCTGCCGCAAAGGCCGATGGTGTTTTAAAGCTGGAAACTGAAATAGCCCAGTCGCATTTAGAACCGGCAGAATTGCGCGATCCGGTTAAAAACTATAATAAGTTTGCTGAGGCCGATTTTCAAAAGCAGGTACCGGATATTGACCTAACCGACGCGTTTAACCGTATGGGTTTAAAAACGGATACCATTTTAGTTGGTCAGCCGGGTTATTACAAAGCATTGGACAACCTGCTGAAGACCGAACCTATTGCCGTTTGGAAAGACTATGCCGAATTTGATGCTTTAAGTAACGCGGCGACCGCGTTAAGCAAAAATTTCAGGGATGTCCATTTTGATTTTTTCGGTAAGGTATTATACGGTCAAAAACAACAAAAAGAGCGCTGGAAAGTAATTGTTGCCCGGGTTGACGGCGGCCTGGGCGAGTTGCTTGGCCAGCTTTACGCGGCACAATATTTTACACCCGATGCCAAAAAACGCATGCTTGACCTTGTAAACAACCTGCAAAGTGTTTACCGTGACCGTATTGAAAAATTAGACTGGATGGGGCCCGACACCAAAAAAAGGGCCATTGAAAAACTCAATGCCTTTACTAAAAAGATCGGCTACCCTGATAAATGGAAAAATTATGACGATGTGCAAATCAGCAAAGATGCTTTTTATAACAACCTTGTATCTATTAGCAAGCATGATTATAAAGAAATGATAAAAAAGGTTGGTAAACCTGTTGACCGTACCGAATGGCAGATGACACCGCCAACGGTTAACGCTTATTATAATCCTACCTTTAATGAGATCGTATTCCCGGCAGGAATATTGCAGTTTCCTTTCTTTGATAAAAACGCCGATGACGCTGTTAATTATGGAGCTATAGGCATGGTAATTGGCCACGAAATGACCCACGGCTTTGACGACCAGGGCCGCCAGTATGATAAGGATGGCAACTTGAAAGACTGGTGGACACCGACCGATGCCAAAAAGTTCAAATCAAAAGTACAGGTACTGATAGATCAGTACAATAAATTTACCGTTTTAAACGGCGTGCATGTTAACGGCAAGCTTACCCAGGGTGAAGACCTTGCCGATATTGGCGGTATATCTATAGCCTACCAGGCGTTTAAAAACACACCGCAGGGCAAAGGCAATGTAAAGATAGATGGTTTTACCCCTGACCAGCGCTTTTTTATGGGATTGGCGCAGGTTTGGCGTTCAAAAAATTCTGACGAGATGACACGTATGCTCATCAATGCCGATCCTCATGCGCCCGATATGTACCGTGTTGATGGCCCTGCATATAACACACCGTCGTTTTATAATGCCTTTGATATTAAGCCGACCGATAAAATGTATATCCCCGCAGATAAACGGGTCACTGTTTGGTAATTCCAGATTAGATTTGACAACTTTTAAAAAGTTGTCAAATCTTTTCGCAAACTTAAGCCTACCGATAAAATGTATATCCCCACAGATAAACGGGGACTGTTTGATAATTCCAGATTAGACTTTGCGATAATAAAAACGATCTGTCAATTGGCGGGTCGTTTTTTGTTATGGCATTTTTCAAGGATGAAACAATTTCTTCATTTATTCCTTATATATAATCTCGCCTAAATAGATGAAGTTACCGACTATAAATACATATATCTGGATCCTGTTAATTATAGCCTTATTTGTACCGCTATCATCTAACGCTTACTCCATTTTAACGCATGAAGCTTTGATTGATGCCAGTTGGGATAAATCGATTCTGCCCCTATTAAAGAAAAAATTCCCTAAATCTACAGATGCCGATTTGAAGTTGGCCCACTCATATGCTTATGGCGGAAGCTTGATGACCGACATTGGCTATTCACCCTATGGAAGCAGTTATTTTACCAATCTGATGCATTATGTGCGTACCGGTGATTTTGTAGAAAACCTGCTGTCTGAAGCGCAAAATTTGAATGAATATGCTTTTGCTTTGGGTTCGCTGTGTCACTATATGGGCGACAGCTACGGACACGCCTTAGGCACCAACCTGGTTGAGCCGATAGTATATCCTAAAGTAGGAGAAAAGTTTGGGAAGGTGGTTACGTATGAAGAAGATCATATAGCGCATACCCGCACCGAAATAGCGTTTGACGTATTGCAACTGGCAAGGGGAAATTACGCATCACAGTCCTTTCATGATTTTATTGGCTTTAATGTTGCTGTGCCTGTGTTGGAAAGGGCTTTTTATAAAACTTACGGGCAGGACATTAATGAGATATTCGGCAATATTGATCACTCTATAAGCAATTTCAGATGGGCGGTTAACAGCCTGATGCCTACCGTTACGCGCAGCGCGTGGGTGTTAAAAAAGAATGAAATAAAAGAAATGCAGCCGGGCATTACCGCACGCAAGTTTCATTACAGGATGGAGCGAAAAAAATATTATGAAGAGTTTGGCCGCGATCATGATCAGCCAAAGTTTAAAGAGCGGCTTATCGCTTTTATAATCAGGATAATACCAAAGGTTGGCCCGTTTAAAGCGTTCCGCTTTAAAGAAGTTGGCCCTGATGGCGAAAAGCAGTTTATAAAAAGTTTTGACACCGTTATGAACCATTATGCCAACGCGCTGGCAAAACTGCAATACGAAAACATAAGCCTGCCTAATGTGAATTTTGATACCGGTAAAAAAATCACAATTGGCGAATACGGGCTGACCGATGCGACTTATGGACAACTCACGCTAAAATTACAGGAAAATAAGTTTGGCTACCTGACCAATAATTTGAAACAAAACGTGGTGACCTTTTACAATAATGCCGATACTGCCGCGCTGGCAAAAAAAGATAGTTCCTTATGGGAAAAAACAAGTTTGGCGATACGAGAGGTTAAATCAGCAACTCCAATTACTATTGATAGTTTAAAATCGGCAGAGGCGATACAGGATCAAAAACGGGTTACTAAAAGTTCCGGTAATAAATAATTTTAGAGTCAAGAATTAAGAGCCGGGAATCAGGAAAAAATGGTCAGCACGTTAACATCATATCATAAACGGCTCTACCCTATCCAGTGCAAACTGCAATTGTTCGTCTGGGGTAAGGTCTGTATTGTCTAATATTATCGCATCGTCAGCACGTATAAGCGGGCTTTCTTCGCGGGTGGTATCCTGGTAATCGCGGTGTGCCAGGTTTTCAAAAACCTCTTCTAAAGTAATGTGCGGATTTTTTAAGCGGAGTTCTTTATAGCGCCTTTCCGCGCGTATTTTAGGGTCGGCGGTCATAAATATTTTTACCTGGGCGTCAGGGAATACTACTGTGCCAATATCTCTGCCATCCATTACAATATTTTTTGATTTCCCCATGCGCTGCTGCTGTTTTACCATTTCAATCCGTACTTCGCGAATAGCTGATACCGCGCTTACTGATTCGGATACCGGCATCAGGCGAATTTCTTCTGATACCTCCTCGTCATTTAATGTAATATGCGTTTCGTAATCGCGCGAGTGAAAGTTGAGATGGATATTTTTCAGCGCTTCGGTTATTTGCTCATGGTTATGCAGATCAATGTTATGACGTAAAAAATACAGGGCAACGGCACGGTACATGGCACCGCTATCCACATAAATAAAATGAAGTTTTTTTGCCAGGGCTTTTGCCAGTGTGCTTTTTCCGCAAGAAGAATAGCCGTCAATAGCGAGGATAATGTTGCTGTCCATTGGGTAACGAAGGTAAGGATTTTTTGTGAGTGGTTTACTGGGTTGATTAAGTGAGTAGTTGTTTTTGAGATATTAAACCACTCACCCAATCAACTTAGTCAACCCAATCAACTACCTTTACATCATGAATTTTTCAAAAACCGACCTTCAAAAGGAAACAACTTATAAAGCATCACGCAGTGGTGGCAAGGGAGGGCAAAATGTAAATAAGGTATCCAGTAAGGTAGAGTTGCTGTTTTCGGTTGATAATTCATTGCTGTTTACTGATGAGGAAAAGTTGCTGCTGAATGAAAAATTACAGTCGCGTTTTAATAAGGATGGCCTGGTACAGGTAATTTGCGATGAAGAGCGCAGCCAGTATTTGAACAAAGAAAAGGCTATAGAGCGATTGATGGTATTGCTAACCAAAGCATTGCATAAACCCAAAAACCGCAAGGCAACCAAACCCGGCAAAGCTGCAAAAGCGGCGCGGCTAAACGCCAAACGGATACAGGGAGAAAAAAAGGAAAGCCGTAAAAAGATCGCTGACGAATAGTGGCATTATATCAATTAAACCGATATAATACCTGTATTGAGCCCCATTGATGCGTACTATGCACCATGTCTTTGGTATCCTTAGTCTGCACTACGACAGATGCGTCGTAAACCCAACGGTCTGTTGAATAAACACCACCAATCTGCTGGCTAAAAATAAATGGTTCAGGGGTTCTTACAACCTCACCATTGTAGTTGTAATAATCCTCGTCACTATCGTTATGGCTCTCTAACAGTCCTCCCTGGATAGTCGCATCATAACCTACCCAATTAATTTGGGGTTTGTAATAAAAAAATAATTCGTGTGGGTGTAAAGGTTTAATGTTATCCCTGGCAATTACATTACTCTGCGTACTTTGCGAATGGAACAATTGGTTAAAATTACCTATACGCAGCAATGGCCCCACACCCGCGCCGGTAAATCCATTACCCAGGTTAGCATAGCTGGTTAATGAAAGATCAACCGCCGCCCCCCGCGCCAACAGCTTATTATATTCCATTGACAGGTTAAGCTCCGGGTCGTTTTTGATTTGATATTGCCAGCCCAATATCTGGTATAAACCAAAAGTTTGATGTATCCATACTTGTGTAGCGCCTGCCAGCGAAGACGGGCCCACTATGCCTAATTGCGCACTTAATTTGATACTGCTTTCGTTTTTAAATAATAAATTTAGCGTTGAAGCCACATACAAATAACCTGCATAGGGCCTGTCGACGTACATGCTTGCAGGTATATTCCCTGCCTGGGCATTATACATTTTCTGTCCCAGTTCAAATCCTAATATTTTATTTTGTAAAGAAGTGCTATCAGGATTGCCAACCGGCAGGGCATGATGGAAATAGAAAAACAACCCGTTGGTATAATACCTGTCAGACCCGGTGGCTAAGTACGAATCATTATCCGTTTGGACACCAAACTCATCCCGGTGGTTTTGCGCGAAGACAGTTGTAGCAGCGAAAAAACAGAACAGGAATAATAAGTAAGATCGCATCGGGGTTTATAAACAATGCGCTAAATTAAAAAAAGCCCGCATATAATTAATTCAATACAGGTTTTAATTCTTCGCGAACCTTAAGATCAAGCGGCTCATTAACCAGTTCATTTAAAAGGGCTATGTTAATCACTTCGCGCATATCGGTAACATAATGAAATTGAAGGTCTTTTATATAATGTTCTTTAATTTCCAGTATATCCTTTTGGTTGTTTTTACAAACGATGATCTCTTTAATATTTGCACGTTTTGCAGCAAGTATTTTCTCTTTTAACCCGCCTACAGGCAATACACGGCCACGCAGGGTGATCTCGCCGGTCATAGCTAAATGGGGTTTAACCTTGCGTTGTGTAAAGGCTGATGTTAAAGCGGTAAGCATAGTTATACCTGCCGACGGACCATCCTTTGGCGTAGCGCCTGCCGGAACATGCACGTGTACATCCCATTGTTCAAACAATTTTGGGTTGATATTAAAGTAAGCTGCGTGCGCCCGCAGATAAGCTAAAGCAATGGTTGCCGATTCCTTCATTACATCGCCCAGGCTGCCTGTTAAAGTTAAATGCCCCTTGCCAGGGCTTAAGCTGGCCTCAATAAATAAAATATCGCCGCCAACTGATGTCCATGCCAGGCCTGTTACCACACCTGCCACTTCATTACCTTCGTATAGGTCTTTATCAAAAATAGGCGCGCCCAATATTTTCTCAATGTCACTTTTGCTCACTGCCGGGTTATGGGGCTCATTCATAGCAATGCTTTTTGCCATACCACGCACTACCGAGCCAATTTTCTTTTCCAAACCACGCACACCCGATTCGCGGGTATAATCTTCAATCAGCTTCTCCATCACTTCATTTTTGATGAGCACCTCCTTGGGTTTTACGCCATGAGCTTCGCGCTGTTTTGGCAATAAATGTTGTTTGGCAATTTCTATTTTTTCTTCAATGGTATAGCCGCTTACTTCGATAACCTCCATCCTATCCAGTAAAGCGGGCTGAATAGTGCTTAACGAATTTGCTGTCGCGATGAACATAACGTTTGACAGATCAAAGTCCATCTCTACATAATGATCATAAAAGGTGCTGTTTTGCTCAGGGTCTAAAACCTCCAGTAATGCTGATGATGGATCGCCCCTGAAATCATTGCCCACCTTATCAATTTCGTCTAATATAAATACAGGGTTAGCCGCGCCGGCCTTTTTTATCGATTGAATAATACGACCCGGCATAGCGCCAATATAGGTTTTACGATGTCCCCTTATCTCAGCCTCATCACGTATGCCACCTAAGGCCATGCGTACATATTTGCGCCCTAACGCCTTAGCTATTGACTTTCCCAATGAGGTTTTACCAACTCCCGGCGGGCCAACTAAACAAAGAATAGGCGCTTTCATATTATGCTTCAATTTAAGCACTGCCAGGTATTCAATAATTCTGTTTTTTACTTTATCCAAACCAAAATGGTCTTTATCTAAAACCTTCTGGGCACGTTTAAGGTCGAAGTTATCGCGGGTAAATTCGTTCCAGGGCAGGTCAAGCAATAGCTCCAAATAGTTAATCTGCACCGAATAATCGGCGGCGGCAGGGTTGGTGCGCGCCAGTTTTTCCAGTTCCTTGGCAAAATGCGCCTTAACTTCTATCGACCATTTCTTTTTTAAAGATCGCTGGCGCAAGTTCTCAATCTCCAAATCGGGCGAATTACCGCCTAACTCTTCCTGTATGGTTTTTAACTGCTGATTTAAAAAATAATCGCGCTGCTGTTTATCCAAATCTACCCGTACTTTGCTTTGTATCTGATTTTTTAGCTCCAGCATTTGCAGGTCGAGGGTTAAATGTTCCAAAACCAGGTTGGCCCTGTCGCGCAGGTTAGGCACTTCCAGCAAACTTTGTTTGGCTGTCATGTCCGCATTCATATTCGACGCTATAAAATTGATCAAAAATGAAGTGCTTTCAATATTGCGGATAGCTATACCAGCCTCGCTGGGGATATTCGGCGAAAGCTGGATAATGTTCATGGCCATATCCTTTATAGAGGATATCATAGCCTTAAATTCTTTATCCTCTTTGCCCTTAATCTCTTTAAATGGCTCAATAGTGGCCTTAATATAAGGCTCGCTTTGTACTTCTTCTTTTAAATGGAAGCGTTTTTTACCCTGTAATATAACAGTTGTGTTGCCATCGGGCATTTGCAGCATTTTTATAATCAATGCTACAGTACCCACTTTGTTTAACTGGTTAAAAGCGGGGTCTTCAATCCCCACATCCTGTTGCGAAACCACACCGATCATGCGGCTGCCTTTGTTGGCATCGCGTATTAATTTGATCGATTTATCCCTGCCAACTGTAATTGGTATAACTACGCCCGGAAATAATACGGTATTGCGAAGCGGTAATATGGGTAAAAATTCAGGTACCTGCTCATTATTCATTTCCTCTTCATCCTCTGATGACATCAGCGGAAAAAACTCTGAATCTTCGTTTATAACTGGTAAAGCATTCCTAAAATCAAACGGGTCAAAACTCATCTATATACCTTTTTGTCGAATAAAATAACGCCATGTTGTCAGCCCGTAAAAGCACAGGGAGTATTAAACAACGATTATTGCCTATGCTTAAGTATGTTTCAAGACCTATGCCAATATAAATTAAAACGTGCTAATTTATTTTTTTACAGTCCACATTGCTGATTATGTGCAGCTTATTAATTATGTGTACTTTAGGCGGCCGGACAATTATTTTTTACAAAGATGCAAAAAAGTCATACGTAAATATACCCCGTTTTGTTTTTTGATAACTACTTTTTTACAATTAATTGCTATTTGGCATAATAATTTATAATAATAAGAGTTAATAAAATACATTTGTTACACGAATTAAGATTTTTAATGCGCCTCTCCGTTATAATATCTTTTTTGTTTATCTCTTCTCTTGAGCCCTTGCTGGCCCAAAACGCTTATGTAAGATTAGGCAGGCAGGCGTATGCTGACGGGGATTTTAAAACTGCTGTGAAACAATTAGAAAAAGCGTGTCTGATAGATTCAACAAATGCCAACGCCTTATGGATGCTGGGCTATTCGTATTATCATAGCGATAATTATTTAAAATCGATAGTTGCATTTACAAAAGAGTTGTCCATTACCCCCACCGATGCCTATGCCTATTATTACATGGCGCAGGCAAAAAGCAGATTGGGACGTGACAATCAGCTGTTGCCGGCCGACAAGGAAAAGTACCTGTACGAAGCCATTTTTAACTATTCAAAAGCTATTGAGATCAACCCAACCGACAGCAAGATAGCCAGCTTTTATCAAAACCGGGGTATCGCCTACCGCGATTATGCCCAATTTAAACTTGACCCTAATTCACACGCTTATTATGACAAGGCCCGTGGCATGAAGGCGCTTAGGGCAGCTATTGATGATTTTCAAAAAGTTTTGACTGATAATCCCGCCCGCACTGATATAGCTTCATTACTTGACCAATCAAAAGAAAAATTAGTCAGCAACGTTGGCCATCACTGAGCTACCATGCCCTTTATATCATAAGTATTGGTTCCCAACAAACGTACGTGCTGCCATTTCTCTATCCGGTACATCGAATCGGGGACATACGTAAGCTTCTCTTTGGTTTCGTAAAGCAGGTTTTCAGCATGGTTAATTATGATTATCCATTTAACTTTATCGCCGTCTTTATTTATCGTGATCTCCTTTGTTTCCAAATCGGGGTCCTGGGTTTTGTAAAATATAGCATTACCGGTATTTTGCACCTGGTAACTATTTTTCCAGGCGGGTTTATTAATGTCTGATGCGCTGAACAGGCTTAATTCCACGTCCCAGTTAACAATGTTAACCTTTTTGCTTTGGCTGATGCCGTTGTGGATAGCTGTTTTTAAAACAGGCTTATTATGCTTGGTAAGCCGTGCCGCGCTGCTTTTAAAATATCCTTTTAAATCAAAGTAGGTTAGGCTGGCACCGGTTTCTTTTATATCCGGTTTGCAGGCGGGTAAAAGTGCTATGAATGCAATACCTGCTACAAAAACAGCATGGTACCTGATTTTTAATTTATACCAATACATTGCCCGTCATTTCTTCGGGGATTGTTACCCCTAATAGTTTTAATATGGTTGGTGCTATGTCGCCCAGTTTGCCGTCTTTTACCTGTTTAACATCCTTATCAATTACAATGCAGGGTACCAGGTTGGTGGTATGCGCGGTATTAGGCGTGCCGTCGTCATTTATCATATAATCTGCATTGCCATGATCGGCCAAAATAATAAACGAATAACCATGCGCTATACCCGCTTCCACTACGGTTTTGGCGCAGCTATCCGCAGTTTCGGCGGCTTTTATTACTGCCTCAAATACCCCGGTATGTCCCACCATATCCGTATTGGCAAAATTAAGCACCACAAAATCGGGCCAGCCAGCTATTAATTCAGGAATAATGGTATCGCGTATACCTTCGGCATTCATTTCGGGCTGCAGGTCGTAAGTAGCTACCTTTGGCGATTGTAATAACAAACGCTTCTCATTATCAAACGCTTTTTCGCGCCCGCCCGAGAAGAAAAAGGTTACATGCGGATATTTTTCAGTTTCGGCAATGCGTATCTGATTTTTACCGGCATCCTGCAAAATTTCGCCCAGTGTTTTGGTAATATCTTCCTTATTAAATACCACCTGCACATTCTTAAACGTTTCGTCATAAGGTGTCATGGTGATATAATGCAGGTTGAGCGGATGTAAATTATATTCAGGAAATGCTCTTTGGGTTAGCGCTATAGTGATCTCGCGGCCACGGTCCGTACGGAAGTTAAAGCAGATCACTACATCGCCATCTTTAATAACCGCTAACGGTTGCCCGGCATTATTAGTTTTTACAATGGGTTGTATAAACTCATCGGTCACATCCCTTAAGTACGATTCTTTAACGGATTGAATGATATCTTTTGTAGGCTCACCAATTCCGTGCACCATCAGATCGTAAGCTTTTTTAACACGCTCCCAGCGATTATCACGGTCCATGGCATAATACCGGCCAATAGCCGATGCAAGCTTTACAGATGAGCCTGCGATATGATCTTCCAGGTCGCTAACAAAGTTCAGGCCCGATTTTGGGTCGGTATCGCGGCCATCTAAAAAGGCATGTACAAAAACATTATCCAGCCCGAAACTTACCGCCGCGTCACATAATCCTTTGACGTGCTTAATATGCGAGTGTACGCCGCCGTTTGATAACAGGCCTATAAAATGGACATCCTTATTATTTTGTTTGGCATATTCAAAAGCATTTTTTAAAACCGGGTTAGTTACCAGCTCATTATCATCAACAGCTTTGTTAATACGGCCCAGTTCCTGGTAAACTACGCGGCCGGCACCCAGGTTCATGTGCCCAACTTCCGAGTTTCCCATCTGCCCGTCCGGCAGGCCCACGGCCATGCCCGATGCTTCCAGTTTTGAATTTGGATAAGTGCTGATCAGCGAATCAAAAAAAGGTGTTTTTGCTGCCAGTATAGCGTTCGACGCATCATTACGGCCATAACCCCAGCCATCAAGTATAATTAAAGCGAGTTTTTTGTTGTTTTCCACAATGCAAATATAAAAGCAACGTTGTATAGATTATAATTAAATGTTGTTACGATGTGAGGTGTTCCCGATAACTATTGGAAACGGACGCAGATTAACTAATCTCTGATCAACTAATCTCTAAACTCGTTTATATGAAGTTATTATACTTTACCTTATTTGCGTTATTATCTATTGCCTCGGATACAACAGATCCAATAGATAAAGTTGCCGAACTGATAGGCAAAGGTAACGTTCATGAACTGGCTAAGCTATTTGCCCCAACGGTTGAACTCACGCTGATGGACAATGCCAACACCTATTCAAAAGCACAGGCCGAAATTATTTTAGACAAGTTTTTTATACAAAATAAGCCCATCAGCAATAAAATGCTGCATAAGGTGGGCGCAGATGCTACCTATCACTACGGGGTAGTTATTATTAATACCACTACCGGCACTTACCGCGCTGCTTTTACCCTTAAAAATATTGACGGCAATTTGCAATTGATTGAATTAAGATTGGGGATTGAGAAAGTGAAGTAGTTGGTTAGCGATTGGTTGCTTTTTTCTTGCAACTCCATTAATAAACCCGCATATTTAGTTCACTTTAGGCCATGCCAGCTTTTACTCATGAAATTATTCCGCGCTTTTATAGTAATTGTCTGTTTCATCAACTATTGTCATTCCGCGTCTGCTCAAAATACTATCCCCGACTTTACAGATTCGCTGAAATTTCGTACAAAGCTACCCTGCTTTTAGAGGATACCGCAAAAATAGCGCCCGAGGCAGGAAGGAAAGTATTGCTGGTTACAAACGCCGGCGGCATGAGGCTTGTTTCGGGCGCTACGGTAAAATATTATTTGGGTGATAAGCAGCATCCCGTTATGGTCGGAACCGTGAAGACAGACGCGGCAGGCCAATACTTATTTACTTCCCGCAAAGGACATTACTTTAGGCAATAATGTACTACAGGCACAAATTACTTTTAATAAGGAGACGCAAATTATTAAGCTTGCCCTGCCATCTGGCGCGGGAATGAGGGGCATGGCAAGTGTGCAAATGCTTCCCGTGTCTTTTTAGTCTATATGGAAACCACCCGCGTTTGCGCTAACAGCCATAGTTAAAGTGCAGGTTAAAAGGCCCTCTATTGTAAAAAAGTAATAGATAAACCGTTATTATTAGCGTATCCGCTTGTAATCAATTCAATAAAGCCCCATATTTAGGGAATATGTTATTTACCCCCTATATGAAATTATCAAGTATTGCTCTAATTATTGCATTTTTAATCCGCTGCCAAATGGCAAGTGCGCAAACCGGCACCACGGCAATTCCCGACCCGCTGGTTAAACAATTTGAATATTATTCGGCCAAAAAGCAGCAGGGTGTGCTGTTTGTCCATTTTGATAAAAACATATATACCAGCAACGAATATCTATGGTTTGCAGCCTACATGGTGGGTGACAGTTCGACAAGAAATAATGTACTTTCGGTAGCTATGATCAACAACAACGATCGTACTGTTGTGCTAAAGGATAAATTTATAATGGTTAAGGGGCTTGCATCGGGTAATATGTTTTTGCCTGATACTGTGCCGCCGGGCAATTATAGTATGATGGCTTATACCAATAACCTGGTAAGCGGCGAACCCGAAAGTGTATTCATTCAGCCGGTAACTGTAAAAGGCACGTCACAATCATCTTTTAATGCCACTTTAACGTTAAAGGATACCGGCAAAATAGCCCCCCCGGGCGGCAGAAGGGTATTACTCACCACGGAAGCATTAGGGGCCTCGCTTATTAAGGGCGTGGCGGTAAACTATACTTTAGGCGATCCCGAACACCCTGCTATGGAAGGAACGGTCAAGACCGACGGCATAGGCCAGTATTTATTTACCATCCCGGCAAAGGACATCACCCTGCCCAATAATGTATTACACGTAAAAATCACGTACGGCACCGAGATAAAAACCATTAAACTCACGTTGCCCTTACAGGCTAATGCCCCCATGGTAAAATTCTATCCCGAAGGCGGTAATTTATCTGATGGCATTGCAAGTGTGGTTGGCTGGGAAGTAAAAAACAGGGAAGGGTCTTATTATGCCTCAAAAGCCACTTTATACCGGGACGGCAAACCAGTTGACACCATATCTACAAACGACTTTGGCATGGGTAAGTTTACCTTGTTGCCGCACCAGGAAAGCAGCTATATGATTAAGCTTGATGGCCGGGATTCTGTTTATCATCTGCCGAAAATAGTAGCCGGTTCGCCGGTTATAACCATAGCTAATTCAGTAGCGAATGATAACCTGGAATTAACAGTTAAAAACAAGCTGCCCGCAAAATTTTATGTGCTGCTGCATAATTATAAACAGGCATTTTCTTCGGTAGCTGTACAAGCAACCGCTGATGGCAAAACCATCAAAATACCATTAACTGATGTTCCGAAAGGGCTGGCAGAGGTCACCGTTTTAGACAGCCTGCAGCGGCCCTACGCCGAGCGTTTGTTTTTTGCCCATTATGACCAGCGCGACCCGGTGAAAATTGATATAGACAATGCAGACTATAAAGCCCGGCAAAAAGTAAATGTAAAGCTAAGTCTTACAGGTTTGGATGGCAAGCCGCTTACCGGTTCGCTTTCTATAGCCTGTGTACAAGCCAACCGGCAGGACGACCAGAATACGCTGGATATTGAAAGTTATGTTTACCTTAATAACGAGCTGGGTATGCTGCCGGTAAAGCAAAATTATTTAAGCGGCAGCGCTGACGATAAAGCATTTTTAGAAAACATTTTGTTGATAAAAGGCTGGCGGCGCTATACCTGGAATGAGCTGATGCAAGCCACAGTGAAGGATACCATTCAAAAGCCCGAGTCGATATTGTTTAAGGGAGTAGTTCAGCATTTGAATGCCAAGGCGGTTAAAAACGTAGTAACCTTTACCCTTGTGCGCGATTCAACCCGCACAGGTTTTTCATCACTGTCTAACGGTAGTTTTACATTGCCCACCCAAAACCTGTATGTTTGGGAAAATGAAAAAATACGCTTATTTGCAACAGGTGAAAATAAAGATGATTACTTTTTCGACCTGCCCGACCCGTACGTTAAGGCTAACAAAATATTTGCAACTAAATATGACGCGCCGGCTTACCGTTACGTTGTAGACGAACAGCCTGTAGTTCAGCAAAGCTTAAAGGGGTTTGACCATGCAATCCAGTTAAAGGAGGTAAGAATAATGGGCAGCAATGATACATTAATGAATGGCTGCGGCGATTATTATTGTATCAACGGAATATTAAATTGCCCTAACCACCACCATGATCCCGGAAACAGGGTTCCGATAAAAGGGGTAACGTATTACCTGTTTAACCCGCTGACCGAACAGAAGAAACCATTTATATACCGCGGCTGTAACCCCGAAGAAGATGATGCTGTTAAAGGCTTTAACGGCATACACTATCCAATGGAGTTTTACGCGGCTGATTACTCGCGCAACAATCCGTCGCAGCCTGATTATACATCAACCGTTTACTGGAACAAACAATACAAAACAGCGCCCGGCGACGAAGGCAATATCAGCTTTTACGTCAGCGATATTACCGGTCCTTTTAAAATTGTGGTGCAGGGCGTAACAGATAAGGGCAAAATAGTGTATGGAGAGAAATCGTTTACGGTGAGTAAGTAATTAGTTGCTTGACGATTGATCTATCAATTGCATTGAAGTTGCACATCTGCATATTTGCACATCCGCACATTTGCATATCCGCACATCCAAAAAACTACCACATCCAAAAATTGTTGTTACTTTTGAATCTTCTAAAGTAAATACGATTTGGATAAGGAACTTGTAGACCCGTTTATAATTAACGCCCTGAATGAAGATGTGGGCGACGGCGACCATACCTCGCTGGCGACCATACCCGAGGGCACAATGGGGAAGGCCCGGCTCTTAGTAAAAGATCATGGCGTACTGGCCGGCGTTGAGCTGGCTAAAGAGATATTTTATGTGGTTGACCCTACCCTCAAGCTAACCATTTTTATAAATGACGGTGCCGAAATAAAACCAAGGGATATTGTATTAGAGGTAGAGGGCAGCGTACATTGCATTTTAAAAGCCGAGCGGCTGGTATTAAACTGTATGCAGCGTATGAGTGGTATAGCCACGCAAACCGACCGCATTGTGGACCTGCTGAAAGGCACCAATACCCAGGTTTTAGATACCCGGAAAACAACACCCGGTATGCGCTATTTGGATAAATGGGCGGTGAGGATAGGCGGCGGCGTAAATCATCGGTTTGGTTTGTATGATATGATCCTGATAAAGGATAATCATGTGGATTATTCGGGCGGCATACGGCAGGCTATTGAAAATACGCACGAGTATATGACTACGCACCATAAAAAGCTGGCCATTGAAATTGAAGTGCGCAATCTTGACGAACTGGAAGAAGTTTTGCAAACCGGCGGCGTAGACCGTATATTGCTGGATAATTTTAATTTTTCCGACCTGAAACAGGCCGTAAATATGATAGAGGGCAGGTATATTACCGAAGCGTCGGGCGGGATAACTATTGATAACGTGCGCGAATATGCCAATTGCGGGGTTGATTATATTTCAATCGGCGCGTTAACCCATTCGGTAAAGTGCCTTGATCTGAGCCTAAAGGCGGTAAGACCGGGTAAATAATGACGTGTAACATTTTTAGTATTTAGTATAGAATTACAGGTTGTAGAATTTAGTGTGTAAATAAATGATTAAACTTGTTTGTACAAATATCAAATTCGTAATATTGGGTGAATGATAACTATATACTCCGTTTCAGCGCTCATATTGGCCTACCTGTTTGGCTCTATTCCTACTGCGGTATGGATAGGGCTGGCATTCTTTAATATAGATGTAAGGGAATATGGCAGCGGTAACGCCGGGGCTACAAATACCTTTAGGGTATTGGGTAAAAAAGCAGGTGTGCCCGTTATGTTTTTAGATATCCTGAAAGGCTGGACGGCCACCAACCTGGCTTATTTTATAGGCGTTTCAACTACCGGTGCCTACAATTCAATAGCTTATACCAATTATGCGCTGGCTCTGGGCATAGCCGCGGTGATGGGCCATCTGTTCCCGGTTTTCGCGGGTTTCAGGGGCGGCAAGGGTATAGCAACTTTATTTGGGATGGTGCTGGCTATTCAGTTACAGGCGGCATTATTATGCGTGATCGTATTTATTGTAGTGCTTTTAATAACCCGGTATGTATCCTTAGGCTCAATAGCAGCCGGCTTTGCCTATACCATTGGCGTTGCCTTTGTATTTCCAAGTAATAAGTCGGTTGTTATTTATGGGATGTGCATGTTTTTGCTAATCCTCATCACCCATCAAAAAAACATCGAGCGCCTGCTTAAAGGGAAAGAATCGAAGGTGAATTTGTTTAAGAAGAAGGCCGCGTTAGAGTGATTGTCCCAAAACCTCCATTATCGCCTTTGCTTTAAGCAAACATTCTTCATATTCTTTTACAGGATCGGCATGATAGGTTATTGCGCTGCCGGCATGAAAGGAAAGATACTTTTCGGTAGCGTTGTACAACAAGCTCCTGATTACCACATTAAAATCAAAGTCATTGTCAGGACTAAAATAGCCTATTGCACCTGAATAAACACCGCGCCTGCTACGCTCATATTGTTCTATTAATTGCATTGAACTTATTTTAGGCGCGCCGGTCATGCTACCCATCGGGAAGGTGTTTTTTATGGCCTGTATTGGCGAAATTCCATCCTGTAGTTCACATACCACGGTCGATACCATTTGATGCACCTGGCTAAAGCTATGGATGCTAAAAAGTTCTTCGGTTTTAACTGTGCCTTGTTTTGCCGAACGGGTAAGGTCGTTGCGCACCAGGTCGACGATCATTACGTTTTCCTGCAACTCTTTGGTATGATTTCTTAGTTCCTGCTTTATAGCTTCGTCTTCGACTGGAGTGCTTCCTCTTTTGGCTGTGCCCTTTATTGGCTGCGATATTAGTTGAGTACCCCGTTTAGCCAGAAAACGTTCAGGAGAGGCACACAAAATATAATTATCCTTCCATTTAAAAAACGAGGCGAAAGGATTTGGAGAGATTTGATTAAGCTGCAAAAACGCGCTGACAGGGTTGATTGAAACATCATCTGCAAAAAACTCCTGGCAAAAGTTGGTGACATAAATATCGCCACGGGCTATATGGGTCTTGATCTTTTTGGCGGCATTTAAATATTCTGCTTTGCTAAAGCAGCTTTGCAGTTTTACGCCAGTAATTTGAGCCTGTTGTTGTAATTCCTGCTGTCCAATTAGATTAAAAAGAGCTTCGGCATCATCAGCTATTATTTCAACCTGGTCGCCGTTTATAATGATTAAGTATTGAGGAACAAAAAAATACAGGTCGGGAAAATGCAGGTGATCCGGATTGGACGACGATAAATTTTCAACCTCATTCTTCAGATCATATCCGAAGAAACCGGTTATCCAGCCGGGGTTTTGCTTACGGAAAGTTTCTAATTGGTCAAATGTATTGCCTGCATAAGAAGTTAATTCATTTTTTGCCCCGACTGAAATCAGCGTATCGAATTTTGAATAAGCGTCTTTAAAGCCGTTGGAATTAAGATAACATACCGCATCAAAAGCCGATGCCCATTGCATGGCCTTTTGCTTAAATGTTTGAATATCGGGGGTTGATCTGATCATAGCCAAGGCATCAAAATTACATTAACCCTGACGCTGAAAGAAATAAAAAAAGCGCCCCGAAACCGGTGCGCTTTTTTTAATCAATATTTTAAGTTTATTTCACAATATCAAATACGGCCTTAAGGCATACAACCACACCTGCAACCAATATAATGTTAGCTACTGCCGAAGCATGCGGAAAATCAAAAAACCGGGTGTAAACACCTACCAGCCCAATAACTATAGCTACTATTAATAATTTATAATGGCTCTCTGAATTTGCTTCTTCTGTACGGTTCATAGTGTTAATTTTGTTGTTGGCACAAAAATATAAATGTTTATTGAAAAAGTGATCTAATTTTTAAATTTTCTGTCTGAACTAATATCCGGTTTGATTGTATTGGTCTAAAATTTGTATTTTTGAATTAAAGGAATTTAGTATGTACGCAGAAGGCCAAAAACTACATTTAATAGAAGAACTATTAAATGTTGAAGATGACGCTATTTTAGCCGAACTGGAAACTATATTAACCAAATCAAAAGTTACAAACGGCAGGGGCTTTCATCATTTTAAAAGTACACTTACTTTAGAAGAAGTAAATGAATTGGAGCGAAACATAGAAGAGGGCTGCGAACAAATTAATGAAGATGGCTGGAAGTAAATGTTTGCTGGATACCAGCGTCATCATAAACTCTTTCAGGAACGATAGTACTACAATTTCACAACTATATACTTTTTCAGAAATATTTATTGATCCTGAAGAACTTCAAATGCATCATGTTTTGTCAGATATTAAAGCTGATATAAATTGGAAAAATTTTGAAAAGCTTTTTGATAAGTTTTTTGAAGAAGATATCGCCCGTACACTAACAGGGCGCTCAATAGTTGAGTTCAGCGATGGGATGAGGTTGTTCACTCATGATGAGTTACAGCATATTTACCAAAACAGAAAAAGAAGTTGAAAATAGGTCTCACTGTCCGAAACAGAAAAAGATTTGACAACTTTTAAAAAGTTGTCAAATCTAAAACAGTGTTAATTTGCCGACAACGCTGCCGCGCCGCTTACAATTTCGGTAAGCTCGGTAGTAATAGCTGCCTGGCGGGCCTGGTTGTAGGATAGCTTAAGCGCTTTTAATAATTCACCGGCGTTATCTGTAGCTTTATCCATGGCCGTCATACGTGCACCATGTTCAGACGCGTTTGAATCAAGCACGGCTTTGTACACTTGTATCTTGATATTCTTAGGTATCAGTTGCTCAACAATTGCTTCCTGCGATGGCTCCAGTATATAATCAACCTGTGTGCCTTTCACGCCTTTTACCTCTTGTTTAACTTCTGTTTTTGGTACAGGCAATAATTGCTCGGCAATTAAATATTGTACTGCAGCATTTTTAAATTGGTTATATACCAGCTCAACACGGTCATAATCACCTTTTAAAAAGCCCTGCATAACGCTTTCGGTTATTAACGAAACATTGGCAAAGTTAAGCTCGTTGTATACGTCTGAATTATTGCCGATAACCTTGTATTTGCGGCGTTCGTAATATTCCTGTGTTTTTTTACCGATGCTTACAATAGATACATTGCCCGCTTTTAACTGCTCGCTATATTTTTCTGCGATCAGGTTATTGGCAGTTTTAATTACGTTAGCGTTAAAAGCGCCTGCCAAACCACGGTTTGACGATACAGTAATGATCAGCACCTTATTGGGTATACGTTCCACCAAAAACGGCGATGAACCATCTTCTAAGCTTGCAGAAAGGTTTGCTAATAACTCTTTCAGCTTATTGGCGTATGGCCGCAATTGTACAATAGCATTGGTAGCACGCTTCAGCTTAGCCGCCGAAACCATCTTCATGGCCTTGGTGATCTGCTGCGTTGACGTTACCGACTTTATACGGTTTCTTACTTCTTTTAAATTAGCCATTTATCGAATGTGCAAATTTGCGTATGTGCAGATGTGCAAATTAAATTGCTTATGTTTTTTGTTCTTCAAATGTGAGGCTATGCATCATCTGCACATCTGCATATCCTCACATCTGCACATTAATTATATCTATCTGACAACTCCTTGGCAACTTTTTCTAAAGTGCCGGTTACCTGGTCGTCAAGCTTGCCTGCTTTAAGGCTTGCCAGTACTTCCGGGTGGCGTTGCTCTAACTGGGTTGTATATTCACTTTCAAACTCGCGTACTTTATTAATAGGCACGTTACGCATCAGGTTTTTTGTACCCAGGTAAATAATCGCCACTTGTTTTTCAACAGTTACCGGCGAATATTGCCCTTGTTTCAAAATTTCTACGTTACGCGCGCCTTTATCCAGTACAGTTTTTGTAGAAGCGTCCAGGTCGGATCCGAATTTAGAGAAAGCCTCTAACTCGCGGTATTGCGCCTGGTCAAGCTTTAACGTCCCTGCCACTTTCTTCATTGATTTGATCTGCGCATTACCACCCACACGTGATACCGAGATACCTACGTTAATAGCAGGGCGTACACCCGCGTTAAACAAGTTCGACTCCAGGAATATCTGTCCATCGGTAATTGAAATTACGTTGGTAGGGATATAAGCTGATACGTCACCCGCCTGTGTTTCAATAATTGGCAATGCGGTTAATGAGCCACCACCTTTTACTATGCTGCGGATAGATTCAGGCAGGTCGTTCATCGCTTGCGCGATAGCATCATTCTGGCTGATCTTGGCGGCACGTTCTAATAAACGGCTATGCAGGTAAAACACGTCGCCCGGGTAAGCCTCACGGCCCGGTGGGCGGCGCAATAACAACGATACCTCGCGGTAAGCAACCGCCTGTTTTGACAGATCATCATAAATGATCAATGCCGGGCGGCCTGTATCGCGGAAATACTCGCCAATTGCAGCGCCTGCAAACGGCGCGAAGAATTGCATGGTAGCAGAGTCGGAAGCGTTGGCGGCAACAATGATAGAATAAGGCATAGCGCCTTTTTCTGTAAGCGTACGTACAATGTTTGCAACGGTTGAAGCCTTTTGGCCGCAGGCTACATATACACAGATAACCGGCTGACCGGCATCATAAAATTCTTTTTGATTGATAATGGTATCGATACAAACGGCGGTTTTGCCGGTTTGGCGGTCGCCGATAACCAACTCACGCTGGCCGCGGCCAATCGGAATCATCGCGTCAATAGCTTTGATACCTGTTTGCAATGGCTCGGTAACCGGCTGACGGTAGATAACGCCGGGGGCTTTACGCTCTAAAGGCATTTCGTAAGTTTTACCGGTAATAGACCCTTTGCCGTCGATAGGCTCGCCCGAAGTGTTTACTACGCGGCCCAGCATACCTTCGCCTACGTTGATAGACGCTATTTTGTTGGTACGTTTAACAGTATCGCCTTCTTTTATCTCGTCGCTTTGGCCTAACAATACCACACCCACATTATCTTCTTCAAGGTTCAATACAATTCCCTGCAGGCCGGTGGCAAATTCAACCAGCTCACCCGATTGTACTTTTGTTAATCCATAAACACGTGCTATACCATCTCCAACCTGGAGTACGGTACCTACTTCTTCTAATTCAGATTCTGACTTGAAACCCGCCAACTGCTGACGCAAAATTGCCGATACTTCATCTGGTCTTACCTCTACCATAGTTTAATTTTTATTAGGGTTGTTTTTAATTTATGCGATAGTGCCACCGGCAAAATCTTTTTTCAATTTCTTTAAGCTGCTTGCTATGCTGGTATCTAATTGCCTGTCGCCAATGGTTAATACAAAACCGCCAATTAAATCGGGATCAACTTTGGTATCCAGTATCACTGTACCGCCAACAGCCTGTTTTACTTCATCAGCAAACTTTTTCTTGTTTTCGGCAGATAAGGCAGTAGCCGAAACTACTGTGGCTTTAGTGATATGTTTGATAATATTATACTGATCAACAAATTCTTTCGCGGTAACATATAAAACATCACCACGGCCTTTATTTATCATCAGCTTATAAAACGCGATAGATACTTTATTTACCCTTGATTCAAATATATCCGTAAGGATATGCAGCTTTTTGCTGTGTGATATAATAGGGCTACCTAAAACCGCCTGTAACTGCGAATTTACTTTTAGGGTATGCATGAAAAATATCATATCATCTTTAATGGCTTCAAGGATGTTTTGTTCCTGGGCCAATTCAATGAATGATTTTGCGTACCTGGATGCTACCGTTAGTTCTGACATTTCTTTTTATTTCGAATCTCGGATGTTCGATTTCGGATTTATTTTATTCTCAATTTCTCAATTTCTAAATCCGAAATCCGATATTATAACTTTACTTCCTTTAATAACTGGCTAACCAATTCGTCCTGTTTTGCCTGGTCTTCAAATTGCTTGCGCAATACTTTTTCGGCAATCTCTAAAGATAAGGTTGCGACCTGGTTTTTAACATCAGCCATAGCTATAGCTTTCTGATTGTTTATTTCAATACGTGCCAGTTCTATCATGCGCGCGCCTTCTGTATGTGCGGTTGCTTTGGCGTCGGTTATCATCTGGTCTTTTACCTTTTTAGCTTCGCTTAATATAGCATCGCGTTCAGCACGGGCCTGTTTCAATAAGCTTTCATTTTCGCTGGTTAAACGGGTCATTTCTTCTTTAACCGCTTCGGCCTTTAATAAGGCTGATTCGATTGAATTCTCGCGTTCAGCAACGGCGGCTAAAATGGGCTTCCAGGCAAATTTACCTAATATAAACAACAGGATGCCGAAACAGAGTGTTGTCCAAACAAGTAATCCTAAATGGGGGGTAACTAAATCCATATTCTTTTAATATTTTTAATAATAATTAATCATTTTAAAAGTAGCCCCGGAGCCAACCGCTCCGGGTTACTTTTAATACTTTTTTTAATCTGATGATTAAAAGAAAGCCGCAACAACCACCGCGAACAGGGCTACACCTTCTACAAGGGCAGCTGCGATGATCATGTTTGTTTGGATCTTAGAGATAGCTTCTGGCTGGCGGGCAATTGCTTCAACAGCTTTACCACCAATTTGGCCAATGCCGATACCGGCGCCAATAGCAGCTAAACCAGCGCCAAGGCCGGCAACGCTTCCATAAACTGTTGTAGGTGTAGCCGCAGCTAAAACCATACCGATCATTCCTGTCATTGTGTTTTAAATTTAAACGTGTATATATATATTAATTAATTACAAAACTTCTTCGTGATGATGTTCTTGAATAGCCATCCCGATAAACAATGCCGATAGCAAAGTAAAAATGTATGCCTGCAAAAACGCCACCAACAACTCAATGGTATCCATAAACACTACAAACACAATTGATACAGGTGATACCCAGAGTGTTTTAAAAATAAATATTAAGGATATTAAACTCAATATCAAAATGTGCCCTGCGGTAATGTTCGCGAATAAACGAATTGTCAGCGCTATTGGCTTTGAAAATATGCCCACTATTTCCACGGGTATCATAATTGGAAACAACCACCACGGGTTAGGCATAAATATGTGTTTCCAGTAATGTTTATTACCATTAAGGTTTACTACAAAGAAAACAATAACAGATAAAACTGCTGTTACCGCAATATTACCGGTAAGATTATAACCACCCGGAAAAAAAGGTATCATCCCAAATAAATTATTAAGCAGGATAAAAAAGAATATTGTCAATAACAAAGGCATAAACCTCAAATACTTTACGCCAATATTAGGAATCGCAATATCATCACGAACAAATAAGATCAGCGGCTCTAAAAACGATTGCAAACCTTTTGGCGCTTTGCCAACACGTTTTTTATAAGTTGACGCTATGCTTAAAAAAATGATAAACAATACGATCATAGACATAAACATACAGGCCACGTTACGTGTGATAGAAAAATCAAATACTTTTTTTGAAGCGTCCTTGTCAACAGTTCCGGCAGCGTTAACCGCTTCAATATTGCCACCCTCTAATTTATAGCTGTAATGATCGGTTGTGTATATCGTCCCTTCGGGCATTAATTTACCGGATGAAAAAACATCCAAGCCTTTATCCGTATAAAGTATTACAGGCAATGGAATCGCCGTTTCCCCAATCACAGGCCATGAATGCGAGTCGCCAATATGTTCAAGTATTGTTTCTTTAGCGTTGAACTCTTTTTGATTGCCGTCAGCAGCTTTTCCCTGGCTGAAAGCCGCTACCGGAAATAAGCCTGCGAGTAAAAAAAATGCGTAAATTGAAGAAAGTCTAAAAAGTTTTAAGTTCAAAATCGTGCCGTTAGTCATTTAAATGAGGTTTTCTACCTTAAATTTTCGTGCCGCAATTTACGCAACAAAACATAAACTTCAAAGGCCATATTTAATAAATATATATATGCAAAATCGGCCAAAAAAATCGGCTTATTTATCGTATTATATCGCCTGAAAACAAAAATAAATATCAAACAAACCAATATTTTAAAGGTAGTGCAGCCCAAAAAACCCTGCGCGAAATATTCATTATTCTTTTGCCCGACGATCATCATTACCACCAGTACTAAAAAGGTTAAGCCCGATATAAAAAAGAATACAGTCCAAAACCCGGTAGTTAATAACCCGGTATTGCCCGTATATTGAAGCGCTGCAGGCGGGATGGCAATAATGATGGTAAAGAGGATAAAATAAAGTATCGTTTGTGATAGTTTCATTTGAAGGTTTTAATTGTCCGGCTAACTTTTAACCGACCTGATAACAACGTACAAAGATATAAAAACCCCGGTAAGTGACAGCACCGCAGTTACCCATTTTGTTTGATGACCGGCCGCCTGATCAATTTTATAACCGGCATAGGTAAACAAGCCAATAATAGCGATCATCTGGAAGCCGATGCCCGAATATTTCGCAACGTCGCTTGTTTCTTTGCGGCTGTCGCCGTTCTCCTTAGGTTCGTTTTTATCCATTCACAAATTTATTAATCCTATTGGCATAATCTTTATTAAATTTAGCGATTGCTTTTATAATACTGATTTGATTTTGAGGCGCGTTAGCAAATTCTCCCTTTTTTCTGCACAAAACCAGGTAAAATTCCTGCTGTTCCCATTAGTTATCATAGCATCAGGGTGCGCGTTTCAAAATATAAACGGTTTTAACCGTAAAATGCAGGACCTTACCGCGCATTATAATATACTGTTTAATGCCAACGAACTGCTGCGGCAAAAGCAGGAAACCTACGCCTTATCGTTTATTGATAACTATAGCCAGCTGCTAAATGTTTACCAGGATACCGTAGCCCGCCCGCCCGCTATGGATAAAGACCTGGATGCTGCCATTACCAAAGCCAATGTGATCATCAACGAAAAAGAGCAAAGTCATTACAGGGCCGATGCCTACGTAGTACTGGGTAAGGCCAATTATTTAAACGGTAACTATTTTAATGCTGTCGAGTTTTTTAACTACGTAATACATTCATTCCCAAAACAGGTTGCAGTGGTGCAGGAAGCGGCTGTGTGGAAGGCACGCGGTTTATTATATTTAAATGAACTGCCCGAAGCGAAGCGCACTTTAGATACCGCCATTCTAAGCATCAATCCCAAAAAGCATATCCCCGCCGATATATATGCCGTTAAGCTTCAATATGATATCAACGCGCAAAACTATACCGATGGCGTGGAAATGGCCAAAAAGGCTATACAATATGGTAATACCAAAACCCAGCGGCTGCGCTGGACGTTTATTTTAGGCCAGCTACAAGAGCTTAACCATGAAACCAGTGCCGCTATAATTAACTATACCAGCATAACCAGGAGCAACGCAGCATTTGAAATGGCATTTAATGCCAATTTAAACTGTATTCGTATACAGGACGAAATTAGGGGTGTTAAAGTTAGTCGTATAAACCGCCTGTTGAGCCTGCTTAAAAATCAAAACAATAAAGATTTTACCGACCAAATTTATTACCAGGTGGCCGAAATATATGCTGCCAATAAGGATATCAACAACGCCGTAAAATATTACAAGCTATCGGTACGGGCAAGCAATAAAAACCAGAATCAAAAAGGCCTATCCTACCTGCGCATTGCTGACATTGAGTTTAACAACAAAGCCGATTATGTAATTGCCAAAAAATATTATGACAGCACGTTAACCAACCTTTCGCCCAATTACCCCGGCTATCAAACTATTCAGAAGAAGAACAATAACCTGAAACTGCTGGTAGACCGGCTGCGCATTATTGGTCATGAAGATACCTTGCAGCAATTAGCCACGCTGGATGAAAAAACTCGGTCGCAGCGTATAGATGATATGGTATCGGCCCAAATCTTACAGATGCAGGCAAACGCCTCGGCATTGGCTATTGCCCAGGCCAATGCTGCTAATAATGCGCAAAACCCAACGGTTAGCGTGCCAAATGGCAGCAATTTCTATTTCTATAATTCAAATGCTGTTAGCCAGGGATACGCGGCTTTTAAACGAAATTGGGGAAACCGTAAGCTGGAAGATGACTGGCGCAGGAGCAGTAAATCGGGTGCTATTGCTGTAGCCGCCGCTGCCGGGCCTGCCGTTTCGCCAAATGCCGACCCAGACGCGCTGCCCGCCGATAAACGTAAAAGCCGTACAGATGTATCGGCAGCAAGTTATCGCCAAAAATTAATACACGACCTGCCGCTTACGCCGCAATTATTAGCCGAATCAAATGACCGTGTATATGGCGCATACCTGGACATTGCCAATTTTTACCGCGATATTTTGGATGATAAAAAAGAAGCGATAGCCACCTACCTGCTGATATTAAGCAAGTTTCCCAACGATCCCAACAAGGCAGGTATATATTATAGCCTGTACCGTTTGTACAGCGAAACTGATGTGGCTAAATCTAATGAATATAAAAACAGGCTGTTAAAAGAATATCCCGAAACCGCTTTTGCCAAAGTTATACTTGATCCTGACTATGCTAAACATGTTGGCGACAAGGATGCCGCGTTCAATGCCGCTTATAGTGAGGTTTATGACCTGTATGCTCAAAAGAAATATGTACAGGCTATCAGCAGCATTGATGCTTTATTAAAACAATACCCCGGCAACGCGTTAGCTGCGCAGCTTTATTATTTGCGGGCCATCTCTGCGGGGCATAGTGAAAAAATAGAGGCATTCAAGGCTGATATGCAGCGCCTGGCAGAAAACTATCCCAAAGATGATCTGATAACGCCATTGGTAAAGCAGCACCTGGCGTATATTGCGGCGAACAACACGCAGTTATCGGCGCAAACATTTGCTTTGATGGATAATGATACTTCCGGCGTACGGTTTATTCCGCCTGTTGTTTATAAAAAGGAAACCGCGTTCAGGCGTGATATTAAACCGGATGATGAACCGGTAAAGGCGGCTGAAAAGAAATTACCGATAAATGAATCGGCAAAAACGGCGGCTATTGTCGCGGCTAAGCCTTCGGCTGCTACTGCTCAGCCTAAATCAATGACTGCAAAAACGCCAACGATATTTTCGCTTGGCGACAGCACCAATTATTATTTTGTGATCAATGTAAACACCGGCACAATTGATCTTTCGTCATCGCGTTTTGGCATAGGGCAATTTAACCGCACACACAATCAGCCCGATGCGATACAGCACCAGCTAAAAAATGCCGGGGATGATAACCAGCTGATCTATGTGGGCCGCTTTTATAGTTTGGATGATGTTAAGCAATATGCAAGGACAATTATTCCGCTATTGCCCGAGATAATGAAAGTACCAAAAGATAAATACAGCTTTTTTTTAATAACAAAGCAAAACCTGGATAAATTAGCCGACAAAAACCTACTGGATAGTTATTTTGATTACTATCAGCAAACCTATTAACAATGGATATTATACTTACCGCCCAGGATATAAAGAAATACAACGGGTATATCTGGAAATTTTTTGCCGGTTGCTTCGCGTTCCTGGTTATTATGGTAATAGCAACCTTACTCGGGGCCTTTGGCGACTTGCCAACATTAAGTGACCTGGAACATCCTAAGAGCGATCAATCAACCGTGATCTATACGTCCGACAGCCAGATATTGGGCAAATGGTACTGGAGGCAAAACCGGTCGAGTGTGGCTTATAAAGATATATCTCCAAATGTTGTACATGCGTTAGTTGCAAAAGAGGACAATCATTTCTACTCCCATTCGGGTATTGATTTTTGGCGCACTTTCACTATTATACCCTACAATTTGATAGGGCGTACACAAGGTGCCAGCACCCTTACACAGCAGTTGGCAAAAAACCAGTTTACCGATGTGCCTTCAAAAAACCCGGTTAAACGTGTAATTCAAAAATTAAAAGAGCTCATAATCGCTATCAGGATAGAGAAGCATTATACGAAGGAGGAAATTATTACCCTCTATTTAAACACGGTTGATTTTGGCTCTAATTCTTTCGGCATAAGCGCGGCAGCGCATACCTATTTTTATACTACGCCCGATAAGCTAACGCCCGACCAGGCTGCCACTTTGGTTCAAACGCTTACGTCTACTACTATACATTCCCCGGTTAAGCATCCCGAAACTGCGCTTAGCAGCCGCAATTTTGTTTTAAAACGTATGGTTGACGAACACTTTTTAAGTAAAAAGGACGCCGACATTTACAAGGCTAAACCATTAGGGGTTAATTACCATCCGTCCAATCACGCGGTGGGGTTAGCTCCATATTTCAGGGCTGAATTAAAAGCCCAGGTAAAAGCTTTATTAAAAGAACAGGGGCTTAATTATGATTTGGACAGGGACGGCCTGAGAATTTTTACCACCATTGATGCCAATATGCAGCAATATGCCGAAGACGCGCAAAGGGAATATATGGTTACGCTGCAAAAGCAATTTAACGACCATTGGCGCGGGCATAACCTGGCTAAGGAAATAGCCAACTATAAATATTTAATTAACCTGGGCATACACGGTTCAGACCGGTATAAGGAGTTAAAATTGGAGGGTAAATCGGATGAGGAGATAAACAAAAACTTCAACACGCCTGATATGATAAATATATTTACCTGGCATGGAAATGTAGATACCCTGATGAAGCCGCTGGATTCTATAATTTACTGTAAATTTTTATTGCGGAATGCCCTGATGAGCATGGACCCTACAACCGGCTATATTAAGGCATGGGTAGGCGGCATTAATTTTGAGCATTTTAAATACGACCAGGTGTATCACGGTACAAGGCAGGTGGGCTCGACTGCCAAACCGTTTACTTATGCGGCGGATTTTATAAACCAGGGCGACTCGCCCTGTACAACAGCAGAAAATGTGCCCGACACCATATTTTATGACGGACAGAAATGGTGCCCTAACTCGGGCAAAACGGAAACCATACCGGGTACTTTGACTTACCGCGAGGCTTTGGCACATTCGCAAAACTGGATAACCGCCCATATCATGAAAGGCCTTACCCCACAACCTGTTGTGGATTTGATCAAAAAAATGGGCATTATGAGTGATGTGCAGGCAGTTCCATCCATCTGCATCGGCAGTTTTAACGCCTCGGTATTTGATATGACCGGGGCTTACGGCGTATTTGCCAACAAAGGCATCTGGACCAAACCCACCTTTGTAACCCGCATTGAAGATAAAAACCATCATGTGCTTTGGCAAAACAAACAAGCGCTGCAAAAGCCGGTTATGGATGAGAAATACGCGTATGTAATGACCTATATGTTGAAAGGTGTAATTGAAGAAGGAACAGGAACGCGGTTGAGGTGGAGATACGGCCTGACTAATCCCATTGGCGGTAAAACAGGCACTACCAATGATAACTCGGACGGGTGGTTTATAGGCATAACGCCGCAATTAGTTACCGGGGTTTGGACAGGTTGCGAAGACCGCGATATTCATTTCCGTTCGGAAAGTCTTGGCGAAGGTGCTAATACCGCGTTGCCAATTTTCGCGTTATATATGCAAAAGGTTTACGCCAACTCATCGTTGAATATTAAGAAAAATATTGATTTTGATTTGCCAAAACAACCGTTGGATATTGTGCTGGATTGTGCCGCTTACAACCAGCAGCAAAAAACTGCGGATGTAATGGACAAAAAGTAAAGATAATCTGCCATTTGAATACCACACCTGAAAATTCGTGAAATTCGCCTTAATTCGTGAAATTGGTGCTTTTTGTTGAAATTAGCAGGCTTCAAACTATTTGGGCTATTTAGTTGTTCCCAACAAGCTATTAACTATGGATACCAAACTTTCGCCGCAGGATATAAAGAAATACAACTGGTATATCTGGAAATTTTTTATCGGTTGCTTCGTATTTGTAGTGCTGATGATATGCCTCACCACATTAGGCATTTTTGGTACACTGCCCTCCTTCGGCGAGCTCGAAAACCCTAAAAGCGACCAGGCATCGGTAGTTTACGCTTCTGATAACGCGCCCGGTACGTCAACCAAACAAATATTGGGGAAATGGTATAAAACGGCAAACCGCTCAAGTGTTACGTTCAATAAAATATCGCCCAATGTAATTAACGCGCTGATAGCCAAGGAGGATAACAATTTCTATTCGCATTCGGGTATTGATTTTAAACGCAATTTTACCATTTTGCTATACCTTATGATGGGCAAAAAGCAGGGTGCCAGTACCATTACCCAGCAATTGGCCTTAAACCTTTTTTCGGGCGAGGAAAGGGCGCATAACCCGCTGAGCCGTCTCGTCCAGAAAATGAAAGAGCTGATCATAGCGGTAAAGATAGAAAAGCATTATACCAAGCAGGAGATCATTACCATGTACCTCAACACGGTTGACTTCGGGAACAACGCTTCGGGCATAAGTGCGGCGGCGCAAACTTATTTTAATACCACGCCCGATAGATTAGCGCCTGACCAGGCCGCAGTACTGGTACAGTTACTAAAAGGGCCTTCTTATTATTCGCCTATAAGGCATGCCGACAGGGCTAAACAGGCGCGTAATTTTGTGCTGGCGCGTATGGCCGAACTGGATTATATAACCGAAGCACAAGCAAAAGAAAACCAGGCAAAAGAACTGGGTATTAAATATCATCCTGTGGCCGAAGGCATTGCGCTTTATTTTGTAACCGAACTAAAAAGACAGGTTCAAAAAATCCTGGAATCACAGAGTATTTTTAAACCGGATGGTGTAACGCCCTATGATGTTAACCGGGATGGTTTAAAAGTATATACCACCATTGATTCAAGGATGCAGCAATATGCCGAGGAGGCACAAGAGGAGTATATGCGCGATCTGCAAAAGCAATTTAATGAGCATTGGAGAGGTCATGATCTATCGAAACAAATTGCCAATTATGCATATATAATGAATAAAGGAATGACCCAATCCGACCGGTACAAGGCCTTAAAACTCCAGGGTAATTCGGATGAGGAGATCAGGCAAAATTTTAACACGCCCGATACGCTAAACCTGTTTACCTGGCACGGAGAAAGAGATACGGTAATGCGCCCGGTTGATTCTATATTATATTGTCAAATGCTGCTTCGCAATTCATTGATGAGCATGGATCCAACAACGGGTTATATAAAGGCATGGGTGGGCGGCATTAATTTCGATCACTTTAAATACGACCAGGTTTACAGGGGTGCAAGGCAGGTTGGCTCAACGGCTAAGCCATTTACTTACGCGGTGGCCATTAAAAATGGCTATTCGCCATGTTTGCAGGTAAATAATGTACCGGTGTCCTTTCCTGATTTTCCTAACCCTGACGGTACACCATGGACACCCGCTTCAGCCGCGTCAGAAACCTTGCCCGGCATGATAGATCTTCGCACCGCTTTAGCACATTCACAAAACTGGGTAACTGCCTATGTGATGAAAGAGGTAGGTCCTGCACCGGTAGCCGAATTGATAAAACAAATGGGGATTACTACTAATGTTCCGGCGTATCCATCTATCTGTCTTGGTGTTTTTGACGCTACTGTATATGACATGACCGGCGCTTATTCTGCATTTGCTAATCATGGTGTTTGGAACCAGCCCGTTTACTTATTGCGGATAGAAGACAAAAATGGGAACGTATTGTATAGTGCTCCAACGGTAAAAAAACAACCCATCAGTGAAGAAACAGCGTATGTAATGACCGATATGTTGCGAAGTGTTATTGATAAGGGCACAGGCGTAAGATTGCGCAACCGGTACAATTTCACCAATGACGTTGCCGGAAAAACAGGTACAACACAGGATAATTCGGACGGTTGGTTCATTGGCATGGTACCACAATTAGTTACCGGGATATGGACAGGCTGCGAAAACCGCGATTTTCATTTTCGTACAACCGCTTTAGGCGAAGGCGCGAATACCTCCCTGCCCATATTTGCCGGGTATATGAAACGGGTTTACAATGACCCATCGTTAGGGATTAAACGGGACCTGAGATTTGAACCACCGAAAAAACCGTTAGAAACGACACTTGATTGTACTATTTACGCGCAACAACAAAAGGGGACTAACCCGGTTGATAAGAAACTATCCTTTTAGTATAATTACAGCGATAAGAATCATGCACATCCTCAAATCCTAAAAGTAATTATGGTTCAGACAAAATAGCGCATGGAGAAATTTGATTATCGTTCAGTACTAAAAAACATCCCCCATAAACCGGGTGTTTATCAGTATTGGAACGAGGAGAAGGAACTGATCTACATCGGTAAGGCTAAAGATTTGCGTAACCGGGTTAACTCGTATTTTAACAAGGATACCAATGTAAATGCCAAGACAAAGGTACTGGTATCAAAAATACGCGATATTACTTTTACCATTGTTGATACCGAGGTTGATGCGTGGCTACTTGAAAACAGCCTGATAAAAAAGCATCAGCCGCGTTATAACGTAATGCTGAAGGATGATAAAACGTATCCCTGGATCATTATCAAGAATGAGAAATTCCCCCGCATATTCTGGACAAGACGCATAGTAAAAGATGGCTCAAAATACCTGGGGCCTTATGCTTCGGTCAGCATGATGCATGCCATTTTAGGGTTGATCAAAGAAACCTATCCCCTGCGTACCTGTAACCTTGCGCTTACCCGGCCAAATATTGAGGCCGGTAAATTCAGGGTATGCCTGGAGTACCAGCTTGGCAACTGCAAAGGCCCCTGTCAAAACTACCAAACGGAGGATGATTACGACAACAGCATAGAAGAAATAAAGGACATTTTAAACGGCAAAATTGGTGCGGTGCTGCGCAAAATGAAAACCGAAATGGATAATGCCATTGCCGCTTTAAACTATGAACATGCCTACCGCCTGAAACGCAAATTCGACCTGCTGGAGAACTACCAGAGCAAGTCAACCGTGGTTAACTCGTCTATTACGGATGTGGATGTATTTAGCATTGCATCCGAGGAAAAATATGCCTTTGTTAACTTTTTAAAGGTGATGAACGGTACCATCATCCAGACACAAACCATCGAGCTGAAAAAGCGGTTGGATGAAAGCGATGAAGAATTGCTCACTTTAGCAATTATCGAATTCAGAAGCCGGTATAACAGCCATTCTAAAGAGATCATTGTTCCGTTTAATATTGATTTGGAAGATGCTTCGATAAAATTTACGGTGCCTAAGCTGGGCGAAAAGAAAAAGCTGCTTGACCTTTCGCAAAAGAATGTACAATTCTTCAAAAGGGACAAGATGGACCAGCACGAAAAGTTAAATCCCGAAATACGTACTGACCGCCTGCTTACCCAAATGATGAAAGACCTGCGTATGAACCAGCTACCCCGGCATATTGAGTGTTTTGATAATTCAAACTTCCAGGGTAAGTACCCGGTTTCGGCCATCGTGGTTTTTAGAGACGGCAAACCATCAAAAAAGGACTACCGGCACTTTAACGTAAAAACTGTTGAAGGCCCGGATGACTTTGCTACGATGGAAGAAGCGGTATTGCGGCGTTACCGCCGGGTGCTGGATGAAGACAGCGGGTTGCCGCAGCTAATTGTAATTGATGGCGGCAAGGGTCAGTTATCATCTGCGGTAAAAAGTTTGAAGCTGTTGGGCATTGATAAACAGGTTACGGTTATTGGTATTGCCAAACGCCTGGAAGAATTATATTATCCCGGCGATCAATACCCGTTGTATTTGGATAAAAGATCAGAAACCTTAAAAGTCATTCAGCAATTAAGGGATGAAGCGCACCGCTTCGGCATTACCTTTCACCGTAAAAAACGCGATAAAGGCACATTAGCAACCGAACTGGAATTAATTGAAGGCATCGGCAAAACTACTGCCGAGAAGTTGTTGAAATACTTTAAGTCTGTTAAAAAGATCCGCGAAGCAACACCTGAAATATTACAGGAAGTGGTTAATACCAAACAGGCGAAAGCTATTGTTGAGTATTTTGGCGGCGAGAGTGAGTAAATTCCTTTTGGTCATGCAGAAAGTTGGAGATTGTATTCTAAGAAGCCATCTAAAAATATCAAAAGACTGCTCTTAACCATGACATGGTGGGTGTCATGCTGAGGCTCTCGAAGCATGAGCGTAAAGGCCTTTGCCCGCATAGTCTTCGAGAGCCTCAGACTGACAGCGCTCTTGTATATTATTTCCATAGTCAGAATTTACCAGCTTCCAATTATGGTTAAAGATTTATCGGCATTTTCAAAACCATGAGCTATGAATTTTAACTGCTGATACTTTGACTTGAAATCCCCCTCAACAGGTGATAAAGTGACAATATTTCCCTGTGGGTCAAACCTAATAACCCGTTTATAATAACCGCCATTTTGATAATCGTACGATACCCCGTCATCCTCATAATAAACAAATTCGCTTGCTGTGGTGCCATTCCATATATGCAATTCTAAAATGCCATCGCCTTTGTCATTAGTGCTTTGAATTACGCTTTGCATAGGTATAATTGCCCCGGCTTTGATAAATACCGGCAGGTTGGTTAAGGGCGCATCGGCTATGATAAACTGGTTACCCTTGTACTTTTCGTTCGTGCCGAAACGGTACCATTCGCCTTTGGGTAAATAAACTTCGGCAAACAATTCGCTGCTGATAACCGGGGCAACCAGCATACTATCGCCAAACATAAACTGGTTTTGGAATTTGGTATCAAATACATTTTCATCATTGCTATAATCAATAGCCAATGTTCGGCTTAACGGTAAGCCGGTTTGCGTGGATTGGTAAAAACCCGAATAGATATAGGGTAATAGCCGATACCGCAATTCAATATCTTTTTTAATAATAGCCTCATTTTCTTCGCCCCATTCCCAGGGCTCGCGCATGGCCATGCCCTGCGCGGCATGGTTACGGAACATGGGTGTGTACACGCCTAACGAGTTCCAGCGCACCATTAACTCGGGAGTAGGGTTGCCCATAAAGCCGCCAATATCTACGCCAATTAACGACATGCCGGTTAAACCTAAACTATTTACCAAACGTTGGCCCAGTAGCAAGTGTTCGTCCGTAGCGGCGTTATCGCCTGTCCATACTGCCGAATAACGCTGTGTGCCGGAATAAGCCGCACGGGTTAGCACAAATGGGCGTTTATTCCCTAACAGCTTTTTAGTGCCATTATAAGTGGCTTTGGCCATTTCCATGCCGTAGACATTTCGTATCTCCTGCATATAGTATTCACCAAATTTTACCAGCCAGGGAATGTTTTGACCCCAGGCAGCAGGCTCGTTCATATCGTTCCAAAATCCGGCTACACCAGGTTCGGTAAGCGCGGTAAAAGCCGCGCCCCACCATTCTTTTACTTCGTCATTTATAAAATCAGGAAAATGACAGCGGCCCGGCCAAACACTGGTGGTGTAAAGCTCGCCATTGGGGTAAGTTGCAAAATAATTATTGACGAAACCCTCATCATATTGTTTGTAGCCCTTTTCAATTTTTATACCCGGATCAACAATGGTAACCAGCCTGAATCCTATCAACTTCAACTTGTCTATCATTCCCTTGGGATCGGGAAAGGTTTTCTTGTTCCAGGTGAATATCTTAAACCCATCCATGTAATCAATATCGCAATAGATCACATCGGCAGGAATTTGATGTTCGCGGAATTTTTTGGCAATGCCCAGCACTTCATCGGCACTCATATAGCTCCACCGGCATTGCTGGTAACCCAGGCTCCATAAAGGCGGCATTTCCATGCGGCCCGTTAGCCAGGTATAATCCTGTAAAATTTCTCTTATGCTTTGCGCGCCGAAAAAGTAATAGTTCATATCGCCGCCATCAGCGCCAAACCAACTCATTTCATCATCGGTAGTAGCGCCAAAGTCGAAATAGCTTTTACGCGTATTATCAAAAAATAGCCCGTAGGTTAAGCCGCTATGCAGGCCAATAAAGAACGGAAAGGTTTTATAAAGCGGGTCTGCATCAACACCATGCAGGGCGGCATCTGTATTCCAGTTTACATAGCTGCTGCCACGGCGGTTCAAATTGCCTGTTTTTTCGCCCAGGCCGATAAACTTTTCATCAGGATAGAGTTTGCGGTAATTAATAACCCGCGCATCCTGCCAGTTAACGCCGAAGCGTTTGTCATCTTCACTTAATGCTTTGCCATCAGCCGTGTAAAAATTAAAGCGTAAGGGGGATTTGATGATGATTAGCTTTAGGGCGGATGTATTAAGTTCAATCTCATTATCAGTTTCTGTATAAGATGGAAAACTTGTTGGCTTTTGAATTACCGCGAAAGATCTGTCCGCCTCATCAAAATTTTTACGGATGCAAACGCGGATGATAGTTGGAGTGTAAACCCATACCCGTGCTGTGGCTTGGAAGGTTTTAATGAATAGGGTGTTGTTTTGCAGGGCGATGCTTTCGGTATTGCCTAATAGTTGAGTTTGCATGTGTCTATTAAACATTAAGAATTGCTTTTTAGTTTGGGAAAGACCACATTAACAGATATCTTTAAATAAAATGACTGGATTTTTCTATTCCGAACGAGTAGTCAATTTCAAATAGTATTTTTAATAATTGATTATCGCCTATAACAACAATTAAAATAAATACATTCGTACTAAATCCACAATATGAGTTTATCAGCATCAGAACAAATTACATATTCTACAATTAGAATTGAATGCGAATACGATGACGGCGTGGGTACTGGTACTGGCTTTTTCTTTCGATTTTTACATGATGCGGCAACTGGCAATCATGTCCCAGTTGTAATTACCAATAAGCACGTAATAGAAGGTGCAAAAAGAGGTAAATTAATATTTACAAAAGCCGACACTAATAATCAACCATTAGATACACAACATTTTCAAGTGTATTTTGACAACTTTGAATCTTTGTGGAGAAAACATCCAGATATAGATGTTGATTTATGTGCTATGCCTATTGCCCCGTTTTTAACTGAAGCTGGAAAAAGAGGTGAAAAACTATTTTATATTTCATTAGATCCATCACTTATACCGAACAAGCAGCAAATTGAAGACTTGTCCGCTTTAGAAGAAATATTAATGGTCGGATATCCAAATGGAATTTGGGATTCAGTTAATAATAAACCTATTTTACGAAAGGGAATTACGGCTACCCATCCAAACTTTGATTATAATGGCAAAAAAGAATTAATGATTGACGCGGCTTGCTTTCCAGGATCAAGCGGCTCTCCAGTTTTTATATTTAATGAGGGTGGTTATCGTGATAAAAAAGGCACTATGCATTTAGGCGCAAGTAGAATAATTTTGTTGGGGGTTTTATTTGCTGGACCGCAACATACAGCACAAGGAGATATTGAAATTATTAATATACCTACAGGTCAAAAGCCGATTGTTATATCCCGAATACCCAATAATCTAGGACTAATAGTTAAATCTGAACGACTATTAGAATTGGAGAAATTATTTAAAGATTCTGTTTAATGTATATTGTGTCGATGATCTAACCAAAAAATCCCGCCTCACAGCGGGATTTTCTATTTATACTTTCTCTACATTCACTTCCCAAAGGTTCTCGGGGTAAGTGCCGTTGGCTACCAGTTCGGATATGGATTTTTGTACTATTGGCTTATCTTCTTTATAAGTAACGCCAAACCATCTTGCAGAAGTTGGGATAACTTTAAAATCCGCCTCGCCGGTATGTATCAGTTTATCGGCAATTAGCGGGATGAAAAACTCGGCTTTGGGGTTGTTTTCGTTATCAGTAACAAATTGCTGGAACATGGGTAAAGCCTGGTCAAAAACCGCAGGTGTAAATCCCCAGAAATTCATGGATACGCGCGTATCGTTTGCTAAAGGGTGTTCGCCGGTAGCATCTTTATAGGCAACCTTACCATCCGGGGTAAAGTAAACCTCTGTGCGCTCGTTAATTTCAACCATGTGGCCGTCATCATCAACCTTACATACGCCGCGGGATACTGAGCCATGTTCAGATAATGTTTTGTCTATCTGGTATCCAATTATCGCATATTTATCATCGGCAACTTCGGTCGTTAAAAAATCGGCCATTTTTTTAAACGCGTCATAGCCGTAATAATCATCGGCGTTAATTACGCAAAAAGGCTCGTTTACCTGGTCGCGGGCGGATAGTATCGCGTGCCCTGTCCCCCAGGGTTTTGCCCTTTCGATAGTTTTATCAATACCAAAAGGTTTTAGGTCATAGCTTTGAAAAACATAATCCGTTTCAACGCGGCCATTCAGTTTGGGCTCAAAGATAGATTTAAATGATTCAACAAATTCTTCGCGGATAATGAAGCTTATTTTGCCAAAACCGGCGCGAATGGCATCATGTATAGAATAATCAATTATAGTTTCGTTATTGGGGCCAAATCCTTCAATTTGTTTCATGCTGCCATAACGGCTGGCCATGCCTGCAGCTAAAATTAATAGTGTGGGTTTCATATATAATATAAATTATTATAGGGGTCGTGTTTTGTTATACGATTTTATTAACAATTTGGTTTGATTAAAGTTTAGTCTTACTTGATATACCTGAAATCCTGTCCCGATTTTATATTAAGCAATACTTCATAAATCAACCTGATCACATTATCCACATCTTCCTTATGTATCATTTCAACCGTAGTATGCATATACCGTAATGGCAATGATATCAATGCAGATGGCACACCGTCATTTGAATAGGCAAAAGCATCGGTATCCGTTCCTGTTGAGCGCGAAGATGCCTGGCGCTGAAAAGGTATTTTTTCCTTCTCGGCAGTTTCAATCAGTAGTTTGTTCAGGTTGTTTTGTACCGCCGGAGCGTAAGACACTACGGGCCCTTTGCCGCAAGCCAGGTCGCCCTGGGTAATCTTGCTGATCATCGGCGTTTGCGTATCATGCGTAACATCGGTTACTATAGCTACATTGGGCTTAATTTTATGGGCGATCATCTCTGCGCCGCGCAGTCCAATTTCCTCCTGCACCGCGTTTACAATGTACAGGCCAAACGGCAGTTTCTTTTTATTTTCTTTCAGCAGGCGGGCGACCTCGGCAATCATAAAACCACCGGCGCGGTTATCCAGTGCGCGACCAACATAGTAGCGGTCGTTCAGTACGATAAATTCATCCTCGTAAGTGATTACACAGCCTACGTGTATACCCAGTTTTTCAACCTCATCTTTCGTGGTGCAGCCGCAGTCAAGAAAAATATTTTTTAACGACGGCGCTTCTTCCTTTTCGCCCGCAGTACGGGTATGGATAGCGGGCCAGCCGAAAACCGCTTTTACAACGCCCTTATCGGTATGGATATTTACCCTTTTTGATGGCGCTATCTGGTGGTCTGAACCGCCGTTGCGGATAACATAGATCAAGCCATCGCTGGTGATGTAATTTACAAACCAGGATATTTCATCGGCATGCGCTTCAATAACCACCTTATATTCGGCTTTGGGGTTGATAATACCAACAGCAGTGCCATAGTTATCTACATAATGTTCGTCAATATAAGGCTTGATGTATTCAAGCCATAATTCCTGTCCTTTCCATTCAAAACCGGTGGGGGAAGGGTTATTTATATATTTTTCAAAAAAGGAAAGAGATTTGTTAGTTACAATTGCAACGTGCTTTTTTTCGTCAGATTTTTTCTTAGACATAAGTGTTCATTAAACCGCGTTTTTAACGGGACACAAATATAATCATTAAGGTGAAACGTTAAAGCTAAAATGTGAAGCTGCATTAACACAAAACCTTTTCCATGATCTCATAATCAAAACCGTTTTTTGAAAACAAAGTGCCAGTTTGTAAGAATCCCGATTTCAGATAAAAACCTACGGCCGATAAACGTGCGTTGCACCATATCCGCTCTGCACCTTCGTTTATAGCAAAGTGAATTATATATTTCAACAAGACGGTGCCTATGCCTTTACCCTGCATCCCTTCATCAACCGCAAATTTCCTGAACTGGAAATTTTTATCTTTTTGAAATAAGGAGACAACGCCCACTAAAACATTATCTTCAAACGCGCCAAAGTGGTAGCCCCTATTATCCTCCTCCATTTCCATCTCATAAAGCTTTTCGGCAGGATATAAAACCTTTTGCCGTAAGCGCCAGGTTAGTTCGGGGCGGATTTGTTCTATTTGGAGCATAAAGCAATAGGCTTGAAGCTAAAAACTTTTTTGTAATCCCGATAAAATGCTTTTAGCCTCAAGCTTCTTGCTTCAAGCTCACAATGGTATATTCCCATGTTTCTTCCTTGGGTTATTAACTACTTTATTCTCCAGCATTTTAAAGGCGAAGATGAGTTTTTGGCGGGTCTCGGCGGGCTCTATTACTTCGTCAATAAAGCCTCGTTCTGCGGCGCGGTAAGGGTTGGCAAATGTTTCTGAATAGAGTTGCTCCATTTCCTTCCATTTGGCTTCCTTGTCTTCAGCTTCGTTAATTTCACGTTTAAATATAATTTCGGCAGCGCCTTTGGCACCCATTACGGCTATTTCTGCCGATGGCCACGCAAAATTCATGTCAGCGCCTATGTGTTTAGAGTTCATCACATCATAAGCGCCGCCGTATGCCTTACGGGTGATAACGGTAATGCGCGGAACGGTCGCCTCGCAAAAAGCATACAATAATTTTGCCCCGTTGGTGATGATGGCGTTCCACTCCTGGTCGGTACCCGGTAAAAAGCCCGGCACATCCTCAAAAACCAATAACGGGATATTAAAGCTATCGCAAAACCGCACAAAACGCGCGCCTTTGGTAGATGAATTAATATCCAAAACTCCCGCCAAAAAAGCAGGCTGGTTGGCTATAATGCCAATGCTACGGCCTGCCAGCCGTGCAAAGCCAACCACAATATTTTCGGCAAAATCTTTATGTACCTCTAAAAACGAACCTTCATCAATTACGTGGGTAATCACCTCGCGCATATCATAAGGTTGCGAGGCAATTTCGGGCAGGATAGTATCCAGATCGGCGCGATATTCGTTTTTTGTTTCATAAGGCAAAGCCGGGGCTATATCTTCGCAATTTTGGGGCATATAACTCAGCAGTTTTTTAACGTGCTGAATAGCTTCTATCTCATTGGCACAGGCAAAATGTGTTACGCCCGACTTGGTGGCATGGGTATTTGCGCCGCCTAATTCTTCGGATGTTACTACCTCGTGCGTAACTGTTTTAACCACGTTTGGTCCGGTTACAAACATATATGACGTATGCTCAACCATCAATATAAAATCGGTTATGGCCGGCGAGTACACCGCGCCGCCTGCGCATGGGCCCATAATGGCGGATATTTGGGGGATAACGCCCGAGGCCATTGTATTGCGGTAAAAAATATCGGCATAACCGCCTAAAGATACTACCCCCTCCTGTATCCGCGCGCCGCCCGAATCATTAAGACCAACAATTGGAACGCCATTTTTCATAGCCAGCTCCATTATTTTACAAATCTTTTCGGCATGGGTTTCTGATAAGGAACCGCCAAAAACGGTAAAGTCCTGCGAGAAAACATAGGTCATGCGGCCATTAATAGTCCCGTAGCCGGTTATAACGCCATCGCCGGGGTATTTTTCTTTTTCCATACCAAAATCGGTCGACCGGTGTGATACCAGCATACCTATTTCCTGGAACGAGCCCTCATCCATTAAAAAATGCAGCCGCTCGCGTGCTGTTAATTTTCCTTTTTTATGCTGACTTTCTATACGCGTGTGCCCGCCTCCTAAAAGCGCTTTTTCGCGTTTTTGATTGAGTAATTTTAGTTTGCTATTCACAATTTGGTTTTTATAATGAAAGAGGCTAAAAATAGTAATTATACACGAAAGTTAAGTAACCCGACTGCCGGCAATTACTCACTCTGCTCCCGGATATGGGGAACCGTTCGCCCCCCGGCAAGCAGAGAAGAAGGATTGATAAATGCCTGGATATAAAATCCATAAACATCGCCATAATATTAACTAAATATTCATTTGCTATATTTGCATCATAAATCGCTGTCTTAAACTTGACTATGTGCGCTAAAATTGATGATAACGCTGCGGCTACCAACGAATTATATCATGGCTTACTTGCGGGTAACCGGCAGTTTGTTGAAAACACCTTAAAGATAGATCCTGATTATTTTACAAACCTTGCCAAAGGCCAAACCCCGCCCATTTTATGGATAGGTTGCGCCGATAGTCGCGTACCCGCCAACCAGATAACAAATACCAAGCCCGGCGAAATATTTGTACACCGCAATATAGCCAATATGGTTATCCACTCGGATATGAACATGCTATCGGTGCTGGATTACGCGGTTAATGTGTTAAAAGTAAAACACGTTATCGTTACCGGTCATTATGGCTGCGGCGGCATAATAGCTGCTATGAGTAACAAGCAATTCGGACTGATAGATAACTGGCTAAGCCATATTAAGGATGTTTATCGCCTGCACGCTAAAGAGCTTGACCAAATAGCTGATGAAGAAGAACGCTCCAACCGCCTGGTTGAGTATAACGTTATTGAAGGCGTATACAACTTATGCAAAACAACTATTGTACAAAACGCATGGCTCGACGATCAGTCGTTAGGCGTACATGGATGGGTGTACAGTTTAAATACCGGCATCATAACGGATATGAAAGTAAGCGCTTATGACAGCGCCAACCTGGAGAACGTTTTTAAATTTAGCAACCGCAATTTTAAATTGTCATTTTAAACCTTTCGTGAATATTTCTCAAAAAAGTTAATTAAAGTTAAAATAATTACAACAATTAGGTTTTTACATATTTTTAATGATGCTTAAATATTGCCTTACGTTTTTTATGGTATGCCTCATTGCCGCATTGGGTTATGGCCAGGATGTTATTAAAGGAAGGGTGTTTGAACGAAACACGCGCTTGGTATTATCCGGTATACGGGTGCAGGTGTTAGAGACCAAACAACTGGCCATTACGGATGACGACGGGCGGTTTGCAATAACCGCTAAACTGGGGGATAAGCTTATTTTTGCAGGGTTGGCCTACCTGACGGACACAGTGGTGATAACCAGGTATGAGATGGAAGTGTTATTAACGTCAAAAGAAAATATGCTTGGCGTAGTAACCGTGAATAGCAACAACATGGGCGCACCGAACGCATTTAAACCTGCTCCGGATCCTTTATACCTATCGAAAAACCTTTCGTACCAACAAAACGGCGGCCTAAGTTTAACTATACCGGATTGGAACAAGGACCAAAAGAAAAAAGAGCGCGAAGAAAAAATGATCGACGACAATCAGACTATGGATAAGATCGCCGCTGTATTTACCGCGACAACTGTGGCAAAATATATACCGTTAAAAGGAACGGTGTTAGATGATTTTGTGGCGCTCTACCGCCCCGATGTAAAAGTTTTTACCGCAAAAGACTTTAATATGGCAAATTATATAAACGACTGTTATATAAAGTTTATGAAATTACCACCCGACCAGAGACATTTGGAGAAATTAAATGGCGGTGATCAGTAAACGGTTTGCAGTAAACAGTTTGCAGGCTTTTTCGTTTTGTGAACGATTGTTTCTACATTTATAAAATGTACAACGAACTACCCTTAATAAATAACCTGGCTATACACAATTTTGAATTGGTTGTTGACGGCCACCGCGCCTTTATTGATTACCAGCAAAAAGGCGATAAGTTTTTTTTGATACATACCGAAGTGCCGATAGACCTGGAGGGGAAAGGTGTTGCACCGGCCCTGGTTGAAAAAGTATTCAACTATTTAGAGGCAAATAATTTTAAGATAGTTCCTTATTGCCCCTATATAAAGGTGTTTTTAAAACGGCATCCCGAGTGGGACCGGTTGCTGGCCTGATCTGTTTTAAATTAAAACGAAAACGTGCGATGAACTGTTAGTTCATTTGCAGGTTATTTTGCTTAACGTTATGCCATATTGAACCATACACATAGGTCTTCCTGTCGCAATAGTTGCATTTGTACCTTCGGATAGGTAACCAAAAGAAAAGTAACTTTACAAGGGCCGGGCGCCGGGCGCGGCTATCTAATACGCCTTGTGAGCATTTTTTGCATATTCTTCTATTCCTGGCAGCTGTAGTATTTGATTCCATAATAACATGATTTAATGGATGTTATAATTAATCAGTATAAAAGTAACAGTAAATAACGGGGTAGTGTAATTACTACCGTGGACAAAAAACGGACAAATTTTTTTGAGCAGGGATGTTATTCCTGGTATTAAAATTCATTAACGCCGCGCTAAGCGATGCCTTGTTTACAGGCTTAAACAAAAAGCTGTCGGGCAAATTATCAAGCGCAGCCCTTATCATATCATTTGACGAAATAGACGAAAGATAGATGAACGGGATATTTAAGTTAGCCTTAATATAACGGCCCAGGTCTATCCCGGTTTTTTCGCCGGTTAGCATAATATCAGTTATTACCAGGTCAACTTCTATCCTTTGTATTTCGTATACGGCTTTTATATACGAGTCGGCTATGCCGCATACACAATGCCCCATGCCTGTAAGCAATCGCTTTAATGCCGATGCCATAAGCAAGTCGTCTTCTACAATATAAATGTATAGTGGCTGCATAATATTATCCATTAGTTAACGATTTAATGCCTGCTTAACAAAGTTATCTACTAAATACAACTTTCATCTATAATTGGGGTGGACAAAAACAGGACAAATTAACTGAGGTATAAGTCGTGCTTTTACCCCATTCCCGGTTGTTTTGCTTCTATTATTGCATCGATATCTAATTTTTTACGCAACCGTTGTTTAGCTTTTTTAATACCCTCAACCGTGATGCCCAACATATTGGCCATTTCATTGTTAGTTAGCCCAAGCTTAATAAGCGCCAGCATACGTATATCAGTTGCCGAAAGATGCGGATGGCTTTTACCCAGGTTAACAAAAAACCCGGGGTGTACTTTTATAAACAATTTCTTAAAATCGTTCCAGCTACCGTCGGTCATTATATGTGCCTGTAATAACTTTTCTAAATGACCTGCATCAGCATGACTTGTTGATTTTTGGTTAAGCCTGTCAATCTCCAGCTTAAATTTTTCAATAAGGGTGTTTTTTTCGCGCAGGTTTTCGGTAAACAGGTGTAAGGCAGTATCGGCGTTTTTTAGTTCCTCATCCACTATGCGTTTTTCGGCCAACAGCAGTTCTTTATCTTTTTTGCTCTTTAACCGCTCACGGTTATATACCAGCAACAAAATAATGACAAGCAGAGTTACTACGGATATACCCGCATTGATCTCTACAGATTGAATTTTTTGAGCATCCTTTAGCCCGTTTAGTTCTGTCGTACGTTTCTCACTTTCCCAGCGCAGCTTTACCCTTTCAACAGCGGCTATGTTATTGCGTTTTGCAAGGCTGTCTTTGGCCTGCTCATGTTTTTTGCGGTAAACTATTGATTCTGCCGACTTGCCAATCTGTTCATCTAATTGCGATTTCAAGTCATAGTAATTGGCCCACTGGCTTAAATCATCATTCCTGTTATCCTTCAATAAACCCGCTGCCGATTTAAGCTGGCTACCGGCCAGTTCAAATTTTTTACTGTCGATATTTATTTTGGCCAGTCTTAGTACAGCAATAGCCGCATTAAGTGTTTGATCGTACTTTATCGAAGTCTTGTAATCGGTTTGAATATATGGCAACGCCTTGTCATATTGGTTTTGCAAAAAATAAACCGAGCCGATATTTCCCTCAGCTATGCCTATCCACACGGTATCCCTGTTTGCCGTCGCCAATGCCAGTGCTTTGTTAAAATAACTAACAGCCATTGGAAATTGGCGGTAATTACGATAAATAAGGCCGATAGTATTAATGATATTTACCCTGTCGCGGGGCGTTGTTTGAGGATAACGCAAAGCGGTTTCCAGGTTTGTTTTGGCATTATCATAATCGCCAAGCGAATAGTAAAAATCGGCTATGTTTGACAGGTAATGACTAATATCGGGAACGTTGTCATATCCTATCTGTCCAAATTTTTCCTGCGACATTAAAAAATACCGGCATGCCAGCGCGTTATGCTTAAAAGTAAAATAATACATACCCATTTTATGCAGGTACAGGCCAGTTTCAACAGGCATATTATTAGCCGCAGCAAAGTCAATTGCCTGCTGGTAGTATGCGGTACTTTTGTCATTAAACCTGTTGTTGACCGAATAGTAATCTGCACGCATATCAAAAACAGCGCACTCCAGCGATTTATCGTCCAGGCTGCGGGCTAAAGCGGATAGCTTATCCAGTCCTGCCATTGCCGAAGCAGGACTTACTTTACGAAAATTGTCTTTATAAAGCACGGTTGCTATGGCGACCCGGCTTTTTTGCGGTACCTGGCTTAGCCGGTTAAAAATGGTCGGACTATCAGGGTTTAAAGCATAAGCGTTTTGCCGGGAAAAAATAAACACCAGGCCAAATAATATTTTTATAAAATACCGGGTATACCGACAGCCCGGATCAAACAAACGCTTTCTTGTTGTCAAAATTCAAATGGCCGCTAATTAGTTATAAATTAATTTGGTATTATTCTATATGAAATACGGATCGGCATTAAGAAAGATATTCTCAAATAAAATGTTAATATAATGATTTTTATTTAATTACTAATTAAAATGCAAATTTTATTACTGTGTATTTAATTAATACTAAATTAATTAAGGTTGGTATGGCAACCAGTATGTGGAGTATAAAAGCAGGGTGAGGGAGATAGTGCCGTGGGTTTATTAAAAGCCACCAATTTTCACGAATTAAGGCGAATTTCACCAATTAGCTTAGTGCAAGTTCGTCTCAATTCGTGAAATTCGTGTTAATCACTTCGTGAAAATTAGTGTTCTCCTAACCCCCTCATCATACTCCGGATTAGCCCCCCGTTTACTTGCAACATAAGCCCCAACAGCGCAGGCTTTATCCAGCACCTGCGGTATGGGGTGTTTATTGAGCAGGCCATTGATAAAAGTGGCTAAAAAGGCATCGCCCGCGCCTACGGTATCTACTACTTCAACTTTATAGCCGGGGTGTTCATAAAATTCATAGTCGTGCCAAACAATAGCACCGTTTTCGCCGCGGGTTACGCAGATGGTTTGGGCGTGGTATTTTTTGCGGAACTCGGTTATCTTGTCTTTCAGGTCGCCGTTGCTGCCGTTAATTAAAAGCCCGGCTTCTTCCTCGTTCATCTTTACAATATCGGCGCGGGCGGCCAGGTTTTCAATGGTGGAAAGGGTATAATGCGGCGCACGTAAATTCACGTCAAACACTTTCAGCGCCCTGGTTTCATCCAGTAAGTTTAACAGGGTATCACGCGTGGCAGCTTCGCGGCAGGCCAGGCTGCCAAACAGGATAGCCGAAGCTTTTTCGGCTGCTTGCGTAAGCGCGTCTTCTGTTTGAATATTATCCCATGAAACCGGCTGCGGAATAATATAAGTTGCCTGCCGGTTTGCATCCAACTGCACGGTAACCTCGCAGGTGGGTAAATTTTCATCTTGCTGTATAAGGTCGCTATAAAGCTTATTTTCTTTTAAATATTCAATCAGCTCAAACCCCGAAGCATCCATCCCAACCCTGCTGGCAAAGGCAACTTTGGCACCTTGTTTGGCCAGGTGCAGGGCAACATTCATGGGCGCACCTCCGGCCTGCTTTTCAGCGCCAAAGGCATCCCATAGTACTTCGCCGAAAGATAGAATGGTTTTCATGGGGGTAAAGATAGCTGATTGTCTGAACCTTGATTTATAGGATTTGAGGATTTACTTGATTTCCAGCTGTTCCAATTATCGCATTCTCACAAATTGGAACACTTGCAATTTACAAAGGTTTCCCCGCTACTAAAGCCTTTTCGGCCCATTTAACAGCTAAGCGTTCGCGGTATTTGGCGTAGCGGCTTTTTAGGGTCATTTTTAGTACGCTGTCAATACCACCCTTTACAGCTAAATTATACAGGCTTGCCGCTTTTCGCGCTGGCGAGGCATCCCATGCGCGCAGGCTTAGTGAAAAGGAACCATCCAGGTATTTCATCCAGTGCCAGTAGCCGGTGGGCATAAACAGGGTATCGCCATGCTCTAAAAACACTTCGGTGCCCTCTACACCATCAAGCGCAGGGAACTTCTTAACATCAGGATTGGCAACGTCATAATCCTCCAGCGCGTAGGTGGCGTTGGGGATGCAGTATAAGCGGCGTTTCCATTTATTTTCAAATAATATAACGTGCTTGCGTCCGCCAAAATGGGTATGGAATATATGCGGCAGGTCAATATCATAATGCAAAAACGTAACCGAATTTGAGCCGCCGAAGAACATGGCCGGCATGCTTTCTAAAAAGCCGCCCATCAAATCTTTGGGCAATACCACATCGTCTAAAAGTTGCGGCGCCTGTTTAAATATATTAAAGAAGAAGATGCGTAGTTCAGTAGGTTTTGAGCGGATGAGATCGATATATTCATCAAATGGCATTTCGGTAGCCGATGAATTGATGGGTTTTGACGGGTCGGCTTTTGAGTTATCATACAGTGGCACCACCTTTTTACCAACTACTTCCTTCAAGTATTCGGGTGTCCATTTTTCGCGGGCCGGCCAGCTTTTAGTAAGGCCTTTTATAACCAGCGGGCGACGGGCGTCTAAATAATTTTTTTTGAAATCCTCGGGGGTTATCGTATCAACTGTATCTATCGGGCGTAGTATAAAACTCATATGCTGTTTCAGATCAAGCTGCAAAAATAACGCAATAATAGAGTTTGCAGTTGAAAGTTCGCAGTTTGCAGTCAAATATTTTACAAACTCAAAAAACCGATTGCGGACGCAACCGGTTTTTGGGTTAGTCAGTACAATTTACAAACGAACCCTGCAAACTGCCTACTGCAAAACAGCTCGAAGGGAGTCCTTCGGACAAACTGATTAACCTGGCATTAATACCGTGTTAATCACGTGAATAACACCATTGCTTTGGTTTACATCGGCAATTGTGATCCATGATTTTCCGCCTTTTTCATCAACCAGGTATAGCTTTTTGCCTTCAAGCATAACGGTTAAGGTACCGCCTTCTACGGTTTTTAGTTCGGCTTTTCCATTACCTGCTTTAACTTTGGCCATCAGGTCGCCGCCGCTTAAACGGCCTGCAACTACGTGGTAGGTTAAAATTTTAGTCAAAGTGGCTTTGTTCTCTGGCTTGACCAAAGTTTCAACAGTGCCTTTTGGCAATTTGTCAAAAGCTTCGTTTGTTGGTGCAAATACGGTGAAAGGGCCTGCCGATTCTAAAGTACCAACCAAATCTGCTGCCTTAACGGCGGCAACTAAGGTGGTGTGATCTTTTGAATTTACGGCGTTTTCAACAATATTTTTTGTTGGGTACATGGCCGCGCCGCCAACCATTTTTGTTTGAGCATAAGTGTTAGGCGCAATGGCGATAGCTACTAAGGCCAGGATTGGGATAATTAATTTTTTCATAGCTTTTTTAATGTTATTTGATGGAAGATACGGGGACAAATAACAAGCAGTTTTCAAGATGCTGCACTTACTTACAACCCTGATGTTTAATAAAATAAAAACCATTTTACCTTATAAATCGTACTAGCACGGCATAATTTAACCGGCTAAAAGAAAAGTTCGGCGGCTATCTTGTCCGCATATAATTTACCGGTTGGGGTCAGGTAAATGGTATTGTCTTTTTTAATGATCCACTCCCTTTCAAAATAAGGTTGGGCAGCAATAAGCAATTGATTTGAAGATGCTGCCGCGATGGAATTTAGCTTTTCCAATTCCAGTCCCCACATCGTACGCAGGGATGTCATGATGTATTCATTCAGGCGGTTTGCTTCCGTTAATACCTCTGTTTCGGCCGGGATTTTATCCTGTAAAATGCTTTGCATATACTTTGCATTGTTGGCCACGTTCCATTGCCGGGTTTCGCCATTGTAGGAGTGTGCCGAGGGGCCGATACCGAAGTATTTTACGCCTTTCCAATAGTTGGAATTATGCCTTGAATAATGTCCCGGCTTGCAAAAGTTTGAAATTTCATAATGCTCAAAACTATGTAGCTGCATGGCTTCCGTCAGCAAATTAAACTGTTCGGCGCTTTGCTGTTCGTTCATGGGCGGTTGTTTCTTTTTATTGATGAACAATGCCAGCGCGGTATCCGGTTCAACAGTCATGGAGTAGGTAGAAACATGGGGTACATTCAACTCAAATACCTTATGTAAATTATGCTTCCATTTTTGATCGGATAATAACGGATAGCCATAAATCAGGTCGACGGTAAGGTTTTCAAACCCCATATCCTGCGCACGTTTTACAGAAGCTTCAGCATCGGCGGCGCGGTGTACGCGGTTCATCCACATCAAATCGTCATCAAAAAACGATTGAATGCCTATGCTAAAACGATTAACGGGGGTTTGACGTAAAGCCTGTACTTTAACCTTACCCAGATCATCGGGGTTAGCCTCCAGCGTGATTTCGGCAGAGGCCGATACGGTATGCAGGCGGGTTATGGTATCAATTAATAGCTGTATCTCATCGCTTTCCAATATGGATGGCGTACCACCGCCAAAGTAAATAGTTTCAATGGTTTCACCCGGAAAATAGCTTTTTTGCAGCTCAATCTCTTTTACCAGTGCCTGTAAAAGCTCCTGTTTATATTGTAATGACGTGCTAAAATGAAAATCGCAATAATGGCAAGCTTGTTTGCAAAAGGGGATGTGTATATAGATGCCTGCCATGCGGCAAAGGTAAGCAATTTTACCCTGGGGAGGGGGATTTACAAACCCCTAAGATGCTTTTAGCAGCCTTTCAATATTAGCTAACCTGCTTTCAAATTTACTTTCACGGTCTTCCACTGCCTTCAACCTGGTATCTAACTGTGCCAATGTAGAAAGGGTGTCTTATCTCCTTTAATTCGGTGATTATTGTTTCGTTAAAGATTTGCTGCTGCTCCCATTGCTTAACAGATAAACCCATAAAATCCTTGAGAATATTATTGGTTTCCGTTATCTGTGCTGTGGTTTCATCCTGCTTAATAAGCATTTCAGACATTATCAAGGCTAATTCTTTATCCATAACACTTTTATTATTCAAATATAGGTAACTGCCGGAGTTTTTCAAAAAATTAGCTATAATTAATTAAATGTTTTAAACAACCACTTATTCAGGTATTTTTGCAGAACATTACCAGGCAATTTTATAAGATGCGGTTTATTGCTTTATGCCTCCTGTTTATAACTGTTTGTTGTTCGCCGGTTAAAGCGCAGCAGGCGGTGTCAACAATTCCGGCAACTTTAACGCCGCCTCAAAGACATATTTCGACGTTTGATTCGGTTGTTTTGGCAACAAGGGCCAGGAAAAAATTCATCTCCGATTCTTTATCCATGCAGTATATAAAAGCGCCCGATTCGGCAATGAACCGGGAGTTTGTGAAACGGACACTTAAAGAAAACCTATATACCGGTACCACATTTTTAGATATCCCCTATAAACCAAAAGGCATTTTCCGCGAGGGCCGCCATCGCCAAACCCGCGATCAATGGGTAGTTGTGCTTATCGTTGGTTTATTAATGTACACCGGTCTGCTAAACGTTATTTTAAATAAGGACATTAAAAATATTCTTCAATCATTTTACAGCAAACGCATTGTTTTGCAAGCAGGTAAAGATGATGGTTATATCAATTTCTGGGCGTTTGTGGGTTTGTTTTTATTATTTGGGCTTACATTCGGACTTTTTTTATACCAGTTATCCGTCTATTATAATACTTATTACAACAGCGTTAGTGGTGTCAGGCTGTTTGTTAGTCTTTCATTTATTGTTATCGCGCTGTTCGCGGTTAAATTTTTGGTATTAAAAATTTTGGGGTTTATTTTTGATATTAACCGCCTGGTGAGCGAATATGTATCTGTATTATACCTCACCTATTTCAATATGGCTTTTGTTTTTCTGCCGGTTGCGGTATGCTTCAGCTTGCTGGATGCCAAGTTTATCCCCTACCTGCTGGCGATTGCCCTGCTATTAATTGTGGCTATTTTGGCATGGCTATACCTGCGCAGCAGTGTGAACATCATATCAAATTTCAGATTTCATAAGTTTTATTTATTTATCTATCTTTGTGCCCTCGAAATTTGCCCTGTTTTGATATTAATTAAGGCACTTAACATATAAAATTGTTGGTTTAACAAAAATTGAGCTACTGAATTTTGGAAGAAAGAAAGAAAAAAGTTAAGAGCATTTTGGTTACCCTGGCCAAGCCCGAGAATGACAAGAACCCTTATGCTGAATTGGCTAAGAAGCACAATCTGAAAATTGATTTCAGGTCGTTCATTCATGTGGAGGGAGTGCCAGCAAAAGATTTTCGCAAAGATAAGATAACGCTGTCCGATTTTAGTGCGGTGATCTTTACCAGTCGTAATTCAGCCGATCATTTTTTTAGAATATGTGACGAAATGCGCTTCGAAGTGCCTGTCGAGATGAAGTATTTTTGCTTATCAGAAACTATCGCCCTGTATCTTCAAAAATATATCCAATACCGTAAGCGGAAGATATTTTTTGGAAAACAAAGCGCTTCCGACCTGGCCGAAGTATTAAAAAAACACTCCAACGAAAAATTCCTTTACCCTTGCTCGGACGTAGCGGCCGAAGAAACGCAAAAGTTCTTGCTGGATAACGGCTACAATTTTACACCCGCTGTATTGTTTCGTACAGTTTGCAGCGATCTGTCAGACCTGGCCGAGGTTTTTTACGATATAATAGCCTTTTTCAGCCCATCAAGCATCCAGTCACTGTATAAAAATTTCCCGGTTTTTAAGCAGAACAATACACGTATCGCAGCTTTTGGCGCAACAACTCATAAAGCTGTATTAGAAGCAGGTTTAATATTGGATATTCCGGCCCCTACACCTGCCGCGCCATCCATGACAATGGCTATTGAACAATATGTTAAGCAGGTAAATAAATAAATTTATTTATTTTAGTGTATCCTATTGCAACTTTTTTATAGTATTTTACGTAAAAATAGCGGTAATAGGTAAGGAATTTTGACTAACATTGGGAAATTTTTTATTATAATAATTAACCTTTAGTACACTAATTAAACTATCAATTACTTTCGATGGTAAAATTTGATTATAAAAAACATTTTTTGTGTTGGCGTGTCAAATTTTATATATTCGGGGCAGTTGTTATTTAACTGAATTTTGATTTGTAAAATGAAGCAGATATACTTTTTATTAATAACAGGCGTGGCTGGGGCAGTTTTAAGTGGTTGCGGAGGTTCGTCACCCAAAAACGACAGAGGAGAAGCCATTGGGGTAGGTGGCAGGGCATTCAGGGCTGAAATACCGGCCAACATGGTATATATACCAAGCGGTTCGTTTTTAATGGGCGAAACCGACCAGGATATCACCTATTCACAAATAGCACAAACCAAGCAAGTAACCATACCTGCATTTTTTATGGATCAAACCGAAATATCAAACAGCCAGTATAAGCAGTTTGTTAACTGGGTGCGCGATTCAATTGCTATTACAAACTATTTGAGCGATCCTAAATATTTTATTGGTGGTGTACCGGGCAAAGGAAAGGCGGCACCTGCTGCTAATCCCAGCGGTAAAAAATATATTGACTGGACCTATGCCAAATCGCACCCAATGTGGACCGTTAAGGGCAAGGTTAATAATACTTCCAAGCTACAGGGAATGTTTTACCAGGGCGATGATCGCCTTTTTGACCGAAATGAATTAGATGTACGTCTGTTAAAATACAATTACGAGAAAATTGACTACCACGGCGCTGCCAATAGCGAAAACGATAAAACTAAAAAACGGTCTGATTTTATTTTGCGCGATACTGTTCCGATTTATCCTGATACGCTGGTTTGGTTAAAAGATTTTTCATACGCTGCAAATGAGCCGATGGTTCAATATTTTTCGCACCCTTCATTTAAAAATTACCCGGTAGTTGGTGTAACCTGGCGGCAGGCGCGCGCGTTTACCGTATGGCGCACCCGTTATAAGCTGGCTTATACAGAAAAACGTCATATCCCGAGTGTAGCTGATTTTGACCTGCCAACCGAAGGTCAGTTTGAATATGCTGCCCGTGGCGGCAGGATAGGTACAGATTATCCATGGGGCGGCCCTTATATTAAAAACGCTAAAGGATGCCTGCTGGCCAATTTTAAGCCGGGCCGTGGCAATTATTCTGACGATGGCGGCACTTATACGGTAAACGTAAGATCTTACTTCCCTAATGATTACGGCTTATATAACATGGCCGGCAATGTGGCCGAATGGACGCAGTCGGCTTATGATCCATCTGCATCATCATATGTTAATGACCTGGCCCCAACATTTAATTACGAAGCTAAAACTACTGATAATGAAGTGATGAAGCGCAAAGTTGTGCGCGGCGGATCATGGAAAGATGTAGGCTGGTTCCTGCAAAATTCTCATCGTACTTATGAGTACCAGGACACTGCAAAATCGTATATTGGCTTTCGTTGCGTATCTGCTTACCAGGGCCGCGACCTTAAAGACAAACGCTAATTATAATCCAAACAAATAAAAATATTTAAATTACTATGGCAGGCAAAAAACAACCATACGGAATTAATAACATAGTATCATGGGGTGCTACTGTTGTAATTATAGGGCTATTATTTAAAATTCAGCATTGGCCCTATGGCGGCACCTTTATATCTATAGGATTAGGTATGGAGGCGTTTTTATTTTTCATATTGGGCTTTCAGCGTGAAGAATATGAACACGACTGGACAAAGGCTTACCCCGAAATAGCTTATGGCTTTGAGGGCGAGGTATCAAAACCGGGTAAAGCAATCGGCGGCGGTAGTAATACAGCCGCTTTAGATCACATGTTAGCCGAAGCTAAAATAGGCCCCGAGTTAATAAGCAGCCTTGGCGATGGTTTAAGGACATTTGGCGATAAAGTAAATTCCATTTCGATGGTTGCCGATGCGGGCATGGCCACAACAGAATTTGCAGCGAAAGTTAAAGGCGCTTCGGCCAGTTATGATAAGTTAAGCAATTCGTTTGAAAAAGCTGCAGCTAATCTTGCTGAAATGGCCGGTTCAAATGTTGATTCAAAAGCTTATCACGACCAGGTGAACAGCCTTGCCAAAAACCTTTCAGCTTTAAATGCGGTATATGAACTGGAATTACAAGACTCAAGCTCGCATTTAAAATCAATGAACAAGTTTTATCAAAATCTTTCATTAACGATGAATAATTTTAATGAATCGTTGGAAGACTCGAAACAGTTTAAAGAAGAAGTGGGCCGTTTAGCTAAGAACCTGGCATCATTGAATTCAATTTATGGCAATATGCTTACTGCAATGAATCAGCCGCGTACCAATTAATTATTAAGTGAGACCTGTAATTATAAATAAAGATATATACAATGGCTGGAGGTAAACAAACCCCAAGGCAGCGGATGATGGGTATTTTATACCTGGTACTTTTGGGCTTAATAGCCCTTGATGTACCTGAGAGTTTGCTGGATGCCTTTAAAAATATTAGTGATAGTTTGTCGGCATCTAAAAATAACGTTCAGATTGGCATTGATAATACTTTTACCGCGTTTGAAAAGACAAAATTAAAAGAGGAGCCTGAAAGGGCTAAAGAACCTTACTCAAGGGCTAAGACAGCAAGTGTTCTTGCCGATAGTTTGAACGCATACGTTGAATCGCTTAAAAAAACCATGATCGCCGAAAGCGGTGGATTTGATCCTGCTACTAATGATTATGCCGGCAGAGAAAATTTAGATGAATCTGTTGACCTGATGGTTGACAGAAGAAAAAATGCCTACGAATTGCATAAAAAGATAGATTATACAAGGGAAAAATTGCTTTCGCTTTTGAAACCTGCTGAACGTGTAGGTATTAATCTTGCCCTGCAAGCCAATGCCCCTCCTAAAGTGGCTGGGTTCCCGTCTAAATCCTGGGAAGAAGCAAATTTTGGCGATGGTATGCCGGTAGGCGCTGCTATTACATCCCTGATAAAAATACAGTCGGATACCAAAAACTCAGAGAATGAAATAGTTAAAAAGATATTAGGCGAAGTTGACCAGGCTGTGGTAAACCTTGATAAGTTTGCGGCAGTTGCTGTTGCGCCAACAAGCTATGTATTGGTTGGTCAACCCTATACGGCTGAGGTTTTTCTTACCGCTTACGACTCTCAGTCAAACCCGGATATTACGATTGACGGATCAAGGATACCTACACAAAACGGCGTTGGCAAATATACCGGAAACACAAGTACAGAAGGGATAAAAACATGGACAGGAACAGTCAATGTAAAGCAAGCCGATGGCAGCTTTAAAAGCTATCCACTTCCTAAACAAACTTACCAGGTAGCTAAACCATCTGCAGTGGTATCGCCTGATAAAATGCTGGTATTATATATTGGCGTGCCTAACCCTGTATCAATATCAGCTCCGGGCATTCCGAAAGAAAAGTTGAAGGTAAATATAACTAATGGTGGTACATTAACAGGTACAGACGGACATTATACCGCAACGGTAACTACTCCCGGTACTGCAACAGTAAGCGTATCAGGTACTGTAGGTGACGGTGCCAATGCTAAATTAACAACTTTAGGTTCAACTGAATTTCGTGTAAAGCGTATCCCCGATCCTAAAGCGCAATTTGCAGGTAAGGGCGGAGGAACTACAAGTGCGGCAAATATCCGCGCGCAGGACGCGATATTCGCAAAGCTTGAAGCGTTTGAGTTTGATGCTAAGTTTAACGTAACGCGCTTTTCTTTGTTAATTGCCAAACCCAAAGCGGATGTTTTCACCGCAAATGTTACGGGGAACGAATTATCTCCTGAAATGCACAAGGCCATGAATGCGTTAGTGGTACCGGGAACCATAGTTGTATTCCAGGATATTATTGCTGTTGGCCCCGATGGTTCGCAGCGGGCGCTTGACCCCATAGTTTTAAAAGCAAATTAAAAGGTATATGAAGAGGAGATTTTTAATTATTGTGCTTTGTTTAGCTTGCACGGCATCATTTGCCCAAACAAGCAAAACAACCACCGCAAAAAAAAGCGCGAAAACCACTAAGCCGAAGCCTAAAACTCCGGCGGCAGTTGATACTACAAAAAAGGTAGTGGTAGATAACAATAAAACAGCAGGACGCACTGTTCAGCGGCCTGTAGTTAATAATACACCACCCGCTAAACCGGGCAAACCGTTTGAAAGGCCTTTAGACGGCTATTTCAAAAAGAGCAATATCATGAATGGCAAGGTAACACCATTGCCTGTTTTGCGTGAGGCGGATGTTGTGTACCAACGCCGTATTTGGCGCGAAATTGACCTGCGCGACAGAGACAACCAATATATGGCCTCGCCTAAAGGCCGGTTGATAGATATTATAATGGACGCTGTAGCAAAGGGCGAACTGACTGCTTATGACCCACTGCCAAACAAGGACGATCCTGATGGTGATGCTTTCTCGACACCATTAACACCCGAAAAAGCAAAACTGGCAATGGCCGATAGTTCGGCAGTAACTACATTTGATAAAAACGGTGACAAAACCGGTTCGCACATGGTAGCCGGGGAATTTAACCCCGACAGCGTGGTAAAATTCCGTTTAAAAGAAGATGTAATTTTTGACAAGCAACGCTCGGTTGAGGAGATCCGCATTATCGGTATTGCCCCACTAACAAAGAAAAAAGCGGACGCGGCAGGCTTATCACTTGACTACCAGCCTGCATTTTGGATATACTTCCCCGCTGCCCGGCAGATATTAGTTACCAAAGAAATAGTGAACAGTCATAATGATGCTACCGGCTTAAGTTTTGACGACGCGTTTACCAAAAGGCTTTTTGCCAGCTACATTGTTAAGCAATCAAACGATAAGGATGAGAGCATAAAAAATTATGCTAACGGTATTGACAAATTATACGAATCGGAAAAGATCAAAAAAGACTTAATGGATTGGGAACTTAATCTATGGCAGTATTAGGTTAGAGATTGGAGATCAGTGATTAGAGGTTAGTTAATTAGAGATTAGGACTAATCGCTTTTAATATATACTAAAGCCCTTGTAAACTACGTTTATAAGGGCTTTTTCTATTTAATTATTATCTTAGGCAAACTAATTAACTAATCTCTGATCTCTATAATGAAGTATTACCTCCTTCTTCTTCTTATACCATTACACGTATCGGGTCAGGATATAACAGGTAAGTGGGAGGGCGAACTCACGCAGGGGACTTCCTATAAAATGGAGATCAATATTTCGCAGTATGGTAAAGTTTTAAACGGAACAACCAGGATCAGCAGCAGCAATGGTGATTTTGTGGAGGAACGGTTTACGGGTGCGGTTAATGGCGCAAATGTTACTATTAATGAAAATGAAGTTACAGTACTCCCTGCCGGATTAACCTGCGCCTTAAAAAACCTGACCGGGCGCATTAAGATCGATACTTTAAACAAGGCAATGGTTATTGAAGGCGACTGGTCAACCAACCGAAAGTATGAAAATAAGCAATACTCACCGTCTGAGCGTTCCTCAGGAAAATTTAACGTATCAAGAGGAGTCAATCTACAGTTATTGGCTACGCAAACGCAGTTGGCTGACAGACCGCTGGATGGCTATTATAAAAAGAACAATATTATTAGTGCCAGGGTAACGCCGTTGCCGGTTTTAAATGAATCAAATGTAGCCTACGCCAGGCGTATATGGGAGGAAATTGACTTGCGCGAAAAAAAGAACCAATATTTGGCATCGCCAAAAGCACGATTGATAGATGTTATAATGGATGCCGTAGCAAAAGGCGAATTAACCGCCTATGATCCTACACCTGCTAAGGACGATCCGGATGGCGACGCTTTTTCGACACCCTTAACTCCTGAAAAAGCGAAATTGGCCATGGCCGATAGCGCTGTAGTAAACATATTTGATAAGAACGGCGATAAAACAGGGTCGCACATGGTAGCCGGGGAATTTAGCCCGGACAGTATAGTAAGATTTCGCATAAAAGAAGATGTGCTGTTTGATAAGCAGCGTTCTGTACAGGAAATTCGCATTATCGGTATCGCACCGCTGGTAAGGAAAAAAGCGGATGCGGCAGGCCTGACCCTTGATTACCAGCCTGCATTTTGGATATATTTTCCGGAAGCCCGCAAAATACTGGTTAACAAGGAAGTGGCTAACAACCGCAATGATGCTGCTGGCTTAAGCTTAGACGACGTATTTATTAAGCGGATGTTTACCGGTTATATTGTTAAACAATCTAACGATAAGAACGAGCGTATAAAGGACAACACCGTTGGAATTGACCGGCTAATTGAAGCTGAAAAAATTAAAAAAGCATTAACGGATTGGGAACTGAATTTATGGCAGTATTGAGGGTAGAGGTTAAACCTCTCCACCCGTCATTGCGAGGTACGAACCAATGACGACGTTGGGTGAGGTGTAATGGTTTATAAACAAAAAAACGCCCGGTAAGATCATCTCCTGCCGGGCGTTCACTTATAAAAAAACTACATTATTTACTTTCGTCTTTAACTTCTTCAAAGTCAACATCAGTTACGGTATCGCCGTGATCCTGCCCGTGTGCGCCTGCATCACCTGCGCCCGGTTGTGGCTGGCCTTGTTCTGCCGAAGCTTTGTACATATCCTCAGAAGCCGCAGTCCAAGCGGTGTTCAGCTCAGTTTGGGCAACTTCAATATCGGCTAAGTTTTTAGCAGAATACGCCGCTTTCAATTTGGTCAAACCTTCTTCGATAGCCGACTTTTTATCAGCAGGTATCTTATCACCATATTCCTTTAATTGCTTTTCAGTAGAGAAGATCAATGCGTCAGCCGAGTTCAGTTTTTCAACCTCCTCTTTTGCCGCTTTGTCAGCATCAGCATTAGCTTCTGCTTCGTCCTTCATCTTCTTGATCTCGGCATCAGTTAAACCTGATGAAGCTTCAATACGGATCTTTTGTTCCTTACCTGTGGCTTTATCTTTAGCCGATACGTGTAATATCCCGTTGGCATCAATATCAAAAGTAACTTCTACCTGTGGCACGCCGCGTGGAGCAGGTGGTATACCATCCAAATGGAACCTGCCAATGGTACGGTTACCCGAAGCGATGGGGCGCTCACCCTGTAATATATGTATCTCTACTGACGGCTGGTTATCAGACGCGGTTGAGAATGTTTCAGATTTTTTAGTCGGGATAGTAGTATTTGCTTCTATCAGTTTGGTCATTACGCCACCCATTGTTTCAATACCCAATGAAAGCGGGGTAACATCCAGCAATAACACATCCTTTACTTCGCCGGTTAATACACCACCTTGTATGGCAGCGCCTATGGCAACCACTTCATCCGGGTTTACACCTTTTGACGGTGATTTGCCAAAGAATTTTTCAACGGCTTCCTGTATAGCAGGGATACGGGTAGAACCACCTACCAGGATGATCTCGTCAATATCTGATGTGCTTAAACCAGCATTTTTCAGCGCCGATTTACATGGATCAATAGTACGTTTGATCAAACTGTCAGCCAACTGCTCAAATTTGGCACGGGTTAATGTTTTAACCAAGTGTTTTGGCTGACCATCAGCCGCAGTAATGTACGGCAGGTTGATCTCTGTCTGGGCCGAGCTTGAAAGCTCAATTTTAGCCTTCTCAGCCGATTCTTTTAAACGTTGCAAGGCCATTGGGTCTTTACGCAGATCAACGCCTTCATCGCTCTTAAATTCGTCTGCCATCCAGTCGATAATAACCTGGTCAAAGTCGTCACCACCCAGGTGGGTATCACCATCGGTCGATTTTACTTCAAATATACCGTCGCCTAACTCCAGTACTGATACGTCATGTGTACCGCCGCCGCAGTCAAACACCACAATTTTCATATCCTTGTGCGCTTTGTCCAAACCGTAGGCAAGGGCAGCAGCAGTAGGTTCGTTAATGATACGGCGTACTTTTAAACCTGCAATTTCACCGGCTTCCTTAGTAGCCTGGCGTTGTGCATCGTTAAAATAAGCCGGAACGGTAATAACCGCTTCGGTTACTTCATGGCCCAAAAAGTCTTCGGCAGTTTTCTTCATTTTCTGAAGTATCATGGCCGAAATTTCTTGCGGGGTATACATGCGGTCGCCAATTTCAACACGCGGGGTGTTGTTGTCGCCCTTTACCACTTTATAAGGCATACGTGATGCCTCTTTTGTAACCTCGTTAAACTGGTTACCCATAAAGCGTTTGATAGACGATATGGTTTTTGTAGGATTTGTAATAGCCTGGCGTTTTGCAGGGTCACCTACTTTACGTTCGCCGTTGTCAATAAAAGCTACTACAGACGGCGTAGTACGTTTGCCCTCGCTGTTAGCAATAACTACAGGTTCATTACCTTCCATTACCGCTACGCACGAGTTTGTTGTTCCTAAGTCGATTCCAATTATTT
>Ga0302315_10000183_pt1 | contig 78632 bp, 79 predicted proteins | sample III_Palsa_N3_1_FD_200532 | JGI IMG/M metagenome (GOLD analysis project Ga0302315, IMG submission 200532) | Peat permafrost microbial communities from Stordalen Mire near Abisko, Sweden - III_Palsa_N3_1 | ecosystem: Environmental > Terrestrial > Soil > Palsa > Peat permafrost | place: Sweden...
CCATTTTTCAATTTCCTGTACTCATCAATAAAAGACCTTACCGAAGCCTTTGTGGGCGATGAAAAGAAATTTAACGAAGCGGTTATTGTTGAAGTGAATGAGTTTGGTTTGAAAAAGATTGGTTTCCTGGTGCAAAAAGATTTGGCAAAGCTGGGGCTACCCGGCGAAGTGGCAGTTTACTTTCCATACTCTTATTCATTTGCCGGGCAAGTGGTTATTATTTCGGCCGATAAGGTTAAACACATTGACAGGAACTCGGCTGATATGATGAAGTTTGTGATATCGGGCGGGGTGAGCGGGTTGGATTGATTATATTAAATGAATAGAAAAGTTTTTTTAATTATTGCTTTGGCATCTTTTTTAACAGGATATAAAGCTAATGGTCAAATATTTCCACGCTGGGCTTCTGGTTTCGATAAACGCTTATTTTTTTTAAAAAGCCTTGATTCAATACGCCCTAAACTATCATTTTATATGAAAGGCAGGAATGATTCGCCCGAAATAACCCATGTGAGAGGTTACGTAATGGATGAATACGATTTAACAAATGAACATGATTTAAAAATTGTATTGGAAGAATACTGGCATCCAGAACTTACAATGACAATCAACCTACATTTCGAACTATTGCCCGAAGAGATTACCTATTACCTGGAGATACCCAAATTTAACGCAGGGCAAACCATCGAAATAGTCATACCAAAGGAGATAAGAAAAGTGACTTATCTGGATGATACAAGAAAAGCAGCAATAATTGTAAAGGATAAAATTATTTGGCCGCAGATGTTATTATTCGACATAACGAATATAGTTTTTCCTGATTACGCGGAGAAAAAGAAAGATTAGACCAGTTAATCCAGATGTTCTATTCCGACCAACAAAAAAATTCTTGTCCCGTTAGTCCGGATGTTCCATCCCGGACTAAAATTACAGCAGATTTGCAATCTGTAGCGAGAACATCACAAAGACCAGACAAACGCCGCGTTAGTAGCTACTACATTTATATGCGATAGTTTTTGTAATTTTGTTAAAAATAGCATTGCCAAATATGTACATCTATAAAGATATTATAACTATTGAGGACGGAAAAAGGGGCGGAAAACCTTGTATTAGAGGGATGAGGATCACCGTTGAAGATATTTTGAGGTGGTTGGCTTCAGAAATGTCGGTAGATGATATTTTAAATGATTTTTCTGAATTAACCCGGAGAGATATATTAATAGCCCTAGAGTTTTCGGCAATGCGTCAACACAGAACCATAGTAGCTGCATGACGGTTTTGATCGACCAAAATATATCGCACCGTATAGTACCCCAAATTGCTTTCCTGTTTGACGAATTAGTTCATGTAAAAACCCTGGGTTGGATAGATTGGAACGATCATGAAATTTTCATGTCGGCGCGAAACCTGAAATACGATGCTGTAATTACCCTTGATGAGGATTTTAATAAATTATTACTTCAGCACGGTACACCGCCAAAAGTGATTTGGCTAAAAACAGGAAATTGCTCAACTATCCAGCTTACAGGTGTGATTTTAGCACACAAAGAGGTGATCTTGAATTTTCTATCGAATGACACTTTTGAATGTTTGGAATTGTATAGTGTGGGGTAAGTGGGTTGGATTAAGCAAGCACCTTTTTTGCCTTCCGCATTAATATTAACGACGATATAACCGTAACAATCGTCCCCAATGCCCCTATCGTTAAAATCATGCCGCCAAAATTATTAAGCAGGTTTTTATCCCATTGTAATCCCTCGTTTACCTCCTTAAGTTTAAGCGCATATTGAGCCGGAGAGAGTATTTTGCGGTATTGTTCCAGGTCATAAGCGGCAAGATTTTCGTAAAACTTGGGGTCGATATAAAAAACATAAACCGTTTCAATAATGGCGAAAGAAATTGTAGGCAGAATAATGATCAGCATACCCAATTTTAGCGCGGTTAAAAAGGTGATGCTGCCATTGTTCACTTTGTCGCGGTAATACCGAATGCCGAAGTAAACAAACAGCAGCGGGCATATAATAGCTACATACCCAATTGCACCCTGTACTTTATGTTCAACATGAGTAAGGCCGATAACCAGCCATGTTAATACAAAAAAGATAAACATAAAAAGGGACGACCAGGCCCCGAAACGTAAAATTACTTTTTTCATAACTTGTTAATTTTCAGGCTAAGATAATAGCATGTTTCTAAATTTCAACTACACTAAAGTTGTATTTGGTGGTAATTATTAAAAATACAACTTTAGTATTATTGGATAACAGATAATTGGCGGGCTTTCTTAATGGCTTCGGTTCGCCGTTCCACCTGTAGTTTCTGAAAAATATTAGAGATATGTTTTTTGGTGGTGTTTTCAGATATAAACAACTTGTCAGCAATTTGCTGGTTTGACAAACCTTCGTCCATCAACAACAATATATCGGCTTCGCGTTTACTTATCCCGGCTTTTACAAGCTGATCATAATTAATGGTTGCCGGTCCCTGTTGTGTAACAACCAGGGTGCGTACAAACAATTTCCTGCTCAATATTATTCCTATTGCTAAAAATAAAATGCTAAAAACAGCTATCCAGTTGTAATTGGTTAAGCCATTATCAAACTGGTATAAGGCAGGCAGCCGAAACAGGATAAGCAGCGCTAAAATCAATAACCCAAAGCTTATCACAACTGTTTTCATAACACAAGTTTACTAATTTCCCGCATTTTGTTAGTGTCATCACCAAACAGGATAATGTTGAAGTTATTGAAATAAGTCGCATGTCTTGTTGTTGGCGACATAGAGTACTACATTATAGCATTATCTGCATGTTGGTGACAACGCCAACATGATGCGGGTAAAAACAAATCCGAAACCGAACATCCGAAATCAAATTACGTTTTTTTAAAACTTCTTACTATTATAAAAGTACTTATCAGCATCAATGCAGCGCCCAACAGGTAAGGCGCACCCGCAAAATAAACATTTGACCCTTTTTTAGTAAAGAAGAAAAATACATAACTAAACAAAAGCGGCCCTATAATGAGGCTTATACTGTTCAAAATTGCAAAGGCCCCCTGTAATTCACCCTGCTCATTTTTAGCTACTTTTTCGGTTGCCAAACCTTGTAAAGCCGGGCCGGATAACCCACCAAGGCAATAAGGTATCATACAAAGGTAAAGCATCCATCCCCTGCCGGCAAAGGCTATGAAAAACAGACCTCCAGCATAAAATATCAGCCCCGCGATAATGTTTTTTTGCTGCCCGAATTTAGGTACAGTATACCTTATTAAACCTGCCTGAATGGCAAATAAAACCAGCCCGGTGAACAGGCCCAGGTAACCAACGCTTGCCGGGGTCCAGTTAAATTTTTCATAAATAAAAGTTGACAATAAATACTCTACTGCCTTTTGGGCTATATAAACTATTGCGGTGGCGCTAAATAAAATAGCCAGGGTAGGTTGCTTTTTGTAAATCCGTAACAAAGATAACAGCGGGTTGGCCCGCTTCCATTCAAATTTCCGCCTGTGTTCTTTGGCTAATGATTCGGGCAAAACAAACACCCCATACAACCCGTTGGCAAATGCAAAAGCCCCTGCTGCCATAAAAGGGAGCCGTATATTAATGGCAAAAAGGAAAGCGCCCAAAGCTATCCCGAATATTAACCCAATAGCTGATGCTGCGCCTATCAGCCCAAAATTTGCCGTTCTTTTGCTCCCGGTACTCACATCAGCAATGTAGGCCGTGGCTGTAGATGTACTTGCCCCGCAAATGCCTGCTATAGTGCGGCCTACAAATAGCCACGCAATAGTTGGCGCAAAAGCCATCACCATATAATCAAGCCCGAAGCCAAATAACGAGATCAGTAAAATGGGACGGCGGCCGTACCTGTCGCTCAGGTTACCCATAATGCTCGCAAATATCAGCTGCATAGAGGCATACACAAAAGTAAGCCAGCCGATATATTCAGAAGCCCTGTTTACATTAATATGCCCTAATACCTGCAGTAGTTTCGGCAAAACAGGGATGATGATCCCCAAACCCAGCACATCGATAAAAATGGTAACGAAAATAAACCCAAGCGCAGCCGACCGCCCAGGTTTAGTTACCTTTTTAACAATTTTAGAAACTGGAGAATGCTGGTCAGCCATAAATGTTAAAAAAGTATTGTGAATTTACAGTCTTTATAACCACCATTTTTAATTTGTGTTTCTTTTAAAACTGCGGATAGCTAATAAGGCGCTTAAAAGCATTAATACGGCACCAATAAAAAATGGGGCACCTGCAAATTGAAAAGGCGCACCCGGTTTTGTAAAATAATAGAAAGACCAGGTCATAACCGGTGGCCCAAAGATGGTACTTAAACTCGCCAGGCTGGTTAAGCCGCCTTGTAATTCACCCTGTTCATTTGCCGGAACACTATTGCTCATATATCCCTGTAATGCTGGGCCAGCTATGCCGCCCAAACAATAGGGTACCAGAAATGCAAACATCATCCAGCTTTTTGAGGCAAAAGCAAATAAAATTAAGCCAAGGCTATAAAGCATCAGACCAATCCAAATACTGCGCTGTTGCCCTATTTTAGGTATAACAATGCGGATAAGTCCTCCCTGTACAATTGCCACCAGCAGGCCCACAAAGCCCAACGAATAGCCAACTAAAGCATTGCTCCACTGAAATTTTTGAATAGTATAAAATGTCCAAACACTTTGTACCGACTGAACAGCAAAATACACCAGGAATAACGAAACTGCCAGCCCGATAACGGTTTTGTATTTGGCCAATTGTATCAATGTGCCCCACGGGCTGCACCTTTTTAATTCAAGCGGCCTTCGGTTTTCCAGGCTCAATGACTCGGGTAATATAAAATATCCGTAAGCGGTATTTAATAATGCCAGTGCGGCGGCGGCTAAAAAAGGGTATTGGGTATTGTAATTTCCTAATATACCCCCAATTACCGGCCCGATAATAAAGCCCAAACCAAACGCGACACCTACAAGGCCAAAATTTGCCGCCCTTTTCTCGGGTGTGCTGATATCGGCGATATAGGCGGATGCCGTGGTAAAACTTGCTCCAGTTATGCCAGCTATTAAGCGTCCAACAAACAGCCACCAAATGGTAGGGGCAAAGGCCAGGAACAGGTAATCGATCCCAAAACCAAGTAACGAACTTAACAGTACGGGCCTGCGGCCAAATTTATCGCTCAAATTGCCGATCAGCGGCGAAAAAAGAAATTGCATAGAGGCATACGCGAGCGCCAGCAGCCCCGCATAAGGTGCGGCATCGCTTATGCTACCATGAATTAAATGTTGAATTAAATGAGGTAATACAGGTATGATAATACCAAACCCCATCACATCTATTAGCAAAGTAACAAAAATAAAGCCTAATGCAGCCTGCTTACCAGGTTTAGCAATCATATTCATGCCGCAAAATAAAGATTATATTGTTAGGTAATGACTGCAAAATGATTATCGTGATGTAAAAAAGCAATTAATTTATAACGGTCGAGACTATGTCATCTTTATTAATAAAACCTAAAAAGCGCGAGTCCATAGCGTCGTGCCGGTTGTCGCCTAACAGGAAATAACTATTTTCAGGAACTTTTACCGGCCCCAAATTATCTTCACTATATTTCAGAAATTTAAAATCACCATACATATCTATGTTCGAAAGGCCTTTTGGTGATATGTGGGGTTTTAAATTAAGATGATATTCCTTAAGCTGACTATCGGTTAAACTGATAACGTTCAAACTATCGCTTAGCAAATGTGTAGGATTCTTATTGCGCTCAACATAACCGCGAATACTGTCTAATTGCCTGGCTGTGATATTATATTCATTGTAAACATAGGGTTCATCCAGTAATTTGCCGTTCAAGTACACCTTTGCATCTTTTATCTCGATCATATCGCCTCCCTTTGCAATGCACCTGAATACCCATATTGCTCCGTTGGGTTGTTTAAAGCATACAAAAGTGCCATAGTCGGGTTTTTTAAACCGCGATGCCATGATTACATGGCCCGGCTGATAAGTGGGTTCATTTGATGTGCTTGAAGACGAAAAAGTTTCAAATGTATGGGTGGCACGTGCTGCTATCCATAAAATAAGTACTACAGCGACAATGAGGATTACAGGGATTATTTTTTTCATTAAATGGAGTTTAGAAATTTGGTTTCAATACATATTTATCATAAAAACGAAAGATATGCTCGGCAGCTTCCTCGGCGGTATCAACTAACCGGTATAAGTTCAAATCGTCGGGATGTATGTTGTGTTCCTGGTTAAGCATTTTCTCCTGTACCCAGTTAAATAGTCCTCCCCAGTAATCAATGCCCACGAAAACAATAGGAAAACGGGCGATTTTGCCGGTTTGTATAAGCGTTATCGCCTCAAACGATTCGTCCATTGTGCCGAAGCCTCCGGGCAATATAATAAAACCCTGCGAGTATTTCATGAACATTACCTTGCGAATAAAGAAATAATCAAACTCCAGTATCTTATCCCTGTCGATATATTTATTGTGGAATTGCTCAAACGGAAGTTCAATATTTAGACCCACCGATTTGCCGCCAGCCTCATAAGCGCCTTTGTTGGCCGCCTCCATAATACCCGGGCCGCCGCCAGATATTACGCCGTAACCCCGCTCGGTTAATAAACGGGCGGCATCTTCTGCCAATTTATAATACGAGCTATCATTGTGCGTACGTGCCGATCCAAATATGGATACACACGGGCCAATTTTAGCCAGCTTTTCAAAGCCGTCAACAAATTCGGCCATTATTTTAAATATCTGCCAGGAATCGGTAACCTTTATTTCCTGCCAGTTTTTGTTTTCAAATGCTTGTCTTATTTTTTCTTCACCTGTCATCGCTTATCGAAATTATTGAATTATTGATTTATTGAATTGCTCTCGTCTTAACGGATGAGAATATCCACAATCCTGCAAATGTAATAAATCCATTCACGATGATGAGTTCATTGTCGAACGTGTATCCAAATAATTTGGCCGAATGGGTGCTAAGGTAATAACATATCGCAGGGGACAGCAAGCAAATAAAAGGCACCAGCTTATCTTTAACTTGCCTGCCGCTTACAAACAAGCCAAATGCATACAAGCCCAGCAATGGGCCATAGGTATAAGACGCAACCGAAAATATAGCTGTTACTACCGCCTTATTATTAATAGCATTAAAAATAATTATAGTTAAAAACAACATGCCCGAAAAAGCGATATGTACAAAATGCCGGGTGCTCACCATTTTTTTGCTGTTGATATTTTTTTTCTTGCCAAAATTTAAAAAATCGACACAAAATGAAGTGGTTAGCGCAGTTAAGGCCGAATCGGTAGTGGCAAAGGTTGCAGCCGTTAATCCCAGCATGAAAACTACGGCAGGTATCAACCCCAGGTATTTTAAAGCGATGGCAGGGTAGAGGTAGTCGGTTTTTTCAACGCTGATATTATATTTTGCCGCGTAAATGTATAATAACGCGCCTACGCTTAAAATGAAGATATTTATAATGACGAATACCAGTGTAAAGCTGAACATATTTTTTTGTGCTTCGCGGATGTTTTTAAGGCTTAGGTTTTTCTGCATCAGGTCCTGATCAAGGCCTGTCATACCAACTGTTAGAAATATACCGCCTAAAAACTGTTTGGTTATATGTAAGTGGCTTGTAAGGAAATTATCAAAGAAAAATATTTTAGAGTAGCTGCTATTTTTTACAGCGTCAACAGCCTCAAACAGGTTAAAATTAAGACCGCGGCAAATAAAAAATATGGATAAAAAGACGGATGATACTATAAATAAGGTTTGCAGGCTATCGGTAATAATAATGGTTTTTAATCCTCCCCTGTAAGTATATGCCCAGATCAATAACAAACAAATTAATACCGTCGCGGCAAAAGGAACATGGTAACTATCAAAAATGAATTTCTGCAATACAATAACCACTAAATATAACCTGAACGACGAGCCGATGATCCTGCTTACTAAAAATATCCCCGCAGCGGTTTTATAGCTCCATTGGCCCAACGCGCTTTCAATATAGCTGTAAATGGAAGTCAGCTTCATCCGGTAATAAAGCGGCAACAAAACAGTGGCGATGATAATAAACCCAACAGCGTTGCCCAACACAAACTGGAAATAAGCAAACTGATCGCCCGATGGAGCGCCTACTTTGCCGGGTACAGAAATAAAGGTTACGCCGCTTAGGGCGGTGCCTATCATACCAAAAGCTACCAGATACCATTTGGAATTTCGGTTGGCTATGAAAAAAGTATCATTATCGGCCGATTTTCGGGAGGTTAACCAGGAGATTACGAGTAATACCAGGAAATAGCCTATTATAAATGAGAGAAGAATCCCCGGTGACATATTCGTTAGTTTTGTTACCAGCGATTTACCTATTTTTTTTAAATTCGCCAAATGAACTTTTCGTCAAAGTTGCTGGAAAACGCCGTTGCTGAATTTGCTAAACTGCCTGGGGTTGGTCAAAAAACCGCTTTGCGCCTTGTGCTGCATTTGCTTAAACAAGATAAAGCCGAGGTGGAAAGATTTAGCAGCACAGTAAGTAAGTTACGTAACGAGATACAATTTTGTGCCGTTTGCCATAATATATCCGATCAAAAAATTTGCGAAATATGTTCCGCACCCAAACGCGACCAGGGCCTGATATGTGTGGTTGAAGATACCCGCGATGTAATGGCTATTGAAAATACCAATCAATATAATGGCGTGTATCATGTTTTGGGTGGGTTAATTTCGCCTATGGATGGCGTTGGCCCGTCGGACCTGGAAGTGGATACTTTGGTTGAGCGTTTAGATCAAAATGGGGCAAATGAGATCATATTTGCATTGAGCGCGACGATGGAGGGGGATACCACCCTGTTTTATTTGCATAAACGTTTAAAACATTTTAATATAAATATCTCTACTATAGCCCGTGGCATAGCTTTTGGAGGTGAATTGGAGTACGTAGATGAGATCACTTTAGGACGATCCATCGCTACACGTGTTCCGTATGAAAATTCACTATCGAAGTAGCCTATGAAATTATCAGTTATACTTGTCAATAACAATCTATGCGATCTGTTAAGGCAGAACCTTAATTCTTTAATTAACGCCGGAAATAATATTGATTATGAGGTTTTTATAATCGATAATGCTTCAACCGACAAATCGGTTGAAATGATAAACCGTGAATTTCAGCAATTTCATATCATAACAAATGTAGCGGAAGAAAGCACAGCAAAATCATACAACCAGGCTATTAAACTTGCAAGGGGAGAGTATATTTTACTGGTCAGTGCGGATACAATAAGCGGCAAAGAGACCTTAAACCGCATTACCGACTTTATGGATATTCATACTACGACAGGTGGATTGGGCGTACGCATGCTTTCTCCGCAGGGACGTTTTCTGCCCGAATCCAACCGTGGCCTCACCAATGCGTGGACAGTGTTTGTTAAATTGATCGGCTTCGCAAAATATCTTCCTAAAACCCGCTTAACCAACCGTAATCATAAAGCATGGGTTGAAGAATTTCAAACATCCGAAGTGGATATCTTAAACGGTGCCTATATGCTGTTACGTAAATCAGCTTTAAATGATGTGGGTTTATTTGACGAGCGATTTGCTAAGTACGGCTACGACATTGACCTGTCTTACCGCATGCGGTTGGCAGGATATAAAAACTATTATTTTCCTAAAACATATATCATCAACTTCAAAACTCAAACAGAACCTAAACTTACATGGAAGTATATCAAGGATTTTTATGGGGCTATGCTTATATTCGCAGCTAAATACCTGTTTAAAATGCCCGAAATAAAAGTAGGGGGCATGCCGCAGGTATATTCTCCATCTTAATGAAATTGAAAGATAAAATTGTAATCATCACCGGCGCTTCATCAGGTATTGGCAAATCATTGGCCCATGAATTTGCTTCACGCGGTGCTAACCTGGTTTTGGCGGCACGACAGTATGTGACTTTATGTGAAATAGCACAAGAACTTGAACAACAGTATGCTATTAAGGCAGTTGCAGTTCAATGTGATGTATCTGTAGAAGCTGAATGTGAACAATTAGTAAAACAAGCCATACTTACTTTTGGAAAGATTGATATACTCATCAACAATGCAGGAATATCTATGCGGGCCTTGTTTAAAGATGCTGAAATAAAAGTTTTAAAAACTGTTATGGATGTCAACTTTTGGGGCACGGTTTATTGCACCAAATATGCACTCCCTGAAATATTAAAGACAAAAGGAACCATTGTCGGCGTATCCTCCATAGCCGGATATAAAGGTTTGCCGGGACGTACGGGCTATTCGGCCTCTAAATTCGCCATGAATGGTTTTTTGGATGCCTTGCGGGTTGAAACGCTTAAAACCGGGGTCAATATATTAACTGCCTGCCCTGGATTTACCGCATCAAATATCCGCAATACGGCTTTAGATAAAGGCGGCGCTCAACAAGGCGAAAGCACCCTGCACGAAGAAAAAATGATGTCCTCTGATGAAGTAGCCAAAATTATAGTCAACGGCGTTGAAAACCGGGCACGAACGCTCATTATGACCGGCCAGGGTAAGCTAACTGTATCGTTAAGTAAATTTATACCGGGTATATTGGATAAGTTGGTTTATAATATGTTTGCGAAGGAGAAAGATTCGTTGTTGAAATGACAATTATCTTTTGTCTTCCTCTTAAACCTTTAATCTCTCTTTCTCAAACTCATAAAGTTCATGATCACTTATCTTACTTAAGTCCAAAACTATCCGTCCGTCCTCATCCCGGTCAAATATAGGTTTGAATTTAGCACCCCAAACTATTTCCTGCGCCTGGTATGCGGTACGCGTGTGTACAGTTTGCGAAAAGGTATCATCAAATGCCCGTAATAAAATTGCAAAGCCGGCTTCCGAATTTATAAGGTCGTCTTTGGTCATCCCGTTCAGCGGGCTATTTTCGTCAATCGGGTGAACGATTGTCCAGTTCATGGTGAGCAGGCTAACTTTACTTCGTTCTACCTCAAGCGGGTAAAACCTCCTTACAGGCTTACCATCAATAATTTCGTTGAACGAAAAAATGATCTCTATTTCCAGGTCTATCAGCATGTTGCGGCGCATATTGGCGAGTCGGAACATTAATCCCCTGCTATTTTCAAGGTAGGGCGCTATTATTATATTTTTACTAAACGTAATTTGTGCAGACGGCCTTGAAAAACGCCCGTACAATAAGCCTGTAGCCAGGGCAAAGGCCAGTAAACCCATCATTGACTCTAATGCCGAGACACTATTTGCAGCCATGCCATGCGGGCTGATATGGCCGTAACCAACCGTTGATATCGTCTGTGCCGAAAAGAAAAAGGCAGCCCAAAAATGACTTAGGGCGGAATTATCGCCCCCGCCATCCAAACTACCCGCGCCAAACGACATATAGATAAAAGCGAACACAATATTTAAAAATGCATACCCGCTTAATACCAATAGCCAGAATTTGTTCCAGCTCATGGTGATTAGGGTATGGTAGTTATTAGCTGTGTTAAAAAATGGCAGGCCAATGCGCTTTACATTAGGCGATCCGTCCTTATTAACCAAAGGCTGGTTTTTTATTACCGGTTGTGAGCCAAAACCGAGATCGTCTAAGGGGTTTATTTTTCGTTTATGACGGGACATGGGGAAGCTGTTTAAGTGAATAGTTGACTTGGTGAGTGGTTGGTTAAGTTAAAAACAGACAATTTAATTGTTCACCTAATCAACTTCAAAAAGTAAATTTATAATTTCTGCTTGCTTTTCGGTAAAACTATTTCCATATTTGTGCCGTAAATGAGCATTAAAGGTTTAAATAATAATTGGTGGTGGCTTAACGAGTAATCGTAAGGCAAACCCGCGTTATTAATAAAATGATATTTGAAAGGGTTGCCGTACGGTAACCCTTTTTTTATTTCTAACGTTTAAGGCATTATCCAGTTAAAAATTTGGATGAGAAATAATTATGAAACATATATTAAATCATCTTTTTGAAAATAAAACATTTACCCGCGAGCAGTCGAGAGATATTTTGACAATTATAGCCCAGGGTAAGTTCAATAATTCGCAAATGGCTGCGTTTATGACAGCGTATTGCATGCGCAGCATTACTGTTAATGAACTGGAAGGTTTCAGGGATGCCATGCTTGATCTTTGCCTGCCGGTTGATTTGGAAACGGATGAAGTGATAGACCTATGCGGTACAGGCGGCGATAGCAAGGACACCTTTAACATATCCACACTGGCTTCATTTGTAGTTGCCGGTGCAGGATATAAGGTTGCCAAACATGGTAACTATGGTGTTTCGTCGGGTTGCGGGTCATCAAACGTAATGGAATACCTGGGCTACCGGTTTACTAATGATATGGATAAACTCAAAAGCAGCATACTCAACGCCAATATTTGTTTTTTGCATGCCCCTTTGTTTCATCCGGCTATGAAAACTGTAGCGCCGATACGTAAAGAACTTGGTGTTAAAACTTTTTTTAATATGCTGGGACCAATGGTTAACCCTGCAAAGCCTAAAAACCAATTAGTGGGAGTGTATAGTTTAGAACTTGCACGTGTATATGCTTATTTATACCAAAAATCGACAACTAAATATACCATTGTAAATGCGTTAGAGGGTTATGATGAGGTTTCACTAACCTGCGACTTTAAAACATTTGCTGCAGATGGCGAGAAAATAAACAGCATTGAAGATTTAGGTTTTGTAAAATTAAACCCAAAAGAAATTGCCGGTGGCGAAACAGTAGGTGCGTCGGCTGATATTTTTATGAAAGTGCTGAATTATGAAGCTACACCTGCACAAAATAATGTAGTTTTAGCAAATGCGGCATTAGCTATAAAAACAATACATCCGCAAAAAACATTTGGCGATTGTTTTTATGAAGCCGAAGAAGCGCTGGCAAGCAAAAGGGCGTTACGAAGTTTTAGAACTTTGCTTGAAAATTAAAATGAAATTAAAAATTTGCGGTTTAAAATACCTGGAGAATATAAAAGCGGCAGCTGCATTAACGCCTGATTACATGGGCTTTATATTTTATAACCTCACGCCCAGGTTTATCGGAAATATTCCGGCTGATGCACTTGATTTTTTACCTGCTTCGATAAATAAAACTGTAGTGTTTGTTGATGAAGATGCTAAAACCATTAATGCCGTGATTGATAAATATAATTTCAATACTATACAGCTTCATGGCAATGAAAGTGCGGATTTTTCAAATTCGTTCAGGAATAAAGTCACCGTTATAAAGGCATTTGGGCTTAATAGTGGTTTTAACTTTGAACAATTAAATGATTACGCCGGTAAAGTCGATTTTTTTCTGTTTGACACAAAAACCGACCTGCATGGCGGCTCGGGTAAAACTTTTGACTGGGGCATATTGAATAATTATAAATTAAACATACCTTTCTTTTTAAGTGGAGGCTTAAGTTTGGATAACCTGGAAGATGTGCAAAATATTGATCATCCTCAATTTTATGGAGTTGATTTAAACAGTAAGTTTGAAATCTCACCGGGGTTAAAGGACATAGAAAAATTAAAGCAGGCATTTGAACTGCTCAAACACAATACTAATGAAGTACGGAGTTAACGAACAAGGCTATTATGGAGATTTTGGCGGGGCATATATACCCGAAATGCTATACCCGAATATTGAGGAACTGCGGCAGCAATACCTCAATATTATTAATGATGCCGGATTTAAAGCCGAGTTTGATAACCTTTTAAAAGATTATGTAGGCCGCCCCTCACCCTTATATCATGCCAAACGCTATTCGGAAAAATATGGGGCTAATATATTTTTTAAGCGCGAGGACCTGAACCATACCGGGTCGCATAAAATTAATAATGCCATTGGGCAGATATTATTGGCTCAACGACTTGGCAAGAAACGCATCATTGCAGAAACCGGCGCAGGCCAGCATGGTGTAGCTACAGCCACAGTTTGCGCTTTAAAAGGGATTGAATGTGTTGTTTATATGGGCGAGGTAGATATGGAACGGCAGGCACCAAATGTTGCCCGTATGAAGATGCTGGGCGCTACGGTAGTTCCGGCACGGTCGGGCAGTAAAACATTAAAGGATGCCACTAACGAAGCGTTGCGCGATTGGATAGCCAACCCGGTTGATACACATTATATCATCGGATCAGTTGTTGGGCCCTATCCGTACCCGGACATGGTTGCCCGCTTTCAATCTATTATATCATTAGAAGCCAAAAAGCAACTATTTGAACATACAGGTAAAGAACTGCCCGAATACGTAATGGCTTGTGTAGGTGGCGGCAGTAATGCTATGGGTATGTTTTATCATTTTTTAGATGATGAAAGTGTTAAGCTGGTAGCAATTGAGGCTGCCGGAAAAGGCGTTGAAAGCGGTCATTCCGCCGCAACCACTTTTTTAGGGCGGGAGGGTGTTTTGCATGGCAGTCGTACCATACTGATGCAAACAGATGATGGCCAGGTTGTGGAGCCTTATTCCATTTCAGCAGGATTGGATTATCCCGGTATAGGCCCGCAGCATGCGCATTTATATAAAATAAACCGTGCTGAGTACGTGAGTATAACAGACGATGAAGCGCTAAAAGCTGGTTTACTTTGTTCGCAAATGGAAGGTATTATCCCGGCTATTGAAACCGCACATGCTTTGGCGCAATTAGAAAAAATGAAGTTTAAAAAAGATGATAACGTGATCATCTGTATTTCGGGCAGGGGGGATAAGGATTTGGAAACCTATATAAAGTATTTTGGATTTTAAATAGTTCATGGTGTATCAACAAAAAGATTTGACAGCTCCTTAAAAGTTGTCAAATCTAAACTTACCATGAACCATCAACTATTAACTATCAACTAATCAATGAACCGTCTTAATCAACTTTTCAATACTAAAAAGGATAATTTATTATCCATCTACTATACAGCAGGCTATCCCGAATTAAATACAACTGTTGACATTGCTGAAGCATTGGAAAAAGCCGGAGTTGATTTTTTAGAAATAGGTTTCCCATATTCTGATCCCGTGGCCGATGGGCAAACCATACAGCATAGTTCACAACGTGCGTTAGATAACGGGATGACACTTAACGTGCTTTTTGAACAATTAAAAGATCTGCGTAAACGGGTAACTATACCTATCCTGTTAATGGGTTATGTAAACCCGATAGTACAGTTTGGTGTGGAACGTTTTTGTAAAATGGCAGCCGCTGTTGGTGTTGATGGCGTAATTGTTCCTGATTTGCCAATGTACGAATACGAAAAAATGTATTCCCGATTTTTTATAGATAATGATCTAAGCAATATCTTTTTGGTCACGCCGCAAACTTCTGAAGAGCGTATCCTAAAGATAGATGAGTTGAGCAATAGCTTTATTTATTTGCTTTCTTCCTCATCCATAACCGGTGGTAATTTAAATATATCAGCCAATATTGAAGATTATTATAAACGCATTAAAGCCATGCAGCTTAAAAACCCGGCCATAATTGGTTTTGGTATATCTGATAATAAATCATTTAATAAAGCTTGCCAATTCGCTGCCGGCGCTATTGTGGGCAGTGCTTTTGTAAAACACTTATCTACAGAAAGCTACCTTCAAAATATACCCGACTTTGTCCATTTTATCCGCCCTTAAATCGCAAATAATTCTCCAATAATAAAATCGTTTTGCTTATTAAATTAATGCAATTTAATTAATAGGTATTTTTCAAAAAAAACCTTTTTATTTTTTAGCTATTAGGACAATCGTTATTTATAATCAAATAGATTTTCTATTTTCCTCGTCTATCAACCCGGTATTTTATCGTCCGGGCTTCTGATAATAACGCTAACCTGTTTAACTAACATTATATAGCTTATGATATTTTCCTTTTTGCGAAAAAAGCTTAAGGATACTTCTATCTCCAGGAAACTGTATTTCACTATTGGTATAATGGCTACCCTGGTTTCCCTGGAAATGTGTACGCTTTGGTTTGCCGTGAATACACTTTCTTCGGTACGGGCCTATGTTGAAGGAGAAGGGTTGTGGTCAAAGGCTGAAAAGGATGCCGTATATCATCTTAGAATGTATGCCTATTCGCACGACGAAAAAGATTATCAATCCTATCGTAATTTTTTAAACGTTCAGTTGGGTGATAAAAATGCGCGTATTCAGCTCGGAAAAGAAAACCCCGATTGGAATGCTGCCCGCCAGGGATTTATTGAAGGGCGAAACCACCGGGACGATGTGGATGGTATGATCAAACTGATCAGGCGTTTTCATAGTATTTACTATATTAACAAGGCATTTGTGATATGGGGGCAAGCTGAGCAAAAAATTGATCAGTTAATGCCGGTGGGTGAAAAATTGCATCAATTAATAAGTTCAAAGGCAGCTTCTCAAACTGAAATAAACCAGGAGCTTGAACAAGCCGAGATTATAAACGGGCAACTTACAAAACTGGAAGATGATTTTTCATTCACATTAGGCGAGGGCTCGCGCTGGCTGGAAAATATTGTACTCAAGTTACTGCTTACTTTATCGCTCACTATTGGTACAACCAGTATAATTATAACCATATCGGTAAGCCGTGGTATTGAGAAAGGGTTAAAAGCAATTATTGACGGGGCAGCGCTGGTAAAGCAAGGCCTGTTTGGTACAAGGGTAAAGGTCTACTCGAATGATGAAATAGGCGTGCTTGCCACTGCTTTTAACGATATGACTGTAACACTTGAGCATAATATAAAGGAACTCAAGTCGACTGAGGAAAACCTGAAAAAAGAAAAAGAAAGGGCAGAGGCATCGGAAAAAGTGAAGCAGCTTTTCCTGGCAAATATGAGCCATGAGATACGGACGCCAATGAATGCTATCCTCGGTTTTGCAAGGCTGCTCGAAGAATTGCTTAACGACGAGCAGCAAAAGGAATATCTGCATATAATTATAAAATCGGGAGATGATTTGCTGGTTATTTTAAATGACATTCTTGATTTTTCAAGAATTGAAGCAGGTAAAGTTGTCTTTGAAAAAGCGCCGTTTAACCTGCGTGTTATTATCGATTCGATAGTTACCTTAATGCACCAGCGATCGGTAGATAAAGGCATACGGCTTTCTTCCTCGACCAGTGACAAAGCCCCTCAGCTAATTATAGGCGACGCTGTCAGGCTTAGCCAGATATTGCTCAACCTGGTTTCAAACGCCATAAAATTCACTGAAAGGGGCGAAGTCAATATTTCGGCATCGGTAATAGATGAAAATAGTGATAATATCATAGTTGAATTTGTGATCAGCGATACCGGTATAGGAATACCGCTTGAAAAGCAAGAAAAGATATTTGAAGTATTTGAACAGGCTACAACGGGTACCCAACGTAAATTTGGAGGCACCGGACTTGGGCTAAGTATTGTAAAACAATTGGTAGAGATGCAGGACGGTGAAATATTTGTTAAAAGCAGGCCAGGCAAAGGGTCGGCTTTTCATTTCAGGCTACCGTTTTTAAAAGAAAAAAGCAAAGTTCATAAACCTGTTGCTGCTATTGATGCAGGCGATAAACCAATGGTAGTCCCTTTTGGAAAAGGTTTCCATGTATTGGTAGCAGAAGATAACGCTATTAACCAGATGCTAATAGTTAAAGTACTGCAAAAGCAGGAATTTATGATAGATGTTGCCGAAAACGGTAAAATAGCATTGCAGAAACACAAGGACAATAACTATGATATTATATTAATGGATTTGCAAATGCCCGAAATGGATGGTTATGAAGCAACCCGTAACATTCGTATGCTGGAAGGAATTAAAAATGATATACCTATTATTGCAATGACCGCGCATACCATAAAAGGCGAAATGGAACGCTGTATTGAAATTGGAATGAATGATTATATACCCAAACCTTTTAATGTGAACGAGCTTTTTGTGAAAATTTATACGCAGATAAATTCTAACAAATCATAAATATAATTCCAGTTCCCCCTTACCCTCACGAATAATTTCAAAGTCGCCCGAAGTACAGTCAACTACGGTAGAGGGTACATTTTCGCCGTAACCCCCGTCTATCACTATATCCACAAGATCCTGGTACTTTTCATAAATTAATTCGGGGTCGGTCGAGTATTCAACAATTTCATCATCATCCTTTATTGATGTCGAAAGGATAGGATTGCCGAGTGCCTTTACAATTTCCCGGGCTATATTGTTGTCAGGTACCCTGATACCTACTGTTTTTTTATTAGAGCTTAACAGTTTTGGCACATTATGGCTCGCATTAAAAATAAAGGTAAACGGCCCCGGCAATGCTTTTTTTAATACTCTGAAAGTAGTATTATCTATTGGTTTGATATAATCGGAAATATGGCTCAAATCATAACATAAAAAAGAGAAATTAGCCTTTTCAGGCTTTATATTCCTGATTCTGCAAATAGCCTCAATAGCCTTATGATTGGTAATATCACAACCCAAACCGTAAATCGTATCAGTAGGATAAATGATCAATCCACCCTTACGTAATACGTCAACCACCTGCTCAATAGCTTTGGGGTTGGGATTTTCAGGGTATATTTTTATTAGCATGGTTTTTATATATCGGATTTCGGATGTTCGATTTCGGATTTAACACGGCACTTAATAATATGCCAAATTACTGACTAAAAATCCAAAATCGAACATCCGAAATCCGAAATAAGAATTACGCCTGTTTAGCAAACTGCACGTTGATATCCAGTTTAATATCTGAACCTAAAACTACAGCGCCTGCTTCTGTTACGCCATCCCAGGTTAAGCCAAAATCTTTGCGGTTTATTTTGCCTGTTATTTCAAAACCTGCTTTTGTATTGCCATAAGAATCGGCGGCAGATCCGCCATGTTCTGCATTTAAAGTAACAGACTTGGTTACATCTTTAATAGTAAGGTCGCCCTTAAGTACGTACTCATCACCTGATTTTTTGAAGGAAGTTGAAGTAAATGATATTTTCGGGAAGCTTTCTGCGTCAAAGAAATCTCCGGATTTCAGGTGACCATCGCGATGTTCCTGGTTGGTATCAATGCTGTTAACATCTAATGAGAAGCTGATTTTAGCATCTTCAAAGTCGTCATTTTCGGTTTCTAATTCGCCTTCAAAAGTTTTAAACGAACCAATTACGGTTGATATAACCAGGTGCTTTACTTTGAACTGTACCTGTGAATGCATTGGGTCAAGTACCCATTTTGTTAATGTTTGTGTTGCCATGATATTTTTCTGATTGTTTTATAAGACAAATATAAACAGAATAGATGTTTAAACATGTAAATTCTATGTTAAATTTACATTTTACCGACACTGAATAAAAGTTTAACCATATAATTGTGTAATTGTTTACCTGCAAAGCTTTAGATTTATATAAAACGTTAACAACAAGTGAGAAAGCTTTTTATTTTTTCCGCCATTACTATTACTGCATTATTAACAGGCTGGAGCATACTATGGCAACCTGCGGTATGGTCGTTTGTAATATTTGGCCCATTATTCATATTGGGTATTTATGATCTTTTACAAAAGCGGCATACCATCGAACGCAACTTCCCGGTTTTTGGCCGCCTGCGTTTTTTAATGGAAGACCTCCGGCCTAAAATATACCAGTATTTTATTGAAAGCGATATTGACGGAACGCCATTTAACCGCATGAACCGTAGTGTAATTTACCAACGTGCCAAAATGGTAGATGATACCCGCCCGTTTGGTACCGAACTGGATGTTTATCAAAATGGCTATGAATGGCTAAATCATAGTATTGGAGCTATTGGTCATAATGATCTTGAGCTTTCGCCACGCGTTATGGTTGGCGGCCCTCACTGCAAACAACCCTATTCTGCCAGTGTATTTAATATCTCGGCTATGAGCTTTGGCTCGTTAAGCGAGAATGCTATTTTAGCTTTAAACAGCGGCGCTAAAATTGGCAACTTTGCCCATAATACCGGCGAGGGTGGTTTAAGCAATTATCATCTGCAACCCGGCGGCGATATTATATGGCAAATTGGTACGGGTTATTTTAGCTGCCGTAATAACGATGGGACGATAAATTTTGAAGCTTTTGCCGAACGTGCCATATTACCACAGGTTAAAATGGTTGAGATCAAGTTATCTCAAGGAGCAAAACCTGGCCATGGCGGTATTTTACCTGCCGCTAAGGTTACACCCGAAATTGCAAAGATACGGCTGGTTGAAATGGGCAGGGATGTAATTTCGCCGCCTTATCATACCGCTTTCAGTAACCCGGTTGAAATGATGCATTTTATACAAAAGCTGCGCGATCTTTCGGGTGGTAAGCCTGTTGGGTTTAAATTATGCGTTGGCCACAAAAGCGAGTTCCTGGCTATCTGCAAAGCAATGATAAAAACAGGTATCTATCCTGATTTTATTACTGTGGATGGGGGAGAGGGCGGCACCGGTGCCGCGCCGCTTGAGTTTTCAAACTCGGTGGGTATGCCGTTACGCGAGGCCTTAGCCTTTGTTTATGATGCACTAAACGGCTTTGATCTTAAAAAACATATTAAAGTCATTGCATCAGGTAAAGTAGCTACAGGCTTTGATTTGGTTAAAAACTTTGCCCTGGGTGCAGATATGTGCAACAGTGCCCGTGGAATGATGTTTGCACTCGGCTGCATACAGGCTTTGGAATGCAACAATAATACCTGCCCCACAGGTGTAGCTACCCAGGACAAAAGCCTGATGAAAGGCCTTGTTGTTGAAGATAAGAAGACACGTGTAGCCAATTTTCAAAAGCAAACAGTTAGCAGTGCAATACAAATGATAGGTGCCGCAGGCCTGCATCATCCTGATGATATTCACCGGGTGTTTATTTATCGCAGGGTAAGCCATAGTGAAATAAAAACGTATGCCGAATTATTTCCGTATGCGCCCAAAGGCAGTTTGCTAAAAACTCCCTATCCTTTAACTTATGAATTGGATATGGCCATTAGCAGTGCCGAAAGCTTTGTGCCTGATTATAGTAAAGTGAGCCCGGTGGATACTTCTGAAGCAAGTGCGTATGTGGGAGATCAGGTATAATGGTTCAAACATTCCTGTTCTAATTCATAATCAGAGATTACCAGGGATAAGCAAAATAAAATTTTCTTTTACAGGGATGTACTCAAACACCCTGAGTTTTGTTTGAAACATACTCGTTTCAAGACAATATTTCCCCACAAATACGGTTCTATAAATATGATGTAGAACCAATTACACATAAAATTAACATTTATGTAACCTTACAGATTGTTTTCCGTATAACAGACATCAACCTTCTTACGGCACAGGGTTTGATACTTAATTAATAGGTACTTAACCAATTATTATTAAAGATATGATAGCTATTATTATAATTCTTATTATCACCAATACCGTGATAATAGCCTTAAAGCATACCAATGCAAGGCAAAAAAGGTATTTTAACTAATCACGTCTATTTTAAAATATTAGCTAACGACTGTACTTCGTAGTCGGCTAATTTTTGAAGCGGACCTGATGCCATCATTTTCATCATCATATTCAGATCAGCCTGGATGGTAAACACTACGTCTGTTTGATCTCCATTGGATGATAATACCCATTTTAGCTCAAGGTCAAACGGAGGCTTTTCAAAGGGCATGATCTTTATCTCGCTATTTACTATTCGCTCCTCAATTCTTAACGAAAGTTTCAGCGTGTTTTGTACCATAAAACTGGCATCATTTACCGTCGATTGCCAATCTTTAACACCATCCGGCATCAACTGCTTATGATTGTTCATGTCAGTTAAGAACAAATAGACAGCATTAACAGGTTTGTTTATAGTTGCGGTGCCTTTAAAAGTACTCATTTGATTAGAGATTTTTAATTAGTAATCAGGTTTAAAAACTGAATAAATAAACGATTTAAACTGCAAACTGCTTACTCAAAACTGCAAACTGATCTACTGTCCCCAAACAGCCGGGTCCTTACGCCATAGTTTTAGCATTTCAACATCAGCAGGTAAAATATATTGATGCTCTTCGGCATAACTTATTAGTGCCGTATAATTTGACAGTGTAATATACGGGCAATTCGCTTTTTTAAAATTCTCTTCAGCAATATCAAATCCATAAGTAAATATAGCTGCTAAACCTGCCACATCATACCCGGCATCGCGCAACGCGTTTACAGCTTGCAGGCTGCTTTTTCCGGTCGAGATCAGGTCTTCAATAACTACTACTCTTTTACCCGTTAATATATCACCTTCAATTAGGCTGCCTGTGCCATGATCTTTTGGTTTTGAACGCACGTAAATAAAAGGCAAGCCCAACTCCTGTGCTACAAGGGCACCCTGAGGTATACCCGCAGTAGCAACCCCGGCTATACAGCCAACCGCTCCGAATTTTTCCTGGATAACCTGGGTTAATTGCTGGCGAATATAGGTGCGTATAGTAGGGTGTGAAAGCGTAACGCGATTATCGCAATAAATTGGCGACTTCCAACCTGATGCCCATGTAAAAGGATTATTAGGTTGCAATTTTATTGCTTTAATTTGTAGCAGAAACTCGGCTACTTGTTGTTCGGTTTCAGAGGTATTAAACATGGATCAAAAATACAGAATTTATATTAACCAAAAGGTAATCCTATTAACAGAATCGGAGCCTAAGTTACAAGATAAGTATCAAAAGATTGATGCCCAGACCTTTGACCTCAAAATAATATATACCTGGATAGTGGTGCATAAGAGCGATTTTTTTTACGTATTGTGCAGTGATGCAAAGAGTTACTTAAAAAACGTCATCGAAAATATAACCCTCATCGAAGCCGCCGGGGGTATAGTTAAAAATGAAGAAGGGGAATATTTATTTATTTATCGCAACGATAAATGGGACCTGCCAAAGGGGAAAATAGAAAAAGGTGAGAAGGTTAAAGAGGCAGCTGTGCGCGAAGTAGAAGAAGAATGTGGCATACAGGTAAGCTCTTTAGGCCGCAAATTATGCAAAACCTATCACGTCTACATCAGCAGGGAAGAGGTGGTTTTGAAAAAAACACATTGGTTTAAGATGAAAAGCGTGGATCAAACCAGGTTAACACCTCAAAAAGAGGAGGGAATTACTGATGTCCGCTGGTTTAAAAAGAAAAAGATTTCCACTATTGTTGAAAACACTTTTCCATCCATTATGGATGTTTTAGAAAAAATGGAGCTTGTTAAAGATACTGTAATGCCGCAGCCGGAATAAACTGGCTTACATCGCCATTATGCCGCATAATTTCGCGCACGATGGTCGAGCTGATAGATGAGTAACCCGGCTTGCTTACAATAAAAATACTCTCAATTTCGGGGTCAAGCGCGTGGTTCATTTGCGCTATAGCCTTTTCATATTCAAAATCAGATACGGTGCGTATGCCGCGTATCATATAGCCCGCGCCAATGCTTTTGCAAAAGTTGACGGTCAGGCCTTCATAAGCTATGATATGTATCTTATCCTCGTCCGCAAAAACGGCCCGCAGCATTTGTTCGCGGGTTTCTATGCTTAAAAAGCTTGCTTTGTTACTGTTAGCGCCTATACCAATGTAAACCTTATCAAACAAACCTAACGACCGCTTAACAATATCAACATGGGCTTTGGTAACAGGGTCGAATGAACCGGGGAAAAGAGCTATTTTCATCGTGTACAAATATATGTATTTTCTTATTTGGGAATTCGGATGTTCGATTTCGGATTTTTCACCCCTTAAAAAACGAAAACGATGAATGCCCGTATTTCCTTTGCTCAACAAAAGCGAGATGCTGGCTCAAATTTTGCATGGATTGATGTTCAACTATCAGTAACCCGCCTGGAGCTACCAGGTTTTTCTCAAAAATCATCTTAGGTATTTCGGGTATTTGGTTTAGGTCATACGGCGGGTCGGCAAATACCAGGTCGTATTGGTCTGTTTCTAATTGCAGGTATTTAAACACATCGGCTTTATAAGTTTTTATATTTTCCAGCTTATGCTGGCGGGCGGTATCCTTTAAATAATTAACACAATGAATACTCCTGTCAACCGCTATAACCTGTTTTGCGCCGCGCGAAGCAAACTCCATTGATATATTACCTGTACCACTAAACAGGTCGAGTACATTGATCGCGTCAAATTCAATTAGATTTTGAAGGATATTAAACAGCGCTTCCTTTGCCAGGTCGGTAGTGGGGCGCACGGGCAAATTTTTTGGCGGATTAAGACGTAACCCTCTTAAAGCGCCTCCGATGATCCGCATAACGATAAAGCTGCAAATGAAAATATATGGTGCGGGGCTATTTGAGCAGGCAACTCCAGCAATTGAATTTTATTGATCTCAACCGCTTTAAAAAATCTTGTTAAATGGTTATATAGTTCATCGGTCAAATTGATGTCCCCGCTTACTGTTAAAATAGTATTAGCCGGTTGCATTTCCAGTTCATTGGTTACCAATGCCGAATAGTAAACCACATCTTCCGCATTTTTAAAATCAAAACTATTGTAAAAACGAAGCGAACCGTTATTGAAATATACAAACTCAACTTTATTGCTGCCTATATTAAGATACAAGTTTGTATTAGACGGATTATTCCTGGCAATAGCAGTAATTATCCCCTTGGCCGCAAATGCGATCGTTTTAAAACTAAATTTTCCAATTCCTGATAATGGCTGGGCATCAGCTTTATAAACAACATGGTTTTTGGCATCCAAAACCTGCGCTAAAACCTTTTCGTTTTCTTTTACATCCAGCAGCCGCGCGAAATCACCTATACGGTCGGTGTTAAATAAATGCCTGGGTATCAGCGTAAAGCCATTTCCTTTAAAACCGAATATTATTTTTTTATACGATACAGAAAACAACTCCTGTAGTTGTTTAGGTTCGGTTAACTCACTAATGCTACAATTAGCTTCATAAGCCAACAGCTTATCTTTAAAAGTTATGCCATAGGCAAATGAGCCTGTATCAACCAGCAACAGCAGGGTATAATAATAAGCCTGGTCAAGGTTAAGCGTACTATCGCGGAAAGTGTTTGTTTGTTCGCTCATGCTAATCAGCAAAAGTAATATTTTTTGAATTAGTATCAGCCATTCAAAAATTCGTGAAATTCGATTTAATTCGTGGCAATTAGTGTCTTTTATTTAATCATTTTTGTAATGTGTCAGCAGATCATATCCGACAAGCCTTTCCGCACGAACCTACCGAACAGCAAACCGAGCTATTTGGCCTGCTTCATAATTTTTTATTAAAAGAGGATGGGGATGAATGTTTTATACTAAAGGGCTATGCCGGCACAGGTAAAACCACCATTTTGGGTGCGTTGGTTAAAGCGCTTCCTAAATATAATTTTAAATCTGTTCTGTTAGCGCCAACGGGGCGGGCGGCCAAGGTTATTACAAGTTATTCGGGCCGTAAGGCTTATACGATACATAAGCGCATTTACCGTAAAAAATCGGCATTGAATGTAGATGAATCATTTAACATAGCCGATAACCTGGCGGTTAACACACTGTTTATTATTGACGAAGCCTCCATGGTGTCCGACCAGCTAAGCGGCAATAACCGCGATACCCTGCTGCATGATTTGGTTAAATACGTTTACAATAAGAAAAATTGCAAACTCATGCTGGTAGGCGATACTGCTCAACTACCCCCCGTTGGTTCGGACGAAAGCCCGGCTTTGGATGTTGACCTGATGAAAGCCTCATTTGCTTTAAAAATTTACAGCTATGAGCTCACTGATGTTTTGCGCCAGCAAAAAGACTCCGGTATATTATTTAATGTAACCCGTGTTCGGGATATGATACGCCAGGGCCAGGAAGCTATGCCGAAAATTATTACCAAAGGCTACAAAGATGTGTACCGGATGACAGGCGAACGGTTAGAGGAAGGCCTTGAATATGCCTATAACAAGCACGGACATGAAAATACGCTGATCATTTGCCGCTCAAACAAAAACGCCAATTTATATAACCGGCAAATACGCGCCCGGCTTTTATGGCGCGAAGAAGAATTAACCGGCGGCGACCAGATAATGGTGGTGAAAAATAATTATTTCTGGCTGCAGGAGCAGCAGGAAGGTAGCACTGCGTTTATTGCCAACGGCGATATAGCCAAAATAAGAAAAGTGCGCAAATTTGAAGAAATGTACGGCTTCAGGTTTGCCGATGTGCAGTTGGAGTTTACCGATTATGCCGAAGACCCGGTTTTGGATTGTAAGATATTGTTAGATACACTTTATTCTGAATCTCCCGCTTTGCAGCCCACCGACCAAAAACGATTTTACCTGGAGGCGATGAAAGATTATGACCATATCGCCAATAAACGCGCCAAGCATAATGAGTTAAAGCTAAACCCATACTATAATGCCCTGCAAATAAAATTTGCCTATGCCATTACCTGCCATAAAGCCCAGGGCGGCCAGTGGAACGCTGTTTTTGTTGACCAAGGCTATCTGACCGAAGAAATGGTGAATACCGATTTTTTACGCTGGTTTTACACAGCGTGTACAAGGGCAACAGACGAGTTGTTTTTGGTGAATTTTAATGATAAGTTTTTTGTGTAAGTGTACTTTAAGCTCCCTGCGGCAAAGTAATCGTAAACGTCGTCCCTTTTCCCTCCACGCTATCAACATGAATTGTACCCTGGTGGCTTTCTACTATCTGCTTAACAATACTTAAGCCCAGTCCGGTTGATTGTTCGCCGCGTAAACCTGTGCGGCCCGCTTTGGAGAATGATTCAAAAAGGTGCGGTATTATATCTTTGGGGATACCCATGCCTTCATCTTGTACCCTTATAAAAATCTCATTCTTTGTTTGTTCAAGCTTAACGTAAACCATATCGGTATCTTTTGAAAATTTGAGCGCGTTGCTTATTAAATTGTCCACAACCCGCTGAAATTTTTCGGTGTTAATCATCGCGTATATTTTGGGGCTTGTGCTTGAAAACAGCACATTGCTTTTAAAATCCTTTTGTATCTGCCAAACGTTAACCAAACCTTTCAAAAATTCGTTCAACTCAATTTTAGTGGTTTCAGCCACTTTGTTTTCATTACGCGCGGCTTCCAGCAGGTCGTCAATAATACCGCGGGCCTTGGCGCATGAATCCCTGATCATGGTTAAATTTTCCTGGGTGTCTTCGGTAACCTCCTCCAACTCCATCATCATCGCTATTGATTCGACCGCGCCAATTGGGTTGCGCAGGTCGTGCGCTACCATGCCTAATACCTGGGTTTTAAAAGCGGTGGCTTTTTCAATTTCAACATTTTTATCGCGTATCTCTATAATCTGCTGGTAATAGCTGGCTTTATATGAAAAGAAATACCTTGATATCATATAAAAGCCTGCCAGCAAAATAACCGATATGATCTGGTTATAAAGCATTTCGGTGGGGTCGCCGCTGGTATACAATAGCATCCCGGTAAATGCAGCTTCTGTTAAAATGATCAGAATTATCGCCTCGTCATATTCAAAAACACAAAGTACGCTGACAACACAGAGGGCAATAAGGTATATAGTTAACGCGTTCCGCGGATCAGATGTAGATATAAAAGCGGTATACATCCCACATAAAATGATGTATAACGAAAATATGAAGACAAAGAATATCATCAGCATGCTGGCTTTTTTGGTTTCGCGCAGCTTTAAGATCAACAAGTAGCTAACAATATAAAATATTGGCGTTATAATAATGTATAGCCAGTTGGTTATATTAAACTCAGGGAAATTCTGGGCTTTTGACAGGTTTTCGGGCAGAACCAGGTAAAGCGCCCTCAATACTAAATTGATAATGGTAAAAATAAGGCTGCATGAACGTATTGCCAGCAGGTTTTGCTGCGTGTAATAGTTGCGGTACGCAACTTTATATTTGCCGGGCAGGCCTTTTAGAAAATGGGTTTCCAAAGTGTATTTTTATAGGGTCGTCAAAAATATAAAATAATGGCTGATGTAAGCAAATGTATTTAATGTGAAATGTAGAGACGCAATGTTTTGCGTCTCCCGTGTGCAGGTTGATTGAGGTGTGTGAGATGCATTGCGTCTCTACATCAATGCATCTTTACATCGCGTCAAAAAGTCGCATGAATTTATATTTAAATGACATTTTTTCATTACACCATCATTGGCAGGCAAATTGAGCAATACTAATCACTATGAATTTCAACAATTTTACCATAAAAGCACAGGAAGCCGTTCAAAAGGCTTCAGAAATTACAACCGGCAACCAGCAGCAGGCCATTGAACCTGCGCACCTGCTTAAAGGCCTGTTATTGGTTGATGAAAATGTAATAACCTATTTATTAAAAAAATTAAACGTCAATATAAACCGTTTGAATGAGATATTGGATCAGCAGATAGCGGCATTTCCAAAGGTAAGCGGCAGCGATGTATATTTATCTTCAAGCTCAAATTCATCCTTGCAAAAGGCGCAATCCTATTTAAAGGAATTTAAGGATGAGTTTGTATCTGTCGAGCATATTTTGATGGGTATATTGGCTGTAAACGATAAAACCAGCTCGGCGCTTAAGGATTTTGGCGTAAATGAAAAAGACCTGAAAAAAGCCATTGTCAGCTTACGCGGCGATAGCAAGGTAACCGACCAAAATGCCGAAGCTACTTATAACGCCTTAAATAAATATGCCCGTAATTTAAATGAATATGCCGAATCGGGCAAACTCGACCCGGTTATCGGGCGCGATGACGAGATCAGGCGGGTAATACAAATACTTTCACGCCGCACAAAAAACAATCCTATTTTGGTTGGTGAGCCGGGCGTGGGTAAAACGGCTATTGCCGAAGGGATTGCCTTTAGGATAATTAAAGGCGATGTACCCGAAAGCCTGAAAACAAAAACTGTTTTCTCGCTGGATATGGGCGCATTGATAGCGGGCGCTAAATACAAAGGTGAGTTTGAAGAACGCCTGAAAGCCGTATTAAAGGAAGTTACCCAAAGTGATGGCGAGATAGTATTATTTATTGATGAGATACATACGCTTGTGGGCGCTGGCGGCGGTGAAGGCGCTATGGATGCAGCCAATATTCTAAAACCTGCTTTAGCCCGTGGCGAATTAAGGGCAATCGGCGCAACAACCCTGAACGAATATCAAAAGTATTTGGAAAAGGACAAGGCATTGGAACGCCGCTTTCAAAAGGTGATGGTTGATGAGCCGGATGCTGCCGATGCCATTTCGATATTGCGTGGTTTAAAGGAACGTTATGAAACACATCATAAAGTGCGTATCAGGGATGAAGCTATCATCGCTTCGGTCGAAATGTCGCAACGTTATATATCCGACCGTTTTTTACCGGATAAAGCCATCGACCTGATGGATGAGGCTGCTTCCAAATTACGGCTGGAAATGGATTCTGTCCCCGAAGTGGTAGATGAGTTGGAACGGCGCATTATGCAACTGGAAATTGAGCGCGAGGCCATTAAACGTGAAAAAGATGATAAGAAAGTAAAGGAACTAAGCGAAGAAATAGCCAACCTTTCTGCCGAACGTGATTCGTTGCGCGCCAAATGGCAGGGCGAAAAGGACCTGGTTGACGGCGTAAATATAAAAATTGAGCAGATTGAAAACTATAAGTTGGAAGCTGAGCAGGCCGAAAGGGCTGGAGATTATGGAAAAGTAGCCGAACTGCGTTACGGAACTATTGTTAAGGCCCAAAAAGAGGTTGAAGATTTAAAAGCCGCTCTGCTTGAAAACCAAAGCGACAGCCGGATGCTGAAAGAAGAAGTTACTGCCGAAGATATTGCCGGTGTAGTTTCGCGTTGGACAGGTATCCCGGTTTCAAAGATGATACAAAGTGAGCGCGAAAAACTGCTGAACCTGGAGGAAGAACTGCACAAGCGCGTGGCCGGGCAACAGGAAGCTATTGAAGCTATCAGCGATGCCATACGCCGCAGCCGCGCCGGTTTGCAGGACAAACGTAAACCAATAGGCTCTTTTATTTTCCTGGGCACTACAGGCGTTGGTAAAACCGAATTAGCCAAGGCATTGGCCGAATACCTGTTTAATGATGAAGCCGCGCTGGTACGGATTGATATGTCTGAATACCAGGAACGGCATTCTGTTTCAAGGTTAATTGGCGCGCCTCCGGGATATGTGGGTTATGATGAGGGCGGCCAGTTAACCGAAGCAGTACGCCGTAAACCTTATAGTGTAGTATTGCTGGATGAAATTGAAAAAGCCCATCCCGATGTATTTAACATATTGTTACAGGTGCTGGATGATGGCCGTTTAACTGATAATAAAGGTCGTGTGGTAAACTTTAAAAATACCATTATCATCATGACTTCCAACATCGGTTCAAACATTATCCAGGAAAACTTCCAGGAAATGGATGATGACGACCGTGATGGTATCATTGCCAAAACCAAGAGCGAGATCTTTGAATTATTACGCAAAACCATACGCCCGGAATTTTTGAACCGTATTGATGAGATCATTATGTTCACACCGCTTAGCCGCGATGAGATAGGCGATATAGTTAAGCTGCAATTTAAGCACGTGCAGCAAACCCTGGCCGAAATGGGGATTACCATTGAAGCATCAGAAGAAGCTTTGGACTGGCTGTCGCAATTAGGGTATGATCCGCAATTTGGTGCAAGACCGTTAAAAAGGGTGATACAGAAGAAGATACTGAACGAGCTATCCAAGCAAATATTAGCCGGTAAAGTGGATAAAGACAGCAAGATAAAGCTGGATATGTTTGATAACCAGTTTGTTTTTTTAAACGAAGATTATAAAGCCGGTTGATTTAAAAATTATTAACTCCATCATATAGCAGGGCCATCCTTTTGAATAAGGGTGGCTCTTTTTTTACCTGTTACTTTAAGCATGTTGCCACCTTCTGAAATAATGTTACAGAGATAGTGTAGTAATTAAAACAATATTATTGGTTGTGTGTTAAAAATGAAATAATATTCTATCAGTATATTTACAATCAAAATAATATTTTATAGCCGATACAGCATACCTATTCCTTATTTTTATGGATAATAAAAACACAATTAACAACCTCGTAATCGCCAACCGGGAACTTGCATTTCAAAAGGATGAAAAAGGAAAACGGGCGGAAGAACTCGTCATCGCAAATATCGAACTCGCATTTCAAACCAAAGAAAAGGGAAAACGTGCGGCAGAACTGATCATTGCTAATAAAGAGCTTGCTTTTCAAACTAAAGAAAAAGGAAAACGCGCCGACGAACTGGTCATTGCCGATAAGGAACTTGCCTTTCAAACCGAAGAGAAAGAAAAACGTGCCGATGAACTGGTTATAGCTAATAAAGAGCTTGCCTTTCAAACCAAAGAAAAAGGAAAACGCGCCGACGAATTAATTATCGCCAATAAAGAACTTGCATTTCAAAATAAAGAGAAAGGAAAGAGAGCTGATGAGCTGATAAGCTATAAACACTTTTTCTACAATTCATTGGATTTGGCCTGTTTTGTTACCCCCGATGGGTATTTTGAAGAGTTAAACAAATCGTTTACAAAAACATTAGGCTATACAACAAAGGAATTAACTGAAAAAAAGCTCGTCGATTTTCTTCACCCGGATGACGTTAAACCCACTATAAAGGGACTGGAATATCTTGCTTTAGGGCTTGGCTCACTTAGCACGATCAACCGCTACAGGACCTTGGCCGGTACTTACCGGCATATAGAATGGAACTCGGTATATAACCATGAAACGAGAAAAATATATGCAACAGGCAGGGATATTACAGAAAAAATGCTTGCCAGCGAAGAACTCGTATATCAAAACGAAGAGAAGGAAAATCGGGCTGCAGAATTAGTTATAGCCAACAAGGAACTTTCTTATCAAAATGACGAAAAGGAAAATCGTGCAGCAGAATTGGTGATAGCTAATAAAGAACTTGCTTTTCAAAACCAGGAGAAGGAAAACCGCGCAGCAGAATTGATAATAGCCAATAAAGAACTTGCTTTTCAAAACCAGGAGAAAGAAAACCGGGCAGCCGAACTTGTAATAGCTAATAAAGAACTTTCTTATCAGAATGAAGAAAAGGAGAACCGGGCCGCTGAATTAGTAATAGCTAATAAAGAGCTTGCTTTTCAAAATGAGGAAAAAGAGAGCCGTGCCAAAGAGTTAGTTATCGCGAACAAAGAGCTTTCCTACCAAAATGAGGAAAAGGAGAACCGGGCCGCTGAATTAGTAATAGCTAATAAAGAGCTCGCTTTTCAAAATGAGGAAAAAGAAAACCGGGCGGCAGAGTTGGCGATAGCCAATAATGAACTTTCCTATCAAAATGAGGAAAAAGAAAACCGTGCGAAAGAACTTGTTATTGCTAATAAAGAACTTTCCTTTCAAAATGAAGAAAAAGAAAACCGGGCGAAAGAGTTGGTTATCGCTAACAAGGAACTTGCTTTTCAAAATACAGAAAAGGAAAACCGCGCTGGTGAACTGGCAATAGCCAACAAGGAGCTTGCTTTTCAAAATAGTGAGAAAGAAAAACGGGCAGGGGAATTAAGCATTGCAAACTCAGAACTTAAAAAAGCAGAAGCAGAAATCCGAAAATTTAATGAAGAATTAGAGCAAAAAGTAATTGAGCGTACTGCTCAGTTAGAGGCCGTTAATAAAGAACTGGAATCATTTTCGTATTCGGTATCGCATGACCTGCGCGCACCGATCAGGGCTATTAACGGATACGCGAAAATTTTAGAGGAGGATTATGCCGGAAAATTTGATCTTGACGGAGTAAGCGCCCTTCATTCCATTACACATAATTCAAGAAAAATGGGTCAATTGATCGATGACCTGCTTGCTTTTTCAAAACTGGGAAGAAAGCAGGTAACTGTTTCTGACCTCAATATGACCGCGTTGGTTAAATCCATAAAAGATGAATTATTAATTGAGGACAGGGAAAATAAAACAGAATTTACGGTTAATGTGCTTCCGCCGGCAAAGGGCGACCAGGCATTGATCAAACAAGTATGGATCAACCTGCTTTCAAATGCTATTAAATATTCAAAATATAAATTTATTTCAAAAATTGAAATAGGGGCTTATGAAAAAGACAACCTGGTTATTTACTATGTAAAAGATAACGGGGCGGGTTTTGATATGCAATATTACGATAAGCTTTTTGGTGTTTTTCAGCGGTTACATTCTCACGAAGAATTTGAAGGGACCGGTATAGGCTTGGCTATTGTGCAACGAATTGTGCAGCGGCATGGCGGCGCAGTTTGGGCAGAATCAAAATTAAATGAAGAAACAATCTTTTATTTCAGCCTGCCTGGTATTAACTCTTAAATAAAAAACTATGGATTATAACGATGTTGAAATTTTATTTGTTGAAGACAGTGCCGATGATGCCGTATTAACTATTCGCGCACTCAAAAAAAGTGGCTTTTTAAATAGACTTTACCATGTTAAAGATGGGGCCGAAGCAATAGATTTTATGTATTGCCGTGGTAAGTATGAAACCAGAAATAAAGAAAACCCTAAACTGATATTGCTCGATTTGAAGATGCCCAAGATGTCGGGAACAGAAGTGTTGGCGATACTAAAGGCCGACCCGGATTTTAAATGTGTACCCATTGTGATACTCACTTCGTCAAAAGAAGACCCGGACATAAAAAAATGTTATGCACTGGGGGCAAATAGTTATATAACAAAGCCCGTTGAAAGCGATAACTTTTTTAATGTTATAAAAGAAATAGGGATGTACTGGATGGTGTTAACCCAGTTACCCGGATAAATATACAAATCAAAAAATACTTCTTTGGAAGTTAAGGGCGGGTAATCTTAATTGCCAGGCCCTAAATGCAGATACTTATAACCTGAAAATCATGACAGACCACCTTAAAATACTTATTGTTGAGGATAACGACAGCGATGCCGATCTGCTTCAGCGTGAATTAAAAAGAAACGGATTTAATTTTACCGCTCAAATTGTTCAAACACGTGAATCTTTTGAGGAAGCCCTTGAAAAGTTTAATCCCGATATTATACTATCCGACTATTCCCTTCCGGCATTTAACGGGGTAGTAGCCTTTGCCATTAAGCAAAAAACTTCACCGGATACCCCTTTTATAGTTGTTTCAGGCACAATAGGGGAGGAAAAATCGATTGAGCTCATCAAAAGTGGTATCACAGATTACGCGTTGAAAGAAAACCTGTTTTCATTAGCACCCAAAATTATCCGCGCTTTAAAAGACGCGAATGACATCAGGAAAAAAAGAATTACAGAAGCAGAATTAAAAGAGCAATCTGAACGGTTACTTAAAATTGCCTTTATGCAATCGCACCAGGTGCGGGTGCCGGTTGCAAATATATTGGGTTTAGTCCATTTGTTTGAGTTTGATAATCCATCGGCCCCAATTAACGGTACCATATTAAACATGTTAAAAGATGCTGCGGATTCTCTTGACAGGACGATACTCGAAATAGTGCAGAATACGAAGGAAATTGGCAGCATACTGGATAAACATAATGATATTAAAAAGGCCGGATAGGTTGAATTAATTTATCACATAAACTATCTTATGTTAAGCATATTGATTTTTTGATCTATCTAAATAATTATTAGAATAGGGGTAAATGGATCGCTTACGAATCTTCCCTTCATTAAGAATCTGTGAAATCACACAGCAATCGGTGTAATCCTATAAAAATAATCGTAAATTCGCACTTCAAAAAATAACGATCACTTAGTAGGTGATCAGTAAAAAGTAATTTTATAAACGTTTAAATCATAGTTGTAGATGATTAATATTACACTCCCGGATGGTTCCGTTCGTCAGTATGACAAGGGGACTTCTTCGATGCAGATCGCGCTGTCGATCTCCGAAGGTTTAGCAAGAAATGTATTGGCGGCCGAAGTTGACGGCCAGGTTTGGGATGCCGAAAGGCCCATTGAACAGGATGCAAAAGTAAAGCTGCTGACATGGAATGATACGCCCGGAAAAGCTACTTTCTGGCATTCATCTGCTCACCTGATGGCCGAGGCTTTGGAGGCACTTTACCCCGGAACGAAGTTCGGAATAGGCCCTGCTATTGAAACCGGTTTTTATTATGATGTCGATTTTGGCGACAGGGAATTCTCGTCGGATGAGTTTAAAAAGATAGAGGACAAAATGATCGAGCTGGCTAAAACTAAGGAGGAGTTTACCCGCAAACCTGTTAGCAAAGCCGATGCGATAGCCTATTTTACCGAAAAAGGAGATGAGTATAAACTCGACCTTTTAAAGGACCTGCCCGATGGTTCTATCACCTTTTATTCACAGGGAAATTTTACCGACTTATGCCGCGGCCCGCATATACCCAACACAGGCTTTATAAAAGCCGTTAAGTTAATGAGTGTTGCCGGCGCTTACTGGCGCGGCGATGAAAGCCGTAAACAGTTAACACGTATTTATGCCGTTACCTTTCCTAAAGCAAGCGAACTAACGGACTACCTGCATTTGCTGGAAGAAGCCAAAAAGCGCGACCACCGCAAGCTGGGCAAGGAAATGGAACTGTTTGCCTTTTCAGAAAAGGTTGGCATGGGTCTGCCGTTGTGGCTACCAAAAGGCACTGCCCTGCGCGAACGCCTGGTTAACTTTATGCAAAAGGCACAGGTTAAAGCAGGTTACGAGCAGGTGATAACTCCGCATATAGGCCATAAAAATTTATATGTAACATCGGGCCATTATGAAAAATATGGTGCCGATTCATTCCAGCCAATAAAAACACCGCAGGAAGGGGAGGAGTTCTTTTTAAAACCGATGAACTGCCCGCACCATTGCGAAATTTATAAAACCAAACCACGGTCGTATAAAGACCTGCCGGTACGTTATGCCGAATTTGGTACTGTATACCGTTATGAACAAAGCGGCGAGTTACATGGCTTAACCCGTGTACGCGGCTTTACCCAGGACGACGCGCATTTGTTTTGCCGCCCCGACCAGGTGAAAGACGAATTTAAAAAAGTGATAGACCTCGTGTTGTACACTTTCTCGGCCCTGGGCTTTGAAGATTATACCGCGCAGGTGTCGCTTCGCGACCCGAATAATAAAGCTAAGTATATAGGCAGCGACGAGAACTGGGCATTGGCGGAGTCGGCGATTATTGAAGCGGCTGCTGAAAAAGGTTTAAAAACTGTAGAAGTATTGGGCGAGGCCGCGTTTTACGGGCCTAAGCTTGATTTTATGGTAAGGGATGCCCTGGGCCGTAAATGGCAATTAGGTACTATACAGGTAGATTATAACCTGCCTGAACGCTTTGAACTGGAATATACTGGCAGCGATAACCAAAAGCACCGCCCTGTGATGATCCACCGTGCGCCGTTTGGGTCGTTAGAACGGTTTGTGGCTGTTTTAATTGAGCATTGCGCGGGTAATTTCCCGTTGTGGTTGTCGCCGGAGCAATTTATTATTTTGCCTATATCTGAAAAATACGAAGAATATGCAAAAAAACTTTCTGATGTGTTAAAAGATTCCGATATTTGCGGGCTAATTGACTTTAGGGACGAAAAGATAGGGCGGAAGATACGTGATGCTGAGGTCAAAAAAATCCCGTATATGCTGATTGTGGGGGAAAAAGAAGCTGCTGAAAATGTAGTTTCTGTACGCAAACATGGTCAGGGCGATTTGGGAACAATGAGTATTGAAGATTTTAAAAAACAAATAATTAAAGAAATAACCGTATAACTTGGCATTAAACAAACCTTTCAACAGAGGACCAAGGCTTCCTTTCAAGAAAAAAGAAGCCGAACATAATATCAATCAGTTTATCAGGGCTACAGAAGTACGCCTTGTGGGAGACAATGTAGAACAGGGTATTTTTTCTTTAAGAGATGCTTTGGCGATAGCCGAAGAACAGGAATTAGACCTTGTTGAAATATCGCCCAATGCAGTACCGCCCGTTTGTAAAGTAACTGACTATAACAAGTTTATTTACGAACAGAAGAAGAAGCTAAAGGAAATAAAGAGCAACGCCAAGCAAACGGTTATTAAAGAAATACGCTTCGGACCGAATACGGATGACCATGACTTTGACTTTAAGCTAAAGCATGCCACCAAATTTTTAGAAGCAGGCGAAAAGGTTAGGGCTTATGTTCACTTTAAAGGCCGCGCAATTGTTTACAAAGAGCAGGGCGAAATACTATTGCTGCGCTTTGCTCAGGCTTTGGAAGATGTAGGCAAGGTTGAACAATTACCAAAGCTGGAAGGAAAACGGATGTTTTTAACCGTTGCTTCTAAGGGGGCGAAGAAATAAATGTGCGGATGCGTGGATATGCAGATGTGCAGATGAAGAAATAATTAATAATGTGTTTATGTATGGAATGTATATAGACACCAGTAAAGACATTTGCATATCTGCACATCCGCACATCTGCAAATAATAACAAACAAACAAAATCGAGTTATGCCAAAAATGAAAACCAATTCCAGCGCTAAAAAACGTTTTAGCATCACTGGAACCGGTAAAATCACCAGGAAGAATGCCTTTAAAAGCCACATCTTAACCAAGATGTCAACCAAACGTAAGCGCAACCTTACCCACACCAGTTTAGTTTCTGATGCGGATATGGGAAACGTAAAACGTATGCTTTGCATAGGTAAGTAATTAACAAATTTTTTAACCAGGTATTCGAGTCTTAAGTCCGGTTTAAATAGCGGCACTCACTACCAAAAATCAACAACATGCCACGTTCAGTTAACGCAGTCGCGTCGAGAAGACGCCGGAAAAGGATCATGAACCTCGCCAAAGGTTATTGGGGTTCAAGAAGCAAGGTTTATACCGTTGCAAAAAACACAGTAGAAAAAGGCTTACAATACGCATACCGCGACCGTAAGACCAAGAAAAGAGAATTCAGGGCTTTATGGATTCAGCGTATCAACGCAGGTGCACGCCAGCACGGAATGTCTTACTCGGTATTAATGGGTAAGTTAATTAAGAAAGAAATTGGTTTGAACCGTAAGGTATTAGCCGATTTGGCCATGAACCACCCGGATGCTTTTAAAGCGGTTATTGACGCTGTAAAGTAAGCTACTTTATAATATTTATTAAAGGCTCCGAAATTCGGGGCCTTTTTTGTAATATTTTTTATTTGGATACAAGTTTGTGTAAAGATTCTCTGAAATGAGCGTTAAACCATCTACTTTTGTATCTAATAATTCAAATTTTCCGATTTCTTTGATATAATAGCCAATAATGGGTGCAATACCTGTTACAATAGTATCGGCAAAAAATATGCGGTCAAAAATGTGGAAATTACTTACTACACGTTTTATCCCTTCTTCCATATTAAAACGTATTGTCTCCAAAGGCACGTCATGGCCGCCTAACCGTACACGGGTATGCACACGGATAGCAGCGCTTTCCACAGTATCCAGTCCAAAATAAACCAGGATAGTTTCGTAGCCTGCATTTTTAAACATCATGGTAATATCAGTCGCCAGATCGTTAGAAAATTACTTTCGAAGGCAAAGTTGCTTTTTTCGGCAATCGCGCTATCCCTTTCTCGTTCCAATGCAACTGCAACACCACCAACCAGTTCTTCGGGTGGAATATTTGGATGTTGCCTGGTGAGCTCGGCAAAAACAAGGTCGCCATTAAAAATACGCGTATCGGCGGCAACATGAAAATGACCGTAAGTGCTTTTACCTGCGCCATTGGGACCTGCAATAATAAAAAATTGAGGCTTCATGAACAGGATATCAAGCCGGAATTAGATATGACCAATAGCCCTTGCCGGGGGGGACAAGTTTTTTAACCAGTGTATAATCTCTTTTATCTATATCATAAGATACCAGGTCTTCTGAGCCGTCGGGGTTGGCCCTGATAAATTCTTTAGGGTTTTTAAGGCGTCCGTCCCGGTAAAACATAGGAATTTGTTTATCAAAAGCATCCATATATAATCTTTCGGTAGCTATTGCGGTTATATTATTGGTTTCCGCAATCGTAAGGCCATTAGGCAGGATTGGTTGAGAAATACTGTCTTGTATTTCCTGGCCAGATAGTAATCTGTCAAGATATTGAAAAAATGCTGTTCCTGATTTAATGCTTTCTTTTAGTTCTGTAAAATCCTCCGCCGGAATAATAAGACCCGAAAGCAAGCCATTTTCATTTTTTAATTCTCTTAATTTCATAATACTCAAAATCACTATATACAAAAATAGTGATTTACGATTGATTTATTAGTCAACAATTTTTTGAAGTGCCTATCAATATTGGCTTCGTAAATTCGATCAGGTGTGGGTTGCAAATTATGTGCGTTTTCTATGTAATGCCACACGTTCAATTGAGGGTTTCCACTACTTTCTTATGCATCCCGTTTTTACGATGGCCGCTATTAATATCCAGATCCATATACTGTTTAAAGTTACGGACATCATTATCCACAATGTTTTTAAACACTGGGTTTAATATGTGGGCTATACTTGCGCCAATGCCGCCTGCCGGTGGCTGATAGGAGATTACAATATCAACCAATGTGCCTTTGCCGTTTTCAGCATCACGGAAACGCACTTTACCCGCGTTGTCAATTATTGAGCCAGGTAATGAACTCCAGCCGATCATGGTATCCGTTTCATCTTTTACAATTTCAGCCTCCCAGCTTACTTTAGCTACATTTATCGGTAACTTCAGTATCCAATGGGAACGTTTATTATCCAATACCTCTACACTTTCCAAATGGTTCATAAACAGGGGAAGGTTATCCAGCTTACGCCAAAACTGGTAAACCTGGTGCCGCGGCTTATCAATAATAAATGAAGAACGGATGTTTATATTAATAGGCTCCTGCGTATTTTTTCCTATCTTTTCATAAATAGCGCAATGGCCGGTAACGCCCCGGTTTAATAAATAGCCGCCTGCGCCTAATTTTAAAAAGCTGGTGAAAGGGCTTTTAAACAGATTTTTCAAGCCCGAAAATGAAAGTTTTACCCCTGTAGCTATAGATAGATAGCGCTCCGGCCAATTCAGGTTAATATTTTCTTCGGTTGTATGATGTAATGCTCTTGTTGCCATGATATTTAATCTATATCTGTTTAAACAGCATAGATAGTGCCATGTTTTTAATAAATGAATAAATGTTTGTCTTAGTGTTCTTTTTTTGTGAAAAAGCGCACAAACATCACAGAGAATATAACTATATTGCAATTGCTGAACTAACTACATGACTATCAATCAAAAACAAGCGCACCCCATCGTTTTTTTATTTCTTATTCTCCCGTTTGGCATAATGCAGGGATATCTAACTGTTACGCTGGCGTTTATGTATAGCCGCGCAGGTATTTCGGTTGAACAGGTGGCTGCCTTAGTTGGCCTCAGCATATTGCCGAGCATATTTAAGTTTCTTTGGGCACCGCTGGTTGATATCACCTTATCGGTAAAAAAATGGTATTTAATAGCTAATGTTATCGCTTCGGCCGGGATATTGATGATGGGCGTATTGCCTATCAGGGCTGGAAATATCCCGTTATTGGGTGTTATTATATTGATATCTTTTTTTGCTGTTACATTTATAAGCCTCACTGTAAGTAGTTTTATGGCTTATGATACATTGCCCGACACCAAGGGGCGTGCAGGCGGCTATTATAATATCGGCGGTACCGGCGGCGTGGGTTTAGGTGGCGGCGCGGGCCTGTGGATGGCGCAGCGTTTATCCGAAAACTGGCTGGTTAGCGCCATTTTAGCGCTTGTATGCTTGTTATGTTGCATAGCACTGTTTTTTGTGAAAGAACCGGTATCTACAATTAAAGTAAAAAAAGCAGCTACTAATTTATTAAACCTTTTAAAAGATGTATGGTTAACTTTGAAAGCCAAAGCCGGGGTGCTGGCGTTATTTTTATCATTTTTGCCGTTGGGGACCGGAGCGGCAGGTACCTTGTTTGCGGCAATGGCTAAAGACTGGCACGCCAATGCCGACACTGTGGCTATAATAACAGGGGTGCTTGGCGGCATAGTAACCAGTATAGGCTGTCTATTGGGCGGATGGATATGTGATATAATTAACCGCCAATTGGCATACGTGCTGTTTGGCGCTTTACAAGCTGTTTGTGCAATTGGTATGGCTTATTGCCCGCATACACAAATTTTTTATGTTATATGGACAATTGTTTATTCTATAGCTAACGGACTTGCTTACGCTGGTTTTACCGCTTTTGTTTTGGAGGTAATAGGCAAAGGCGCAGCCTCTACCAAATACAACCTATACGGAGGACTGTCTAACGTGCCCATCTACTTTATGACGATTATTGACGGGTGGGCAAATACACGTTTTGGCTCCCGGGGGTTGCTAAATACCGAAGCGCTGTGTGCAGTTGGTGGTATAATATTGTTTTTTGTTGTTAAAAGGTTATTGGGGGTTAAGGGTGTATCACCACAAGACAAATCCCTCATGGTAGCTGAAACCTGATAGGATAACAGCAAATCACAATTATTTTGCGATTCGCAATACTTATTCTACATTTGCATCGCTTTAGGTTTCAATACAGATAAATACCTGCATTGAATTAAAAGGGAATACAGTGTAATTCTGTAACTGTCCCGCAGCTGTAAGCTCCATAACCATAGTCCATTCTTGGCCACTATCCGACATACTGCCGGATGGGAAGGCCGGACAAAAGGGGAGTAAGTCAGAAGACCTGCCAGAGCATTATATAGTTATTCATAGCTTTCGGGGATTGAAGCTTGGATGTGAATGCTCTTCTGATATTAGTGTATTTTCATTTCAATAGTGCAATCCTGTTTGCTGTGAGTTAAACTCACAACACCATGGAAAAAATTGTTCAGCACGTTTATAAAAGTCAGCAGTATATGCTGTTGCTTTCAATTTTGGTGTTGCTTCCCGGTGTGTTGTTTGCTCAAATTGATACCGCAAAAAAATTGAAAGATGTTAATGTATCAACATCGACTATTCCTCAAGTACAAACCATAGCGCCATCGCAGCAAATTAGTTCAAGCGATTTTGACCGTTACAATGCTGTTAACGTAGCCGATGCCATTCGCGACTTTCCCGGAGTTATCATCAAAGATTACGGCGGTATTGGCGGTTTAAAAACGATATCAGTGCGTGGCCTGGGCGCTAACCATACCGCCGTTTTATATGATGGGGTAGAAATTAACGATGCCGAAAACGGCCAGGTGGACCTGGGCAAATTCAATTTGAATAATGTACAGCAAATAACCTTATATAATGGGCAGCCGCCAAATATTTGTCAGCCGGCACGGTCATTTGCTTCTGCAAGCGTACTTTCTATCATAACTGTAAAGCCAAAGCTTGATACCATTAAGCCTTATCAAATTACTGCCGGTATTAAATCTGGAAGTTTTGGGTTGGTTAACCCTTATTTACAATGGCAGCAACGTTTAGACAATAACTGGTCGTTTATTATTAACAGTTATACTGAGAATGCAAATGGCCGGTATAAATATACTGAAAATGATGGCAGTACAAATACGCAGCAAACCCGCGTCGGGGCTGATATTGCCGCGCAGCAAACCGATGGCTCATTATACTGGACGAAAAGCGACAGCAATAAATTCAACTTTCATATTAATTATTATAATTCGGATAGGGGCCTACCGGGCGCAGTAATATTGTACACCCCACCGCCTACCGGACAGCGGTTATGGAACCAGGATTTCTTTTCGCAGGCAGGGTATGAGTATATATGGAAGGATGGCTTTCATTTATTGTTAAATGCCAAATTCTCGCAAGATTTTCTGCATTACCTTAATCCGCAGTTTCCAAGCGCTTCAGGCATACTCGATCAGCATTTTACGCAGCGTGAATTTTACCAATCGGCGGCTTTGTCATATCACTTGTTGCAAAACTGGGAAATTTCTTATGCGGCAGATTTTTCGCTAAACAATATGGATGCTGATATTCCTAATTTTCATTTCCCAACCCGCTTTAGTTTGTTAAATGTATTAGCGACCAACCTGGTATTAGGCATGTTTACTTTACAGGGAAGTCTGCTAAATACCAATATTACCGAAACGGTAAGAACCGGCACCACTACACCACCTATAATTAAATATTCGCCAACCTTAATGGCCAGTATGAAGCCTTTTACCGATCAAAATTTGCAGGTACGTGCCTTTTACAAAAATATATTCAGGGTACCTACATTTGATGAGCTATATTATGGCTTTGTAACCAATACCAATTTAAAGCCGGAACTTACTGATCAATATGATGCAGGCGTTACCTATACTAAAAGTTTAATCGGCTTATTCGACTATATAACCGTAACCACCGATGCTTATTACAATAACGTAACCAACAAAATTGTATATATCCCTACTTTATACAGCGGTTCATCGCAAAATTTTGGCAAGGTTGATATTAAAGGATTAGATGCGAGTGTAAAAACCCAGGCCAAATTAGGTTTAGGTTATAAGGTATCAATGGCCGTAAATTATTCATACCAGCAGGCGCTTAATGTAACCGATCCAACTTCAACAGAATATTTAAACCAGTTACCATATATCCCCGAAAATACTGTGGCCCTAAACGCGGGTATTAATAAGGGGAGTTTGGGTGTGTACTACAACCAGGTTATTTCTTCATCACGCTATTATAATAACAACAACCTGCCCGACGATTATTTGCCATCCTATTCGGTTAGTGATGCGTCAATAGTTTATAAAGGACTGCTTAAACACCATTCCGTAATAATATCAGCAGCAATAGATAATCTTTTTAATAAAAGCTACGTGGTAGTGCAAAGTTATCCAATGCCCGGGCGCTCGTTCAGATTTTCATTTCAAATAACAATATAAAAACAACAACATTATGAAACAAATTAAATTTAATTACCTCTTTACCGCGCTAACAATTACAATTGTACTGGCATCGTGCCATAAAGACAAAGTAACGCCTGTTACGAATACCCCAACCGCGCAAAGGGCGGGCCTGTATGTATTAAACCAGGGAGATTTCGGTGCCAACAACAGTACGCTTACTTACTACGACTACACCAGTAAAGCGCTTGTGCCAGACCAATTTATAGCGGCTAATTCCACTAAATTAGGAGATACAGGCAATGACCTGGGCATTTATGGCGCAAAGATGTTTATTGTGGTAAACAACTCAAACATTGTGGACGTGGTTAACGCTAAAACCGCAAAGCTTATTAAGCAAATTACCCTTAACCAGCCGCGCAGTGTGGTGTTTTATAACAGCAATGCTTTTGTAACCTCGTACAACGGTACAGTATCTGTTATTGATACAACGGCATTGACCATTAATAAAACAATTACCGTTGGCGACGACCCTGAGCAAATGGTGATATCGAACGGTAAATTGTATGTAGCAAATTCGGGCGGTTTAGACCCAACACCAGGTACTACAGTTTCTGTCATTGACCCGGTAGGTTTAACCGTAACCAAAACAATAAGCGGTGTGCTGGCCGATCCGGTAACTTTGGCTGCGGATAACTATGGACATGTATATGCTTTATCGTTGGGTAATTTTTCTACAGTAGGGCCGGGCATGACCATCATTAGCAACACTACCGATGCCGTAACATCAACCTCGGCAGTAAACTTATCATTCAATATCCCTATTGTTGTTAACGGCGACTTTGCCTATTATTTTACAGCTGATAATAAAATAGCGGTATACAATACTAAAACACAAACACTTGCACAGGCCAACTTTATTACTGATGGAACTACTATCACCACACCTTATGCCATAACGGTTGATAGCATATCGGGCGAAGTATTTGTTACTGATGCTAAAGACTATTCATCAAATGGTACCTTATATGCCTTTGACAGCACAGGTAAAAAGGAATATACATTAGTTACAGGTATAAACCCCGGCAAAGTTGCATTGGTGAATAAATAAGCGCCGGTATTTTATTTAATTAAGATAAATAAGTAATTTTACTTTATAAATTTAATTATGTCACTCAAAAAAATCAATATCCGGACAGTAGTACTTATACTAATGATCCTTGCAGCGGCGGCAATGCGCCTGGTTAGCTTTAAATACCCGCTGGTATTAAGCAATTTTACCCCGGTTGGGGCCATTGCGCTATTTGGCGGCGCTTATTTTACTGATAAATGGAAAGCGTACCTTGTGGTATTGGTTACCTTGTTTGTAAGTGATGCACTGTTGATATTGTTGCGTACTTCTGATTTGGTACTTTGGTATAGCAGCTATTTATGGGTTTATTTAGCTTTTGCAATAATGGTGTTTATTGGCAGCCTGATTAAAAAGGCAAATGTTATAAATGTTGCTTTAGCATCTGTTGCTGCTATTGTTGTACACTGGTTAATAACCGATCTGCCGTGGGTTTATGATACACTTAACCTTTACCCGCACACTTTAGCAGGTTACGGCCAATCGTTAATAGCGGCAATTCCGTTTGAAAAAAATATGGTTTTAGGGGACGCATTATTTTGTACAATACTATTCGGCGGATTTGAACTGGCTAAAAGTAAATATACTATACTGCGCACCAACAGGGAACTGGCGGTTTAAATAAAAAAGATATAGTGAAAAGCGATCCGTTTATGTGGGTCGCTTTTTTTATGTAATAGAATTACGTATCGTAGAGACGCGATGCATCGCGTCTCTACGATACGACAGGAAATCAATATGGAAAAAATAGTCATATTAACAGGCGCAGGCATCAGCGCTGAAAGCGGTTTAAGGACATTCAGGGACACGGATGGTTTATGGGAGGGGTATAATATTGAAGATGTAGCCACACCCGAAGCCTGGCGGCGTAACCCGCAACTGGTGCAAGACTTTTATAATATGCGCCGCAAGGATGTTTTAGCCGCCAAACCCAATGCCGCGCATTATGCCCTTGCCCAATTGGAAGATAAATATGATGTAACCGTAATCACTCAAAACATAGACGACCTGCATGAAAGGGGAGGATCGACCAATGTTATTCACCTGCATGGTATAATCACCCGCTCACAATCGAGCAAAGATTCCAAACTAACTTACGCAATCGACGGCTGGGAGATAAAAATGGATGAGGTATGCGAATTAGGCTCACCCCTTAGGGCGCATGTAGTTTGGTTTGGCGAAGACGTGCCCATGATCGAGACAGCAGCCCGGGTGTGCAGCAAGGCGGATATATTTATTTTGGTAGGCAGCTCATTAGCCGTTTACCCGGCGGCAGGATTGGTAAATTATGTACCGCGAAATGTACGTAAGTATATTGTTGACCCCAATATACCTGATGTTAGCGCGGGTTTTATAAAGATTGAAGAGAAAGCGGGTGTTGGGGTGCCGGTATTGGTTAAGCAACTATTGTCTGAACCTTGATTTGTGGGATTAAAGGATTAATAAGGTTCCAGCGGCGACAGGCATTCTGGACATCCTCAAATCCTAAAAATCATGGTTCAGACAAAAACAAACACTCATTCACTAATTCAACCCTAAATGATTCCATGCATATTTAACTGGAGCGGCGGCAAGGACAGCGCGCTTGCCTTATACTATTGCCTTCAAAAACCAGATATTGAAATAAGGTATTTGGTTACTACGGTTAATGACGCGGTAAACCGTATCTCGATGCACGGCGTTAGGGAGGAACTGTTAATTGCACAGGCGGAAAGTATTGGCATTCCGCTTTATCAAATACGATTACCCGAAATGCCGGGGATGAAAGAATATGATGATACCATGCTTAAGCATTTGGAAAAGTTCAGGAGCGAGGGTATTACGCATTCTATTTTCGGGGATATATTTTTAGAGGACCTTAAAAAGTACCGCGATGACCGCCTGGCCGAAATTGGAATGACGGGTATTTACCCGCTTTGGAAACGGGATACACACGAACTGATCAATGAATTTTTAGGGTTAGAGTTTGGTACCGTTATTGCCTGCACCCAGGCCCGGCTGGAGTATTTTGTTGGTAAGGAAATAACAAAGGAACTGATAGGGGAGCTGCCTGCCGATGTTGATGTTTGCGGCGAAAATGGTGAGTTCCATACGTTCGCTTTTAAAGGGCCCATATTTTCAAAACCTATAAATTATAAAACAGGGGAGAAGGTTTTTAAAGAATATAAAGCGCCAAAGGATACTAATGATAATTGCATATCGGGCGATAAACCGCAAATAAGCGGTTTTTGGTATTGCGACCTGCTTTTGGAAAAATGACTGAATGTATCAAATATATAAATCCCCTAAACATTTGATTTATATACAACTATAATACACAAAGGTCAGCTGCCAAATTATATATTGTCATATTGATAAAGATTCCCCAACTTGCCAAATAAAATTTTGTTGCTGGATTTTTTCAATCACAATCAAATTAAAATCAATTAGTTACATGGTCTATGTGTATTAATAATTGTAGCGGTAGTAAGTATCCTTAAAATCTTTGTTCATTTCGGCAAAACGAGCCGCGACGGTCAATAAAAACGCTTCATCCAATAATTCAAACACGCTGTTAACGCCATCGGTCAAATCCATTTCAGGTATTTTATAAGCTTGTTCCAATACGCCTTTTTCTATCTTCACAATAAACTTTTGGTTCATGCTAAAGATGGATATCTTAAAATCGGGGTGGGGTAGTTCGGCAATTATTCTCATAGTATTATTTATTTAAAATATAAGATAGGTGTTACCCTGGTGTACTCGAAGGGTGAGCGTAACGGCCTTTGCCCGCATACGCTTCGAGTGCCTCAGCGTGACAGCGCTCCATTCAATGGGTCTTTCCCTTTTATCGTTCCAAAACTTTCTATGGGTAAAAATCGGGCAAAAAGTTCTTCACTATACCACTTTTCAGCCCTTGTTTTTTTAATTACTTCAGCATGCTCCCGCGATTGATAGGCAAATGCCTTTACATCGTCCAGGCTTTCCCATATTGAAAAAGTAGCCTGCCGGTAAACCGGCGCTTCGCCTATACCAAACGAAGTTATAAAACCTTTTGCATTTACCATCAAACCGGCCACATCATCCACGTTCGACCAAAAATTTTTCAATTTGCTGAACCTTATTGTAGCCCGGGTTAAAACAGCAACCGGACCGGTATAGCTTGTAATGTCCGGCCTGCCAAACGGTTCCCTGCCGTCCCATTTGCCGTGGCTTTGCAGCGGCTGGCATAGTATAGTCCAGGTTTCCCTGCCTAATAGTTTCCACCACCAGGCAACAAATGAGTTGGTATAAAAGCGGTCAAAATCCTCCCGGTCATTCCAAACTGCCAACAGGCCCCATTGCTGCCAGTCGGGTTGCAGGTCGAACGTTCCGTTATGACCGCTGCCCAATAGCTTCCAAAAGGTGCAACCTGCTTGCAACCACATAAACAGGCGGTGCAGGGCCATTGCCAGTAATGCGAATGGAATAAATAGCTTGCGGTACCGGATTATGGTGAGGCTGACAATCATTGCTACGAAATAAAAGATTAAATATGAGATTTGCTTTATTTACTTTCAAAGTGGCTTGCTTACATTTGCTTTATGGCAGAAGACTTAAAAATAACCGTATCAGCAGATAAAAAAGAGCAATACCAATCTTTACTACCCCAAATAGAGGCGCTGCTTTATGGTGAGCCCGACCTGGTTGCAAACCTGGCTAATATATGTGCCGCGTTGAAGGAACAGTTTAAATGGTTTTGGATAGGATTTTATTTGGTAAAGGATGGCGAACTGGTTTTGGGCCCGTTCCAGGGACCGGTGGCTTGTACACGTATAGCAAAAGGCAAAGGTGTATGCGGAGTTGCGTGGCAAAAGGAGGAAACTTTGATCGTAGATGATGTAGATCAATTCCCCGGCCATATCGCCTGTAGCTCATTATCACGTTCTGAAATAGTTGTACCCTTGTTTTACAATAATGGAGCGGTTGGCGTGTTGGATGTTGACAGCGAAGAATTGGCAAAGTTTGATGATGTTGATGCTGAATACCTGGAGCAGGTAATAAAGCTGGTAAACTTTAAATGAGCAAAATATATTTGATAGCCGGGTTAGGGGCCGATACCCGCATTTATAACAATATCGACCTGCACGGGCATGAGGTTATCCCGGTTGACTGGATAGAACCGAATGAACAGGATACTTTAACAACTTATGCCCAAAAGCTTATTCATCAATATCATATAACCAAAAATTCGGTGGTTATCGGCAATTCGCTGGGCGGGATGATCGCTATTGAAATTGCCAAACAGATGTCTTTAAACAAGGTGATATTAATTTCAAGCATTAAAACTATTGACGAAGCGCCGGGCTACTTTAGCTTTTTCAGGCATATTCCGGTTTATAGAATAATTCCTAAAAAACTATATTCTTCTATGGGCTTTTTAATTGAACTTGTATTTGGTGAAATGAATACTGAAGACAAATGGCTGTTTAAGGATATGCTGAATAAGTCGTCAAGCCGGTTTTTGCAATGGGCGATGGGAGCAGTTTTAAAATGGGATAATAAAACTATAATCCCTAATCTTTATCATATCACAGGTGATAAAGATCTGATATTTTCGTGTAAGAAAATAAAAAACGCCACAATTGTTAGGGGAGGTACGCATATCATGATATTTGATAAAGCAAAAGAGATCAATAAATTATTGAAGGGTATTTTAAATAAAAAATGAAGCTGCCACAATCTTTTTATGAGCGTAAGGATGTAGTTAAGATCAGTAAAGAGCTGTTGGGCAAATATTTATTCACTTGCATTGATGGTGAAATAACCGGCGGCTACATTGTTGAAACAGAGGCTTATAATGGTGTAATAGATAGGGCCTCCCACGCCTACGGTAACCGCCAAACCCCGCGAACACAAACAATGTTTGGTAATGGCGGCGTGGCATACGTTTATTTATGTTATGGCATACACGAAATGTTCAATGTCGTAACGTCGGTTGATGGGCAGCCACATGCCATATTGATCAGGGCTATACAACCAACAGATGGATTGGATATGATGCTGCTCCGCAGGAATATGCCTGTTTTGAAACCCAACCTTACTATGGGTCCCGGCTCGGTAGCCAAAGCTTTAGGTATTTCGCGTAACATCAATGCTATCAGCCTGCAAAGTGATACACTGTGGATAGAGGACAGAAGCTTAACTTTCCCGGATGAAGCAATTGCGGCCGTACCAAGGGTAGGGGTAGCTTATGCCGGGCCGGATGCTTTATTGCCGTATCGGTTTTATGTTAAGGGTAACCCTTATGTTAGCAAACCAAATAAATAATACAATTATGAATTATCAAAATACTTTAGATTTTGCCGCGCAACTGGATGAACAAGACCCGTTAAAGGAGTTTAGGTCACAGTTCCTGGTTCCACAGCATAACGGAAAAGATGCTATTTATTTTTGCGGTAATTCATTAGGCCTTCAACCCAAAGCTGCCCGAAAATATATTGACGACCAGTTAAACAACTGGAAGGACCGGGCTATTGAAGGTTTTTTTGCAGGTAATGACCCGTGGCTTGACTATCATAAAAAACTAATTTCAACACTGTCCGCCATTGTTGGTGCCCAAAATGAAGAAGTAAGTATCATGAACTCGCTTACAGTAAATCTTCATTTATTAATGGTAAGTTTCTATAAGCCAATAAAAAAACGGTTTAAAATATTGATAGAGGGCGGCGCATTTCCATCTGATCAATATGCCGCTGCCAGCCAGGTTGTCTTTCATGGATATGATCCAACGGAAGCTATTATTGAAATATTGCCACGAACAGGTGAGGCTACCGTAAGAACAGAAGATATCATCCAGGCAATAAATAGCCACGCTGATGAACTGGCGTTGGTGCTTTTTGGCGGCATCAATTATTTCACCGGGCAGCTTTTTGATATGGAAGCCATAACCGGGGCGGTACATAAAGCCGGTGCTATTGTTGGGTTTGACCTGGCACATGCCGCTGGAAATGTACCGCTTAATCTGCACGACTGGAACGTCGACTTCGCCTGTTGGTGTTCTTACAAATACATGAATTCAGGTCCGGGGGGCATAAGCGGGATTTTTGTTAACGAGAGACATTTTAATGATCAAACCCTCAACCGATTTTCGGGCTGGTGGGGTTACCGGCAAGACAAACGTTTCCTAATGGCACCAAACTTTGAAGCTGAAAAAGGGGCTGCGGGATGGCAATTAAGCACCAGTCCCGTAATGTTGTTAGCGCTGCATAGAGCCGCGCTTGATATATTTGAACTGGCGGGTGGAATAGCGCCGTTAAGGGTAAAAAGCGAATTACTGACGGGCTACCTGGAGTTTTTAATACTGAAGATCAATAAAAACAAAGGCGAAGAATTATTTAAGATCATCACGCCTAATAATAAAGCCGAACGGGGCTGCCAGCTATCTATCGTTTGCGAGCGGAACGGGAAGGCTATTTTTAATTATTTAACCAATAATGGCGTAATTGGCGACTGGCGCGAGCCAAACGTAATACGATTAAGCCCGGTGCCGCTTTATAATTCGTTTAAGCAGGTTTTTGAAGCGGGACGTGTTCTTGCTGCCTCATTGGAAGAAAAGAGTTTGTAGAAGCTGTAATTATGCTTAAAATTGCTTACGATCCGGTATACTCCCATCCGCTGCCGGAAGGTCATCGCTTCCCGATGCTGAAATACGAATTGATACCAGCCCAGTTGTTGCATGAAGGATTGATCACGAATGAAAATCTGTTTTCGCCGGGCAAACTATCAGAAGAAATTATTTTATGGACACACGATGCATCTTACTGGGAACAATTACGCGACCTTAAGCTGCCCGAAAAGGAGCAAAGACGTATAGGCTTTCCGTTATCGGAACAATTAGTCGGGCGTGAAATATGTATTGGACAGGGTACTATTGATGGTTGCCACTATGCGTTTGAATATGGCGTGGCATTTAATGTGGCCGGTGGCACACATCATGCCGGTACCAATTGGGGCGAGGGGTTTTGTTTACTGAACGACCATGCTATAGCAGCTAACTATTTGCTGAATAATAAATTAGCCTCGTCTATTTTAATTGTTGATTTAGATGTTCACCAGGGAAATGGCACTGCCCGGATATTTAAAAATGACCCCAGGGTATTTACATTCTCCATGCATGGTGCCAACAACTTCCCTTACCGCAAGGAAAAATCCGACCTGGATATTCCATTACGGGATGGTACTACAGATGATGAATACCTGGACCTGCTTTACACTCATTTGCCCCGTTTGATTGAACAGCAACGACCTGATTTTATATTCTACCTGGCAGGAGTAGATGTATTGGCATCAGACCGTTTGGGCAAATTAGCTTTAAGTAAAGATGCCTGTAAAAACCGCGACCGGCTTGTCTTTCAACAGGCTATAGATAATCATATCCCGGTGCAGGTAAGCATGGGAGGTGGGTACTCGCCTCAAATTAAAGATATTGTTGAAGCGCATTGCAATACTTACAGGGTGGCCAATGAATTGTACTTTTAAGGAAGAACACTAATTCGCACGAATTATATCGAATTCCACGAATTAATTAGCACAAATTTTACCGGATTAGATTAGTGAAAATTCGTGTTAATTAGTCTTTTGCAATGATAGGAGTTACGTTATATCTATGTTTCCTGCTGATGATCTGAAAACGCACAAATAACATAATTGCCGATGCCATTAGCCCCAGCGTTAATCCATACCATACCCCGGTAACGCCCACTTTTAAGTAGATACCCAGCCAATAGCCAACAGGTAAACCAATTATCCAATAGGCTATGAAAGTGATTATGGTAGGTATGTTTACATCGCCCATGCCACGTAAGATACCCAGGCCTACAACCTGTGCGCCATCAAATAGCTGGAAGAAAGCAGCGATGATAAGTAGCTGTGCTGCAATAAATATAACTTTATGATCTGAAGTATATATCCAGGGTAAAAAATGATTGCCGAATGTAAACAGCAATGCAGTGGCAAACATAAATAGTAATACAATATGATAGCTGGACAGGGCAGAGGTACGCAAATTCTGATGATCTTTAGCGCCAAAATAGTTGCCTGATTTTATCGCGGCGGCAGCGGCTAACCCGCTCGACATCATATAGGTGATAGAGGCTAAATTAATAGCTACCTGGTGCGCGGCCAGCTCAATGTACCCTATAGCCCCTATGATAACAGCTGCACCGCTAAAAGCGCCTATCTCAAAAGTGTATTGCAAGGCCACAGGAACGCCAATACGGATGATCTTTAAACTTCTTGACCAATCTATATTTTTAAGCGAGAAGCTTGCCAGGTACTTTTTAAATCTCGCTGAACGGAAAACATATAAAGACATTACAATCGCCATGGTGCAACGGTCTATCAAAGTGGCATAACCTACGCCCCGAATACCCATAGGCGTTACACCAAATAAACCTTTAACAAAGATGATACCCAGGCATATATTCAGGATATTACCCCATACCGATATCAGCATAGCTTGTTTGGTAAAGCCCAGGCCCTCGGCAAATTGCTTAAAGGTGTTGAATACAAGCATCGGGATAATAGATAAAGCCAAAAGCAGCAAAAACGGCTTTGCCTGCGCGGCAACCTCGGGCGCCTGGTGTAAATGATTCAACAGGAAGATACACCCAAATGATAAGGCGGCAAAAAGCAATATCCCTGTTATTAAATTAATGAATAAACTGTTGGATAGCAATTGTCCGCATTCGGCATAATCATTACGGCCATTATTTTGTGCTATTAACGGGGTGGAACCATAAGAAATTCCTATCCCGATCAACAGCGGTACCGAAAATATACTACTGCCTAATGAAACCCCTGCTAATGCAATGGTGCCTGCAAAATGACCGATGATAATTATATCTGATGTCTGCACCAGCGTATGGCCCAGCTGGGATATTACAACAGGTATAGCCAGTTTAAGGTTACCAAAGTAATGTGGTTTATATTTATGGTAAGCTTTCATTAACTGGTATAAACTATTGTAATCGTTTAAGTTAAAGAGAATAAAACTACGCTGCGGTATAAAACTCTTCTTTTTCGGTAGTATGTATTCGTATAACCCCCGAAAGCACAAGTGATACCAATATACGCTGGGCCCGCCTGCGGCTTACTTTTGCCAGGTCGCAATACTCTTTAATAGTAATCCGGCTGCTGTTCTCCAGGTATTTTAATAATGATCGTTCTTTTTCCGAGTATTCGATTAACACACCGTCTTTATCGGCAGACCGTTTAAGCACGTCCACTACAATTTTACTGGCGAGCACACTTTTATCTTTAACGCGTACATATACCCACCATTTGCCGTCTTCTGCGAGCGAGTAATGAGGTTTTAAGACACTTTCAGGCGTATCAACCACTAATACCAGCTTATTATCGAAATAAACTTCCTCAAATACCGGGTCGAGCGCCGGACGGGCATAAAGATGCGCCGCTTTGGTAATCATATAACGCTCTTCATCTTCTGATTTTACACCGAGGATAGTACCGTCATCAGCAACGCCAATTAACAAGCGGCCACCTTTGTTATTGGCGAAAGCCACCATAGTCCTGGCTATCTTTTCGCAACTGGTAATGGTTTTTTTAAAATCAAGGGATACACCTTCTCCTTCAAATATCTGCTTTTTAATATTCATCGTTTCCCTCGTTTTGTTAGGTTGTTTTATAAATCCCGGGCGTATAAATTTCCATCCACCTGTCGGGGCGGCTGATCTCTGTAAATCCAAATTGTTTGTATAAGCCATGTGCATCTGCAGTAGCTAACGACCATCGCCTTAATCCCTGCAATTCTGGATAAGCAATTATTGTTTGTATCAACCATTTTGAAAGTCCGTGACCTCTATATTCGGGCAATATAAACACATCGCAAATATATGCAAAAGTGGCGCTATCGGTTACCACACGTGCAAAACCGGCTTGCCGCTGGTGATGATATATCCCAAAACAAACAGAGTGTTCAATAGCTGTTTTAAGTGTTTCAGCGGGCATACCCTGCGCCCAATAAGAATCTTCGCTTAAATATTGACGAATTGCATCAAAATCAAGCAGACTTTTATCTGTTGATATTTGATATCCCTTTTTTATAAAAGCCTCATCATTCATTATCGACCGCATGTTCTGTATGGTTTAAATTGCGTACATATACTTCGTTCATAACCAACGCGCATACCTCGCCCTGCTTATCATAGATATCAATCGGGTGTACTTTAATGTATTTGCCAACTGTGTTTAGCATTTCTTCAGCTTCTGTAATATCGGCATCGGTTAAATGGATATTGAAGTACAAATTAGTATTTCCCGGCTTTAAATATTGTATTTGCGAAGATTTTGACCAGGCAATTACTTTATAGCCTTTATGACTAAACAACTGGTGAAAAAGTACCGGGTAAAACGGATCGGCAGCAGCGAAAATTGTACCGCCAAAAATGGAATTGTTATAGTTTTTGTTCAGCAGGCTTTTAGCGATTTTTACCTGCGCGCCCCGAAAATCTTTTTCAAACTTAATAACCCAAATGCTTTGTAACAGGAGGGGGGGATAGAACCGCATGGCCCATTTTAATACACTTTCTGATACAACCATAGCGGCTAAATATCAGGAATTACATGGACAGAACCAAGAACAAAGAATCAAGAACCAACAATGCATTAAAAATAATTATTCGACTTAAGGAGGCTCCGATGGAGCCCAAAATAGTTTGGTTTGATTTTTTCTATAAACACGGGACTCCGATGGAGTCCAAAAAACATAAAGATACTGGCTACAGCGTAGCCGCGAGTTTATAGCAAGATAAAAGAAGCATAACGGGCTCCGGAGGTGCCTCCTTTTATAAATCTGTAAAGGACAACTGTTTTTAATCCTTGACTCTCTCCACAACTACCAAACCAATTTATACCCGACACCGCGAATATTAATGATCTGTATATTGGCATCGGCCTGTAATAGTTTTCGCAGGCGGGTGATGAACACATCCAGACTGCGGGCATTAAAAAAGCTATCATCGCCCCATAGTTTTTGCAGCAATTCCTTTCTTGATATTACCTGGTGCCGGTACTGGCATAAGAGTTTCAGTAAATCGCTTTCGCGGGCGGTGAGATGAATAATATGGGTTTGATAAAGTATAGTATTTTTTGAAGAATTAAAAACCAGGCTGCCAATTTGTACCGCTTCATTATCAGCTTTGACGGCAGGAGCGGGGGGCAATTGCCTGTTATTGGTTAACAGCACTTTAACGCGGACGATCAATTCTTCTACACTAAAAGGCTTTTTTAAATAATCGTTGGCACCCAATTCAAACCCTGTCACCACATCCTTAACCTGCGAGCGGGCGGTTATAAATATAATGGGCGTTTTGGTATCCGTTTCCCTTATCTGCCTGGCCACTTCAAAGCCGTCAATTTTTGGCATCATCACATCAAGGGCCAATATATCGGGTTTGTGCTTTGCATATTGCTCCAGCGCGTGTTTGCCGTTGGCGCAAAGTATTACTTCAAAATTGCGCTCCTCCAGGCTTTCGCGCACAATATGCGCCAAAGCGGTTTCATCCTCGGCAAGCAGAATTTTAATTTTATCCATTGCCTAAAGGTATCGAAACTATAAACTCGCTGCCCTTATTAATTTCGCTTTTAACAGCAATAGTACCGCCATGCGCTTCCACAATGTACTTTACATAACTTAACCCCAGCCCGGTGCCTTTTACTGAGTGTACGTTACCTGTAGGCACTCTGTGGAATTTATCAAATACCTGGTTAATATGCGCGGCAGGTATGCCAATGCCATTATCCTTTACAGAGAACGCCACGTTTTGGCCGTTTTTATAAGTGGTAATATCAATTTTAACAGGATTGTCCGCGTATTTAATGGCATTGTCAATTAAATTAACCATCACATTCCTGAAATGTATTTTATCGGCATATATCAATTCTATATCATCCTTATTTATAAAAGATATATCAACTGTTTTCGTTGTTGTTGATTTTTCTGTTGAAATAACCTCATTAACCAGTTCACTTACATTTAGTTGTTCTTTTACCAATGCTATTTCTTTGTTTTCAAAAGTAGCAATATCCAGCACTTTGGTAACCAGGTCGTTTAACCGCGTTAGTTCATTGCGCGACGTTTGCAGGTAACGTTGCGTTTTTTCGGCATCATTCAGGGCGTTAAACTTTTGCAGTCCCTCAATGGCTACGGTTATGGTGGCAATTGGGGTTTTTAACTCGTGCGTCATGTTATTGATGAAATCATCCTTTAATTCGGCCAGTTTTTTTTGCTCAATAAAGGTGCGGAAGATATAGTTGAAGCAAAAAATAGTGAATAGCACAAGAAACAAAGAAAGCACTAAAGTAAATACCATATTTTTGAGTATTATATACTGCGGATTGAAGAACTTAGCTTTTATAAATAATTCCGGAAGCCTATTGCCAAATAATTTAAAACCATGATATTTATAATCAACCGTCTCTGTTTCGCTATAATGTAAATTCAATTTATTTGATAATGTATCTTCTAATGATAGAGCCAATTGAAATGGGGAATAGATACCCATTTCCTCTAATTCATTGTGAAAATACTTATAAAGTTTTAAACTATCTGCTTTACGAAAGTTAGGCGGGTAGGCGAAAATGCTATTCTTTTCAGCATACTTGTACCCCTTTGAATACTCTTTTTCAACTTGAGGGGCACTTTTTGATTTTCGCGTCTTTACCGGTGTTTTTTGCTGGTAATCTGCCTTCGTTTGTTCTTTTTTATTTGATGAATCCGCTTTTTTACCTCCAAAATGTCCCAAATGATAGCGTGTACTATCAAAGCCTGGATTAGTTTGATACGTAGTGTATTTTCCAGATATTGGCTGCCCATTAAAATAAATAGGGGGGCCAGTGTAAATAACTGGATTACCACGAAAGGTTACCAGTTCTCCGTTTATATTAATTGGTTGCCCCGGAAAAAGATTAGGCTTGTGAATTACCGAGTCTGGTAAATTATTGCGATGGTCTTTTGGCGGTGAAAAAGTTGACCCAATGCCTAATATACTAATTATCTGCTGTATTAAACGGGGTACGTAAAAGGACGTTTCTGTCAAAAGTTCGGGAACAGTGGCTTTATGGTTTATCTTTTTCCTATAAAAATTTAATGTAGATATATCGGTAAGATAAGGATCTTCGGGACAGAGAACCGCACCGCGTCTGATAAATGATATTTTTAACTGGGAATGAGATGTATCTGGGTACTGGGGAACTACCGTATCAATTTTAATATAAATATTAGGAGGGGAGAGGCGCTTAATTAAAACGCGGCGTATAGAATCAAAATAATCTTTTTTGCAACTGTCCATTGCCTTCCGCATGGCACTATTAATATTTGTATCAAATTTCTCTTTATTTACACGATATGCGTTAAATGTCCAATAAGTCTGAAATATAATGATCCCCAAAAGCGAAACTGCCATTAAGATGAATACGATATTTAGTTTCCTTTTCATGAAGTACCGAATGGTAAATCTATTATTTATTCGCTAACGTATAAGTGCCGGAAAAATAAGTTGGGGTTGCGAAGTCTAACAATGTGGGGTTTGTTGTTGTAACAGGCCGTTTGGAAACAGGGTCAAACTCCATAAACGGTTCTTTCATGCCGTTTAACCTGACGCTGTAAGTTAGTTTGCCGCTGTCGCCAATAATTGGCTGCAGGTATTTTAAAGCTATTGCAAACTCAAGTGTATAGGCCCGGTTCATACCAACAAGGCCAGCCGCTTTAATTCCAACGTCGTTATAAATGGATAGGTTAGGATCGGGAAACTCTTTTAAGCCCAATACATGTATGTCATTGATAATTACCAGCTTGTTTAAGATGGAAAGATCGGTTTCGGTTATGCCGGTGCCCAGCTTCTTCAATTTATCGCTCATGCTTGAGCCGGGCCTCATAGCTATTACCGGGTAAGTAACCTCTACCTGCGGCACAACACTTTTTTTATCGGCGCTTTTAACAATAAAGGTTATACCGCCATACGTTATTTTATCTATGGTGTTCCAATCGGTTGCCTGCACTACGAGGTAAACATAATCTGCATCGTTAGCTACGGTATAATAAATGTTATTGTTTTTATTGTAAGCTTCAAACTTATCCCATTCGCCAGGTTTACCATCAATTTTAATATTGGCCGGGGCGCGCACACCTGTCGGCTGTATATTAGGCAGGTTTTGGGCGTTTGTACTGTTTACTATTAAGATAAACAGAATGAATACAGAAACTGTTAGGTAGATTTTTTTCATGACGAAAAGATTTAGTTTTATTTATCACCTAATATATAGCTGCTTAAATTAACAAATACAAATCGTTAACATTCATTAACATAAATTAACTTTGGTTATCAAAGATTGAAGATCAAAGATTAGTTATTAAAGATTCGCGACAGGCCTAATCTTTAATCTTTAATAACTAATCTTCAAAACCTAAATAATCACATAATTAACATTATGTTAAGTAAGATATTCTATTTAAAGCCTGCTATTGTTAGCAGGCTTTAAATATTATCCCCTATTATTTATTTTAAGGCATCAATTCGTTTCTGTGTATCGTTAAGATTAGCTATATCATGTTTGCCGGCATAGTATGTTTTTAAGTTTGATAAGGCATCAATCGATTTAGGGTTTATTTCAATTGCTTTTAATATGTATGGTTTTGCTAAATCAAGCTGCGATCCTGCCTTGGCTACAGCGGCATCGTATTCCTTTTGCTTACTGGCCGGTAATAGTTGTGCGGAGTTATAAGTATCAATACCCGGTTTCATTAAAACATAACCTAAGTTAAGGTTTCCTTCAAAAAATGTCGGATCAATTTCAACCGATTTTTTATACAGCTCGCCGGCTTTAGCATAATAATCAAGTTTTGTTTGGTCAAGCTTATCCTTTTCAGCCGGATCTTTTGCTTTTCTTTGGGCCAGTTCAGTTGCATCCCCCAGTTGAGTATAGGTAAAACCTCCATAATAGTATAGCGTTTTATTCTGAGGATCATTTGCTATAGCGCTTTGAATTAACGCGATAACTTCCTGTTGCTTTCCTTGTTTAAGATAAAGCTCTATCTGTCTTTTACGTAATTCGCTGTTTGCAGGATATTTTGCTATACCGTCTGCCACAGTTTTTGTAGCCATTGCTGTATCCTTCGTATTTAGGTAAATATTTGACAGGTCATAATATATTAACGCGTTTTGCGAATACTTTGTAGTCAGCAACCTGTTAAAGTTAGTAATGGCGGCATCGTTTTTTTGCGCGTTTGAAGCAGAAAGGGCTGTAAAATAAATGGCGTTGGTATCATCAGGCATTATTTCGCGGTATTTATCAAATGAAGTATAAGCCAGGTCGTATTTCTTTGCTTTGTATTCATTTACCCCCTCGTTTTGTTTGTACTGGGCTAAATCCCTGAAAGCTTCAGTGATCATATCCTTGAATTCACCTTTTGTATCGGTTTCTTTAGCTTTCTTAAGCGCTTCATCTGCAATGGCAAATAATGGCGCTGAAGTAGCAGGTATAGTATCTTTCACCGTCAAAATTGCATATATAGCCCCCTTTATAGCAAAAGTTTGTGGTAAGTTGGCTGTTTTTTCGTTTACAGCGGCCTTATCAATAGATGCCTTAGCTTCCATTAACCTGGGCAGAACATTAGCTTCGCCGGTAGATTTAAAAACTTCGTATTTCTTTAAATTATCCGCTGCGTTAGTTAATTCTTTTTGTTGTGCAAAAGCCGTGGCAGAAATCAAGCCTAAAAGGCCGGCTGCCAAAAGTTTAATTTTCATAATTATGTTAATTGGTTAAATCCTTAAGTTTATTATTTATTAGTTTTAGTTGATTTTCATTACCTGTTTGCGCATAAACTATTTGCAGCAATTTTAAGCATTTTATATCATTCGGCGATATTTCATTAGCCTTTTCCAGCCACTGCGCTGCGTAAGTGATATTTTTCTTGTCGGCATCGCGTTTTTTTACGCTTTGTTTTAAATAAAGCAAGCCCAGGTTAAATACCGGTTCATACGCTGTGCTGTTTAAAGCAATTGCCTGCAAATAAAGCGGCTCCGCCCTATCAAATTGCGAAAGATGATCATAACAATTTGCTGCAATAAACGCAATATCGGAGTTATTTGGATTAATATCAAGTAACGATTTTATTAGGTTAGCTAATGACCTGTAATCTTTTTGGTTACTATAGATATTTGCTTCATCTAAAATCAAAAATTTATCAGTCGGTGATACCCTCCTTGCTTTTTTTAGTATTTCAAGCGCTTTGGCCGTATCCCCTATCAATTGATAAGTATTTGCCGCTACTTCGCTATATTCTGCTTTGGCGCTGTCTGTATTAATTAATTTATCATAATATTTAGCGGCAGCAGGCAAATTACCCAATTTTGTATTTGAATAAGCCATATAGCTATTTAACGGCATAAACGATGGCGCATATTTATTAGCCAATAGAAATACCCGTTCGGCATTTAAAAAATTTGAATTGTACAGGTATTTAAAGCCCCGGCGGATATATACATTAGCAATGCACTGCTTAGAAAAATCAAATTCGGCCTGAAATTTATATATCTTTTTATTTTTTGACAGCTTATCTACCAGGTCAACGGTCTGGTCGAATAAACCGCCAGGCTGTTGAAGCTTGTTTAATGAATCAATATATAAAATGCTGCTGTTAACCAGGGCCCTGTAAACACTTTTTTCAAGGTCGAGCGAATCTGCATGCGTTTTTACGAGACTATCGGCAGATTTTTTGGCGCTTGCCAAATATTTAAGGTCTTTTTTTTGCCTGTAAAAAGCAAGGTTGTTTACCACGCTCTTTAACTGTTCAGTTTGACCAAAAGCTAAAGTGGCAGTAAACAACCCTATAAAAACAAATAAAGCAATTCTGCGAATTTGCATTTTACTCAGTTATATCATCCGGAGTCGGCGATGTTGCTGATCCCGGATCTGTTGTTTCCCCGTTTTCATTTAGTTCCGCTTCTTCTTCCTCGTCATGCTCAATTTTTGCAACTGAAGCGATCTCGTCATCTCCTTTAAGCGTGATTAGCCTTACTCCCTGCGTTGCGCGGCCCATTGTCCGCAACTCACTAATTGCTATACGGATAATTACGCCCGATTTGTTGATGATCATCAGGTCTTCCTTGTCAGTAACACCTTTAATGGCAACTAAATGCCCGGTTTTATCGGTTATATTGAGTGTTTTAACACCCTTTCCGCCACGGTTGGTTACGCGGTAATCATCAATGTCCGTACGTTTTCCATAACCTTTTTCAGATACTACCAATACGGTAGTTTCCGGGTTATCAATACTGATCATGCCCACTACTTCATCATTTTCATCATCAAGTGTTATACCGCGTACACCGGTAGCCGTGCGGCCCATTGGGCGCACTTTTGACTCATTAAAGCGAATAGCCCGGCCCGATTTAAGCGCCATCACAATTTCGCTGGTACCGCTTGTTAAGTTAGCTTCTAAAAGCGAATCACCCTCGTTAATATTAATGGCGTTGATACCATTAGCACGCGGACGTGAATAAGCCTCAAGCGAAGTTTTCTTGATGGTACCTTTCCGGGTACACATAATAATAAAGTTATTCTCTAAGTATTCTTTATCCTTAAGGCTGATCAGCTTGATATAAGCTTTGATGTTTTCTTCTTTAGGGATATTGATTATATTTTGAATAGCCCGTCCTTTTGAAGTACGCGTACCTTCGGGAATTTCAAATACCCTTAACCAGAAACATTGTCCCGATTCGGTAAAGAATAGCATGTAGTTGTGGTTTGAAGCGATAAGCAGGTGCTCAATAAAATCGGCATCGCGGCTATTGCTGCCTATAGCACCCTTGCCGCCCCTGCCCTGCCTGCGGTATTCTGTTAAAGGCGTACGTTTAATGTAGCCTTCGCGCGAGATGGTGATTACCACATCCTCATCCTCAATAAAGTCCTCGGTATTCATTTCGGCTGATGAGTGTACCATTTCGGTTTTGCGCTCATCGCCATATTTTTCCTTTATCTCTGTTAGTTCATCTTTGATGATCTGCATACGCAAACCTTCATCGGCTAATATGGAGTTTAAATAGTCTATAAGTTTCATTAAACCCTCATACTCATCTTTAATTTTATCACGCTCCAACCCGGTTAACCTTCTTAAGGTCATATCCAGTATAGCGCGGGCCTGTATATCGCTTAAACCAAACTGGCCCATTAGGCCTTCGCGGGCTTCATCTGGGGTTTGCGATGCGCGTATCAGTTTAATCACTTCATCCAGGTGATCTAAGGCTATTAGCAAGCCCTCTAAAACGTGGGCACGTTTTTGCGCTTCGGATAATTCAAATTTGGTACGGCGTACAACAACCTCATGCCTGTGCTCAACAAAATGATGTATCAGGTCGCGCAGGTTAAGCATCATTGGCCGACCATGTACCAGCGCTATGTTATTTACACTAAATGAGGTTTGTAGCGATGTGTATTTAAATAAATTATTTAATACAATAGCCGCGTTTGCTTCGCGCTTTATTTCGTAAACAATGCGGATACCTTCCCTGTTTGATTCATCCCTGATAGCTGATATTCCATCCAGTTTTTTGTCATTCACCAAATCGGCTGTACGCTCAATCATCAATCCTTTATTTACCTGGTAAGGTATTTCAGTAACGATGATACGTTCACGGTCATTACCATGAGTTTCAATTTCAGCCCTTGCCCTAAGTACTACGCGGCCACGACCAGTTTCTAATGCCTCACGCGGGCCTTCGTAACCGTAAATGATACCACCTGTAGGAAAATCAGGGCCTTTAACAAATTTCATCAGCTCGCTAACTTCAATATCGCGGTTATCAATTAAAGCCATTGTGGCATCAATCACCTCTGATAAATTATGCGGGGCCATATTGGTGGCCATACCCACCGCTATGCCTGACGCGCCGTTAACCAACAGGTTAGGGAACTTTGCAGGCAATACAGTTGGTTCTTGTAGCGAGTCATCAAAATTTAGCTGGAAATCAATGGTATCTTTATTGATATCTGCCAGCATTTCCTCGGCAATCTTCTCCAGGCGTGCTTCTGTATAACGCATTGCCGCCGGGTTATCGCCATCTATTGAGCCATAATTTCCCTGGCCTTCAACCAGCGGGTAACGCAAGCTCCACTCCTGTGCCATACGTACCATAGTATCATAAACCGAAGCATCACCATGCGGGTGGTACTTACCCATCACCTCCCCTACAATACGGGCCGATTTTTTATAGGGTTTGTTGTTATTCAAGCCCAGGTCCAACATGCCGAACAGTACGCGCCTGTGTACAGGTTTAAGCCCGTCGCGGACATCAGGTAATGCCCTCGAAACGATAACCGACATTGAATAATCAATGTAAGCTGATCGCATTTCTTCATCAATATCTATCGAAATTATTCTGTCTTCTTTGTTTGGATTATCGTTCTCTGTGTCTTCAGCCATTTTTACTTATTTGTAATATATTTCTTCTATAATTTATCGTCAGAATATTGGTTTTTTTACGACCTGCGAAGATAAGAAATTTAATGGTTTTTCATGCCTTTTTTGGTAACATTTAGTATGTGGAAATTGAAGAAATTTTGGCTTACTTAACTTTCTTCCAGTAATCCTCTTCAACGAAGCCATTAGGAAGTTTTGCCCTTAAAATCAGCGAATCATGCCTAACGATATACCAGTAATGAACGGTAACCCCTTTTAATTTGGAAGGCTGAGCGCTAAAGGTTTGGGTTTCCAGGCAGGTATCGCCTTTTAATTTATAGTTACCGCTTTCAAATTTTACTGTCTTCTCCCCTTTCTCCAATAAAAAAGCATCGTATTGGGCAGCGGTATATTTTCTTTGCAGGGTATAATCTTTCGGCGCGCCGTCATACTTGCCGTTAAATATGCTGCCGCGAAACTCCCAAGTGCCTTTGAGTGTGGTTTCTTTTTGGAGCGACGAAACCCCAAGTATTATACAAATCAGAATTAAAACATTTCTCATAATTATATCCAGTTAATCCCCTTTTTCAATAACGATAACGTCCGCCCCTCTTCGCTGTCCGGTTTTGGCTGATAATTATACAACCATTTAGCGGTCGGCGGCAGGCTCATTAAAATAGATTCAATGCGGCCATTAGTTTCTAAACCGAATTTTGTACCCGCGTCATACACCAGGTTAAACTCGGCATAACGACTGCGGCGCTGGTATTGCCATTGCTGCTGATCGTCAGTAAATGGTTTGTTGCGGTTTTTGTTTACTAATTCGCTGTAAATTGGTATAAATGAACGCCCTATAGCTTTTGAAAATTCAAAGAGGTCATCCCATGATAGTTCATTGGTCGCGGTTAGCCTGTCATAAAATATGCCGCCGATGCCGCGGGTTTCATTACGGTGTTTGATGAAGAAATAATCATCGGCCCATTGTTTAAAACGGGAATAAAAATCTTTATTAAACCTATCGCAAACAGATTTTAAATGCCCGTGGAAAAACTTTGCATCTTCGTCAATAATATAATGAGGAGTTACGTCAATACCACCACCAAACCAGCGTACCGGCTCATTACCACCGATTGATGGCATCTCAAAATACCGGATATTCATGTGAATAATGGGTACCATTGGATGATTTGGGTGTATCACAATAGAAACCCCGGTGGCAAAAAAGTTATCCTCCTCAACCTTTAATGCTTTTTTCAAAGTATAGGGCAATTGCCCATCTACAGCAGAAAAGTTTACACCACCCTTTTCAAAAAGATTGCCGTTTTGAATTACGCGCGTACGGCCACCGCCGCCGCCTTCACGCTCCCATTTTTCTTCTTCAAATTTGGCTTTACCGTCTAAATTCTCTAAAGCCAGGCATATTTCATCCTGTATGGTTTGGTATTCGGTAGCTATTTGTTCTTTGGTGATCATTTGGTGCAAAAGTAGTTGATTGGGTTGAATGATAAAAAACTATATCATTTCGACGAAGAGCGATGGGCTCAGCCGTGGGTGAGGAGAAATCTATACACATGCAAGGCGGACATAGCATGTGTATAGATTTCTCTCCGCGAAGGGGCGGATCGAAATGACATAACGCTTGTTTTAACTTGCAAAATTCTTTTCATCCTCCACATAATCCAAATCCTTGCTAAAGCTTTCCTTTAATTGGCTTAATGAGAACAAGGCTATGGCTGTTAGTATAAACATCATGATATAACCGCTGTGGATCATGCCATAATGTACTACTAATAAATTGAAAATAGCATTTATAGGTATCAACGAACCCCGTACAAAGTTGGGTACGGTTGTGGTTACGGTAGATCGGATATTGGTACCAAACTGTTCGGCAGCTATAGTTACAAATGTTGCCCAATACCCAACTGAAAAGCCCATAAATGAGCATAGCCATATAAATTGTTCGCCTGTAATGCCCGACGCGCTCAAATAACAAACCACGCTTACCAGCGATAAAAGCAAAAATACCATCATAGTCAATTTCCGGGATTTGGTAAGCTGCGCCAAAACGCCGGCGAATATACCCCCTATAGATATGCCGATATAAGTATAGGAAATACCTGTGCCTGCGCTTAAAGTTTCTGTTGAGCCTAAAGCTTTGCCAAACTCGGGCGACTGTGTGACTAATATTCCCACCACATACCACAACGGGGCACCAATTAAAATACAATACAGGTATTTTAAAAATCGTTTACGGTTATTAAACAGCATCAGGATATTACCTTTAGATACTTCAGTTTGCACAATATTTTTAAACATACCCGACTCAAAAGTGCCCAAACGCAGCAGCAGCAATACAACACCCAACCCGCCGCCAATAAAATAAGCATGACGCCATCCGTAATAACCACCTACAAAATTTGCAGCAACCGCTCCAAACAGACCTATTACAGCTATAATTGTTGTGCCATAACCACGGCGCTCCTTGCTTAATGTTTCGCTAACCAGGGTTATGCCGGCACCTAACTCGCCGGCTAAGCCAATACCTGCAATAAACCGCACTATGGCATAGCTATTAACATCATGCACCATTCCGTTGGCAAAATTGGCTATAGAGTATAATAATATAGAGCCGAAAAGCACTTTGATACGCCCCAGTTTATCGCCGATTATCCCCCAAAGTATGCCACCCAGCAGCAAGCCAAACATTTGCATATTGATAATAAATACCCCCTGCAAGCGCATATCCGCATCGGCAACACCTATATCATGCAGGCTTTTGGTGCGGACAATTGAAAACACCAGCAGGTCATAGATATCCACAAAATAGCCTAACGAGGCTACAAGGACTAAAAAAATAGCATTCCGTTTGGCTTTGGCCGAAATTATATCAGTCATTATAAATTTTATAAATGGTTAGCTAAAGTAAATATTTTTTTGACAAAAAAAGCCCCCCGATCTATCGGAGGGCTTCTTAATCCATTAGCGTAAATTATACTTTTTTAACATTTATCGCCTGTAACCCTTTTCTGCCGTCTTCCACATCGTATTCAACGTTATCGTTATCTTTAATGGCATTTACGCCACCTTGCACATCTTTAAAATGTACAAAAAGATCTTTACCGTCGTCGGTAACAATAAAACCATAACCTTTTTGTGTGTTAAACCATTTTACTTTTCCAGTTTTCATAAAATCAAAAATAATAGTATTAAAAATTAAATTATGGTTTTACCCCAACTGAATAAAACGGTATTATAATCAGACGGAATACATAAACCTGCTTCTCCAAATATATAAAATAATTAATTCCAAATAAAATTATTTATTTGGTTGCGGAGTAGTGCGTAAGTACGGCTTTACTATAGTAAAACCTTTAGGAAATTTCGCCGGGATGTCTTCTGTCTTTATTGCCGGTACTACAACAACATCTTCACCGTCTTTCCAGTCGGCTGGTGTGGCCACGCTGTAGTACGCGGTTAGTTGCAGGGAATCTATTACCCTTAATATCTCCACAAAATTTCTGCCTGTAGAAGCCGGATAAGTGATGATCAGCTTCACCGTTTTATCAGGCGCTATGATAAATAACGACCGTACAGTAGCGTTTACCGACGCGTTGGGGTGTATCATATCATAAGCTTCTGATATTTTCCGGTCCTGGTCGGCAATGATGGGAAAATTTACTTCAACTCCCTGTGTTTCGTTAATATCCTTTATCCAGCCGTCGTGCGATTCGACCGAATCAACACTAAGCGCCAGCACTTTAACATTACGTTTGGCAAATTCGTCTTTTAAAGCCGCAGTTTTGCCCAGCTCGGTAGTGCATACAGGTGTATAATCTCCCGGATGAGAAAATAGAACACCCCAGCTATCGCCAAGATATTCGTAAAAATCAATTTCCCCTTCGGATGTTTTCGCTTTGAAATTTGGGGCGGTATCGCCTAATCGTAGTCCCATGATCGTAAATTTTGATTTATTTTAAGCTAAGTTAGGCCTATTGTTGTAAAAATCAATGGCTGTGTTAAAAATATTCTACTAATTACGTAGACATTACAAAAGAACAGGCATTCCGTCCCGGTCAAACTTACGAAGTTTTGAAAACTTCGTAAGTTGGGGATAAATAGAGGGACACAAAAAAGTCCCGGCCGTCAATGACAACCGGGACTACAGTTAAATAATAGATAAGTTAATTATTTTATTGTCTTGAAAAGGGCAATCTTTTCGCCCGGAACAACTTTTACCAGGAGCTCGCTGCCGGTTTTTTGCAGGTCAACAAAATAAGCTACCGGGCTAACATCAGGGTTGCCGTTGCTGTCATATTTAATAACTTCCTTAACAACATAGCCTGCATATTTTGCGGTTATATCTTCCTGTGCAGAAAAAGGGATGTTTTTAAATCCGATAGCTTCAGTTGCGCCCAGATATTCGCCTGCCAAATCATAAAAAGCGGTCAGTTGAGTACCTTCTAAAGTAAAGGTTACCTTTTCACAATTTGGGGTAACTGCCCATGCTGCGCCTTTGGCATCTTTAAATTGATTATTGAACTGGTTTAATACGGTGTATGATATTTTGTCTTCGCCAGTTGTAATGGTCGTTTTGCCAGCTTTAGCGGCAAATGCAGTAACACTAAACATAGTAGCGATTGCTGCGGTAATAAATAATTTTTTCATTGTTTTAAATTTTAAATCCGCAACAAATATACATGTTTGTTGTCATTTACAAAATTATAAATGCATTTTTATGAATATTTTATAATTTATGCATGTTATTGTTACATAATTTAAATATTCTTAACCTACTTAGTGTATAAATTACAATATCTGTATTTAAAATGTGACAAAAAAAGAGGGCTAAAATTGATTTATTGTCATTGCGAGCGATAGCGCGGCAATCGCAAGGATGCAAAGTAGCCGACATGTATGACGAATATGCATAGTCCGCGATTGCCACGCCGCCCCAATGCGTGAATCCCACGCTACGGCTCGCAATGACAATACGTTGGTTATCAGCCATTATCAGCAAACCCAGGGTACAAAGTCATGCCGCCGTCCATAAAAATAGTAGTGCCGGTTATGTAATCGGCTTCGTCACTTACCAGCCAGGCGGCCAGCTTGCCGATATCGTCAGGTTCGCCAATGCGGTTATAGGGTATCAGCGTTAATAATTTGGCTAAAGCCTCGGGCGTATCCCATGCAGACGTATTAATAGGTGTTTGTATCGCCCCCGGGCCGATACCCACCACACGTATCTTATGCGGGGCCAGTTCCTGCGCTATGGTTTTCATAAACATGCTTACGCCGCCCTTGCTTGTAGCATAATTAACATGGCCTGCCCAGGGGATGACCTCGTGTACACTACTCATGCAGATGATTTTACCCGCAGCCCTGCTCCTGCCGTCAACCACTCCCCTGCGGATAAACTCTTTAGCGGCCTCGCGCGAGCATAAAAACTGCCCGGTTAAATTAATGCCCAGCACCATATTCCATTGCTCTAAAGTCATGTTCACCAGGCTTGAATCACGTTGCAGGCCGGCATTGTTGATCAGTATATCAATGGTGCCGTATTGCTGGTACATTTCGGCAAACATGGCTATCACGTCCTCTTCCTTACTAATGTCGGCATGAATGGCATAGGCCGTGCCGCCCATAGCTGTTATTTCGTCTACGGTTTGCTCGGCAACCTCATGCGCGTCCACGTGGTTAATAATTACATTGGCGCCCGCCATAGCCAGCGCAATAGCTACGCCCTTGCCGATTCCGCTATCCGCGCCGGTTATTAGGGCTGATTGTCCTTTTAATGTTAATGTTGTATTCATAGGTGATTTTGACTGTAAGATAGTAAAGGAAATTGATTGAATATCTTTTTTTTAAAAATTAGTAAAAGTATCGGTTTTGTTACCTAACTAAATAGTTTTAATAACTAATTATTTAGTAATTGCGTTTTGGTTTTATAATATGAAGAAAACTTTACTATTTCTGTTAGTCATACCTGTTTTTATGTTTTCTTATGCCCAAACGCCAATTATCCAGCAAACACTAACGGTAAAGGGGGTAATTGTTGATTCGATGTCAAAAATGCCGTTGAGCTATGTTACAGTTGCACTACAGGATATAACGACGCATAGTTCCATAAAAGGCACATTAACAAAAGAAGACGGCAGCTTTGAATTAACGGCACCTAAAGGTCGGCATTATAATTTAGTACTGGCTTTTATTGGCTATACCAATAAAACTGTATACTTAAAAGACACCATTGGCGTAATAGAAGCAGGGCAACTTTCTTTAGCCGAATCCCGAAAAAAATTAAAAGAGGTTTCAATTGTCGCCCAAAGGCCCATCATTAAGCAAGAAGTTGACCGCCTTGTTTATGATGTACCGGCCGATCCGGATAATAAAATGATAACCGCCTTGGATATGATCAGCAAGGTACCGCTACTATCTGTTGACGGAATGGATAGGATACAACTTCGCGGCAGCACTAAATATAAAATTTTTATAAATGGCAGGGAGTCCGCGATAATGGCCCAAAGCCCATCGGACGTATTAAAGTCGATGCCCGCTTTAAATATCGAAAAAATTGAGGTGATCACTACTCCCCCATCAAAATATGATGCCGAAGGTTTAGCCGGCATCATCAACATCATCACCAAACGCAATACAGACGAGGGTTATAATGTAAGTACAAATGCGAGATATAGTAGCATGTTCGGGCCGGGATTTAATACCACCGTAACCGTAAAGGAGGGAAAGTTTGGCGTATCGGCGTATGGCGGCGTTAATTACCAGTTGGCATCATCCACAGCGGCTGTAATTTCAAATACCCAATTTTCGCCGGATAAGATCATCAACCAAAACAGTACCGAATTATTTCACGGCAACAGGAGGTTTGGCAACGCCGACCTCAGCTATGAAATAGACAGCCTGAATTTAATTACGGTATCATTACAGTATGCCCACGCCTACTTTGATCACGGTGACGATCAAACTTCGGGACAAGTAAATAGCCTCAATAATTTAACCCAAGGTTACCAGTTATCCAACAGGGGGTATAGTTCTAATATGCCTATAGATGCCACTATAAATTATGAACTCGGCTTTAAAAAGCATAAAAATGAGCTTTTGACCTTCTCTTACCAATACAGTTACGCCCCGCATCAGCAATTTGACAATACTATTATTACCGACAGGTTTAACTATGCCCAGTTGCTACAGCCTGATTTTTATCAAAACAACACTTCGGGAAGCAAGGTAAATACGCTGCAAATTGATTATGTATACCCCCTAAAAAAGATAAATATCGAGTTAGGTTCAAAAGCTATACTACGCCAAAATTTCAGCGATTTTTCAAGATATGACCTTGACTCGGCCACCAACAATTACCTGGTCAATAACAGCCAAACCGGCGAATTTGACTATCGACAAAATGTATATAGTATTTACAACTCGTACCAGCTTAAATTAAATAAATGGGTTGTAAAAGGCGGCTTGCGTTTAGAGCATACTCAAATAAGCGCGGTATTTACGGGTACGCCCTTAGACAGGGATTACAATAACCTCATTCCTGCTATTGCTGTCCAAAGAAGCTTTACAGCCAATAGCTTTAGCTTTGGTTATACCCAGCGTATCCAAAGACCGGGCATTACCCAGTTAAACCCTTATGTTGACCGAACTAATCCGAATTTTGTAAGCACCGGCAACCCCAATTTAAGCCCGGAATTGAATAATACCTTTGATTTGACTTACAGTCATTACTCAACGGGCTCTATAGTTGCAAACCTAAATTATGCATTTTCAAATAATGCTATACAAAACGTCACTTTTTTAACCATCAATAGCGCTGCAAACAATACAAAGGACACCATAACCACTACAACCTATCAAAACTTAGGCACTAATAGCAGCCTGGGATTAAATTTAAGCGGCAACTACCCTATTACTAAAAAACTCTCAATGAATGTAAATACCCGCATTACCCACGTTTGGCTAAAAGGAACATTTAACGGCGAGTTTTATGCCAATGACGGCTATACCGGGAATGCCAATACTACTATAAGCTATGCCTTTGACAGCGGGTACCGTTTAAGCCTGAACGCACGATACGTAACTGGGAATGTAACCTTGCAGGGCAAGGACCCTAATAGTTTTTCTTCAACCTATACAGTAAGTAAAAACTTGTTTGGTAAAAAGGCAAACGTCGCGTTCATCCTATTAAACCCTTACAGCAGGTTCATTACGCTAAAGGCATATACGCGCACTACAGATTTTACACAAACCAACTATCTGCAAAACTACAACCGCTATTTTGTGCTCAACGTAAACTACAAATTTGGCAGGCTAAACAAGGACATTAAAAAGAACCAGCGTAATATTAATAATGATGATATAAAGAATTGAGAATAAGAAGTGGTTGAAAATAATTAATACGAAAGCAACTATTGTATAATATACTTCTAAATTAATAGCTTTACTCAATGAGATGGGTTGTCCTGTTTGTATTTTGTGTTTTTATATGCCTGTCCGATGTGTTGGCCCAGGTTATTAATGCCGGTGAGGCAGTAAAACATATCGGTGAAATAGTTACAGTACAAGGGGAGGTGTTCAATTTCGAACTTACCAATCGCGGGAAAACAACAGTCCTTTACTTAACAAAAGACTTTCCTCATGAAGATATGACAATTTTTATTGAAGATAATTCAACTATAATAAACCACCCGGAATTTATTATTAATGGGAATAAGGTAAGTGTTAAAGGTGTAGTAACTACTTTCAGAAACAAGCCTGCCATAAAAGTAAAAGAATGGAAAGACGTTAAAATAGAAACACCTATAAAAGTGGAGGCATTATCGAAGAATATTAAAGAAACAGATCAGCAAAATTATAAGCCGTTCTCAAAATTCAGTAATAATAAATTCAATTATTTGCTTGATAACTTTGTTTTCAATCAGGCTTATTATAAAGGAAAAGAATTAAATGTATTGTTCAGACAGCTTGAAATACCGGTAATTGGTTATATTCCAGCATTATACGAACCAGCTTCAGAAACCACTGTTAAAGAATCAGAATGCCCTGATATAACTTTGTATTTCTGCACGGAGCAAGAAAAGGACAAAATACTTTTAAATAAAAACGAGCCTCCTTTACTGGGTGTGAGTTTTAAAACTCCAATATTAAGATCACACAATGATATCCCTTTAATGCTGTTAAAAAAATACCACATGAAATATAACGATGCGGTAAGGGAATATTATGGCACACAAATAATTGATAGTATTTGGTATGTTCATTATCACTTTAGCAATCCCTTTCCGCCATATTATAATTAACATTCATTAAGGTGTAAATTAACCTAAACGGGTAATTGTTAGACAACCTACAACCCCTTTATATACTCCAAAAACAAGTACAAAGCTTTCTTCTTATCCTCGTTCAGGTTAAAATCCAGCTTATGCATTAAGTAATCTTCCAGGTCAAAATCATCGCGGGTGGGCAGTTCTTTTAGCAGTTCGGCGCGGTGGTCAAGGCCATATTTAAGGGATTTATTAAACTCTTTTACAAATGCTTCAGGTATGGGTTTATTGGCTATCCACGCGGCAAAAACAAAGGGCAGGCCGGTGAATTTTTGCCATTCTTCGGCCAGGTCATATACAAACGGGTATTGTTCTGTCTTGCCAAAAGTGCGGTCGCCAATTTGAACAAAAGCAGTGTGCGGGTCGATTGATCGGGCGTAATCTTCCGCATTTTCAACAATCATCAGATGAACAGACTTCCAGTGATTTTTCAATAAAACCATCGCCAAATTGTTTGACGACCGTGACTCCGGATCGAGCTGAATACACTTCGCATCTTCAATAGCGCAATTGCTAAAAATGAATACAGAATTAACCGCGCCGGTAGCGCCGATGCAATAATCAGATACAATTTCCCAATGCGGTAGACTTAATGCGGCGGCTACGGGTATCAGGCCGATGTCTACTTTATCATCAATTAGCTTTTGCGCGCAGTCAGCGGGAATGTCCAGGCTAAGGTCAATCTGGTTAATGATGTCGGTGTGTTGTATGCCATATAAAAACGGGCGGGTATTGGTATAGCTAACAGCGGAGATCTTTATTTTTTTCACAGAGGTGGAAGGACTTATAAATTAACGTAATCATAGTTTCCCTCTCGAGAGGGGGCGTGGTGGACTTGTGCGATGGCAGGGGTGTGTTTATACGCCACGCCTGAAAGACAGCAGACTAAAGGACACACCCCTCCACCCCTCTCAAGAGGGGAACCGCACATGGCCGATGCTTTTTTGAATTTCAATACTTAATTTTTTAAATGCGCGGCGTTATTAAAATCAACTATTTCAAACTTATCGCCATCGTAGGTTACTTTGTATAACACCAGGTTTTGATGCGGGAAACTGTCCATCTCGGTAAGCGGCTTACCCGTAAGCAGGCACAAAAATAAACGCATTGCCCGACCGTGCATACATATCAGCACATTGTTTTCTTCGGTATGGCTCATAATAACATGTAACGCCTCAATTTGCCTTAACCTAACTTCATTGGGACTTTCGCCCCCTTCAAATTTAACACCCAGTTGGCCATCTACCCAACTGCGCATAATTTGCAAAAATGCCGCTTTGGTTTCAGGCGTATTTGGCTGGCCTTCATAAATACCCCAGGCAAGTTCATCCAGTCCCGACAATTTTTCATAAGGTATGCCCAGGTCAATAAACTGCTGTATGCTTTGCTGGGTACGCTTTAGTTCGGATATATATATTTTGTCAAACGGTACAGATTTATACGCGTCATAAAACAGGTTGGCTTGTTTTAACCCCTCCTTATTCAAATCCGTGTCCCGCCCGCGGCCTTGTACAATGCCCTGTTTGTTTAGGTCTGTTTGTCCGTGGCGGACGATGTATAGTGTTTTTAATATCATTCTGTTTAGTCATTGGGTCATTAGGTCATCAGGTCATTAAGTCATTAGGAAGCGGCGATACAATGACCTAATGAAACAATGACTCAATGACCTAATTAATCACCGGCAGCCTGTAAAATTGTGGCTTTGCTTCTTCCGGGAATTCGTAGTTGTTGTAATCCGTAACTACATTATATAAGGTATCGCGCTCAATCGGGTAACGGCCAACTTGTTTTATCAGCTCCACCAGTTGTTTGGTGCTCATGCCGGGGTTTTGCTCTTCGGCACCTGCCATTGAGTAAATTTTGGTGGTATCATCCAGTGTGCCGTCAATATCATCCACGCCAAAGTTTAAAGATAATTGCGCGGTTGTGCGGCTGATCATAGCCCAATAGGCTTTGATATGATCAAAATTATCCAGGTATATACGTGCTATCGCATAGTTACGCAAATCTTCCACCACCGTAGTTTCCGGCACGTTTGACATCTGGTTATCCTTATTCCTAAACTTTAACGGGATAAAAGTTTGAAAGCCGCCTGTTTTATCCTGTAGCTGACGTAACCTGTCCATGTGGTCAATACGGTGCCAATATTTTTCAATATGCCCGTATAACATAGTAGCGTTCGAGCGTGCGCCCAGCTTATGCCATTCTTCGTGTATGGCCAGCCATTGGTCGGCGGTACATTTGTCTTTTGCTATTTGCTCGCGTATTTCAGGGTGAAATATTTCCGCGCCACCACCCGGAATGGATTCCAATCCGGCGTCCAGCATCAGCTTCATGCCTGTGGCATAATCAATTTTGGCCTTTTTAAATATATAATGATATTCAACCGGGGTTAATGCCTTAACGTGCAATCCGGGGCGGTGCGCTTTTATCCGGCTAAACAATTCGCTGTAAAAAGCGACATCATATTGCGGCAATACACCGCCTACGATATGTACTTCGGTGACGGGCTCGTTATCGTATTTTTTCACCATGTCAATCATTTCGTCCATGGTGTACTCCCACCCTTCCGATTTTTGTTTGATCAACCGCGAATACGAGCAAAATTTACAATCATAAACACAAAGGTTGGTAGGCTCAATATGGAAATTTCGGTTAAAATAGGTGTTATCACCATGACGTTTTTCGCGGATGTAATTAGCCAGCACACCAAGATAGCCAAGGCTGCCCTTTTCAAACAGCAATACGCCTTCATCAAAGGTGATGCGCTGGTCATTCAGGACTTTCTCTGCAATATGTTTCAGATCAACAGACAAGTCCGTGTCCAGCAATAATACTTGTAAATTATTTTCAGCCTGCATTAAAAGTACTTTGGGCAAAAGTAGTAAATGTTAATGTAATGAGGGTGTAATATCTCCATGTAGAGACGCAATATTTTGCGTCTCTGATAATGTTGTCATACCTGTCATTACTTTACCTGTCAGCAGGAGACGCAAAATATTCAGAGACGCAAAATATTGCGTCTCTACATTAAACAAATTTTATGGTTTATATAAATTATCGTCATTATCACCATTTAATAACCATTGTTGCGGATTATTGAATATGTAATTCCTGATATTTAGATATTCTTTTTCATTACGGATCACATGGTCGTGATAACGTGGCTGCCAGCCAAATTCAATATCATTGATAGTTGAATATGTTTTAATTGATGCTTTATAACCCCTGATAACTGATGCTAAGTTTTGACTTTGTACACCGAATTTATTGAATTGCCAATCAATTTTGTCTGGTTTATTAATAAACAGAATACCATGAATATGATTAGGCATAATTACAAACTCATCCAGTTCAATAAATGAAAAATGACTGGGTATATCCACCCAATTTTTATACGCAATTTCACCGATGATTGTCGGTTGTAGAGACGCAATATTTTGCGTCTCAATATTTTGCGTCTCAATATTTTGCGTCTCAATATTTTGCGTCTCCCAAATATCGTGTTTATCTGCATTTTGTTCCGAAACAATTTCACCGAAATAATGCATACGATCTTTTGTACAAATCGTAATATAATATAACCCGTGCGATCCATAATCCCAACCCGCTAATCTTGTTGATGGTATGCGATATTTGTTTTTAAACCTGTCATCCATAATTGTAAATATGATAATTTCCACGTAGAGACGCAATATTTTGCGTCTCAGAGAATGTTTTTCATACCTGTCATTAATATAACCTGTTAATGGAAGACGCAAAATATTGCGTTTCTGATAATGTTTTCATACCCGTCATTCTATTACCTGTCAGCGGGAGACGCAAAATATTGCGTCTCTACAATTAATATGATCTGCCAAACCCGTAAGTTTGCATCATGAAACCCGAAACAATAGCCATTCACGCCGGCAACCTTAATGATAAGGCCACTGGCGCTGTAATACAACCCATCGTATTATCAACCACATTTGAGCGCGCTGCCGATGGCGGATATGATAGCGGTTATATTTACAGTCGTGCTGCCAATCCAAACCGGACCTCGTTAGAAAATGTGCTGACTAAATTGGAGGGCGGTGTTGATGCTGCAAGTTTTTCATCAGGCAATGCCGCAGGTATGGCTGTTTTTCAATCATTAAAACCGGGTACGCATGTAATTGCGCCGGATGATATGTACCACGGACTTCGCAACCAGTTAAAAAACCTGTTTGCCGGTATTTTAGAATTTGATTTTATTGACATTAATGATGCGGCTGTTTTAAACGCGCATATCAAATCAAATACGGGTTTAATATGGATAGAAACACCATCCAATCCCTTACTTAAAATAACGGATATAAAACAGGCAGTGAGCATCGCGAAAAAGCATGATATAAAGGTAGCATGTGACAATACATTTGCCACCCCGATTTGCCAGCAGCCCCTTGCGTTAGGTGCAGACATTGTTATGCATTCAACCACCAAATACTTCGGCGGCCACAGCGACATGATGGGTGGTGCATTAATAACTGCCTATAAGAATGATTGGTGGCTGAAAATACGCCAGGTACAAGAAATTGGTGGAGCTATCCCCTCGCCTATGGATTGTTATATGCTGACAAGAAGCATTAAAACACTACCTTATCGCGTTCGCGGGCACGTTCATAATGCGCAGCTATTTGCCAAATTTTTAGAACAGCATCCTAAAGTTGAGCAGGTGTTGTATCCCGGACTGCCCTCACATCCCCAGCACGAAATAGCAAAAAGCCAGATGACCAGTTTTGGAGGCGTATTATCATTCACCGTAAAAGGCGGCGAGGCCGAAGCAAGGCGCGTGGTGAACAGCGTTAATATATTTACCCAGGCTACCAGCCTGGGCGGCGTTGAAAGCCTGATTGAACACCGGGCATCAATAGAAGGCCCTGATACCAAAACACCTTTTAATTTATTAAGGGTGTCGGTTGGGTTAGAGCATGTTGATGATTTGATAGAAGATATTTCACAGGCATTAGGATAACCTATCCGTAGAGATTCTGTGTTAATTATCAAATATTTTTTAATTTTGTTTTATTAAGGCGGCATAAGCCAGCCTGTTTAGGGCG